>Ga0134125_10001235_pt1 | contig 31697 bp, 32 predicted proteins | sample KB31751_FD_96464 | JGI IMG/M metagenome (GOLD analysis project Ga0134125, IMG submission 96464) | Terrestrial soil microbial communities with excess Nitrogen fertilizer from Kellogg Biological Station, Michigan, USA - KB3-175-1 | ecosystem: Environmental > Terrestrial > Soil > Unclassified ... | reverse complement strand
GACGCGAAACCGGTTCACGCAGTTCTCGGTCGGCCGCCGCAGAGCGCCGGTCGGCACAATCATGTGAATTCACGCCGGTTTCCGTCTGATCAGAAGTGAGGTTACTAATGGCAGGTCGAGTCGCAGGCAAGGTTGCGTTCGTCACCGGAGCCGGGCGTGGCCAGGGTCGTAGCCACGCGGTGAGGCTGGCACAAGAGGGTGCGGACATCATCGCGGTCGACATCTGTAAGCCAATCGAAAACATTCCAGTGAGCTTGTCCGCTCCGGCCAGTCCGGAAGACCTCGCCGAAACCGCGCGTCTGGTTCGGGAGTCGGACCGGCGCATCGTTACGGCTGAGATTGATGTCCGAGACTTCGCCGGCCTCAAAAGTGCTGTGGATGATGGCGTTGCACAGTTGGGCCGGCTCGACGTCATAGTCGCCAATGCGGGCATTGCCGACGCAGGGGTCTTCTTCTATGACCTCGATGAAATCGTTTGGCAAACGATGCTCGACATAAATCTGGGTGGCGTTTGGAAGACAGTGAAAGCGGGTGTGCGCCATATGATTGCAGGAGGGCAGGGCGGCTCGATTGTTCTCACAAGTTCGGCTGCCGGGCTGGCCGCATACCCCAACATGAGCCACTACGTCGCGGCCAAACATGGCGTGGTCGGGCTCATGCGCGCGTTCGCTGTCGAACTCGGTCAGCACATGATCCGCGTCAACAGCGTGAACCCCACGCATGTAAACACTCCGATGTTGATAAACGAGCAGACCTTCAAACTAATGCGGCCCGACCTCGAAAGTCCTGGCGCGGAAGACATTGAAACTGTCTGTGAGTCGTTCCACATTATCCCCCGACCGTGGGTGGAAGCCGAAGACATCACCAACGCGGTGGTGTTTCTAGCCTCGGATGAGTCGCGCTACATCACAGGCGTCCCACTGCCGATCGACCTGGGCCACTGTCTTAAGTAGCAAGACGCCGTCGGGATGCGCGGGTCCGTAGGCGGTGGGGAGCGAATCCGGGCCGAGCAGTCGAACCGGTTCTGCCGAAAGCTGGACTGCCCATACCACGCCGCCGTCATGAGCCGCCTTGGGCCACTATCGATTCGAGGGTGGCAATCCACTCTGACCGAAGGGAAGCTTTGATTATCTTCCCAGTTGCGTTGCGGGGTAGTGGTTCAGTGCGTATCCACCACCTCGACGGCACCTCAAAGTGAGCTAACGATGCACGCAACCCTGCCCGGATTGCCTCGATGTCGACGGCCTGGTCGCTGTGCGAAAAAACGATGGCACCGACTTCCTCGCCTAAATCGTCGTGGGGCAATCCGACCACGGCAACCTCATCGACCAGCGGGCTCCTGCCGATCGCCGCTTCGACGTGGGCAGCCGCAACATTCTCGCCGCCGCGGATGATGATGTCTTTACTCCGGTCGGTGATATAGACGAACGAATCGTCGTCGACCCAGCCGATGTCGCCTGTTCGCAGCCACCGATCGCCGTCGACGGGGGAGTCGGCGTCGCCGAGGTATCGCAGCATGACCGAGGGCGATCGGACGAGCAGTTCTCCACTACCGTCACTTTCTGAGTTGGCGACACGCACCTCACACGTCGGAAGCGGACGACCAACGGTTCCCGGCCGCGCCGCGACGGCGCCGCCCGCGGCGCTGGTGACCGCGCCCCCCGTCTCAGTGAGCCCCCAAGTCGTGCCGATACCGCGCAGCGCGTGAGGAAATGCCGTGCGGGCCCGCGCTTTGACGTGCTCCGGAACAGGGCCGCCACCCATATTGATCGTGTAGAGATCGGGTAGTCGTGTGGCGGTGGCCTCCACATAGTCGGCGAGCCGAGACACCATCGACGGAACCGCTGCCCAGGCGTGGACTCGCTCCTGGGCGAGCATGGCCACGACTCGGGCGGGCTCGAAGCGGCCCGTGCAGAAGACGAGCCGGCCTCCGGTAGCCATTGCAATCGTCAACTGCTGAATTCCGCCAACGTGAAACAGCGGAAGACTCAGGAGACTCACACTTCCGGTGCCCGGCGTCACTCCGGCTTGCGAGATCTTGCCGGTGATGGCCAGGAAATTCTGCAGCGTCGACACCACCGCGCGGTGGGACAGCTCGGCGGCCTTAGCGTGGCCGGTAGTGCCGGACGTGAAGACGATGAGAGCCGGATCGTCCTCGTGAATGGATGCCGCAGGAGCATCCCGCTGGCGCGGCGCGGTTTCTGTGAGGTGCCGTATCTCGTCGAACGACAGGTATTCCGTGTTCTCGGTGAGCAGGTCAGCCCTGCGCTGGTCGGCGATGATGCAGCGGGGCAGGGTGACCTCGATCGCGCTCTGGAGTTCGGCGGCGCTCCACCACGCATTACCGACGACCGCGACACCACCGGCACGCAGGATCGCCCAAAAGCTAACGATGAATTCGATCCGGTTCGCGCCCGCGATCATGACCCGGTCGCCGCGTCTCACCCTTGCCGCGTGCAAGCGATCACGAACGGCGGCCACACCAGACTCGTGATCAGCGAAGGTCAACCGCCGGGAATCCTCGACGACATAGGTTTCGTTGGCTCGTCGCCGGCCCTCGAGGATCAGGTCACCAGCGTGACGCGGTCGCGTCGCGAAAACTCGGGTGGGCGCGCCGAGTACGTCCTCGGTGACGATATCATTGCCCCAGCAAACTGGGTCTTCATCAATCACTGACTACTGCTCACCGCCTGATCCATCGCCTCAACCCGAAGGTTTGTTGTATAGGGGGCTACAGTAATGGATGTTACATTATGCCGAGAGCGTACGCCTAGGCTCACGGCGTTCGAACTACCTCATTTACCAGCGTTGGTGAATCCCCAGCGATATGGGCACGGTAGCTTGTTTCCAAGGTGATACTGGCCGGGTGTATCTCGTGCCCATAACGAGTAGGTGTTGAGATGAATAACCAGCGGAGCGTGCCGCAATGGTCCCGCGTTGAGGGGACAATAATGTCGGTGGCGCGTCTTATGCGCCGCGCGTATGACCAGGCGTTTTCGGATTCCGGTCTCAATCTCGCCGAGGCGACGGTGCTTGCCCACCTCGTCGACGGTGCGCTCACTCAGTCCGAACTTGCGCGTCGGGTCGGAACCAGCCGTGCACGCATCGGTGGCTTGATCGATTCGTTGGAACCACGAGGCGCAGTACGGCGAGACGGCCACCCGACAGATCGGCGGGTCTGGCTGGTCAACCTCACTGACAAGGGGCATGCCATGTGGGAGAGCACGGTGGCTGCCGACCGGACACTGCGCAAACAGCTCCGCAAGGGAACCACGGCGCAGCAACGCGAGCGACTCGATGAGGCACTAACGCTGATTCAGAAGAATGCGCTTGCTTTTCTCAACGAGGCCGATGGGTCAGAACCAACGCCGTGAGGCGATCGCAGCGGCCAAGTCTGGGTGCGGACACCGCGATCGCAGTTGCTGTAGCGCAAACAGTGGCGTTCGGATAGTTGGGCGCAACTGACCTAGCGCAGTGGGCGCCGGATTGTCATGGAGTGCCGGAAGCGAGATGGCGCATAAGTGTTCACGGTGACCTGGGCCACCTCCGCTTCAGATGTCACGTAGGTGCGCCGCACCCTCAGCGCGGGCGTTCCCTCCCGCACTTTCAGGCCGTCTGCGAGTTCCGCCGGAGTCAGAATTGCACTGACTTCTTCACGGGCCTCAGTGATGGTCACCCCGTATCGGTCTTCGATCAACGCGAAGACGGCGCCGGTGTGGTGTTGCAGGTACCTGCCCACCGCGGCGAAGGATTTGTTGATGTAGTACTCCATCCAGCAGAGGGGGTCTTCCGCATCCTCAGCCCGACGGGAACCGCGAACAGTCAGCCACTTTTCGCCCTTGCTCAAGCCGGTCACATCTTCGAGTTCGGCGTCGATCGTCACCATGTCGATGGAGCTGACCGTCAGCCGCGTGCCGGCGGCGAACGTGCCCAGATCGTTGATAGTCATGACATCGCGGTGATTTGTGTCGGGCCGCCGAAGAACCATGGTCCCCCTTCGCGGACAGGACGACACGAGGTTCTCGGCGCGGAGTCGGCGAAGTGCCTCGCGTACTGTGTAGCGGCTTACCGAAAATCGGTGAGCTAATTCGTGTTCGGGCGGTAGGCGCGATCCAACGGGGCATTCGCCCTCGGAGATACTCTTACGCAGAGCGCGTTCGATCTGGATGTAGCGGTGCTCTGTCATTGTCGGTCAACCTGCTGGCATGGAACGCCTGCCCGTAAGCCTGGGCCGCGGCCGCCTGGCGCGATAAGCCTCCCGGCCAAAATGCCACACCGAGCCTTCACCCCTTGGCAATGAGGTGGTCCACCGCGAGCGCTCGACAACCGGCTCACCAATGTGGTCCGCGTACGCGATCGAGGCTTGATGTTGCGCACCGTTGAATGATACTGCACAGTTGAATACTGTCAAGTACTATACAATACTTGGTCGCAGTGTCGATCAAGCCCCGAGTTCTCACAGTGATGCCCGAATAGCCGGAGAGGGATTCGAAATGTCGAAGTACCGGGTCATCCAGTGGGGTAGTGGCTTCACCGGCGAGATTGCACTGCGGTATCTCATCACGAACAAGAGCCTTGAGCTCGTCGGACTGAGGTGTTATACGGATGCGAAGCAAGGTGCCGATGCGGGCGAGATCGCCGGACTGCCCGTTACCGGTGTAGCTGCGACCCGCGACGTTGACGAGTTGCTGTCACTGAAAGCCGACTGCGTGATCTTTATGCCGCGGGACGCTCTGCAGGATCCATCTGTGCCGGGCAGCGCGTCGGAAGTGTGGGTTTCAGAGCTGGAACAGATCCTGCGCAGTGGTTCAAACGTCGTCAGTCCAATCTGTTCGGGAACACACTACAAGCACATGGCATACGGGGAGGACTTCCATGCGCGTCTGCAGCAAGCCTGCGAGGCGGGGGAGTCGACCCTTTTCTTCACTGGTCTTGACCCAGGTTTCACGGATGTCTTGGCATTCAACATGACTAGCGGTGTCGGAAACATCAGGCGGATCGACATGTGGGAGTTGCTCCACTACGGCGGGTACTCGGTGTCCGAGACGCTGCAAGCGATGGGGTTTGCCCTCAAGCCCGAGGATGTACCAAACGAGGTCATCGATGCCGTTCGATACAACTGTTGGGGCGGTGTCCCTTACGCCATGGCCCTGGGCCTCGGAGCACAAGTGGAAAAAATCGAGGTGGCGGGCGAGGTTGAGCTCGCGGCAGAAGCCTTCGTGACCGACGCGGGCATGCCCGTTCCGAAAGGGACGATCGCTGCGATGCGTTTTACCATTACTGGAGTCGTCGACGGAGAGCCGCTCATTAATGTGCATCACGTCAACCGGTTGCGAGGCGAAGACGCTCCGCACTGGCCGTCGCTCGGACAAGACGGCGGTTATATTGTCGAAATCGACAGCTTCCCACCGCTGAGAGGGGAATTCGCGCTGGGCTTACCCGGCGGCACGGGCACAGCCCTGACGGATGGCTTCGCAATCACGGCGGCCCGATGTGTCAACTGCGTCGGGCCTGTCGTCGAAGCTGCGGCGGGATACCGACACTTCGCCGAATTATCGGTGGGCGGACGGCACGGTTTTCGTGGGTGAGTCGATTTACGTGGCGCCAACAAACTTTGTGGCCTTGCTTATGTGTCCTCGATACGGCCAATGGGCACGCTTCCCGCAGTAACCAGATCTGGCTGACGCGCCCCGAATTCAGCCTGGTCGAGGAGGACGGCTGCGGGTTGGGGCATGTTTTGATGGGGTTCGTCGGGCCAGAAGGCTTCGTTGAAGGTGGTGGGTGCATCGGGTTCACCGATGAAGCGGGCGAACTTTTGTCCTTCGAATGAGGCCGCAGCCATGGGGCGGGGTGCTAGTGCGTCGCCGATGGTAAACAGTTGTCTGACTTCGCCTTCCAGGGCGTCGCTCAAGGAGTCGTTGGGCTCTCGCGAGGTCGCCAGGATGACGGCTTCGACATCGGGGATGGTTCGTTCGGCGCCGGTGAAGACGTCATAGAGGGTCACCGCGTGGGTGTCGATGCTGCGCAGATAGGTCTGGGTGGAGATGGTGACGCCGGCGGCCTTGATCCTCGCGACCACAAACCCCACCTCGCCCGTATACATCAGGTCTGCGCTGACCGGAGCGAATGCCGATGTGACGAGTTCGACGTCAGCTCCGGCCTGGGCCAGGATTTCGGCGATTCCGGGGCCGGTGTGGGTGCCCTCGCCGTCGAGCAGGATCACCTTGCCGGTGGGCCGCACCCCGTTGACGAGGATGTCTTCGGGCCGGTAGACGAAGTCGCGATCATGCCCGCTGATGGCCTGGTTGAGAAAGCCGCTGCGGCCCGTGGGTGAATACCGCGACCCGGTGGCGACGATGACCGCATCGGGGTGTTCGCCCAGTACGGTCTCGGCGGTGGCCTCGGTACCGAGACGGACATCGACGCCGAGGTGGGCCAGCTCGCCGGCCCACCAATCGACGCCCTTCTGGAACCATTCCCGGCCGGGGAGGCCGGCCCACAGGCGGAGCCCGCCACCGAGCTGATCGCACGATTCCAGCAGGATCACCTGGTGGCCTTTGAGTGCTGCCACCCGGGCGGCCTCCAGCCCGCCGGGCCCCCCACCCACGATCACCGCCTTCGACGGTTTAGTGGCCGCCGTCCCGAGAAGTCCACCGCCCCAAATACGTTCGCGGAAGCTTGCCGGGTTTATCGTGCACCCGGCGGCGCCTCGTGGGAACGAGGCCATACACCAGTTGCAGGCGATGCAGGTGCGGCTGCGGTCCTCATTGCCCTCGCGCGCATTACGCACCAGATTCGGTTCGGCGATCAACGCGCGCGCGGCGCCCACCATGTCACAAACCCCGTCGGCGAGGGCGGTTTCGGCTTCGGCGATTGTGGTCAGCCGCCCCAGCACGCTGATGATCGGCACGGAGCCGGCCGCATCGCGCATCGCCACGACATAGGGCTCATAGACGTGCGGACTGATGAACACCGACGGCATACCCAAGTGAAATTGGTTGGGCTCCACCGCAACATCGAGATCCACAAAATCCACCAGACCCGAATCGCAGATCTCCCGCAGCATCTCCGTCGCGTCTGCCTGGTTGTAACCACCCGGAAGCATCTCGTCGCAGTTGAACCGGATCCCCACGGCCATCTGCTCGCCCGCGCCGTCGCGGGTGCTTTCCAGGCACTCGAAAATGAACCGCAACCGGTCGCTGGGACGGGCGCCGTACTGGTCGGTGCGCTGGTTGAAATACGGCGAGGCGAATTGTTCGAGCAGAGTACCGTGACAGACGCTCAACTCGACGCCGTCATAGCCGGCACGCCGCAGGTTAGACGCTGACCTGCGGTGTGCATCGACCACGCTTCGAAGCTCATCGCTTCGCAGAGCATGACCGCACTCGTTGTTCCCGAACACCTGGGCAGATGATGGTCCGAGCGCCGGTCGCGGGGGGCCGAGAGCACCCCACTGGCCAACCTGAAACGGGTTGTACCAGAGCTGGCCAAAGATTTTGCCACCTTCGTGGTGGATGGCATCAGCCATCGCCTGAAACGACCGGACATTCCGCTGTGGGTAAGGCGATGGCATCCCAAACACCTTCCCGTGCAAGTTCAGGCTGGTGATGACCAGGCCGCACCCTCCCCGCACGCGCTCGGCGCTGTAATACGGAAAGTCATTACTCGGTTCCGTACCGAGCGCAAGGTTGAGCCCGTGCGGCGCGAAGTAAAACCGGTTAGGAATCTCAACAGGACCGATCTTGATGGAACTGAATACGTTTGGATACTTGGAATGACCAGCCTGGCTCACAGCAGCGCCTCCTCGCCGGAATGACCCGTGGGGGTGGGGGCGAACGGCACTACTTCGATCGATCTCGCCATACCAGTTCCCTTCAACATGATTCGTTCACGTACATTCCGAAGCTGCGTAGCAGTTGTCCCAGGTCGTGGTCGTCGTTGAGTAGCCGTAGGGACGTCACACTGAGCTCCGAAAGGATCTCGGCGGCAACTTCATCGTTGATGCCGCGTTCGTGTCGACTCGACTGTTTGAAGTGATCGCATGTCCACGGCTGACCGTCGCGGCGGATGTAGACAACGACGCCGTCTCCCGACCTGACGAATGCGGCCAAGTGCTTTCGCAGATCACTTCGGCATGCGCAAGTTGTCAGTCCCACGACGTCGCCGTTCAAGCACTCGGTGTGGACATATACGGGTATTCCGGGACGGATAGCGCCGGCCATGAAGGCAAGATGTGATCCGCCACCGTACAGACTACGAAACGCGAGCACATTCAGATCGCCATCCGTCGTTGTGGCGGTTTGGGTGCCAACACATTGCACCTGAGGATCGGTCCGGCGCCGATGATATTTTAGCGCTGAGATTGAAAGGACCTGCAGCCCATGCTGCCCCGCGAAATCAAGCAGTTCCGCGCGGTCTGCCGTCTCGCCCGAGATCCGCTCCGACATGACCGTGCACAACACCGCCGCAAGTCGCCGACCCGCAAGCCGAACGAGATCAAGCGCCGCCTCCGCGTGACCTGCCCGCTCGAGCACACCTCCCGGTCGAGCCCCTATGGGTAGCACATGACCGGGACGTGCAAAGTCGAGTGGTGAGGACTCGGGGTCGGATAGGGCGACTGCGGTCCGGGCCCGAGCAGCTGCCGAGATCCCGGTTCCGTTATCTCGTAAGTCCACTGTCACGCGGTATGCCGGGTCATCTCCACTGCAGGGAGATATCGGCGGCAGCCCCAATCGGTCGCAGTGTTCGCCAGGCAGCGCCACACAAACGAGTCCCGACGTGTACCGCACCGTAAAGGCCATCAACTGGGTCGTGGCACTCTCGGCCGCAAAGACCAAGTCTCCACAGTTGTGGTCATCGTCTACGACGACGACCGGATCCCCGGCGGCGATCGCTGCGATCGCACTGAGAACTTGATTCAGCGAAATCGATTCAGAGGCAACGCGTTCAGCTCCGAGCGGGAGGCCGGACTCACCCACGGGCTCTCTCCCGTGCTTTCGGCAAGATGGAATCGACTGCCCGGAAGCATTCAGTGCCTGAGTCTCTGCAGTGGTACGCACACCGTGCTTGCCAGCACCGGCACCCGGCCCAACCAAGGATGGATCAACATCAGTCTCGTTGACGCCCCGAATGTGTCGAGGCTGTCGAAACATATCGCTCGAGGTAAGGGCTGACACCGGTCTATCGATCTGCCTTCCCCAGTTTGCGGGGAGAACCGACACCCATGAATCGCGCCAAGTGGCGATGGAAATTCGTCACCTTCTGTTCCTGGTGCGGGTTGGGCTGTGGCCCACGGAAACCGCGGGACTTCATGCCTTTCTGAACCCATTCCATGTTGGCGAAGTCTTGGGCCAGCACCAAACCCCACTTTTCTGCGGTTGGCTCCGCATGAACCCACTCTGTCTTCGGTTCTGTGCCCTCGGGAAAGCGTTCCAGCGCATAGGATTCAAAGATGCACTTATTGGGATCGTCGCCGTAGGGGCGGACGCGGTAGCAGAGGGCGAAGGTAACGCCCTGCAAGATGGTTTGGTTGGGAAAGAGGCTCCAGGCCAGTCCCGCCTCGGTCATCACCTCCGGCGGGATTTCCGGCCAGATAACGCCGCGGGCGGCATCGTCGGCCTTGGCTGACGCCATCCAGTGTTGGATGACTTCTGACGGTGGTGTGCCTTCCGGGAGCTCGTCGACCAATCTTTTTGCCGCGTTGACGAGGGTTTCGGTGGAACCTGCGTAGTTGACTGTCTCGTAGTTTTCCCGGGCCAGCTCGTAGGTCGAAACGCGCGGGTCACCCAGGCCCGCCCGGGTGACCGAGCTGCTCTGGCTCGTTTTCATGGCGGGATCGCGCTCGTCGAAGCCGCTGACGCCGTGTAAGCCGTAGGGCTTGCTGTAGGCGTAGTACTGGCCGTATTTCAGCAACTGGGGATGGGTACCGGCCACGTGATAGGGCTCCATAAAAGCCTCAATGGCCGTCTTCCAGTTACACGGATAGACACACCACTGGCGCCATTTGTACCGCATCTTCTCAAACTCGAAATGATCCAGGATCCGGGCCGCCGGCTCCAAATAATTTCGCAGTGGCTCGCACTGCGGATCCATGTTGACATAGACCCAGCCACCCCAGGTATCGACCTTGACCTCGGAAAGACAGGTGCGCTCGGCGGTCAGTGCGCCTTTCCAGTCTTCCTTATCAAGAATGTAGGTGTTCTTGCCGTCACGGTCGTAGGTCCAGCCATGGAAGCCGCAGACGAAAGTCCGCTTCTTGCCGCTGACACAGTTGACATCATCTGGGGTGTTGACCAGTTGGCGGCCGCGGTGGGGGCAAACGTTGAAGTACGCCTTGAGCGTTTCGGGTGAAGTGCGGATGATGACGACGGATTCATCACCGATGTTGAAGGTGATGAAGTCGCCGACCTCGGGAATATCTTCCACACGGGCCGCCATCAGCCAGACCTTGGACCAGAGCGACTCAGCCTCGGCGGCCGCATACTCCCGAGAAATAAATGCATCAACCGGATAGGTCAGGGGCTCACCCAGATCTTCATCCGTGAGTTCACCAAATCTAATGTCAGTCAGGCTGTCCATGATCCAAATCCCCTAAACACTTGAAGCTTTCACGCTAGCCTGTGGCACCGCTAGCCCTTGAGCTTCGGCAGAACCTTATCAGCGAATAGCTTGGCCTGTTCATAAACAAGGTCGTAAGGCATGCCACCGAAACTGAAGTTGGCGAGGATTTCATAATCGCCCACCATCGAGGCGCGGTTGAGGTGATAGTCGACCAGCGCCTCTGGAGTCCCGATCATGTTGCCGTTGACGTAATCGCGGTAGGCTTTATCAGCACCGCCCGCCGCTTCGGCCATCTCGCCCATGATGGCGTAGGTTGAGTAAGACGGCAGCTCCTTGAAGTGCGGGCTCATAAATTCGTAGTGATTGGCTACCGTTTCGAACATCCGGCTGAAGTACTTGTCGCAGTACTCGGTAACTTTATTCTTGTCGTCAAAGCACAAGACGAAATCAGAAATTATAAACGGCGGTGGTGTCCGGCCATGACGCTGCTCGAAAACCTCGCGATAATGGTTGATTTCCGGAATCGCATTCCGCCAATCGCCTTGCGAGAATCGCATGGTTTGAAGCCCATAGTTGGCGGCGACTTCCACCGAGGTTGGCGACATCGACACCATCACGGTGCGTTCCTTGAACGATTTGAACGGGCGTGGGCGGACTTCGGTACGCGGGATCTGGTACCACTTCGTGTCGGCTTCGACGAAGCCGGTTTCAACGCCGTCCATGATGATCAGCGCAGCTTCGTCGAACATCTCCCGGGAGTCCGCGAGCTCCACATTGAACGAGCGGAATTCGCGGCGTGCTGCTCCGCGCCCCATACCCAGAATCAGCCGCCCCTCACTCAAGATGTCGAGCTCAAGGGCCTGCTCCACGACACGCAGTGGATTATTCCAAGGCAAAATGACCGCGCCGGTAATCAGCTTGATGTGCTTGGTCTTTGCGGCGACGTAGGCCAGCATCTGGAAGGGGTCGGGGCATGCCGCATAGTCGGTGAAGTGGTGTTCGACCGGCCCGACGTAATCGAAGCCCATGGCCTCGGCTTCGATGGCCAGTTGCGTTTCCTGCATGAACTTCTCGACATCAGAAACGCCGTTGAGGTTTTGGAAACCCAGATGCATTCCAACTCGCATGTTCAGTCCTTTGCTTGCAGTGCGGTCGATGTCATTCGTTGGTGGTGAAACCGCCTTAGGCTCGACACCCTCGTAGCGGTCGTGGCCCAGCCGGCCGTTGGCTTCAAGTCGATGGCGATCAACGCGACTGGCTCCTCTCGGACGCTGGTGATCGTGTGATATGTCACCTTATCCGTTTCAACAGCCGCCGACAAGGGTTCGTCGTGGGTGGGTTCAAGCGTGAAAACATCCCGCCCTCCCGGGCCGCGGGGCGTGCCGAGTGGGGAATTTGCGTATTTACGAAGGGGTTCGCGCGATAGGTCGCTAACGGATTGTTGCCTAATCCGGATGCCGTCGGTCAGCCGAGGTGGGCACCGGGGATCCCGTGGTCGGCAGGGATGTGGGCACGCGAGAAACGGTAGAGGTGCCGAAATATCCGCTACGGTGAGCGGTCACCGCCGATGTTCGGGTTCTACTTCTTCGCGGTTTTGTCGCCTCCGGCCACCGACCCGAGGCGTTCCCGTGCCTGGTCGAGTTCGATCAAGCTCTCAGCGAGCAGCTTCTTGAGCCGCAAATTCTCGTCCGCGAGTCTGGCGTCGCTAAGGGCCGCGCTGGTCGTCGACGATCCCAGCAGGCCGTGGAGCAGCAGACGCACGCCGTAGCGGGTGCGTTGGTCGATCGCCGTCCTCTCGCTCACCACACCCCACGCCGCTTCGTTCGCAGGCCCCCCGACGACGAGATCGAGGAAGGCCTGCGCCGCATCCTCGGCCTCAGGGAAGCTTGTCGCATCTTTGGCGAGGTGGCGCTGAAACAGATCGGCAAGGTAAGCGATGGTCGGCTGCTCGCCCTGTCGTACGGTGAAGGCGCCGATCTCGGGCATGTGACCGGATTCGGCGTTCGTCAATCGCAACAGCCGCAGTCCTTTTGGGCTCAGCATGTTATCCACAAGGATGTAGGCGATGGCCAGCAGGCTCTCTTCCAGGGTGGCGCATTCAGCCTGCCGGAGCCGTTCGACGGGTACCAGCCATTCTTCGATCGCTCGCTGCAGGGCTGCCTTGAAGAGGGTTTTCTTGTCGCCGTAGCGCGCGTAGACGGTCCGCTTCGCGATGCCTGCCGCGGCGGTGATCGCGTCGATGCTGGTGCGCTCGAAGCCTTGCTCGAGAAACAAGTCGAGGGCCTTGTCCAGGAACTCTTCGTTGCTCAGCGATGGTCGCCGGGGACGGCGGTCCCTCGACGTCGCCGGCTCCTTTTTGACGACCGTCTTTGTCGTCGCATCCTTCAAGGGCATTCCATCGACTCGGTCCGCTAATGATCGGTCGACCGTACACGGTCAGGGTTCAATGGTAGCCCCGCACCTGCCGGGAGGGCCGTAGGCATGCAGGCAGTGCTTGTCGGCCGTCGCGGAAATCAGGTAAACGAGGATCGCCACGACGCGACAGCCGTCTGCCGCGGTGTCGGATTAGTTGTGGTGCATCCCTCTGCGAAATCCCTTGGAGTGCAGGCAAAGGGCAGGCATCGCCGCCGCCCGGCGGGTATTGCGTGAGCCGAGGATCGGCTCAGGGCAGTGACAGTCGCGGGCCTCGGTCACCCCATTGCGCGGAGCGATCACTAAAGATATTTTCGACCCGGGTAGGCAGTACATCGAAAGATCCTGCACCGCAGCCAAAGCCTGACGACGAAGGCGACCTACGCATATGAACCTAAATCTCACGGTAGATGAGGTGTTGTCCACTACACGAGCTGTGCGGCGGCGTCTGGACGTGACACAGCCGGTGCCTCGCGCCGTGCTCGAGGAATGCCTCGAACTCGCGATGCAGGCTCCAAATGGCACCAATCGCAACGAGTGGCGATGGATCGTCGTGGACGATCGAGAAATGGTTGCGAAGCTAGCCGCGGAATACAACGCGGCGATGGGTGCCTATCAGCAAGGGCCAGGGGACAGCGCGGCACTGACTGACGGAGTTCCCGGCGAAGACAGGATCGTCGCATCCGCCTATGCGCTCGCCGAGAAACTGCACCAGATGCCCGCGATCCTGATACCGCTGATGCCCGGACGCTCGGACGGCAAGCCCCTTTCGGAACAGAGCCCGATGTGGGGCTCGATCCTGCCGGCGGTATGGAGCTTCCTGCTCGCCTTGCGCGAGCGCGGCCTCGGCTCGGCCTGGACAACGGTCGCTTCGCGCCGTGAGAGGCAGATCGCCGAGTTGCTTGGCATCCCCCGGGATCGCTACACGCAGGTAGGGATGTTCCCGATCGCCTATACCATCGGAGTCAACTTCAAGAAGGCCTATCGCAAGCCGGTATCCGAAGTTCTGACCTACAACACTTTTTAGCGAGGCCGGTTTATCTGAAGAATTCGGCAATATCGATGCTGTTGGGGTGCAACGTGTTTTACGAACGTTGGCTCGCTCGCGTCCCACCGGACGGCGCATCGCCCGCTGTTCAAAGGCCAGATCGCCCAGCCGTAGTCAGGGTTTCGCTCCCTTCGCATGTCCTGCCGTACCGACGCGGATCGCGGCCGGGCGCAGCCAAACCCTTGCGGGCGATCAGGCAAGGCGAGGCATCCACGACGTTGCAGCCGGTGTGTTCATTAGTAACTGCAATATACAATATTAATTTTTACGATATGATGTCTGCGCGCGGGATTGAGGGTTTGGCGGTACCTCGACGCGTGCGGGTTCTCGGCGAACAGAACGACAGCGTGCGGGTGCCCGATGTGTTCGATCCGTTCGCAGAGGAGGGCAACGTCGGGCAGCACACCTCAATCCGCTTGCTGCGTGGCCCAAGACCGGTCGACGCCGCTGCCGCCCGGTGAAAATGGGGGCGCTGATGGGCTGCATCGGGGCGGTCGGCGGGTTGTGAGGCACGGCAGGAGTGCCATTGAAGTGGGCGCAGAACGTCGAGATCCGCCGTAACGCTGCTGCCATCAGCCAACCCGCATTCGATTCGCCGACCAAACGAGGGAGCGTCGGGAGGCCCGTCATGCATCCGAAATACCCCAATATTTTCACGCCGATCAAGCTGGGTCCGATTGAGTTGGCGAACCGGTTCTACTCTTCGCCGCACGCTGTGCCGATGACGATAGGCGCCGGCAAACCCACCGACGACTACATTCATTACAACGTGGCGCGCGTGAAAGGCGGCTGTTCGCTCATCATGCTGACCATGACGATGCACCTGCGCGGCAGGGCTTTTCAACCTTCTCCCTACCCGAAGGAGAACATTCCGGCGTTTCGAGCGCTGGCGGATGCCGTGCATGAAGCCGGAGGCAAGATCTTCGGTGAGCCATGGTATTTCTGGGGTGCCGCAGGGCAATGGCAACCGCTAAGCCCCCCCGCTCCGGGGCTCAGCCCCTCCGTCGCACAATTCAGCGCGTACGAAAAGGCCGTGGCCACACGCGAAATGACAAGCCGCGAAATCCGGGCCATGCTCGATGCATTTCGGCAATCAACTGCCAATTTGCGCGAGGCGGGCTTCGATGGCGTTATGGTTCACGCCTCTCACGGTGCGCTTGCCGAGCAGTTCCTCTCGCCGTACTTCAACCGCCGGACTGACGAATATGGTGGCTCGCTCGAGAAGCGGATGCGATTCTTGGTCGAGTCCCTCGAAGCCGCTCGCGAAGAGGCCGACGGCAGGATGGCTGTGGGGATGCGGCTCAACTGCGATGAGCTGTTGTCGGGAGGGTATGACTCGAAAGATGCCTACCTGGTGTTGAAAACGGTGTCTACGTCGGGCCTTATCGACTATGTGGATCTCGACATCGCAGTCGAGCCCAATCAGCTGCATCTCGGCATGCCGTCGGTCTTCGTGGAGCCGCAGGTGTACCGCCCGTACGTCGAAGCCGTGCGAAGCGCAGCGGGGGACGTCCCGGTTCTTAGCGTGTTGGGCCGGATGACCTCCATCGCTGACGCCGAGGCGGCGTTGGTGGCGGGTGTTTGCGATATGGTCGGCGCCGCCCGTGCTCTGATCGCCGAACCAGAGCTGGTCAAGAACGCCTTCGACGGCCAGGAGTCGCGGAGTCGTATCTGCATAGCATGCAATTGGTGCCTGGCAGCGGTCTATGAGGGCGCGGCGGGTTGCGCGATCAACCCAGTGAGCTATCGCGAGCGTGTGTGGGGCACCGATTCGATGAAGCCGGCGCCGCGTCCCTCGAAGGTGATCATCGTCGGGGCGGGTCCGGCTGGTTTGGAGGCGGCGCGTGTGGCCGCATTGAGAGGTCACGACGTCACCGTGGTAGAGGCGCGTGGCGAGCTCGGCGGTGCGTTCGCGCTCTGGACGCGTTTGCCGGGACGTGAGTTCTACCGCCATGCGGTTGACTGGTGGGCCCGAGAGCTCGAGCGGCTCGAGGTTGCGATCCGGCTCGATACAGTGGTGACGGCGGACGACGTCCGGGATGAGCGGCCGGATGCCGTGATCTTGGCGACCGGCGCGCGTTATAGCGCGAGCGGTCATAGCAGCTACCGGGATTTCGAGATTCCGGGATTCGACAGAGATTTCGTCTATGTGCCCGAGGAGATCCTGCTTGGAGAGGCTCGCCCGTCGGGCAGGGTTGTCTTGCTCGACGGTGAAGGGCTGCACACCGGTATCGGGGTCGCTGAACTGCTCGCCCGGGAAGGGGCTGACGTCGAGCTCTTTACCCCGGCTTTCTCACCGCTCTCGCCGCGGATCCATGGCGCCCAAGAGACCCGCCCCATCATGGAGCGGCTGAGATCAGCCAAAGTCAAAATCTCGCCGACTTCCTACATCGAATGCATCGGCGACCACGAGGTGATCGTGTCGGATGTCTATTCTGACGAGGATCGCGTGATCGACGGTGTCGATGCCGTGATCCTGTCGACCGGCCGCGTCTCAATTAACGCGCTGGAGACGGAGCTGGATGGGAAGGTGCCACAGCTCTTCACGATTGGCGACGCGCTTGCGCCAAGGGTGTGGGCGACGGCCAGTTTCGAAGGGCACAAATTCGCACGGTACATCGGCGAGCCCGGAGCACCAAATTCGGTGTCGGACGCCTATTTCCGAGCGGACGATCCAGTGTTCCAGCCCATTGCCAGCGATATCCAAAGGACAACGTAGCCACGCCACCCAGAATGTTGGTAACCCGCCGCAGCGGAGGTGCAGGTTGGCTATTTGTGAAAACATTTGGACCAGGCCGGGTTCCACGGAACGAACGTGACCGCCGCGGGCAGCGGCCCGTTGATCCAGGGGTTATCCGGTGGATAGGGTCTCTCTGTGGACGGTGATCTCCGCCGAAGTAGGCAACTGGCTCAAACAAACCGATCAATTCAGATCGACAGGAGTTGCCAATTCCCCCGTGCGATGAGAATCGGTGGTCGTCGCGGGTCAATTTTTGAAATTGGTGCTGCCGTAGCAAGCCGAATTGCCCACATCCAGGGTGTTTTGGCACAGGACCGTTCCGTGAAAATAGATCCGGACCGTGACCCACGTGTTGGGCAAGGCTTCTGGGCACCAGTACCGCCCGTCACAGGCAGGGGGGCGCCAGTCGGCGCGAACTTCCGCACCATCTGTTGACGGGCTGCGAGCGTCAAGCACCGTCACGTCGGTTCGCCACGGCAGTGGCACAGCGTTGAGCACTTTTCGCTCTGAGTGGTCGAAGTACTCGATAGTTGCTGTGGGGACAACATCCGAAACGACCTCATACGTCACGTTATCTTCAGCGCGGGCGACGGGGGCCGGCGCCACAGCACAAATGCCAGCAATCAGTGGGAGCGTCATGAGATGGATACGGATCATTGGTCCTTCCTGGATGCATCAGTGTCGCAGTTAATGGGCGGAAGAGTGCCAATGTGTTGAACCAGCGAAACGCTTGTCGCAGCCATATCAATTGCAACTATGTCGGCTAGGGGCCGGCCAACACAGCCGCCGTCAAGTTGTAACCACTTGTTTCGTTTCGAAACATACTCACCCCAAAGTCTGTGTAGGAGCAATCAGCGATCGCAGCGTGGCCTTCCAGTAACGCCCCCTTGATCGCATCCGCGGGGTTCTTGTGGGCACCTTGAAGCAAGGCGGCCTTGTTCCCGTGGTAGCCGAGATCCTTGAGCCCGGGCAGTGGATCAGAAATTGGGACGTGTGTTGCGGTGTGGTTAAGGTAAGCGTCAGTCGATCGATTGATGATGTCGGCTGCTTGCTCGACAGCCGGGTTGTATTGCAACGGTCCGCATGACGTTCCACTGCGCAGGGATGCCACCGCGTCTCTGAGGGTGGCTACTTGGTCCGCGACAGCCGCCGGTGCCAGCACGATGCCCGCAGACACAATCGTCACGATAACCATTACTGATCCGATCGACGGCCCGCGCCGGCGGAGTATCGAGTCGACCATGCCGTCGCTAAGTGGAGCATCCGACCGTCTTAACACTTATCTTCCTTCTCTGAGCGCTTGCAACGACGATGCCGCAGACGTGGGAAGGCACGCGTGTGTTTCTCGTCGTTCGCTTAATGATTGGTCGTGGGGAGCGCAGGAGTGGTTGGCGTATCTGTAACCGCCCCGCGCCAAGGGCATGGCGTCGCACAACGCAGTGTGCTTCGGACAGCGCAGCTCTCGAGGGCGCAGACTGGTCATCGCCGGTAACTCGACGTTCACGGCGGACAGGTTTGGTAACTATTGCAAACGTAGGACCGCCTGTCGTCCCACCCTTTGAACCAAGTTCCTGAAGGGGTAATCAAGAACTTGAAATCGCCGTGCCCGCAATATGTATTGCCGTCTGGCGTGGTTGCACATGTAGTTGACTCATAGGTGACGTAGCTGCGGGGTGGAAGAGTCTGAGCCGCTTGTCCGGCGGGGAACTGAATGGCCGCGGTCCAGCCGTGATGCACGCCGCGATTTCCGTTGAACCATGCGATGTGATTGTCGCCCGCGGGTGCTCCTGGGATATCACCGGCGCAGCCGAAGCTGCCCCAAGTCCAGATGCCACAGTTGAGTCCCGAGGGTGACAAGAACCAGACGCCCGGATGGTCCGGAATGAAGAACCTGTCTGGCTCGAGCTGGTCGTACCACGACTCTATGTGCGCCATCTGTGGATATGGATCGGCTGGAGTGTCCGCAGGCGGTTCCGCATGCCCCAGAGTCGCGGTGCCGAACATCAATCCGATCGTGGACGCAGTCGCCGCCAACCACCGGCGACTGCCGATACGCTGATGCATCCTGTCATCCTTCTTATTCTCTGGGTAGCCGCCGGACTGCAAACGGCCCGATCAGGCATCTGCGCTTGATCGGAAGCGGCATCCGCTTGTGGGCCTGTCACCGGCCACCAAGGCTCCTCTGCTGAGAGCCGTGAGCGCGATCACACGAATCCTTTCTGCCGGTGACTCTAGCGACTAAGCGCCCGTCTCGCCAAGACATTTCCTGGTATGACATCCGGCCTGTCTATCCCCAAATCTCGTTGAGCTGCACCAGTTCTCTGCAGGAATCGGCTAGGGGTGCAATGCTTGCCTCGTGACATCGATGGCTCGAGAGCAACGCGCAGTATGGCGCGCCTCGATGTGCGGTTTTCGTGCGATATCCGCAACACTATGGCCGTCATCCATCGCTGGGGCAATCCAGTCGATTGCGTTGCGGAGACTGTAACACGAATTATTACATGGTTGCTAGATTATAAAGACATTGACAATGCAGGAAGCGGCATCTAGTCTTCTGCACGAGGTTGATGCCGTGCCCGCGTCCGTGACAAGGGCGGGTACGGGCCCATCGAGCAAGTGGTTGCTGCCTGGTAGCACAAAGTCGTTTCGGTTGGGAGGCCATGCTGTGGGCTAGGCGGATTCGCGCGCGGAATATCCGAGCGCGTTCAGTCCGGTCGAGATTGGTCCCGTCGAGGTCCCCATTAAACGAAGCGGCTAAAATGACTTCTCTCCCAGCAGCGGAGCATGTCTAATTTGGCCGCTATGCAGACAGCACATAGAGAGGATCATTGGACAATGACGGCAACCGAATCACTGACCGCACAGAGCCGTTCGATCGTCGAACAATTCTATGATGCGGGTCTCCGAGGTGACGTCGAGACGATGATGGGCTTCTTGTCGGACGACGTCGTCATCTACGAACCGGCGTTCTTGACCTATGGAGGGGAATACCACGGCAAGCAGGGGCTGCAGGCCATCTACGAGAAGGTCCTAGGGGTCACCGATGTCATGCAGCTCAAGGTTCATTACTTCGTAGTCGAGGGTGATCGGGCGCTCGCGATCGCGGGATTTCCTGTCAACGGCACCGAGGATTACACACTGTTCGCCGAAGAGTCCAGGCTCGTGGACGGCAAGATAGTTGAAATCCGACTCTACTACTACGAACCGCAGTCGTTGCTGCGTGTGCCCGCGGCTGAGGCAGGTGTTTGAGTCGGGTCATCCTGGTAGACCTAATTTGGCGGGCGATTCGTCGAGATCGCTAGTCCGCCACCTCTTCTAGGGCTGCATATGGCCAGCCGGATAAGCGGCGAGGCTGCTTGGCTTACTTCAGACAGCTACCGGCGTCGATCGGAAGCGTGACACCGGTGACATAGCGGGACTCGTCGGAAGCCAGGAACAACACCGCATTGCTGATGTCCTCGGGTTCCACCCACGGGATCGGCAGTGTGTGGAATGTCTGGCAGATCGGCGCTATATCGGCGCGGCCGGGGTTCCCTAGGTCGGGGCGGAATAGCCGGTAATTCGCTTCGTTCATGACCATCGGCGTGTTCACATGCGTGGGATGTACGGAGTTCACACGGATCATGTGCTGGCCAAGCTCGACAGCGAAGGCTCGCATCAGCCCCACCACACCGTGTTTGGCGGCCACGTAGTGACCGAAGTGCGAGTAGGCTTTCAGTCCGCCGGTCGAGCTGGTCAAGATGATCGAACCGCCGCGTGCGCCGGCCAGCAAATGTGGCACGCCGGCTTTAACGGTTTTCCAGACACCGGACAAATTCACGTCAATCGTTTCGTTCCAGTCTCGTTCGTTGGTCTCGTCCAGGGTGTCCCCGCCGCTGCCGATACCCGCGTTAGCGACGACAATGTCCAGTCTGCCCAGCTGCTCCACACCGGCGTCCACCGCGGCTTTCAGTGCGTCGAAATCACGTACATCAACCTCGGCGGTGAAGATGCGGCGGTTATGGCCTTTGACCAAATCCGTTGTCTCGGCGAGATCTTCTGGCCTCGACGGTTGCGTCGATACGCTTTCGAACGGTTTGCAGATGTCGATCGCGATGATGTCGGCGCCTTCCTGCGCCAATCGGACCGCGTGGCTACGGCCCTGACCGCGCGCGGCACCGGTGATAAATGCGACCTTTCCTTCGACCCGTCCCGTCATCATTACCCCATTTCTTCGACGTTGCACTCGAAACCTGGTCGCGGGTCGGCGGGGGACCGCCGGCATCGATTCCCAGCCACGCATCGTCGATGCCGTGGACAGTTTTGACGTCGGTGAGCCCGACATCCCACTCCGGGAATCGTTTCAAGCTCTCTTCCAATGCGATCCGCCCTGAAGCGGGCCAATGCCGAGCCGGGACAAGAGTGAATGCCGACGCTCAGAGCTCATGTGCTGGCACGCCCCGCGATGAACGTCGAAAACCTTGCCGTCCAGCGGGAGTTGGCGATGGTCATGGTTTGCCGCGCCGACCAGTAACATCCTGATGCTGCCCGCCGGCACAGTCTGGCCGTAGCCGCCGACGTCTCGGGCGGCACGCCTGGCCACGTGCGGAGCCGGCGGATCGAAACGCAGAAGTTCCTCACCGGCTTGCGGAATCAAGGACTGGTCCGCGACCGGTTGACGACGCTGCTCTGGATGCACAGCCAGTATCTTGCCCGCCCAGCCGATCAGCCGGAACTCGATGCTCAACAGCTCAGCCACGATGTCATCAGACGGGTGTTCGGCTCGCCAATCGAGGTACCGGGCGAGGATCTCGCCGGCGTCACTGCCGTCGGCGCTGACGTCCCTGGCTTGACCGGCTTCGGTGCGCTGGTTGTCATTCCAGCGATCTCGAATGGCTTCTTTGTCACTTTCAGGCATGCCCAACAACATCCCGATCCGCACCTCCGGCTTCACGTCTCTACAGTTTCAGCGGATTTGCCGTAAACGCCGGGGTGAAGGTGATGTGCAGTTCGGTGAGCCCACGCAGCATGTACGTCGGCTCATAGACGTAGCGGCGCTGGCCAGTTGACCCGTGCTTGGATTCGTCGATGCGGATGTCGGACATTCGGTCCAGGATGCGCTCGATCGACACGCGGCCCTCCACCCGGGCCAGCGGCGCGCCGGGACACGAGTGAACGCCGCGGGCAAACGCCATGTGCTCGCGGACATTCTTGCGGTCGAGCTTAAACTCGTGCGGGTCGCCGAACCGGCGCGGATCACGGTTAACGGCACTCGCCAATACCATGAGAACGGTACCGGCCGCGATGTCGACACCACCGACCCTGGTGGGTTTGCGGGCCAGCCGGAAGTCGGTCTTGGTCGGGTTTTCCATGCGCAGCGATTCCTCGATGAAACCCGGGATCAGGCTGCGGTCCTCCCGCAGCTTCTGCTGGATGTCGGGTCGGGTGCCGAGTACCTGCAGCGCCGCGCCGAGCAGCTTGGCCGTGGTTTCCTGTCCGGCGGCGAAGAGGAAGGTGGCCGTGCGGACCACATCGATGACCTCGGGTGTTGATCCATCCGGGTAATTCGCGGTGGCCAGCTCGGTCAACACGTCATCGCGGGGTTGGCGCCGTCGGTCCTCAATGTAGGCGCCGAACTTCTCGTCGAGCCTGTCCATCGGGGCGCCGACGGCCTCGTGGTCGAATGTTCCGACGGGCGGGCGGTCGGTGCCCAACAGGACGCGGAACTCCCGGTGATCTTCCTCGGGAACACCGAGTAGATCGGCAATCACCAAGGTGGAGAAGGGCTTTGAGTACTCGGAGATGAACTCACACTCACCACTAGCTAGGAACTCCTCGAGCTGGCGGTCGGCCAGACGCCACATGAACTGTTCGTTTTCCCTCAGCCGGCTCGGCGTCAGCAACCGACTGAGCAGCGACCGTGCCCGCGTGTGTTCCGGGGGGTCCATGGTGGCCATGTGTTCGTACATCGGAAACTGCTCGCGGTGCGCCTCGATTTGGGCACTGATATCGTCGCCCTCTGGTTCGAACGGCAGTGGCGGAAACGGCCCCCCGATCGAAACGCGGTTCGAGAACGTGTCGGTGTCCTTGAAAACCGCGTTCGCCTCGTCGTAACCGGTCACCGCGACGACGTTGTGGTGCGGCAGTCGGACCACCGGGCCTTTTTCTCGAAGGTAGTCAAAATACGGGTGCGGGTCAGCGAGCAAAGACGTGTCGGTGAAGAAGTCGGTCGACTGAAAATCGCTCATACTGGTCACGCCTCCTGAAGATTGGGGTTGGTCAGCGCTGGCCCGGACAGCACCGCCCAAATCCAATAGGTTCCTCTCGGGTCAACGGCATTTCTCTACCAGATCGAAAATGACTGTCCGGTCGGCACTTCCGTGTCGCGGTACAAGAACGTGAACCTTCTCGCGGTAAACAGCCAGCGATCACCATCTCGACGTAGCTCGTCGTCGTAAATCGCATACAGATTCTGCGCGGGAGGAAGTCCCGGATCGCTCCCTTCGGCGGCTCGGCCAATCTCATGCACCGTCGACCGGCAATGCGCAACATCGTCTTGCACGGATATCACGATGTTGCTGGCCGTAAATACGAAAAAGTCTAGGTTCGCGATCCTCGCGGACACCCTGGCGACGATTGCCTCACGTCCCTTAACCTGTTGGTCCACGGGCGGCCCGATCGTCCAAACCGCATCAGGCGCGTACAGCGCGCTATAGGTCGCCGTGTCGCGTCGCGTCACCGCGTCGGCATAGGACTCGAGGACGTGTCGCACGGCGGCCTCGTTCCGAAGGATCGTCAATTCATGGGCCTCGATTTCGGTAGTAATCAGCGGCCTCCTTCGGCCCATGGTCCCGTACCCCGCCGAGCGCACTGAACAGCGCGAATGGTCGAAGCCGTTAACTCATTCCACTCTGGCGTGCCATTTCCTCTTGTTCGATGACGTCGAAAGCGTCGATTACGAGCGTTTGATAGCTGTCGATCCATATCTGGCGCTGGTCGGAATGGTCAAAGACGATGCGCCGGTCGTTGATGATCCCGCGCACCACAATCGGCGCGATCTCCTCGGGAGCCAGCATGCGTAGCTGGTGCTGGTGAATGAAATCGTTTGGCACAACCACTGGCGCAGCCTTCGGGCCTCCGAAGCGCTTCGGGCGATAACGCTCATTGTTGTCCTTCATGCCCGAGGCAACGCCGCCGGGGCAATACACCGTGGTATTGATGTTGTGTGCGGCGAGCTCGCCGCCGAGGTTCAGCACGAACCCGATAACACCAATCTTGGACGCTGAGTAGGGGGCATGATTGGTAACCCATGCAGGAAACATGCCCGCCACCGACGCCGTCGCCAGAAAATGCCCACCCCGTTCAGAGGCGATCATGTCGGGCAGAAACGTTTGTGCACAATAAACTGTGCCCATCAGATTGACCTGAAAAATCCAGTCGACGTCCGCGTCGGACATGTCGGTCAGTCGTTCAAATGATGTGGCGCCCGCGTTGGACACTAAGAGCGTGATCACACCCAGTGCCTTTTGGGCCTCAGCTTTCATCGCCCTGACCGACTCGCGTTCGCACACATCGCATTCCAGCGCAATCGCGGTGCCGCCCACCGCACCGATCTCCGCTACCACGCGCTCGGCGTTCTCAAAAATGATGTCGGCGACGCCGACAGCCGCACCCTGTTTGGCTAGTTCGATGGCCAGTGCCCTGCCGATGCCGCTGCCACCACCGGTGACGATCGCGGCGCGGTTTTCAATGTCAGTCATCTGTTGTCTGTCACCTGTCGGGATTAGTTGCGGTAGTCAGGTTTTTGAACTGCCGGTCTCCATCGCCAGCCGGCTGGATCCTTGGCACGCATTTTCTCGACGGCCGATATGCCGTCGCAGCTCTGCCACGCAGGCGCACTCTCACTCGCGCAGCAGGTTCCGCTCAGCGAGTGCACCGTCTGCTCGACAAACTATTTACGATGAATGACTCACGCCGCACCGGCGGTGATGGGTTCTTCGCCGTTGAGTGTGAAGCGGTGGAGGACCCGTCCGCTTGTCGGGTCATAGGGCCGCACCCTGTGCATCGTACCGGTGTTGTCCCATATCAACAGGTCGCCCATCTGCCAATGGTGGCGGTAGACATATTGTTCTTGGGTTGCATGAGCGAACAGCCGGTCCAGCAGCTCGCGGCTATCCGCTGGGTGCATGCCGACCACATGTGACGCCGACGTGCCCAGCACAAGCGATTTGCGGCCAGATTGATGCCGCCAGACAAGGGGATAGGTGGGCTGGGGATAGTCCAGCCATGTCTTCCAGTCCTCGAGCCGGGCATCAGGCACCGCAAAAAACATCGCCGAGAACAGCGTGTGGACGACCTGCAGCGTCTCCAAGTACTTCTGCTCGTCGCCGGGTAAATCCTCGAACGCCGCGTAGTTGCTGGCGAATTCGGTTTCCCCGCCTTCGGGGGACAGCACGTGCGGCGTCAACACCGTCGCGAAAGGCGGGACTTTCTCGTAGGTGCCGTCCATGTGCCAAAAGAATGTCCCAGGAAAGAATTTCGCGTATTCGGGATTCTTCCGCTTGTCCATCGTGACTTTCATCAGGCCCTCGTCACCCTCTCGCTTGACCGCGCCCAGGCGCAAGTCACCGAGCGTGCGGGTGAATGCGCGCTGTTGGTCGTCGGTCAAATTGGCGCCACGCACGATGAGCACGCCACGCTTCACGAGAAGATCGCGGATTTCCTGCGCTTGGCCGCCGTCGACCAAGTCCTCGGAATCAATGCTGATTTCGGCGCCGATCTTTTCCTTCAACGGAGTCCACGCCAGGCTCATTGCTCGCTCTCCTCGCTAAATTTTGCCGGAACAACCTACGCTCCCGAACGGCAGCGCCTCCCTCGATGCCAGCACAACCCGCCTCTTCAAACCGTTAGCACACCAACCTAACTGCGCATTGTTAACTGTGCATTGGACCATAACTTATGGCACCTCCAACGAGATTGTCAACTAGATTACACTCTTGCTTGGTACAATTTTTCGGGCGGTCAGCAGTCGCTGAGAGGCGGAGGCTCGGGGGACGATGACAGTGTCAGCTACCCGCCTGGACCAGGTTATAACCGCCCGGAAGCATCTCGTCGCAGTTGAACCGAAGCCCCACTATCATCTGGGCGCCTGCGCCGTCGCGGGCAGCTTGGGGGCGCTCAAGAACCGGCCGGCGCCGGTGCCCGTACTTGTCGGTGCGCTGGTTGATGCGGGGAGTTGAATTGCTCGGGCGGGTGTCCCGCGAGGTAGGTACCCCGACGCTGGCATAGCCGGTGCGGCGGAGATTCGACGTCGCCTTGCGGTATGCATCAATCACGCCGCGAGCCTGATCGCGTTGCAGCGTGTGGCCGCACTCGTTGCTTCCGAACGGTCGGCCAGGCGACGGTGTGCGAGCACCGGTCGGAAAGGGCCCGGGGCGCCGTCGGATGCTCAGGATCCGGGGCGGCCACCTTGTGCTTCTCCGGGAGATACTTTTATCGGCTCGCCGACTACCAAGCGCTTGTGCACGAACAAGACTGTATATTAGCTTACGATTATTTATGACAGGATTGCGCGTTGCGTGGCCGGAGGTGGCGTCCGAGACGCGGTATAAGCATCGCCTGGCGTAGTTGCCGTTCGATCGCGGTCATTGCTCTGTGCGGTGTCAGCGAAACCGGTTGAGGCTAACTATCTTTAGCGCGAATGTTGTTGGACGCGTGTCCGAGCGGAAGGGATATCCATGACCGTGAGAACTCTCGCCGCCGGTGCGGCCGCCCTCGTCGTGATCGGAGCCGCATCCGCCGGGGTCGCGGCCGGTCACCCGAGCGCATTCCACGTGCAGCCTGTCGTTGTGAGCGCAGGGTTCCCATTGGAGCCGCCGCCGGCACCAGGTGTGCCGACAGCCGACCAGCTGACCAATATCTTGACCAGCTTCATCGATCCGATGGCAAGCGACGAGACCAAGAACGGTCTGGTCGAGGGGGGCTTCAGTCGCTTCCAGCGGCCGTGGGTCGCCGCTCCGGATGGGGGTCATGGACTTTACGAGGAGATGAGAAGTGCTTACCGCACGGGGCATTTGCCGCTTTCGTTCAACGTGACGAACATCCAGCCGGCCGGCGCGAATGCAGCCAGCGCCGACGTGGCCATCTCGCAGTCGGATCCTGACCACACGACCTTCACGGAGCCCCTGATGTTCGTCGACCAAGATGGCTGGAGGCTGTCACGTGACTCCGCGATGGCGATGCTGCAGGCAGCTAAGGGGCACTGACGGGCGCCAAGCGGACGGCCGAATGCGACGGGAACTGATGACGAACAGCGGAGGAGAACGTGGTGAAACAGCTGAACTTCGACGGCCGGGTGGCGATAGTCACCGGCGGCGGCCGCGGGATGGGGCGTGAGTACGCATCACTGCTGGCGAGCAGGGGAGCCAGCGTCGTCGTCAACGACGCCGGCGTGGAGCTGGACGGCCGGGGCGCCGACCCTGAGCACGCGGAAGCCGTCGTCAAGGAGATCGCTTCGGCGGGTGGCACGGCGACGGCGAACTTCGGTGACGTTCGCGAGAAGGGCACCGGCAAGGCCCTCGTCGAGCAGGCACTCGATGAGTACGGCCGTCTGGACATCGTCATAAACAACGCCGGGATCCTTTGCGCTAACCTATTTCCCGAGCAAACCGATTACGAACTGGTGGCTTTGGTCGAGGTCCACCTTTACGGCACCGCCCGCGTGGCCCAAGCGGCGTGGCCGTATCTGGCCAAGGCGGGTTACGGGCGGATCGTGAACACGACGTCCTCGGCGGCATTCGGCATGGTGGGGAACAGCTATTACGGCGCGGCCAAGGGTGGCATCTTCGGGCTCACGCGCACTCTGGCGCTGGAGGGCGCAGAATTCGGGATACGGGCGAATTGCATAGCCCCGGCGGGCTGGACGCGGATGGCAATCGAGTCGGCGGGCGACGACCTGCTGACGCCCGAGATGTGGGAGTTTGCCGAGCACGCGATGCCGCCCGCTGTCGACGCGGGGGTGGTCGGGTTCCTCGTCCACCAGAGTTGCCAGCTGACCGGCGAGGTGCTGTCCTACTCGGGTGGACGACTTGCGCGATGGGTGCTCTCGGAAACCGAAGGCATTGACGTGGGCGGAGAACTGACGCCCGAAGACGTCGCCGACAAGCTCGATGCCATCACCAGCATGGAAACAATACACCAGTTCAGAAGCGCTACCGAACAACTCGCATACACGCAGGAGAAGATGCGCGCCACGAGCTAGCGTCGGCAGTCCGCATCGCGGTGACTTGTTTGTAGGGATGGGCTTGTCGGAGTCTCTGATGGGTCCGTACGGTGAGCTTGGCGGCTAACTCGGTCGGTCACAGGTCTCAGGTCCTAGGACCCCGACTTTCATTGCGGCCCACAATGGTTTGGCCGCGGCTTCGCCGCGATCCGGCGACCGGCGGCGATGACTACGTGGCACGCAAATTCTCGTACGGGAACACCAGCGGCTAGAGCTGGGTAAACACTGTCTTGGTCTGCAGGTAGGTCTCGATCCCCTCTCGGCCGAACTCATAGCCCCAGCCGGACTGTTTGTAACCGCCCATGGGCATCGAGTGGTCGAAGGCCAACTCGCAGCCCAGCGTGACGGTTCCGGCCGCCAGTCGCTTTGCTAGGCGATGAGCACGGCTGAGGTTCGTCGTCCAGGCAGTGGCGTAAAGGCCGTAGGTGCTGTCGTTGGCCATGGCAACGGCCTCGTCGTCGTCGTCGAACGGCAGGACCGTCATGACGGGCCCGAAAATCTCCTGTTGATACAGCCGCATGCCGCGATCCACATTGGCCAGAACGGTGGGATGCACAAAGTAGCCGCGCCGATCAAGCCGATGCCCGCCCGTGACGACCTCTACGCCGTCGCGCTTGCCCTCATCGATGAAGCTCATGACACGGGTGAGCTGCTTTTGGCTGACGAGCGGGCCAACTATGCTGCCTTCTTCCCTGGGACCGCCCAGCTTTAGCGAATTAGCCACCGCTGCAATGCCTTCCACCACCTGGTCATAAACACTTCGCTGGGCGAACACGCGTGAGCCGCAGGCACACACCTGGCCGGAATGCATAAAGGTGCCCATCGCCGCCATCGGTATTGCCGTGCTCAGATCGGCGTCGTCAAAAATCAGCACCGGCGATTTGCCGCCGAGCTCCAGCGTGACTTTCTTCAGATTTCCGGCCGCGACCTGCGCGATCTGCTTGCCGACTTCGGTCGACCCGGTAAAGGCGACTTTATCGACACCAGGGTGCGCAACAAGGGCCGCACCAGCGGTGTGTCCGTAGCCGGTCACGAGGTTAACGACGCCGTCGGGCACACCGGCCTCGGCGACGATCCTTTCCAAAAGCAGCGCCGATAGTGGCGTTTCCTCGGCGGGCTTGACCACCATGCTGCAGCCCGCCGCCAGCGCTGGCGCGAGCTTGGCGCAAGCATTGAAAACCGGCCCGTTCCAAGGGAAGATCAGCCCTACTACACCATAGGGTTCCTTAATGGTGTAGGCGTGCATGCTTGCATCGCCGCCGGTAACGCCGCCCGTTATCTGCACATCATGGGCAATGCCGTTGACCTTGGTGCACCAACCGGCGTAATAGCGGAAAAATTCGGCACTGGTGGTCGTGAGCGTGTGTGCGTGGGCAGTCGTCATGCCGGTGTTGAGCGAATCGATGTCGACGAGGTGGGTGGCATATTCGTCGATCAAATCAGCTATACGCCAGAGAATCTTGGCCCGCTCTTTGCCGGGCAAACCAGACCACACACCCGACTCAAAGGAATTCCGTGCGCGCTCAACGGCTTCGTTGATGGCTTCTTCCCCGCCGTCGGTGAATTCGGCGATCTGCTCCTCGGTCACCGGATCGATGATCGAAATGACCTCACCCGAGCCGGGACGCTTGCGTATGTCGTCCAACACCATCTGCAGCGTCATCGTGGGTTGCCTCCTCATCGCCGCGGCGCTTAAACCTTGCCGCGCCGAACATCTGCATAGCACCGTGGCCGTTGTGGGGTCAAGGACACGTCGGCCGTATTCGGGGACCATTAGTCGTAGCCTCTACGACTGCGGGAGGCCGACGACCGTGCTCGCTACACAGCCGGAGTCGCGAGTGCTGGCCGCACAGCACTGGAACGACGGCACTGACCTGCCAGCCCATCTTGAATCGTTGGGCCGCAATGTGATCGAAGGCTGCGCCCTCGCTTACATGCACCCGAAGTTAACCCCCGTGGGTGCCTACGATTCGCCGGATTGATTTCTCACCGCCTGACCACGAGAGGGGCGCCGTGGGCGAATCCAGATGTGGCGCGACCACGTCGCGCGCTTATGCGTTGCGCTAATCCGCGCGGCCAAAGCGGACCAAGGGAAACGAGATCTCACTGGGTTGGCCGTCACTCGGCTCGACCAGTGTCCTGCAACCCCTTGACAGGCGGCCACGCGGGAGTGACACTCCCACGATGACATGGCAGTGCCACTCTTTACAGTGGCTTCCATTTACCGTACTGATATTTACAGTACGATTCTTTACAGTGGATCTCGAGCGGAGCTCCACGCGCTCCATACAAGCACTTGTCACCAGGAAGTGAGAACCCCACGCTTGTGAACGATGCCGTAGATGAATGTGCCCCGCGGCCCGAGAGCTGTCTCGGGCCCGCTCCGCGTGGCCGGTGGGTGGCGCGCAGCAAAGGTGGCGACAACGACGCAACCGCCGGCAGTGACGTGCGCCGACCGTCACATACCGGGCCGTGTGAGGGTGGCCGCGTGACGGCCACCGCGGGGTGGGTTAGGTACTCCGGGGGTCTTCGTGGGTGACTTCGGGGCGGTTTCATTGCGGCTTGCTGACGGTGATTCATGACCACCCGCACCCAGGAGTACAGACCGCAGGAAGAGCCGAGCACGGCCTCCATGGAGGTGATCCGGCCACGATTTGATGCCTACCGGCGTCGCACGCACCAGGTGGCGTGGCATGTCGGGACGATTCCAAGTCGTACCGCGGCCACGACGGGTCGCGGTGTGCAGATGTTTGCGTCCGTCTTGCGCTACATCGTGACCGATGTCGTTTCGCTGAGGCTTCCGCTCGGCGAGGTCGTGGTCCAGGCATGGACTTTGCTCAAAGTGACAGCGACACCCGCGCTGCTCATGGCCATTCCGATCGGTGCAATCGCAACGGTTGTGACGTCGGGACTTGTCAATCAGGTGGGCGCAACTTCGCTGCTCGGCGCGGCGGCCGGGGTGGGTGTCGTTCGGCAGGGAGCGCCGATGACTGCGGGGTTGTTGATGGGCGGTGCGGCGGCGTCGGCCATTGCCTCGGACTTCGGGTCACGCGCAATCCGTGAGGAGCTCGATGCAATGCGGGTCATGGGCGTCGACCCGGTCCGTCATTTGGTCGTGCCGCGTTTTATGGCGCTGATATTAATAGCGCCCATTCTCTGCATCCTGATCGTGGTGTCGGGAAGTGCGTCCTCGTTTCTGATGGCAGTGGGGGCATCCGACGTCCCACCCGGAAGTTTCTGGATGTCGTTTGGAACGTTCGCGAAGATGGCGGACATATGGTTCGCGGTCGGCAAGACGGTCGTCTTCGGGGCAATCGTGGGGATAGTTTCATCGCTTCGTGGAATGGAGGCGAAGGGTGGCCCGCGCGGCGTCGCCGATGCCGTGAATTCATCGGTGGTGGTCAATGTTGTGTGGATTGTGTTCGCAAACCTCGCGATCACGCAGCTGCAATCGATGTTCGCTCCCCTGGAGGTAGCGTAATGACTCCCAGTGGTAGCGCAGCACCCAGCGCGTATTTCAGCACTCGATTGGCGACAGCGACAGTAGAGCCCGTCGGCGAGGTATTCCGTACGACTGGTCAGTGGGTGGTGTTTCTTGCCCAAACGTTCGCTTCGCTGCCTGTAGCGGCCATCAAATATCGGCGACAAACACTGCAGCAGATGAACAGCCTCGCATG
>Ga0134125_10001234_pt1 | contig 31707 bp, 30 predicted proteins | sample KB31751_FD_96464 | JGI IMG/M metagenome (GOLD analysis project Ga0134125, IMG submission 96464) | Terrestrial soil microbial communities with excess Nitrogen fertilizer from Kellogg Biological Station, Michigan, USA - KB3-175-1 | ecosystem: Environmental > Terrestrial > Soil > Unclassified ... | reverse complement strand
TGCGCATGGCGTGATGGACGCGCGGACCCTCGAGTCGATCGTGGGCGACCTGATCGCGCCGCCGATGATGCCGCGCTCGCTGGCAGCGCCGCTGCCGCCGCCGGCTCCGTCGGCTGCGGAGGCGCTCTTGCGCGGGCCGCTGCCGAAGCCGGCGCCCGTGGCGACGCGCCCGGTCGCGGCGAAGCCGGTGGTAGCCGCGAGGCCGGCGCCGGCGCCGGTGGCCAAGGCGGTCGCGCAGCCCGCGCCGGTCGCACAGCAGCCGGTCGCGCAGCAGCCGACCATTCAGATGCCCGCGCCCGTCGCCGCCAAGCCGGCGCCGGTGGTGCAGCAGCCGGTCGCGCAGCAGCCGACCATTCAGATGCCCGCGCCCGTCGCCGCCAAGCCGGCGCCGGTGGCGCAGCAGCCGGTCGCGCAGCAGCCGGTCGTGCAGCAGCCGACCATGCAGATGCCTGCGCCCGTCGCCGCGCAGCCGGCGAAGTCGGACGCGGAGCTTCCGATCGTGCGCGCGCCGGTCGTGCACACCCCGGTCGTGCACACCCCGGTCGCGCACACGCCGCACGTGCACACGCCGGTCGTGCAGGCGGCGCCGTCGTCGCCGGAGCCGATCGTGCCGCCGTCGCCGGTGCAGCCGGTGGTGGCCTCGCCCTTCCCGGCAGCCCCGGAGCCGAAGCCGCGCCGCAACCCGTTCGACGCCAAGGATGCGACGCGCCTCGAGGCCGAGCTGACGGAGTCGCCGTCGCTGCAGAAGTCGGGCTTCTTCTCGCGCCTGTTCCGCCCCAAGACGTCGCCGGCGCAGGTCGCGGCCAAGGCGGCGTCGATCGAGTTCACCGAGCGCGTGCCGAAGCTCCCCGTCGACGGGCTCTATGCCGAGCAGCAGCGGGCGACCGAGCTGAGCTTCCCGCCGCCGTCGTCGGTGCAGCGAAAGCCGCGCGCCGCCGCCGCCGCTCCGCGCAAGAAGTCGGAGCGTCCGGCCGACGCCGCGCCCGCGCGCTTCTGTGATCGTTGCTGGCGCCGCATGGACGCCAACGGCACCTGCAAGACGTGCAGCCCGCAGCCGTCGGCGTAGCACTCGCGTTCCTGCTCGCCGCGACTCCGGTCGCGGCCGCGCCTCCGCGCGCACCCATCGTCGTCACCCTCGTCATCGACCAGCTCGGCGCACCGATCGCGGATGCGCGCTGGCCGCTTCTGCCTGCGAGCGGCGGGTTCGCGCGCCTCGTGCGCGAGGGCACCGTCGGCACCATCGTCTATCAGCACGCGGTCACCGACACGGCGCCCGGGCACGCGACCCTGTACACCGGCGTGCCGCCGCGCGAGTCGGGGATCTACACCAACGAGACGCTCGATCCGAAGACGCACAAGAAGGTCTCGGTGCTGCGCGATCCGGCGACGCACGTCGTGGCCGCCGACGGCAAGCCGCGGCCGACGACGCCGTCGAGCTCGGCGGCGGCGCTGCGGCTGCCGACGCTGGCCGACGCCGAGCGGCAGGCGCATCCCGAGGCGACCATCGTGTCGCTGTCGCTCAAGGATCGCAGCGCCATCCCCGGCGGTGGGCGCGCACCGACGGCGAGCGTGTGGTTCGACGCGGGCCTGGGCGGCTTCGTCACTTCGAGCGCATTCGGCGCGGCCTTCCCGTCGTGGGCGCTGGCGCACGGCGGCCCCGCGGCGATGCGTGCGGAGTACGCGCGCACCTGGACCCCTCTCGACGGCGCCTTCGTGGCGAAGCACGCGGCCACCACGGACGCGCAGGACGGCGAAGGCGACCTCGACGGCATCGGCATCCGCTTCCCGCACGCGCTCGCCACGTCGACGAACGCGCCGCACGCCTTCCGCTCGACGCCGTTCTCCGACGAGCTGCTGCTCGCGCTCGCCGTCGACGCCATCGACGCCGCGCCGCCGTCGCGGCCGATGCTGCTCGCGGTGTCGCTGTCGGGCAACGACTACGTCGGGCACGTCTACGGCCCCGACTCGTGGGAGGCGTGGGACGAGCTCGAGCGGCTCGACGCCGCCCTCGCCCGCTTCTTCGCCGCGCTCGACGCGCGCTTCGGCCCGCGCGGCTGGTCGCTGGTGCTCTCCGCCGATCACGGGACGACGTCGATGCCCGAGGTGGCGCACGGCAACGGACGCATCCTGCCCGAGGAGCTGGCGGCGCGGCTGCGCCCGGTGGCGCGGCGCCTGCTGGGCGACGGCGACTGGATCCTCGGCATGGCCGATCCCTACGTCTACCTGACCGACGCCGCGCGCGCCTTGCCCGCCGACAAACGGCGCGCGCTCGACCAGGCGCTCGTGGCCGCCCTGCGCGCCGAGCCGGGCGTCGCCGGGGCGTGGAACGCGCAGCATGCCCCGCCGAGCTGTGCGTCGGGAGACACGCTCGAGGCGCTGGTCTGCCGCTCGATCCCGACGAGCGGCGTGGCCGGCGAGCTCTACGTCGCGGTCAAGCCGGGCTGGTTCTTCGATCCCGACATCGTCGTCGGCAAGGGCTCGAGCCACGGGTCGTCCTCGCTGGAGAACCGCTCGGTGCCGCTGGTGGTGCGCGCGCCGGCGTGTGCGACCGCGCACAAGACGGTCAAAGAGCCGCTGCCGCCGTCGTCGTTCGCGGTCACGGCCGCGCATCTCCTCGGCGCCCCGCCGCCGCCGGGCGCGCGCGGCGGCCGCGACCTTTGTCGCTGACGGTGGTATGCTTGCTGCGGGCGAGCGATGTCGACGACGGAGGATTGGCGGGCGCTGGTCTCCTCACGCGGGCGGGATGCCTTCGTGGCCGCATACGGCCATCCGTTCCTGCTCGCGCTGTCGGGGCTCGAGGCGCCGACGGCGCCGGCGCGCACCATCCGCATGGAAGGCGGGCCCGAGCTGATCAACGCGATCATGGCCGAGCGCCGGCGCTTGAAGACGGAGAGCGGCGTGCCCAAGGGGCCCGTGGTGCTGCCCGTGCGCAAGGTGCAGACCACGTTCCCGAGCATGATCACCGTCGGGCGCGCGCGTAACAACGACATCGTGGTGCCCGACGCGCTGGTGTCGAAGTTCCACGCCTACTTCCGCCAGCTCGACGACGGCGACTGGGGGCTGGCCGACGCGGGGAGCGCCAACGGCACCAAGCTCGGCGAGCAGGAGCTGCCGGCCAAGGGGCAGCCGGAGCGCGTGCGGCCGGGCGACAAGATCATCTTCGGCGGCGTGTCCGCCTTCCGCTTCCTCGATGCGGGCGGGCTGTGGGCCGCGCTCCGCGATCCGGCGCGTTAGCGATTCGGCCGGAAAAAGCTAACAGGGAGATCAAAGAGCTCAGGGAGCACAAGATGCTTACAGAACGAACCTGTCGGCGCTTTCTGTAAGAGTTTTGTGCTCCCTGAGCTCTTTGATCTCCCTGTGAATGTTTTCTGGCGGACCCAGCGCGCGTGCCTAGCGCGTCGCCGTCTGCGTGGCGCGGAAGTCGGCGAGGATCGCCAGCACGTGCGAGAGCAGCGCCTTCGGCACCAGCCGCGCGTCCAGCTTGTCGCGGGTGGCGCGTGCCAGCTCGAAGAACTCGCCGGCGAAGCGCGGATCGACCGGCACCGTGGTCACGCCCTGCTTCTGGAAGAGCCCGTCGATGAGCATGGCGTCCTCGCGCGCGCCGAGGTCGGCGAAGCGCACCGCCAGCTTGCCGCCCGCCGAGCGGATGAGGTTGCGCGTCTCGGGCGGCAGCGGATCGAACGCGCGCTCGGCGACGACCACGCACGCCGTGATGTAGTCGATGCGCAGGTCGGTCACGAAGCGCGTCATCGCCGACCACTGGAAGGCCAACGCCACCGACGCCGGCGAGATGAAGCCGTCGATGCGATGCTCGTCGTAGGCGCGCGCCGCGTCGGCCACCGGCAGCGCCAGCCCGTCGACGCCGAGCGACGACAGCTCGGCGCGCAAGACGTCGTCGCGGTCCCAGACCCAGAAGCGCGTCTTCTTCAGGTCGTCGATCGAGCGCACCGGCCGGCGTGAGAACACGATGTGCGGGCCGAGCGTCGCGGTGCCGAGGCCGACGACGCCGTTCTTGTGCATCTCGCTCTCGAACGTGGGCCACAGCTGGCTGGCGACCCAGCTCGCCTCGCGCTGCGTGGTCAGAAGGCCGACGACGCGCATGACGCGCATCGACGGCGACAACGCCTCGCACAAGGGGCCGCCCGAGGCCGCGCCGTCGAGCTGGCCGCGGCGGATGCGCTCGCCCATCGCCGGCTCGTCGCCGCTGATGCCGCCGAAATAGAACTTGATGTGCACCTGGCCCTTGGTGGCGACGCCGATTTCGCGCGCGAAGGCGTTGAGCTCGCGCGCCCAGGCGGTGCCGGCCGGCGCCATGGTGCCGATGCGCAGCGTGACCTCGTCGGCGCGCGCCGCCGGCGACATCGCGACGGCGGCGACGGTGAGCGCGACAGCGATGGTCACGCGCGGGCGCACGGCGCCCTCAGTGTAACAGAACTAGAACCACTCGTTACGCATGTCGGCGAACGAGCGCTCGCCCGACTTGCACAAGGCGGCGTGCACGCTCGCGCGCGGCAGCTCGGTCGTGATCCAGTAGCGCGCGGCGGCGAGCTTGCCGGCGTAGAAGTCGCGCGGAATGGCGTCGTGCATGATGGCCTCGGCGGCGACGGCGGCCTGGAGCAGCCACTGCCACGCGATGGTGATGATCGAGAAGAGCGCGAGGAAGTCGGCCGAGTGCAAGAGCATGCCGGCGACGTCGCCTTCGAGCCCGCGCGCGGCGAGCGTCTCGAGGGTCGAATTCAAGACGCCGAGCGCGTCCTGCATGGCGTCGCACAGGTCGCCGCCGGCGCCGGCCGAGCGCGCGCGCCCGAGCGTGGCGCCGACCTCGTCGAGGAAGATGCCGAAGGCGCGCCCGCCGTCGGCGCCGATCTTGCGCCCGAGCAGGTCGAGGCTCTGGATGCCGGTGGTGCCTTCGTGGAGGCTGTTGAGCTTCTGATCGCGCAGCCACGCCTCGACCGGATACTCCGAGGTGTAGCCGTAGCCGCCATGGATCTGCACCGCGAGCGCGTTCGACTCGAAGCCCCACTCCGCGGGGAAGCTCTTGGCGACGGGCGTCAGCAGATCGACGAGCAGCTGCGAGCGGCTGCGCTCGGCATCGTCGAGCGAGTAGACCGCGAGATCGGCGTGCAGCGCGGTGGTGGCGAGGAGCGCCAGCCCGCCTTCGACGATCGCCTTCTGGCGCAAGAGCATGCGGCGCACGTCGGGATGCTCGACGATCGGCACCTGCGGCCCGCTCGCGCGCGCGCCGAGCGGCCGCCCCTGCGTGCGCGTGCGCGCGTAGCCGAGCGACTCGAGGTAGGCCGCCGAGGCCGTGGCGACGCCGTTCATGCCGACCATGATGCGCGCCTCGTTCATCATCTGGAACATGTAGCGGATGCCCTGGTGCTCCTGCCCGACGAGCCAGCCGCGGCAGTCGCCGCGCTCGCCGTAGTTGAGGATCACGCTCGGCAGCCCGCGCCAGCCGATCTTGTGCACCAGCCCGGCGGTGGTGACGTCGTTGTCGACGAGCGCGCCCGAGCCGTCGTCGGCGAAGCGGCGCGCCGGCACGGCGAAGAGCGAGACGCCCTTGATGCCCTCGGGCGCGCCGTCGAGCCGCGCCAGCGTCATCTGCACGATGTTGTCGGTGAGATCGTGATCGCCGCCGGAGATGAAGATCTTGCTGCCCGTGATCATGTGGTAGCCGTGGCGCGTCGGCGTCGCGCGCGTCGTCACGTCGGCGAGGCTGGAGCCGGCCTGCGGCTCGGTGAGCGCCATGGTGCCGGTCCACTCGCCCGCATACATGCGCGTCATGAAGCGCTCGCGCAGCGCGTCCGAGCCGAACGCCTCGAGGAGGTGCGCCGCCGACGCGGTCAGCCCGACGTAGCCGACCGCCGACAGGTTGCCGGCCATGAGGTACGCCGACCCGAGCGCGCTCACCGCCATCGGCAGCTGCTGTCCGCCGACGCCGGGCGGGCGCGTCGCCGAGGTCAGCCCGAGCGCGACCAGCTGCGGATAGATCTCGCGCAGGCGCGGGTGCACCTTGACGTGCCCGTCGACGAGCCGCGGCGGCTCGGCGTCCATGGCGCGATACGACGGCGCCAGCACGTCGCGCGCGAGGCGCCGCGCGCCGGCGAGGAAGAGATCGTAGACCTGGCGGCCGTGATCGGCGAACACCGGGAGCTTGCCGAGGCGGCGATCGACATCGATGACCTCGTAGAGCAGGAAGTCGACGTTGCGATCGTTGAGGAGCGGGTTGCCCATGCCGCGATGCTACAATGGAAGGATGAAAATTCTCGTGATCGGTTTCGCGCTCGTCGCGGCGGGGTGCGCATCGGGCGGCGGCGCCGGCGGCGGCGGACATCACGCCGAGCACGTCGCGCCCGCGCCCGCGCAATCGGGCGCCGCCGACGGTGAGTCGATGGGCGGCGGCGGCGAAGCCAGCGGCCCCGAGCACCAGCCCGAGGTCGTGCACTCCGGCAAGGCGTGGGCGCTCAGCTACGATCAGGCCACCGCCCGCTACAAGAAGGGCGAGCGCTGCGGCGGCGCCGACGCGCCCGACATGGTGATGGGCCAGCCCGATCAGCACAACGAGATGCAGGTGGGGCGCGACAAGGTCGTGACCTACGGCTATCGCTTTCCCGAGGGCACCCTGCTCATCCGCTGCCGCGCCGACCACGTCGAGGTCACGCGGACGTTGAAGTAGCGCGTGGTACACTGACCCGCGTGCGGCGCACCGTCGCCATCGCTTTTTTGGCCTGCACCGTCGGATGCGTCGTCGGTTGCGGCGACCAGCCGAAGCCGCCGGCGTGCACCGGCGTGTGCGTCGCGCCGTCGTGGACGCGGCTCGACCTCGTCGCCGGCCAGCCGGGCGGCAGCGGCTTCGTCGACGGCGTGGGCGCGGCCGTGCACTTCTCCGATCCGTGGACCTTCACCGGCGACGGCGCGGGCAAGGTGTGGATCGCCGACGCGTCGATGATCCGCACCATCGACGAAGCGACCATGACGGTCACCACGCTCGCCGGCGCCCCCGGCCAGATCGGCACCGCCGACGGCGTGGGGCCGGCCGCGCGCTTCAACCAGCCGGGCGGCATCACCTACGCCAACGGCAAGATCTACGTCTGCGACACCGAGAACCACACGGTGCGCACCCTCGATCCCGCGAGCGCGACCGTCGCGCTCTACGCCGGCGGCGTCGGCATGCCCGGCAGCAGCGACGGCCCGGTGGCGAGCGCGCTCTTCCGCGAGCCCGAAGGCCTCATCTACGACGGCACCGGCGCCCTCTACGTCGGCGACGTCGACAACAACACGATCCGTAAGATCGATCTCGCGAGCGCCATGGTCTCGACGGTGGCCGGGCAGGTGAACGTCGCCGGCAACGCCGACGGCGTCGGCACCGCCGCCACCTTCAACAAGCCCAAGCAGCTCGCCTTCGACAGCGCCGGCGGGCGGCTGCTCATCGTCGACAGCCTCAACAACAGCGTGCGCGCCATGAAGGCCAGCGACGGCACCGTCACGACGCTCGCGACCTTCACCGAGCCGCCCGAGGGCCTCGCCGCCGTCGGCAGCGACGTGTGGGTCTCGCTCGTCGACAACCGCGTCGTGCGCATCGACGCCGCCGGCACTGTCAGCGACGTGGCCGGGATGACCAACGCGACCGGCTTCGCCGACGGCATCGGCGCCGCCGCGCGCTTCTTCCGCCCCGCCGGGCTGTGGGTCGAGAGCGGCCGCGTGATCGTCGCCGACAACGGCAACTACGCGGTGCGCGCCATCGCCACGGCCGACGCCCACGTCACCACCATCCTCGGCGCCATCGCCGTCGGCTCCAGCGACGGCGCCGCCGCCGACGCGCGCTTCTTCGTGCCGCAGGGCATCGCCGTCGCCGGCGACACCGCCTACGTGGCCGACACCGACAACCACACCATCCGCGCCGTGACGATCTCGACGGGCGCGGTCACCACGCTCGCCGGCGCCGCCGGCCAGGCCACCTTCGCCGACGGCACCGGCGCCGACGCGCGCTTCAACACGCCCATCGGCGTCGTGCTCGACGACGCCGGCACCACGCTCTACGTCGCCGACAGCGGCAACCGCTCGCTGCGCGCCGTCGACGTCACCACCGGCGCGGTCACCACGCCGCCGATCAACGGCGCGCCCGGCTCGATGTTCGCGCGCTTCAACACGCCCGCCGGGCTGGCGCGCGACGGCACCCATCTCTACGTCAGCGACTCGTCGGACCACGTCATCGTCGCCATCGATCTCGCCACCAACCTCGTCACCAACGTGGCCGGCTCGCCGCGCGTCGCCGGCACGAGCGACGGCGTCGGCATGATGGCGCGGTTCAACGCGCCGTCGGGCCTCGCCACCGACGGGCACGGCACGCTCTACGTCGCCGACACGCTCAACCAGGCCATCCGCAAGATCGCTCTCGCCACCGGCACCGTCACCACGCTCGCCGGCGCGATCGGCATTCCCGGCAGCGACGACGGCAGCGGCGCCGAGGCGCACTTCACGCAGCCGGGCACGCTCGCCATCGACGGGCTCGGCGATCTGTTCGTCGCCGACGTCCTCGACTTCGACGTGCGCCACATCGATCTCTCGAACGGCGCCGTCACGACCGTGGTCGGCGTCGCCGGCGACAGCGGCGTCACGCCCGGCCCGTTGCCGGCGCAGCTCGGCCAGCCGACCGCGCTGGCGCTCACGTCCGACGCGCGCCTGCTCGTCGCGTCGGAGAGCTCGATCCTCATCGCGCATTAGCGCGTCGCGCGTTCACGGCTCGGTCACGTTTCTCGTCGCTGCGCGCGCACATGTGCTCGTGTGTAGGCATATCGATTCGCGCCTTGTTCTCGTCGCTGCGCGGCGCATAATGAAACGGTTGGAGGTGGCCGATGGGAATCCATCGCGTCGGGTTTGGAACTGCCGCCGACGTGCGCGTCGCGCCGGCACCGACCGAAGGAACGTGGGCGGGGACGTGGGTGGGACGGACCGTCGCCTCGGCGGCGCATGGCCATGATGCCGGCGCCGTCGTGACCGTGGCGCCCGACACGCCCTGCAGCGAAGCCGACGAGCGCGCGCGCGTCCACGGCGTGCGCCACCTCTTCGTCGTCGAGAACGAGAAGCTCGTCGGCATCATCTGCCGCTGCGATCTCTACCCCGAGCCCGATCCGCACGAGGAGGTGTCGACGCGCATGTCGTCGAACGTCTACGCGCTCGACCCGGCGGCGACGCTCGGCGAGGCCGCGGCGGCGATGAAGACGCTCGGCGTCGGCTGCCTCCCGGTCGTGCACCACGAGCGGCCGGTCGGCCTGGTGACGCGCGGCGATCTCCGGCGCGCCGGCGTGCCCGAGCCGGAGCTCGGCGCGCAGTGTTGCCTCGAATGCGGCAGCGTCCACGGTGTCCGCACCGACGCCCACAGCGGCCTCGAGTATTGTCTCGACTGCATCGATCTCTTCACGGCGATGGGCAACGACTACGGCGAGGGCGACTGACACCCTTTCGACGCGGCCGCTTCGCCGAGCTCCCCGAGCATCCCCGCCGCCCGCACGGATTCTTCGCGCTGCCCGAGCGGCGGGTGACCGTCGCCTCGTCGGCGTTCGGCCCGATCGGCATCCACGTGCGTGAAGCCGGGGCGGGCGAGCCGCTGCTCCTCGTGCACGGGCTCATGACCACCAGCTACTCGTGGCGCTACCTGATGGAGCCGCTGGCGGCGCGGCGCCGCGTGATCGCCTTCGATCTGCCCGGCTGCGGACGGAGCGACAAGCCGGCCGGCGCGCGCTACTTCGCGCCGGCGCTGGCGGCGTTTCTCGTCGAGCTCGTCGACGCGCTCGGGCTGCGCGGCTGCGACGTCGTCGGCAACTCGATGGGCGGCTATCTGTGCATGCGCGCGGCGCTCGCCGACGCTGACGTGTTCGGGCGGCTCGTCGACATCCACTCGCCCGGCGTGCCCGACTGGCGCTATCGCGTGCTGCGCGGCGGGCTCGCGGTGCCGGGGATGCGCGCGGCGCTGTCGTGGTGGGTGCGGCGCGCGCCGCAGCGTTGGGCGCACAAGAACGTGCACTACTTCGACGAGTCGCTGAAGTCGCTCGAAGAGGCGGCCGAGTACGGCGATCCGCTCGCCGCCGCCGACGGCGCCGCCGCCTTCATCAGCTACCTCGGCGACGGGTTCCGTCCCAATGACATGAAGTCCTTCGTCGCGGCGCTGGCGGCGCGGCGCGACGCCGGCCAGCCGTTCCCCGTGCCGCTCCTCTTCTTGTATTCCCGACAAGATCCCCTGGTGCCGCCGCGCGTGGGTGCCGCGCTGCACGCGCTGGTGCCGTCGGCGCGGCTGGAGTGGATCGACGACACCTCGCACTTCATGCACGTCGACACGCCCGAGGCAGTGCTGCGCGCGCTCGACCAGTTCCTGCCGCCGCACGCGACGTCCTCGACGGGCTAGGAATCGCACGTCAGTCGACGCGCGGCGTGCGCGCGAGCTTGACCCCGCGCCGCGCCATCAGCCGATACAACGTCACCGGCGTGACCCCGGCGCGCCGCGACGCCTCGCGCACGTTGCCGGCGCAGGCCTCGAGCAGCTCGGCCAGATAGCGCCGCTCGACTCGAGCTACCAGCTGCTGCAGTCGGCCGACGGCCAGTGGTACTTCAACCTCCTCGCCGGCAACTACGAGGTCGTCGGCACGAGCGAGCTCTACGTGTCGAAGTCGAACGCCGAGCGCGCGCTGGCGACGTTACCGCGATCATCGACGCGCAGTAGCCGGCTTGCTGTAGATTGTCCTCCTGCAACCCGCGCGCTTCGGGCAGCATCGAATCGAAGCCATGTCGAGCGACTTCCACACCGTCTCCAAGGTCGAAGAGGTCTCGCCCGGCGAGCTCGCCGCGCACATCCCCGATCACTGGCAGCAGGGACGCGGCGCGTTCGGCGGGCTGGTGCTGGGCACGCTCTTGCGCGCCATCGAGCGCTGCGAGCCGGACGCCGCGCGCGTCACGCGCACGCTGGCGGGCGATCTGTGCGGGCCGGTGCTGCCCGGGCCGGCGGTGATTCGCGTGCGGACCTTGCGGCGGGGGAACAACCAATCGAACCTCGCGGCCGAGCTGGTGCAGGAGGGCGCGGTGCTCGCGACCGCGAGCGCGGTGCTGTCGCCGGCGCGGGCGGTGGACGGGGTGCCGCGGTTCGGAGCGCCGGGTGCGACGGCGTCGTCGACAGCGTCGTCGACAGCGTCGTCGTCGGCGGAGCTGCCGGCGTGGAGGGAGCTGCCGGAGCTGCGGGTGGCGCCGCCGGCGGGGCCGGCGTTCGCGCAGCACTACGAGTACCGCGCGGCGGGCACGCCGTTTCAAAAGGGGACGGAGCCGGTGATCGAGGGCTTCATCCGCGAGCGGGTGGCGCTGGAGCGGATGGATGCGCCGGCGCTGGTGGGGCGATTGGATGCGTGGTGGCCGACGCTGTTTGCGATCGCGGCGCCGCGGCCGGTGGCGACAGTGAGCTTCGTGGCGGAGATGTTGGTGGATCCGGGGACGTTGGATCCGAAGGAGCCGCTGCGGTATCGGGCCCGGATGGCGGCGATGCACGACGGGTTCTTTGTGGAGCTGAGAGAGCTGTGGGCGGGGGAGCGCGTGGTGGCGTTGAATCAGCAGACGTTTGCGATTCTGCGATAGGCGCAATCCTGAACGGCGTCGATCGCCGGTGATGGGATCGCGGCGCTTCCATCGCGGCGCCGAGACGTATCTCGTGCGGAGGTTGCGTCAGCGCGGGAGCTGCGCGGGGATCAGAGCTGCGCGGAGATCAGAGCTGCGCGGGGATCAGAGCTGCGCCGGGATCAGATCCTTGTCGGGATCCGACGGCTTCTTCTCGGCCGGTTTTTCCGCGGGCTTCGCTTCGGCGGGCTTCGCCTCGGCAGGCTTCGCCTCGCCCGGTTTGGCGACGGCGGGCGCCTTGTTGCCGGCGTGTTTGCTGCGCTCCTTGAGCAGGTTGACGTCGACCTCGCGGTTGACGTCGGCCGTGAGCGTGCGCTTCTCGCTGCGGTAGCCCTCGAGGCTGAGCTGCACGTCGAGCGCGCGAGAGCCTTTGTCGAGCTTCATCGTCACCGGCGTCATGCCGACGACGACGCCGTCGGAGCGCACGACTTGCGCGCCGGGCGGATCGCTCTTCAGCGAGACTTCGACCTGCTCGGGCGGCTTCGGCGCCGCCACGGCTGCGACCGGTGCCGTCGTGGGCGCGCTCGTTCCGGGCGCGCTCACAGCCGCCGCGCTCGCCCCCGGCATCGGCGCCTTCGACGCCGCCCCGCCGCCGCCGAGCTTGACCACCGCCACCACCGCCACCGCTGCCGCCGCCACGCCGATGCCACCGAACAGCGCCGTGCGCCTCCCGCCCGCGCCACCACCCGGCGCCTTCGCCGCCTCGCGCACCGCCGACTCCGACGCCGCGCCCGACAGCGTCGTGTTCTTCTTCTTGGTCGCGATGATCGTCGCCGCGTCCGGCTGCGAGACCGCCGCGCGCGGGCCCGACTTGTCGTCGACCACCGGCACCGACGTCGTCGGCGCCGCCGCCACCGCGCCGAAATAGGCCACCGCCCCGGGGCTCTGCGCGAACGTCGCCGGATCGCGCAGAGCCACGCCGAACTCCTCCATCGACTGAAAGCGCCCCTCGGGCTCCTTCTCGATCGCCTTCATCACGATCGCGTCGAGCTCCGGCGGCACGTCCTTGCGCACCTCCGACGGCTTCTTCGCCGCCTCGGTCAGGTGCGCGACCACGATGTCACCGAAGCCTTCGCCCTTGAAGGGCACGTGCCCCGTCAGCATCTCGTACATCACGATGCCGAGCGCGTAGATGTCCGAGCGCGCATCGAGGTTGCCGCGCCCCGCGCACTGCTCCGGGCTCATGTACGCCGGCGTGCCGATGAGCGTGCCGGTGCGCGTCTTGGCGCTCGTCGACGCCGTCACCGTCAGCTTGGCGATCCCGAAGTCGAGGATCTTGACGAAGTTCTCGTCGCTGCCGCGCTGCACGAGGAACAGGTTGTCGGGCTTCAGATCGCGATGAATGATGCCCTTGGCGTGGCTCGCCGCCAGCCCCGAGCAGCACTGCGCGAGCACGTGACGGCACTCGTCGAACGTCAGGCGCTTGTTGTCGAGCCGCGTGGCCAGGCTCTGCCCTTCGAGCAGCTCCATCACCAGATAGACGATGTTGCCGCCGCCTCCGGGCTTCTCCATCTTCCCGAAGTCGACGATGTCGACGATGTTCTGATGGCGGATGTCGTTGGCCGCCTTGGCTTCGTGAAAGAAGCGCGTCACCAGCGCCTCGTTCGCCGTCAGCTCGTCGAGCAGCACCTTGATGGCGACGCGCTTGCCGATGAGCGGATGCTCGCCCATGTACACGGCGCCCATCCCGCCTTCGCCCAGTTTTTCTTTGATCTCGTAGTTGCCGACGCGCGTTCCGATCATTGTTGCTTCGCTCGCTCATTGCGGCGCGGCGCGCCCAGTACGAAAGTAGTTGGCTCGCTGCACTCGCCGTAGAGGGCGCGAATACCCCGCGCCTTCGTTCGCTCGCTGATGGACACCCAGCTCTACATCTTACTACGAGAACGGCGCGCCATGGCGTCCCGAATCGACCGCGCGAGCGCGCGATCGTCGGTGGGCTCGGTGTGGTTCTTGGTGAGTGAAGCCAGCGCGCGTTGCATCTCCTCGGCGCGCTCGAAGCGGTCGGCCGGGTCGAACGACAGCGCCGTGTGCACGATCTCGGCGAGCGCCAGCGGCACGTCGGAACGAACGTCACGCAGCTGTGGCACTTGATTGGCCAAAATCTTCTTCACCTGCTCGTAGGCGTCGGCGCCGCCGTAGAGCCGCTTTCCGGTGAGCGCCTCCCACAGCACGATCCCGACGGAGTACAAGTCGGACTTCGCCGACGCCGGCGCGCGCTTGACCAGCTCCGGCGCCATGTAGCCGAGCTTGCCCTTGATGGTGCCGGGCGCGGTCATGGTCGCGCGATCGGCGGCGCGCGCCAGCCCGAAGTCGGCGATCTTGACGATGCCTTGCACGCTCAGAAGCACGTTCTGCGGGCTCACGTCGCGGTGGATCACCGGCGCCGGGTTGCCCTGCGCGTCGACGCGCTCGTGCGCCGCGCCGAGCCCACGCAGCATCTCGACGCCGATGGCGGCCACCATGTGCCACGGCGTCGGCACACCGCCGAACGACTCGATCCAACCGAACAGATCGATGCCGTCGATCCACTCCATGACGATGAAGTAGCGCCCTTCGCCGTCGCGATCGAAGTCGTGCACCTGCACGATGTTCGGATGCTGCAGCTCGGAGGCGACGCGCGCCTCCTCGACGAACATGGCGACGAACGCCGCGTTCTCGGCGAGGTTGGGCAGGACGCGCTTGATGGCCACCTTGCAGGTGAAGCCGGCCGCGCCATGCGTCAGCCCGCGATAGACCGACGCCATGCCGCCTTCGCCGAGCGGCGCGACGAGCTCGTACTTGTTCGCGATCAGACTGTGCTCATTTTTCATCAGCGCGCCGCCTTGAAATCAAAAGGATAGCTGAAGCGCGTGAACTTGCCGCTCGGCGACTTCGGATAGTGCAGCGTGCGCGAGAGATCCTCCATGCACGCGGCCACTTCGGGCGCATGGAAGCCCTTCTCGTCCGCCGTCGGCTGCCCGATCTCGCCCTCGGGATCGAGGTAGAACGTGAGCGTCACGCGCCCGTTGACGCCCGCGTGCTCCGTCGACCACTTGTCGAAGCAGGCGCGGAAGCCGGCGCGGTTCTGCTTGATGACCTCGGTGATGCCGGCGAGCCGATCGCTGCCCGCCGTCGTCCTGGTTCCCATCTGCGGCGGCGGCGTCTTGCCCGGCACGGCCATGTCGGGCGGCCCCTTGGCCACGCTCTTGTGCTCGAGCTCGGCGATGCGCCGCTCGACGTCGGGCCGCTGCTTGGCCTCGGGCATCGCCTTCAGGAACGCGCGGTAGTTCGCCAGCGCCTTGTCGCTCTCGGCGCCGAGGCGATAGGCCTGCGCGGCGTTGTACAACAGCGCCGGCTGCGGCACCGCCTTGTAGACGAGCAGGAACTCGTCGCCGGCGGCGATGTACTCGTTGGCGTTGAAGTGGCTCACCGCCTTGTCGTAGTGCGCGCGCGCCTCGGCGCGGGCTGCGGGCGTGGGCGCGGGCGTCTGCGCGTACGCCGGGCCGGCGACGGCGAGCGCGACCAGGGCCGCGCCGAGAGATCGGATCATGGGAGCGATAGTGTACAGCGATTACGGGCGGGAGCGCGAGCGCGCCAAGCGGCTACGCGCGACGACGGAAGCGGAGCGTACGGCCGAGGACCGCGACGCCGAAGACGAGGAACAGCCACAGGCCGCCGGTCGCCGCCGCGGCGCCGCCCATCGAGCAGCCGCTGTCGCCGCCGTGGTTGCCGTTGCCGCCGCCCGAGCCGCCCGAGCCGCCGTTACCGCCGGTGCCGGTGCCGCCGCCGCCGCCCGAGCCGCCGGAGCCGCCGTTGCCGTTGTCTTGCGCCATGTCGGGCGCCATCGCCATGTCCGGCGGCATCGCCATGTCGGGGGTCGCGTTCGGGTTGCCGTCAGTCGGCGCGATCATGCCGAGCGCCTTGCCGTTCGGCGTGCCGAGGCCAGTCGGCCCGTCCCAGCCCGTGCCCGCCTGGCACTGAATGTTGCCGCAGCTGCCGTTCGTGCCCGAGGTGACGTCGTTCCACGCGGCCTTGTTGGTGTAGACGAAGTCGCCCTTGTTCTCGCCGTGGCCGTAGAGCGCGAAGATCGCGGCGACGAGCGGCGACGCCGCGCTGGTGCCGCCAACGCCCGCGGCCGAGCCGCCGCACACCGTGTTGACGGCCGAGCCCGAGGTGGGGCTGGCATCGGCGGCGACGTCGACCGCCGCGCGGAAGTTGCACGAGGTGTTGATGCCCGCCATCCACGTCGGCGTCGCGATCACCGGGCTGCACGAGCTGCCGCCGTCGGCCCACGCGGTCTCGGTCCAGCCGCGCGCCGACGAAGTCGACTTCGTGAGCACGGTGCCGCCGACGGCGATGACGAACTCCGACGTGCTCGGGAAGTCCGGGCCGGCCATTCCGCCCTGCTGCTGCGCGGCCTCGTAGTTGTTCCAGCCGTCGTCACCCGAGGCGACGAAGATGCCGGTCTTGGCGGGCGAGACATCGAAGTACTTGTCGCTCATCATGATGTCGTTGGTGTCGGAGTCGGCGCCGCCCCAGCTGTCGCTGATGACGGTGGCGCCGAGCATGGCGGCCGTCTTCTGCCCCATCTCGAGGTTGGGCATCATGCTCTCGTCGGCGTCGTCGGTCAGCACGACGAGGATCTTGCAGTTCGGGCACGCCGCCGAGGCCATGTCGACGTCGAGCGAGGTCTCACCGTTCCAGCCGTTGCAGCCCTGCCCATCGCTCTTCGGGAGCGGCGAGGTCTGGCCCTGCTGGTTCACGATCTTGAGGCAGCCGTTGGCCGTCGTGCACGCCGGCAGGCCGTACATCGAGCGGTACTTCGCGAGATCGCTCTCGAGGCCGGTGTAGCCGTAGGCGTCGACGATGGCGACGGTAGCGTTCGGCGTCTTGGTGACGTCGAGACCATAGGCGGCCTGCAGGTCGGTCGCGCCGAGCACGCCCGATCCGCCGCCTGCGCGCGGGCCGATGAGCGGATGTCCGCTCGCGTCGGTCTCGATGCGCGCCTTGCAGTGGCGGTGGCTGTTGCCGCAAAAGAGCCCAGCGCTGTAGCTCTCCTCGCCGGTTTCGGACACGTGCTTCATGACGTGATCGAAGGTGCGGCTCACGTCGAGCGGAGCCGTCTCGACGTCGACCGGCGGCGCGCCGGCGCCACCGCCGACGCACGCCGTCAGACCGGCGCCGACAAGGACGAGCAGAAAGGATCGATTGCGCGGATTCATGGATGGAGCTCCTATCGCCAGAGTTTCCCCAGCAGCGCTCCTAGCAAGTGGTCGGCCAAGGTACGTGGCGTCACGACACCGCGAAACACGCGGCCTCTACCGAGTGCGCACGATCGGTTGCGTGGCAGCGCGCGACGGCCGATCGCGGCGGCGATGGGCGACGCGAGCCCGGCGCTGTGGCGCCGACGACGCAGCCAGCTCCGTCGCTGACGCCGTTTGGTAGCGGTGCCTACGGTTCTTCGGCCGCGATAGCGCGCCGCGACGGGGAACAGCTCCCTTGTGCACGCACGAGGTTGCACGTATGGGTTGGCGCTGCCGGGGCTGCTCACCCCATGGACAAGAAAAAGCGGCCGTTGGGGAAAGTCGCGACACGGGGCCGAAGTCCTCGCTGCCACTCGCCCAACACACTTTCTTGACGCCGGCTGTCCGCGACTCGAGCTGTGACCTCCATTCTTTCGCGCGTCCCCCAGTGGGTGGTAAAAGCCCGTTCAGGAGGTCAGGAACGTGAGAGCTCGTGCTTCCTTGCTCGCCTTCGCGCTCGTGGTGTGTGCCGGTGGGACCGTGCACGCCGACGAGCGCGACCAAGCGCGGGCCGCGTTCAAGACCGGCAGCCGACATTACAACCTCGGTGAGTTCGAGCAGGCGCTTGCGTCGTTCCGTGAGGCGTATCGTTTCGTCGACGATCCGTCGTTCCTCTTCAACATCGCGCAGTGCGAGCGGCAGCTCAGCCACAAGAAGGAGGCGGTACGCGAGTACCGCGCATATCTGAACAACGCGCCCACGACCATCGAGAATCGCGACGAGATCAAGCAGATCATCGCGCAGCTCGAAAAGGAGATCGCGGACGAGCAGAACACGGCGAAGATGCCACCGACGGGGACGACGCAGCCGCCTCCGCCCGTGGGCCCGGTGACCACGACGCCCAACGAGCCGACCGCCACGGCGGTCGCGCCAGGAGTGTCGTTGACCGCGAGCGCGCCGCCGTCGGAGCGCAAACCGGCGTACAAGAAATGGTGGGTCTGGACGATCGTCGGCGGCGTCGTCGTCGCCGGTGCGGCGGCCGGGCTCGCCGTCGGCCTCACCCATCAGAGCGCCCCGACTGCGTCGACCAGCCTCGGCACGCGGAGCCCGTTCTGATGCGGGCCGCGACCTTCCTCGCGATCGCGATCGCGCTCGCCGGCTGCGGCGATCGCCCGTCGCTCGTCGTCGTCGACGTCAGCGCCGACGCACCACTCGACAACGTGGCGACGCTCTCGGTGCAGGCGAGCGTCGGCACCAGGAGCTCGACCTTCAGCATCGCGCCGGCGAGCTCGATCGGGTTCGAGTCGGGGCAAAGCTTCGGCATCGATTTGCCAAAAGGGATGAGCGGTACACTCTCCGTGCACGTCGACGCGCTCGACGGCGGCGGAAACATCCTCGCCAGCGGCGATGGCAGTGCGCCGATCAAGTCGGGCGGCCGCGCCAACCTCGCGCTGACGCTGTTGGTGCTCGGCGGTGGCGACCTCGGCGGCAGCGGCGACGGCGCGACCGACATGGGCGCGAGCGGTGATCTTGCGCTTCCGCCGACGGGCCCGATCCTGACGATCGACCGCACGACGCAGATGTTCGGTTTGGTGACCATCGGCAAGATGAGCAACGCTGTGATGATCAAGGTGACCAACGGCGGCCAGTCCGACAGCGGCGTGCTCATTTTCGCCACTTCTGGCGCGAACATCGATCAGTTCACGATCACCAACGGCTGCACCGGCACGCTGGCGCCGAATGCGTCGTGCTCGGTCACGACTCTGTTCGCGCCGACGGTCATGGGCGACAAGACCGCGCACTTCGACGTCTCGTCGGCGACCGGTGGAACCGTGGGCGTCGACCTCAGCGGCACGGGCACGCCGCCCGGCACGCTCACGATCGCCGCCAACGCGCCCGCCAACGGCAACTGCGGCTCGGCGCTGGTGGGTCAGACGAGCACGACGTCGGCGACGTACACGGTCACCAACGTGGGCACGAGCACGACAGGAACCATGACGGTGTCGACGGGCGATCCACAGTTCCTCGCCAGCGGCTGCACGGGAACGCTCGATCCCAACATGACCTGCACCATCACCGTCCACGTCAAGCCGGCGCACAACGGGACCATCAGCTCGTCGGTGCAGGTGAGCGCCACGCCGGGCGGCATCGCGCCGGCCAACGTCTCGGGCACGGGCCTGAACCCGGCAGCGTTCTCCATCAGCTCGACCTCGGGATTCAACTTCGGCTCGGCGCAGCGGAACAGCGGCGGCAACGTCTTCACGTTCACCGCGACCAACACCGGCGACGTCACCTCGAACGCGCTGACCGCGTCGTCCTTCACCGGGACCAACGCGTCGTCCTTCTTGATCACCACTGACAATTGCAAGACCCAGATGGTCGCCGCCGGCAGCACTTGCACGGTCCTCGCCGAGTTCAAGCCTTTGTCGTCGGGAACGCAGGGCGCGACGCTGCACATCAACGACGCGACCGGCAGCCTCGGAATGGCCAACGTCACCGGTACCGGCACGCCGTACTGGCAACAGGAGACGCTGCCGCTGCCGTCGGGGCAGACGACGCTTGCCGACCTGACCGCCGTCTTCGGCCTCGCCGGCGACGGCACGCACGTGTACGCAGCGGGCGGCAGTCAATACTTCGTGCGCGACGCCACCGGAACGTGGAACGGCTACACGATGAGCCCGCAGAACTTCACGCCGTCGACCCAGGGCGGCTGGGCCATCGGCACCAACTCGGTCTTCCTGGCCGACGAGAACGGCGTCTTGCGCTCGACGGTGCCGACGTCGTTTAGCTACGTGTACCAGCCGGTGACCATCTCGTTCCAGAACGTCCTGGCCTTTTCGGCGACCGACGCGTGGGCCACGGGCACCACCACCAGCAGCGGCGGCCTCTATCGCCTGTCAGCGAGCACCTGGTCGCAGGACACGACCTTCCCCGGCACCGGCGCGGCGTTGTGGGCCACCAGCGACAACGACGTCTGGGTCGGCGGCGACGCCAACATCAGCACGCAATTTACCTCGACCGCATGGCACCGTGACGCGACGGGCGCGTGGACGCAGATCGCCTCGACGCAGCAATGCCACACCTGTCCCGGCAGCGTGCTGCCCACGATCACATCGCTGTGGGGCTTCGGCTCGCCGACGACGACACTCTATGCTGCGACCAAGCCGGTGGCACCGATGGTGTGGACCTCGGCGAGCAACGCCTGGACCGCGCTCGGCAACTTGCCGAGCGACATCGGGGGATCCGGCAACGCGTGCGGTCAGATCTGGGGCAGCTCGACCACGGCAGTCTGGTATCCGTGCACCAACGGTGTGTACCTATACACGGGCAGCAATACCTGGGACAATAACGCGCTCTTGACCCAGCGACTCATGACCGCGGTATGGGGCTCGAGCGCCATCGACGTGTACGCCGTCGGTCCGGTGGGCGCGGTCTGGCACTACTACTAGTGCGCTCGACGCTCGTCTGCGTGGCATTGATTGCGGTGGGCTGTCATCGGCCGGATCCGCCGTGGGCCGCGGCGGCGGCCGATCATCCGGGGGATCCCACGATCGCCGGGGCGCCGCTCGACGTCCCGCGGCTGGCGGGCGCGCCGGTGCTCGACGGCAAGCTCGACGACGCGGCGTGGGCGAAGGCGGCGACGCTCGGGCCGCTCGTCGATCCGCTCCGCGGCGGCGCGATCAAGTCGTCGCCGGTGGCGGCGTTCGCGCGCATCGGCTTCACCGACGACGCGCTGTGGCTCGGCGTGGTGGTGCACGACAAGTCGCCGGTGGCGCCGTTCGGCCGCGACGACGTCGATCCGCACGTGTGGGGCAAGTCGTCGGGGATCGAGATGATGCTGCAGCCGGGCGATCCGGGCGACAACAAGGACTACTACGAGCTGCAGGTCGACGTCGGCGGCGCGGTCTTCGACAGCCACTTCGACGACTACAACCGGCCCATCACCGGCGAGGGCGCGGCGCGCGTCTTCGGGCACCAGGATTGGGCGAGCGGCGTCGAGCGCGCGATCCACGTCGAGCGCGGACACTTCTACTCCGTCGAGGTGAAGCTGCCGTGGAAGTCGATCGTGGGGGCGCGCGTCGCCGTGCCGCCCAAGCCGGGCGACGTGTGGCGGCTCAACCTGTACTCGTTCCGCGACGGGCAGCGCTTCGCGCTCGCCTGGTCGCCGTTGCGCGGCGCCGGCAACTTCCATCGCGCGGCGCGCTTCGGCCGCGTGCGCTTCGTCGACGCGGCGCCGTGAAGCTGGGCCCGGCGCTCGCGCACGCGGCGGCCATCGCCGCGATGGTCGCGCTCGCGCCGGCGGCCGCCTTGGCCGACGAAGACGCGGACATGAGCGTCAGCGACTGCGGCGCGCCCCGGCGGCTCGACGGCATCGACGTGTCGAAGTGGCAGGGCGAGATCGATTGGCGCCGCGTGCACAAGGCGGGCATCGTGTTCGCCTTCGTGCGCCTGGCCGACGGGCTCGACGCCGACGATCGCTTCCGCGAGAACTGGAAGGCGACGCGCCACGCGCACGTGCGCCGCGGCGCGTACCAATATTTTCGCGCCAGCGAGGACGGCAAGCAGCAGGCCGACTTCGCGCTGAAGATGCTGCGCCACGCCGGGCACGCCGATCTGCCGCTCGTCGCCGACGTGGAGACTGACGACGGCCAGCCGCGCGAGGTGGTGCAGGCCGAGCTGCAAAAGTGGCTGGCGCGCGTCGAGAAGCGGCTGCACGTGCGTCCGCTCGTGTACCTGTCGCCGAAGCTCGGCGGCGCGATGCTCGACGGGCGCTTCGGCCGCTGGCCGCTGTGGGTCGCGCACTACGAGGTCGACTGCCCGACCTTGCCCGACGGCTGGGAGCGCTGGACCTTCTGGCAGCACGCCAAGACCGGACGCGTCGACGGCATCAACGGCGACGTCGACCTCGATCATTTCGCGGGCACCAAGAAGGAGCTCCGGCGCCTCGGACGGCACCGCCATCGTCACGCGTCTAGCGATGAGACGCGCGATAGTCGCTGAGCCAGCCCATCACCTGCGTGATCAGCGCCGCCGGCACGACGCTGCTCGGCAGCTTGTCGCGCGCCTCCTTGGCGGCGTCGAAGAAGATCACGCGGAACTGCTCGTTGGCCGGCTGCGGCTTGACGCCCTGCTTGGCGAACAGCTTGCCGAGGAGGTTGTCCTCGAGCGCGCCGTTGGCCTCGCTGATGCGGAAGTTGAGCTTGGCCGAGGCGTTGCGCAGCGCCGTCTGCGACGGGATCGGCAGCGCGTCGAACACGCTGTTGGCGATGAAGTTGCAACCGGCCATGGCGGCGATGGGAAGGTCCGTGAAGTAGCGGCTGCGCGCCGACCACTGATAGACGAGCGCCGCCGACGGCAGGGCCAGAAGGCCGTCGACGCGCCCGTCGTCGTAGGCCTTGCCCGCCTCGTCGACGGGCAGCGGCACCACGTGAAGCCCGAGGTACTGCATCTCGGTGCGCCAGACGACGTCGAGATCCCAGATCCAGAGCTTGCGCGCGCGCAGCTCGTCCATGCTGCGCACCGGCGTCTTGGTGAACAGGATGTCGGAGCCGAACCAGGCCAGGCCGACGAGCTGAAAGCCGTTGCGCTTGAACTCGGCCTCGACGATGGGACGCAGCCGATCGATGACGAAGCTGGCTTCGTCGCGGCGGCGGATGAGGCCGGGCACGCGCAGGACGCGCAAGGAAGGCGCCATGCGCTCGCAGGTGACCGCGGCCATCTCGCCGTCGAGCTGGCCCTTGTGGATGCGATCGGGCACCGCCGCTTCGTCGCCGGCGATGCCGCCGAGGTACAGCTTGATGTGCAGCTCACCGCCGGTAAGCGCCTGCACGTCGCGCGCGTAGGCCTTGAGCTCGCGCGCCCAGGCGGTGCCGTCGGGCGCCATCGAGGCGATGCGGACGACCGCCGGCTCGGCGGCCGCGCGCGCGCACGCCAGCGCGAGGACCGATCCCACGATCGCGGCGTGCGACGAGCGCATCCGCGCTCATCATATCGGAAGGAGAGTCGCTAGAACAGCGGCGCGCCGAGGATCGACGGCGGAGCGTTGGGCAGGAGGTACATGCTCAGGCCCATCGTGGTCATCCACGCGGCCAGGATCAGGATGCCGGCGGCGGCGGCGATCTGAAGCAGGCGACGCTCGAGACCGGTGGCGTCGGGCGGATAGGGCTTCTGCGGCTGGGAAGCGTGATCGTCCATACCTCACTCATAAACAAGCCGCGGGCCGCGCGCAAGCGTTAGCGTCAGCGCTTGTCGTCGGACCCGGCGCCCCACAGGGCGCGCACGGTCTGCCAGCCGCGCTTGAGGGCGCCGCGGGCCAGGCGCACGGCGAAGACCGCGTCGGGCGGCCGCTCGCGCTTGCGGCCGATCATGTACAGGGCGATGGCGCCGGCGGCGATGAAGGCGTGGATCGCCGTGGCCCAGCGGGGCGCGAACAGGGCGATCAGGCAGAGGACGAGCGTGGACCCGGCCGCCCAGGCGGCCGCGCGCAGCCCGAAGTAATAGAGGGCCAACGCGCCGATCACGAGGGCAGAAAGGAGCATGCCTTTATTGTAGCGCGCCGGGGTATCATGCGCCGCATGCGCATCCTGCACACGATGCTTCGCGTCGGCGATCTCGAGCGCTCGATTGCGTTCTATCGTGACGTGCTCGGGATGCAGCTGCTCTCGCGGAAGGACTATCCCGAGGGCAAGTTCACGCTCGCGTTCATGGGGTACGGCAAGAACCCCGAGCACGCCGAGCTCGAGCTGACGCACAACTGGGACACGTCGAGCTACGAGCTCGGCACGGCGTACGGGCACCTCGCGCTCGGCGTCGACGACATCTACGGCGTCGCCGACAAGATTCGCGCCGCCGGCGGCAAGATCACGCGCGAGCCGGGGCCGATGAAGCACGGCACGACGGTGATCGCGTTCGTCCAGGATCCGGACGGCTACAAGATCGAGCTCATCGACGAGAAGAGCCGCGGCGCGCGGTGACATGAAGGGGGCCTCATGAAGACGGGTATCGCCTTGTTCGCACTGCTGTCGGCCGGCGTGGCGAGCGCCGCGGAGGCGCCGCCGCCGCCGCCGAACGACGTCACCGTCGAGGACGAGGCGCCGCAGGCGGCCACCGTCGCGCGCGACGGCGAGCTTTTACCGCAGACGTTCAGCGCCACCATCGGCCACAAGCAGGTGCTCGGGCTGTTCACCGGCGGCTACGACTCGGCGCCCGATCAGGGGCCGCAGTTCGGCGCCGTCGTCGAGGGTCAGCTGTTCCATCGCGTCGCGCTGCGCGTCGGCGTCGATTACCAGGACGGGATCCACAGCGTCTACCCGTCGGTGGGCGTGCGTGTCGGCATCTTGGCGCAGGAGCGCTACAAGATCGACCTCGGGCTCCTCGGGCAGTACAAGAACCTCGGCTTCTCCGAGGCGTCGGGCGAGTTCGAGTTCGGCGTGCTCGTCGGGCGGCGCTGGGGCCACGTCGGCGCGCAGCTCAACCTGCTCTACGGCCAGGGGCTCGACGAGGGCGAGCGCGACGCCGAGGTGCGCGCGTCGCTGCTCTACTTCATTCATCCCCGCTTCAACGCCGGGCTCGACCTGCGCGCGCGCTTCGATCTCGGCGAGGAGAACGCGGACCGCACCAAGGCCAAGCTCGAGGCCGACTTCGACTTCCTCGGCGGCGCGATCGCGCAGCTCACGGTCGTCGAGCACCTCGTGCTGCTCGCCGAAGTGGGGCCGCACGTGGTCGTGATCGCGGAGAAGCCGCAGGCCGGTGCCATGGCACTCTTCGGCGTCGGCGCTACCTACTAGAGGTGCCTCCCTCTCAGATCTTCGTCGTGCGTCACGGGCAGGCTTCGGCCCGCGCGCACGACTACGACGTGCTGTCGTCGCTGGGCGCGCGACAGGCGACGCATCTCGGCACGCACTTCGCGCGCGCCGGCGTGCGCTTCGATGCCGTGTTCGCCGGACCGCGGCGGCGCCACCGCGACACCGCGCGCCATCTGGTCGAGGCCGTGCGCGCGGCCGGGGGCGACGTGCCCGATGCCATCGAGCTGCCGGGCTCGGACGAGATCCCGCTCGGCGCGATCCTGGCGTTGTGGCTGCCCCGCTACATCGATACCGATCCGGTGGCACGCGCGGTCGCCGAGCGGCGCTTCGACTACTCGGACGACGAGATCCGCGCGCTTTTACGCCGGGCGATGGTGGCGTGGGCCGACGGCGAGGTGGTGTCACCTTCCTTGCCGAGCTTCGCCATGTTCGCTTCCCGCATCGCCGACAGCCTCGCGCATCTGCGCGCGCACGCCGAGACGACGCTGCTCGTGACCTCGGCGGGGCCGATGGCGGCGACGCTGCATCTGTGCGGGCATGCCGCGGCGCCGACGCCGGCGGCGACGATGGCGCTCACCGTCGCCATCGAGAACTGCGCGGTCACGCGCGTGGCCGCCGACGGGGCGCGGCTCATCGTGGCCGACGCGCTCGGCGTGACGCATCTGCCGGACGCCGACCGATCGCTGATGTAGCTCCGCCCGGCGGCGGGCGGATCGCGAAGAGGCGGCCGTTGGGCTTGTGGCGCACGAACGCGGCGAGCGTGCGCGCCGGGACGCGATAGCGGCGCCCGCGTCGCGAGCGCGCGCGGTACGAGTCGTTGACGATGAACTCGCCGTCGCGCGACAGACCCACGATGGCGACGTAGTGCCCGCCGGTGTGCGCATCCGACGGCGGCAGATAGCGCGGGCGGCCGAGCGCGACGACGAGGCCGCCGCGACGGAGGACGCGCCGCACCCAGGCGCCGTCGAAGCCGTGCACCACGGTGGCGCGCAGATGCAGCGACGCGGCCATGGCGACGATGCCGGCGGGCGTGGTCGCGTGGTTCTCCTGGCCGTCGTCGAGGCGATCGAGCGACTCGATGAGCGCAGCGTCGGACACGCGCGGGCGCAGGTGGAAGCCGCGCGCGACCATGGCCATGCTCGCCGGGCCGCAGCGGCTCTCGCCGTGATAGCCCGGCGGGCGGCCGGAGGGGTACTGCTGGCTGATGACGGGCACGAGCGCGAGCAGCGACGACAGGATCGGGGCGAGCGACACGCGGCCGATCGACAGCAAGAACGGGGCCCGCGCCGGTCCCGCGTGGATGCGCGAGATCCGAGGGGTTCGGGGCGCGGCTCTAGGCGCGAATCTACGATTTCCGGAATTCCGACCGATTCGCGAAGCCCGAGGCGTCGATGAGGGCCCACCAGCCGAGCGGCGGCGTCACCACGAGGCCGACGCCGGCGGCGAAGCCTGCCTTGAACCAGAGGAAGCGCGCGAGCGGCAGCTGGTCGATGCCGAGGAGCGCCAGGAGGCCGACGGTGGGCAGCGCAAACACGAGGACCGCGGCGAGGCCGAGGATCGTGCCGCGCCGCCAGACCGCGCGGCGCCACCATGCTGGCGCGCGCGCCGGCGGCAGGACGAGCGGCGGCAGCTGGCCGCGCCCGACGCGCAGGCGCACGATGAATGCGGTCGCGAAGGCGGTGATGAGCGGAAGCAAGAAGGCGGTGACGATGGTGTCGCCGGCGATGCCGGGCGAGGCGTGCAGCCCGACCGACGGGATGCGACGGAACACGCACCACGCGACGGCGTAGTTGATGAGGAAGTTGACGACGGCGGCCGCGATCAGCTGATCGACGACGAGGAAGCGGCGGTGTTCGCGCGACAACATCGAGCCGGCGCATCTTACGCCAGAGCGGTGGGTACCGTGATCGCCGGATTGCGCGGGGTGCGCCGGCGCCGATATGGCGGCCATGGATACCAAAGGCCTGTTCGTTCGTCTCGAAGCGAAGCCCGGCAAGGAAGCGGAGGTCGCGCAGTTCATCGAGAGCGCGCTGCCGCTGGTGCGCGCGGAGGCGAAGACCACCGCGTGGTTCGGCATCCGGCTCGGCCCGTCGACGTTCGCCATCTTCGACGCGTTTCCCGACGAGTCGGGGCGCGAGGCGCACCTGAACGGCAAGGTGGCGGCGGCGCTCAAGACCAAGGCGGGTGAGCTTTTGGCGAAGCCGCCGTCGATCGAGAAGATCGACGTGCTCGCCGAGAAGCTGGCGACCTGATCGATCGCAGCCGCTCGCCGCGGGCGCTACTTGTTGAGGCGGGCGAGGACGTCGGTGATGCGCTTCTTGTTGGCGTCGTCCTTGACCATGCCGAGCGCGCGCTTGTAGTTCTCGACGGCGGCCGACTTGTCGCCCTTCATCGCGAGCGCCTCGCCGAGGCTGTCGTAGGTGTTCCACGACTGCGGGTGCTCCTTGACGTTGCGCTCGAAGATGGTGATCGCCTCGTCCAGCTTCTTCTGCTGCATCAGCGTGTAGCCGAAGATGTTGAGGTCGGGCTCCTCGGCCACCTTCATCGCCTCGGCGCGCAGCTGCTCGGCCTTGGCCTTGTCGCCCTTCTTCTCGGCGACCGCGGCGCGCGCGCGCAGGCTGCGGAAGTGCGGCCCGAACGTGAGCGACTTATCGGCGAAGCGCTGCGCCTCGTCGAGGTTGCCGCCGTTCTGCATCCAGTAGGCGGCGGCCTGCATCCACGGCTCCCAGAAGAACTGCGCCAGGCCCTTGAGCTCGCCGCGCATCGAATTCATCACCACCGCCGGCGTGTCGACCTCGATCTTCACCGGCACCGCGAGCTTGTCCCAACGCAGCGTCATCGTCGTCGCCTTGTCGGTGGGATCGTCGAAGCGATAGGCGAGGCGCTCTTCCTTCTCGCCTACCGTCGTCGGGCGCACGGTCACGCGCAGCTGATCGTCCTTCTGCTCGTAGGCGAAGCTGCCCCACGCTGTCGTGACCTTGTTGAAGATGACGGTCCAGTCGTTCGCCGTCGGCAGCATGTGCAGGCCGTAGCTGCCGGCGGGCAGCATCTTGCCGGCGACCTTGATCGCCGACGACGTCGTGAAGACGGTGTTCTCGTTGGCGCCGGCGCGCCACACCTGGCCGTACGGCACGAGCTCGCCCCAGACCTTGCGGCCGTTCACCGCCGGGCGGTGATAGTCGACCTCCAACTTGGTCAGCCCGACGGTCTGCTCCACCTTCGCGGCGGGGCTGACCTCGGGCGTCTTGAGCGTCGGCGCGCCCTGGGCGAGCGCCGCCGACGAAACCAACACCGACACCACGACAACCAGGAGTTTGCGCATGCCCTATCTAACACCGGATGTGACGAAAGGTTCATGCTACGGTCCCTGACGTGATCGGGCAGGTGATCGCGGGACGTTACGAGATCGTCCGGCAGCTCGGCGCGGGCAGAATGGGCGCGGTCTATCAGGCGCGCCAGATCTCGATGGACCGCATGGTCGCGCTCAAGCTGATCCATCCGCACATCGCGTCCGAAGAGCTGGCGCGGCGCTTTGTCCGCGAGATGCAGGCGACGTCGAAGATCGAGCACCCCAACACCATCCGCGTATTCGACTTCGGCGCCGACGAGGGCGGGCAGCTCTTCTTGGCGATGGAGCTCCTCGAGGGTCGGCCGCTGTCGAAGGTGCTCGAGGAGGCGGGCACCCTGCCCTTGCCACGCATCGTGCACATCGCGACGCAGGTGGTGCGCGCGCTCGGCGCCGCGCACGCCGAGGGGATCGCGCATCGCGATCTCGAGCCCGACAACGTCATGCTGCTCGATCGCTACGGCGACCGCGACGTCGTCAAGGTGCTCGACTTCGGGATCGCGCGCTTCGTCGACGGCGTGGTGGGGACGCCGGCCTATCTGTCGCCCGAGCAGGCGATGGGACAGCCGGTCGATCACCGCGCCGATTTCTACTCGCTCGGCGTGATGCTGTACCAGATGGCGCTCGGGCGCCTGCCGTTCAACGGGCCGACGCTGGCGGCGCTGCGGGTCGCGCACGCGACGGAGAAGCCGCCGGCGCCGTCGCAGGTGGCGCCGGGCGTGATGTCGCCGGCGTTCGAGGCGCTGGTGATGATGCTGCTCGCGAAGTCGCCGGCGGAGCGGCCGGGCGCGGCGGCGGACGTGCTGCGCGCGCTCGAGGGATTGAGCGAACCGACGGCGCCGCCCGCGCCGCAGCCGGGCGCGATGACCGCGGAGACGCCGCGTCCGCCGCCGCCGGCGCGCGCGCGGCGGCCGCTGTGGCCGGCGGTCGCGGTCGGGCTCGCCATCGTCGTCGGCGCGGCGGTGATCGGCGTGCGCCTCGTGACGCGATCGAAGGCGGACGCGGCAGCGCGCAAGAACCTCGACGCCATCGTCTCCGCCGAGGGCGATCCGCCGACGCCGGCCGATTGCCGCACCACCGACGGCGCGCTCATCGATCGACTGGTGCGCGCCAGCCGCTCGCTGCACGACAGCGCGCCCGGCGCGCCGCGCCCGCAAGATCGCGACGCGCTCGCGCTGTTGGCCACGACCCACGAGGCCGCTGACTCGGCCGAATATTGGGCGCTGCTGGCGCGCGCGCGCCTGGTCGTCGAGCCGACGGCGGACGGCGCGCTCGCCGCGGCCAAACGCGCCGTCGAGCGCTGCCCGACGATGGCGCAAGCCCACAACGCCGTCGGTGGCGCCGAGCTGCGCGCGCACGACGACGCCGCCGCCACCGCCGCCTACGAGCAGGCGGTGAAGCTGGCGCCCGACTATCTGGCGCCGCGCTTCAACCTCGGGCTGCTCGCCTTGCGCCGCAAAGACGCGGCTGCCGCCGTCGCTGCGTTCGACGCGGTGCTGGCCAAGGATCCGATGCACCCGCGCGCGCACCTGGCGCGCGGCCAGGCGCGTGTCATGGCGGGCGACTTCGTCGGCGCGCTCGACGATCTCGAGCAGGCGACGCTGCGCCACCCCTCCGACGGCGACGCCTGGCTGCTCCTCGGTCAGGCGCGCGCGGCGTCGGGCGCGAAGAAGACCGCGATGGAGGCGTTCTGCAAGGCCAAGGCGCTCGGCGTCACCGCGGCCGAGTCGCTCTGCCCTGCTGGATGAGCTTGTCGATGTCGAGCTGATCGGCTCGGTGCTGGCGGGCGTGGCGCTCGGGGCGACCGCGGCGACGATCGGCCTGCACGAAGAGACCAGCTCGAGCTCGGCGAGCGTGAGCTCGCAGCACTGGCCGCCGACCTTCGCGATCGCGACGAGCGCGTTCCAACACGGCGAAGGCGAAACCGATCCTTAGTGCATCTGCACCGCGCCGGGCTTGGTCTTGTGCATCGCGAAGGCCAGCGGCGTGAGCAGCAGGCAGCCGATGGCGAGCACCCACAAGATGTCGATGAACGCGAGCGTCGTCGCTTGCGCCTGCACCATGCCGTAGATGATCGCGTACGCGCGGCGGGTCGCGGCCACCGTCGCCGCGCCGCGATGCGCGAGCGCCTGGCCGAGCCCGCCGAGCATCTGGCGCAGCGTCGGCGAGTACGCGGTCACGTGGCTGACGAGGTGCTGCTGATGGAACTGCGCGCGCCGCGAGAGCAGCGTCTGCGCGACCGAGATGCCGATGCCGCCGCCGAGGTTGCGCATGAGGTTGGTGAGCGCCGAGACCTGGTTGTTCTTGCCCGCGGGCACGCCGACGTAGGCCGCGGTGGTGATGGGGATGAACAGGAACGCCAGCCCCACCGACTGATAGCAGCGCCAGCGCACGGCGGTGCCGAAGGAGATGCCGGGATAGATCCCGGTCATGACGAAGAGGGCGACGGCGCTGGCGAGAAAGCCGAACGCGACCAGCCAGCGCCCGTCGACGTGCGCGAGCAGCCGCCCGACGAAGGGCAAGAGCGCGATCACCACGATGCCGCCCGGTGACAGCACCATGCCCGCGTCGACGGCGCTGTACCCCATCACCACTTGCAGGTACTGCGGCAAGATGACGATGCTGCCGAAGAGCACGATGCCGAGCGCGAGCATCATCACGCACGCGATCGACAGGTTGCGATTGCCGAGGAGGCGCAGCTCGAGGATGGGGTGGTCGTGCGTCAGCTCCCAGACGACGAGCGCCACGATCGCCAGCACACTCACGACGAACATGAAGGTGATGAGGCCCGAGGCGAACCAGTCGTCGCGCTGTCCCTTGTCGAGCACGTACTGCAGCGCGCCGAGCCCGAGCACGATCAGCGACAGGCCGACGTAGTCGATCGGGATCGAGCGCCCGCGCGCGCGCACCCACGGCGGATCCTCGACGACGCGGTGGGAGAGGAACAAGGAGACGATGCCGACGGGGACGTTGAGGAAGAAGATCCAGCGCCAGCTCGCGTTGTCGGTGATCCAACCGCCGAGCGTCGGGCCGATCGCCGGCGCGAGCACCACCGCCATGCCGTAGATGGCGAACGCCATGCCGCGCTTGGCGGGCGGAAAGGTGTCGGCGAGGATCGCCTGCTCGCTCGGCTGCAGGCCGCCGCCGCCGGCGCCCTGCAAGACGCGGAAGAAGATGAGCATCGGCAGATTCGCCGCCAGCCCGCACAGGAGCGAGCTGATGGTGAACAGCGCCACGCAGGTCATGTAGAAGCGCTTGCGCCCGATCACGGTCGAGAGCCAGCCCGAGATCGGCAGCACGATCGCGTTCGACACGAGGTACGACGTCAGGATCCAGGTGCTCTCGTCGACGCCGACCGAGAGGCTGCCGGCGATGTGCGGCAAGGAGACGTTGGCGATGCTCGTGTCGAGCACCTCCATGAACGTCGCCAGGGTGACGGTGCCCGCGACGGCCCAATGGTTGTGATGCGGCCGCCACTCAGCGTCGCTCATGGCTCACCGCAACGAGACGTTGGGCTCGACCGACATGCCCGGCCGCAGGCGACGATAGGCGTCCTGATTACGATCGAGCCGGATGCGCACCGGCAGGCGCTGCACCACCTTCACGTAGTTGCCGGTCGCGTTCTCCGGCGGCAGGAGGCTGTAGCGCGAGCCCGAGGCGCCGGCGAAGCTCTCGA
>Ga0134125_10001232_pt1 | contig 31753 bp, 28 predicted proteins | sample KB31751_FD_96464 | JGI IMG/M metagenome (GOLD analysis project Ga0134125, IMG submission 96464) | Terrestrial soil microbial communities with excess Nitrogen fertilizer from Kellogg Biological Station, Michigan, USA - KB3-175-1 | ecosystem: Environmental > Terrestrial > Soil > Unclassified ... | reverse complement strand
TCGTCGGCTTCTTCGCCAACACCCTGGTGCTTCGGACCGACCTCTCGGGGGACCCGACGTTCCGGCAGCTGCTCGGGCGGGTGCGGGAGACGAGCCTCGGCGCCTACGCCCACCAGGACATGCCCTTCGAGAAGCTCGTGGAGGAGCTCCGCCCGGATCGCCGGCTGGGCCGGAACCCGCTCTTTCAGATCAGCTTCGCCTCCCAGAACTCGGGCACCGGCCCCGGCTTCAACTTCGTCACGGTCGCGTCTCCGTTCGATCTGACCCTGTTCGTCCGGGGCGGGAGCGCGGGGCCGGTGAGCGCAACGATCGAGTACCGTCGGGACCTCTTCCGGCCGGAGACGATCGCCCAGCTGGCCCGCCACTACCGGACCCTGCTGGAGGGGGCGGTCGCAGATCCCGACCGTCCACTGTCCAGACTGCCGTTGCTGAGCGAGGACGAGGCGCGCCGGATGCTCGTGGAGTGGAACGCCACCGCCACCGACGATCCGATCGATCGCTCGATTCCGGAGCTGTTCGAGAGTCAGGCCACCGCCACCCCGAGCGCGGTGGCGGTCGTGTTCCACGGGGTGTCGGTGACGTATGGCGAGCTGAACCGACGGGTCAACCGGCTGGCCCAGTATCTGAGGCGCCACGGCGTCGGCCCCGACGTCCTCGTGGGCATCTACCACGAGCGCTCGGTGGAGATGCTGGTGGCGGTCCTGGCGGTTATGAAGGCGGGTGGCGCCTACGTGCCGCTCGATCCCGCCTATCCCGCCGAGCGGATCGAGTTCATGATTCAGGACGCGAGCATCCCCATCGTCGTGACGCGGAAGGCGCTCCTGGGCCGGATAGCTGTGCGCGAAGACGTGCGGATGCTGTGCGTCGACCGCGAGGCGATCGCCATCGCGGCGGAATCGGACACCCCGCCCGCGGCCGTGGCGGCCGACCTCGCCTACGTGATCTACACGTCGGGCTCGACGGGACGCCCCAAGGGCGTTCAGATCTCGCATCGTTCGCTCGCCAACGTGGTCGCCGCGTTTCGAGCGACCCTCGCGGTCCGCCCCCGGGACGTCCTCGTCTCGGTCACCACCCTGTCGTTCGACATCGCGGCGCTCGAGCTCTTTCTCCCTCTGGTGACCGGCGCGCGGCTCGTGATCGCGAAGCAAGAGGTGGCCGCGGACCCGGTGGCGCTCCGAGCGCTCATCGCCGAGTCGCGCGCCACCATCGTGCAGGCGACCCCCACGACGTGGCGAATGATGGTGGAAGCCGGACCCTGGCGGGCCGAGCGACTCCGCATCCTCTGCGGCGGCGAGGCCTTGCCGACCGAGCTCGCCAGGCTGCTGCTGGCGACGGGGGCGTCGGTCTGGAACGTGTACGGACCGACCGAGACCACGATCTGGTCCACCCTCCACGTGGTCGAGGAGACGGAGCGAGCGGTCCCGATCGGCCGGCCGATCGCGAACACCGAGACGTACGTGCTCGGCCGCCACGGAGAACCGTTGCCGATCGGCCTTCCCGGCGAGCTGCACATCGGCGGGGTCGGTGTCGCCCGCGGCTACCTGAACCGACCGGAGCTGACCGCGGAGCGATTCGTGCCCGACCCCTTCTCGGGTCGGCCCGGCGCGCGTCTCTACCGGACGGGAGATCTCGCCCGCTACCGGGAGGATGGAACGCTGGAGTTCGTGGGTCGGGTCGACTACCAGGTGAAGGTCCGCGGCTTTCGGATCGAGCCGGGCGAGATCGAAAGCCGGCTGGCGACGCATCCGGCGGTCGCGGAGGCGGTCGTCGTGGTGCGCGAGGATCATCTGGGCGAGCGCGGCCTCGCGGCCTACGTGAGGCCCAACGGCTCCTCGCCGCCTCTGGCCGACGATCTGCGCGCGTTTCTCAAGGAGCGGCTCCCGGCGCATATGGTTCCGTCGACCTTCACCGTGATCGACGCATTCCCGCTGACCCCGAACGGCAAGGTCGATCGCGGCGGGCTGCCGGCGCCGTACGACCGGAGAGCGCCGGCGACTTCGGTCGCGCCCCGGGACGAGGTGGAGCAGCGTCTGGTCCGGATCTGGGAGGACATCCTGGGAGTCGAGGGGATCGGCACGCGCGATAGCTTCTTCGACCTCGGGGGCCACTCGATGCTCGCGGTGCGCTTGTTCGCGCGGATGGAGGAATCCCTCCAGGTTCGACTCCCGCTCGCGACGCTGTTCGAGGCGCCCACCATCGAGGCGCTGGCGAAGCTGATCCGCGACCGAGCGGGCTCGGCGCCCTCGCGCTCCCTGGTCCCCATCCAGCGCGCGGGAAGCCGAACGCCGGTGTTCGCGGTTCCGGGGGTCGGGGGCAACGTCCTCTGCTACTACGATCTCGCGAGCCGGCTGTCATCCGATCAGCCGTTCTACGGGTTGCAATCGCGCGGCCTCGACGGGTTGGAGAAGCCGCTCACCCACGTCGAGGACATCGCGGCCGCGTTCCTGGCCGAGATTCGCGAGGTGCAGCCCCGCGGACCCTACACCCTCATCGGCACCTGTATGGGCGGAGTGGTGGTGTACGAGATGGCCCAGCAGCTCCATCGGGTCGGCGAGGAGGTGGGGCTGCTGGTACTGCTGGAGACCTGGCAGCCCCGTGGCCCCTCGGGCCAGATACTCCGACGGAACAGCAGCGGGCGAGAGGTCCGAGACCTGATCGCGAGCCGACTGCGGCTGTACCTCAAGGAAGCTCGGAGCCGCAGCGGCCGGGAGCGCCTCAAGTATCTGTTCGAGCGAATCAAGGTGGTCGCGGAGATGGCGGCCCGACGAGATCTGTTCCGCGGAGACCGCCGCGAGTTCGATCAGCACATCGTCACGAACGCGAACCTCCGGGCATTCCATCGGTACAAGGCCCGGGCCTATTCGGGGCGTGCGGTGCTGTTCCTGGCGGAAGCGCGCGAGGTGCCGTCCGAGGACGATCCCCGGCTGGCCTGGCGTCGGCTGCTCGCGGGCGGCGCCGAGATCTACACGGTGCCGGGGCACGACTCCGGTTCCATGCTCGACGAGCCTCACGTCCGGGCCCTCGCCGAACAGCTCAAGGTGTGCATCGAGCTGGCGCCGAGCCGCGCGACCGCGGCGGAGTGAGGGTGAACCCCTTTCCGATCTTGCCGCCGCGGGCGTGGCTCGTCTCGGCGCTCGCGGTGGTGGCGGGACTCCTCGGGGGAGCGCTCAGCGCGGGCCTCATCGCACTGATCAACACCGCGCTCGCGAATCCCGGCCCTCCTCGCCCCCTCCTCGTCGTCGGCTTCTTCGGGCTCGTGATCGGTAGAACCGTCGCGAACGGGGTGGCCCGCCTCCTCCTCAATTACTTCACCCAGCGCGCGCTCCTGGATCTGAGCCGGAATCTGAGTCGGCGCGTGCTCGCGACCCCGTTGTGGCAGCTGGAACGGGTGGGAATCCCCCGGGTTCTCGGGATGCTGACCCACGACATCCCGGTCATCGGATGGGCCGCCCAGATCGTCCCCACCTTCGCCATGAACGTGGCGATCATCGTCGGGTGCGCGATCTACCTCGGATGGCTGTCGTGGCTGTCCCTGGTCGGGCTGGCGTCGTTCGTCGTGGTGGGGGCGCTCGGCTACCACCTGTTGCTCAGACGGGCCTACCGGTATCTGGAGCGGGCCCGCGAGACCCGCGATCTCCTGTTCCGACACTACCGCGCGCTGACCGAGGGCATGAAGGAGCTGAAGCTCCACGCCGCTCGTCGCGAGGCCTTTCTCACCGACCGGATCGGGACCGCCGCCGAGACGCTTCGACGCGACGCTCTCGTGGGAGTCTGTCACCACGTGGTGGCGGACACCTGGAACCAGCTGCTCTTCTACGGACTGCTCGGCGGCATGCTGTTCGTGGCTCCCACCCTGCAAGACGTCAGCGCGAGGACGGTCACCGGCTACATCGTGGCCTTGCTCTACGTGATGAGCCCGATATGGGGCGTCATGGAGGCGTCGTCCACGTTCGCCCAGGCCCGGATCTCACTGAAGAAGGTGAACGAGATCGGCGTCTCGCTGTGGGAGCGCGACGCCGAATCCGGCGCGGCGGAGGGGCACGCCGTCGACGCGGACTGGCAGCGACTCGAGCTGGACGGGGTGACCTTCGCCTATCCGTTCGACAGCGAGGGGCGGCGATTCGTCCTGGGCCCGCTCGACCTCGAGCTGCGGCGCGGAGAGCTCGTCTTCGTGATCGGAGGGAACGGGAGCGGGAAGTCGACGCTCATGAAGGTCCTGACCGGGCTGTACGGCCAGGAGCAGGGGACGATCCGGCTGGACGGGGTGGCGGTGACGGAGCGTAATCGAGAGTGGTACCGTCGCCATTTCTCCGCCGTGTTCACCGATTTCTACCTGTTCGACAGCCTGCTCGGCATGGATGAATCCGACCTCGACAAGCGGGCGACTCGTGGTCTCGAAGAGCTCGAGCTGGACGACAAGGTGCAGGTCTCGGACGGGGTGTTCTCGACGACGGCCCTGTCGCAAGGGCAACGGAAGCGTCTGGCGCTCCTGACCGCATTCCTCGAGGATCGGCCGATCTACGTTCTCGATGAGTGGGCCGCGGACCAGGATCCGCACTACCGGGAGATCTTCTACCGGCACCTGCTGCCCGACCTCAAGGCCCGCGGCAAGGCGATCGTCGTGATCAGCCACGACGACCGGTACTACCACCTCGGGGATCGAATCGTGAAGCTGGAGGACGGCAAGCTCGTGCCGAGCCCGAGGGTGGCCGCGGGCTAGCCGCTCCCCTTCGCGGCCGCCGCCTCCGCGGCCGCCTGATGCCCCCCCGAGCTCCCGTTGTCGGTCGTCGCGCACGCGTCCAACGAGCTCCGGTGGATCGACAGGTCGGTGATGGTCGGGTGCTCGCCGCAGAGCGGGCACTTGGGATCCCGCCGCAGCTTCACCTCGCGGAACCGCATGCCGAGCGCGTCGTAGGTGAGGAGACGCCCGATCAGCGGATCGCCGAGGCCGAGCAGCAGCTTGATGGCCTCGGTGGCCTGCACCACGCCGATGATGCCTGGGAGCACGCCCAGGACGCCGGCCTCGCTTCAGCTGGGGACGAGGCCCGGCGGTGGCGGCGTGGGGTAGAGGCAGCGATAGCACGGGCCCTGGTTCGGGGCGAGCACGGTGGCCATGCCCTCGAACTGGAAGATCGAGCCGTGCACGTTGGTCTTGCCCGCGAGGTAGCACGCGTCGTTGACCAGGTAGCGCGTGTCGAAGTTGTCCGAGCCGTCGACCACCAGGTCGTAGTCCTTGATGATGTCCATCACGTTGTCGACGTCGATGCGGGTGGGCAGCGGGATCACGTTCACGTCCGGGTTGAGCGCCCGGATCATCTCGGTGCCCGACTCCACCTTGGGACGGCCCACGTTGGCGGTGGTGTGGAGGATCTGGCGCTGGAGGTTCGAGACGTCCACCACGTCGCCGTCCATGAGGCCGAGGGTGCCCACCCCGGCGGCGGCCAGGTACATCGCGGTCGGCGAGCCGAGCCCGCCCGCGCCGATCAGCAGCACCTTCGAGCGCAGGAGCTTGCGCTGGCCCTTCTCGCCCACCTGGCTCAGCAGGAAATGCCGGCTGTAGCGCTGGATCTGCTCCGCCTGCAGCGGGCGGTCCTTCACCACCGGCAGGCCGGACTGGGCCCACTTCTGGAAACCGCCCTGGAGGTTGGTGACGTTCTCGTAGCCCAGGTCCTTGAGAGCCTTGGCCGCGAGCATCGAGCGCAGGCCGCTCTGGCAGTACAGCACGATGGGCGTCGACGGCTCGGCGGCCGCGCCGCCGATGCGGAACTCGAGAAAGCCCCGGCTGATGTTGGTGGCGGGCTCGATGAAGCCGTCGCGGTACTCGTCGGGATCGCGCACGTCGATGAGGACGAGGGGCTCGCCCGCGTCGATCCGCTTCTTGACCTCGGCCGGGCCCTGCTCGGGCACCACGGTCCGGGCCTGCGCCAGCATCTCCTTCAGCGTTTTCATGCGCTGCTCCTTGGCCGAAGCCTATACTATCGCCAAAGCTCCTGCAAATTCAGTGGGTTCATATTACCACCAATTCCGGTCGGATCCAGCAAGGCCACGCTCCGGGGCGCGGCGCACAGGGCAAGACTGCTATAATCAGCCTCCAAATGAAAGCGCCAATCGAGGCCAGCGGAAAGACGAGGCCCTGAGCATGACCGGACCAGACCCCATCGAGCTCACCGATCTCGCCAAGCGGTCCATGGCGCTTCAGGACTACGGGCGGGCGCCCCAGATCGACGGGGTCGCGCTGGTGGACATCAAGCGCTTCACCGACGACGGCGGCTCCTTCCAGGAGCTCGTCCGCCTCGACGCCGGGATCGCGGCGGCCATGCCCGGCTTCCAGTGCCGGCAGGTGAACTACAGCGAGATGGATCCGGGAGTCATCAAGGCCTTCCACATCCACCGCCGGCAGACCGACGTGTGGTTCGTGCCGCCCGGCGACAAGATGCTGGTCGTCCTCCTCGACGTGCGGGCCGAGTCGAAGACCCCGAACGTCCAGATGCGGCTGGTCCTCGGCGACGGGCACTCGCGCCTGCTGCGGATCCCGCCCGGAGTCGCCCACGGGGTGAAGAACCTCACGCCGAACCGCGGCCGCATCATCTACCTGGTCGATTTCCAGTTCTCCCCCGATCCGGACGTGACGGAGGAAGGGCGTCTGCCCTGGGACTTCGCGGGAGCCCACGTCTGGGACGTGACCCGCGGCTAGCGGGATGAAGATCCTCGTCACCGGCGGCGCCGGATTCATCGGCTCCAACTTCGTGCGGCACGTGCTGGAGACCCACCCCGACGACGCGGTGGTGAACCTCGACAAGCTCACCTACGCGGGCAATCTGGCCAACCTCCGGGACGTGGAGGGCGACCCGCGCTACCGGTTCGTCCACGGCGACATCTGCGACGGCGCGCTCGTGCGCGAGGCCATGCGCGGGGTGGACGCGGTGGTGCACTTCGCGGCCGAGACGCACGTGGACCGCTCGAACCTGGGCGCGGACGACTTCCTCCGCACCAACGTCACCGGCACCTTCACGCTGCTGGAGGCGGCGCGAGAGCTGCGGGTGGGCCGGTTCCTCGCGATCAGCACCGACGAGGTCTACGGGAGCATCGCGCAGGGCGCGGCCCGCGAGGGCGATCCCCTGAACCCGTCGAATCCCTACTCGGCGTCCAAGGCGGCGGCCGACCTGCTGGCCCGCGCCTACTGGACCACGCATCGTCTACCCGTGCTCATCACCCGCAGCAGCAACAACTTCGGGCCGTACCAGTACCCGGAGAAGGTGGTCCCCCTCTTCGTCACCAACGCGCTCGAGAACACGCCGCTGCCCCTCTACGGTGACGGCAAGAACGTGCGGGACTGGCTCTACGTCCTCGACAACTGCGCGGCCATCGACCTGGTGCTGCGCCGAGGGCACGAGGGCGAGATCTACAACATCGGCGGGAGCACCGAGGTGGAGAACGTGGCCCTCACCCACCGCATCCTCTCGCTGCTCGGCAAGCCGGAGAGCCTGATCAAGCCGGTCACCGACCGGCCCGGGCACGACCGGCGCTACGCGCTCGACTCCAGCAAGGTTGCGGGCCTCGGCTGGGCGCCCGCCTCCACGTTCGACCGCGCGCTCGCCGCCACCGTGGAGTGGTATCGCGCCCACGAGGCGTGGTGGAAGCCGATCAAGTCGGGAGCGTTCCGCCAGTACTACCAGACCCAGTACGCCGCCCGGTCCTGAAGCTGGCCCTCGCCCGCGCCGCGGTCTCGGGCATAATGCGCGGGGAGGAGTCGGCATGACGCGCCCCACGCTCGCCTGGATCACCGTGGCCCTGCTCGGTCTCGCCGTGCCCGCCCTCGTCTCCGCGGCCCCGCGCGACGTGGATCGCCGGCTCGAGCCCTCCCGCGTCTCGCCCCTGCCGACCCAGGTGCGTCGGGTGGAGCCCGCGGTGGTCGGGATCCGGGTGGAGGTCGAGGCGGGTCGTCCCTCGGCGGCCACGCTCGGCACCGAGCGCGCCGGCAGCGGCGTCATCTTCGACGGCGACCAGGGCTACGTGCTCACGGTGAGCTACCTGCTCCTCGACGCGGCCCGCATCCAGGTCTCGCTGCGCGACGGCCGCACCGTGCCCGCGCGCCTGATCGGGCTCGACCTCGAGGTGGGGGTCGCGGTCGCGCGCCTCGAGGGGGCCGGGCCATGGCCCGCCGCCACCCTCGGCGACTCCCGCGCGGTGAGCGCGGGCGACGTGACCGGCACGGTGGGCGTCTCCGACGAGGGCGACCTGGTGGCCACCGCGAGCCGCGTGCAGGCGGTGCGGCCGTTCGCGGCCGCGTGGGAGTACATGCTGGACCGCGCCTTCGTGGTGGCGCCCCACAACCCCGCCTTCGGGGGCGCCGCGCTCGTGGACGCGGCCGGGGCGGTCATCGGCATCACCTCGCTGCGGCTCGGCAAGGCCCCGCACGTGGACCTCGCCATCCCCATCGAGACGTTCCTCGCCGGCAAGGACGAGCTGGTGGCCCGCGGCCGGGTCACCAGCCGCGCCCCGCGTCCCTGGCTCGGGCTCTACACCGCGCCGGACGCGCGCGGGGTCGTGGTCTCGGGCCTCTCGCCGCTCAGCCCGGCGCGCGCCGCGGGCGTGCGGCCCGGCGACGTCATCGTGCAGGTGAACGGCCGCCAGATCGCGAGCCGCGAGGACTTCTATCACACGCTCTGGCAGGGCGGGCTCGACCAGGACGTCCAGGTCACCGTCGAGCGCCTCGGGGGGCGGCACGCGATCACGGTCCGTCCGGTGGATCGCTACCGTTTCTATCGCGCCCCCGACAAGTAGGTTAGGCTCTTGGTCATGAGGGGCGTCGACACCTACCAGGGGCGCGGTCTCATCGCGGACCCCATCCACCAGTACATCCTCTATACGCGGCCGGACGGCGGGCCGGGGGAGTCGACCGAGCAGGACCTCATCGACTCCCCGTGGATGCAGCGGCTGCGGCGGGTGCCCCAGCTGCAGTCCGCGCGGTGGGTGTTCCCCGCCGCGGAGCACAGCCGCTTCCAGCACTCGCTGGGGGCCATGCACCTGGCGGGCCGGTTCGCGCTGCAGCTGCACCGCTCGCTCGAGGCCGAGTTCACGGACGCGCCGTCGGCCCCGCTCTTCGAGGAGCTGATGCGCGTGGCCGGCCTGCTCCACGACGTGGGGCACGGCCCCTTCGGCCACTTCTTCGACGACAACTTCCTGGCCGACTTCGATCTCACCCACGAGAAGGTCGGCCAGCGCATCATTCGAGAGGAGCTCGGGGACCTCATCCGCGGCCTGCGCCGTAGCCCGAGCGGGCCGTTCGAGGACGGGGAGCGGATCGACCCGGAGTGGATCTGCTACCTGATGGGCAAGAGCTACACCGTGCCCACCGCGGAGCACCCGCGCTGGCTCGCCCACCTCAAGCCCCTGCTGTCCGGCATCTACACCGCGGACAACATGGACTACGTGCTGCGCGACTCCTACATGTGCGGGGTGGCGGTGGGGCCGATCGATATCGAGCGCATCATGTACTACTCCTTCTTCAGCGAGAAGGGGCTCACCCTCGATCGGGGCGGGATCCAGGCGTTCATCATGTTCTTGAACGCCCGCTTCTACCTCTACACCAACGTCTACTACCACCGGACCACTCGGGGCATCGATCTTCACTTGAAGGAGATCTTCCGGGAGACCATGAAGCTGGTCTTCCCGTTCGATCTCAACAAGGAGCTCCATCCCTACCTCAACATGACCGAGTGGACGCTCCTGGAGGAGGTCGCCCGCTGGGACCACTCCGACGACGCGGACCGGCGGGCCCTCGGCCGCGAGTGGCGACAGGTTCTGGATCGCCACCTCAAGTGGCGCATGTCGCACGAGGTGGTGCTCGACCTCTTCGAGCCGCGGCGCGGCCAGAGCTTCATGAAGGCGGAGGAGGTGGAGGTGCGGGTGCGCGAGCTCCTGCCCGAGGGCCTGCGCGCGTTCCCGTTCAAGATCGACATGGCCCAGCAGGACCCGCGCCCGCTCAACCCCATCGGCATGCAGGACCGCCAGATCTACGTGTACGACGCGGCCTCGCGCACGGTGTCGGCGGAGCCCCTGAAGGAGCTGCTCAAGTACCTCCCGGGCAAGGTCGCCCAGTGCCGGATCTTTGCCATGAGCCACGAGCACGATCAGCGGCTGGCCGCCGCCCTCGAGCAGGCCCTCGGCGAGGACCGCCCGGCGCATCCCACCAACCTCTAGCCCCGCTCGGGCGAAGGACAGGCGTCATGGAAAAGTTCCGCGGTGTGGACTACTACGGCATCGACGAGCTCCTGACCGAAGAGCAGCGCATGATGCGCGACGCGGTACGCGACTGGGTGGAGGCCAAGTTCCTCCCCATCGTGAGCCAGCACCACCGCGACGGCACCTTCCCCACCGAGCTCGCGAAGGACCTCGGGGAGATGGGGGTGTTCGGAGCCACCCTCAAGGGCTACGGCTGCGCCGGCCTCGACAACGTGGCCTACGGCCTCATCATGCAGGAGCTGGAGCGCGGCGACTCCGGGCTCCGCTCCTTCGCCTCGGTGCAGAGCGGGCTCGTGATGTACCCGATCTACAGCTACGGCTCCGACGCCCAGAAGGAGCGCTGGCTGCCCCGCCTGCAGTCCGGCGATGCCCTCGGCTGCTTCGGCCTCACCGAGCCCGATCACGGCTCCGATCCCGGCTCCATGAAGACGCGCGCGGTGAAGAAGGGCCAGGAGTACGTGCTGAACGGCACCAAGCTCTGGATCACCAACGGCTCGGTGGCCGACGTGGCGGTCGTGTGGGCCAAGGGGGAAGACGGCGAGATCGGCGGCTACCTCGTCGAGAAGGGCACTCCGGGCTACAGCACGCTCGACATCCACGGCAAGTTTTCGATGCGCGCGTCGATCACGTCGGAGCTGGCCTTCGCGGACTGCAAGATCCCGCTCGAGAACAAGCTGCCCGGCGTGAAGGGCCTCAAGGGCCCGCTCTCCTGCCTCTCCCAGGCGCGCTACGGCATCGCGTGGGGCGCCATCGGGGCCGCCATGGGCTGCTACGACTGGTCGCTCCAGTACGCCCAGCAGCGCGTGCAGTTCAACAAGCCGATCGGCTCGTTCCAGCTGGTGCAGCAGAAGCTGGTGTGGATGATCACCGAGATCACCAAGGCCCAGCTCCTGTGCCTGCGTCTCGGCCAGCTCAAGGACATGGGCAAGGCGCGCCCCCAGCAGATCTCGATGGCCAAGATGAACAACGTGCAGATCGCGCTCGACGCCGCGCGGCTGGCCCGCGACATCCTCGGCGCGGCCGGCATCGTGGACGAGCACCCGATCATCCGGCACATGATGAATCTGGAAACGGTGAACACGTACGAGGGGACCCACGACATCCACACCCTGATCGTGGGCCGGGACATCACGGGCCTCGACGCGTTCGGTATCGGGTAGCTCTCTCCACGCCTCGCCCTCTCCCGGTAGGAGGGAGCGGGGCTTGGTGTAGCATAGGCCACCATGAGCCCCGACCCGTCCGCCCCCGCCGTGGCCCTGCCGTCCGTCGCGTCCCTGCCGGTGGAGCGCGCCCGCCCCGATATGCGCCTGCTCGGGCTACTGGCCCTCGGGCACATGGTCATCGACATCAATCAGGGCTCGCTGCCCGCGATCCTGCCGGTGCTGAAGGACGCGCTCAATCTGTCCTACGCCGCGACCGGGGTGATCGTGCTCACCGCGAACGTCACCTCGTCGCTGATCCAGCCCCTCTTCGGCTACTTCGCGGACAAGACGGCCCGGCGCTGGCTGCTGCCGCTGTCGGTGCTGCTCTCCTCGCTCGGGCTCGCCTTCCTCGGCTTCGCGCCCTCCTACGCCGCGGTGCTGGCCCTGGTGATGATCACCGGCTTCGGGGTGGCCGCGTATCACCCGGAAGGCTATCGCACCGCCACCGCGGTGGCGGGCGACCGCAAGACCACCGGCGTCTCGATCTTCTCCACCGGCGGCAACGTGGGCATCGCGCTGGGCCCGCCGCTGCTCACCGCGCTCCTCATCGGCTTCGGCCCCGCGGGGAGCCTGGGCATGCTCGTGCCCGGCCTGCTGGTGGCGGGCCTTCTCACCGCGGTGCTCCCGCGCCTCTCCGCGCCGGCGCCCGCCGTCGCCCGAGCCCGCGCCAACGCGGCGGGCGCCCGCACCATGGTGGGCGCCATGAGCATCCTCATCCTGGTGGTGGCGATCCGCTCGTGGACCCAGCTCGGCTTCACCACGTTCATGCCCTTCTACTGGAAGGACGTGCTGCACGGCGACCCGCGCCTCGTCGGCACCCTGCTCGCGGTGTTCCTGGGCTCGGGCGCGATCGGCACGCTCGCGGCGGGACCGGTGGCCGACCGCGTGGGGGTGCGCCGCTCGGTGGTCGGCGTCTTCCTGCTCGCGGCCCCGCTCGCGTTCGCGTTCCTGTTCGTCTCCGGCGGGGTGCTCGCGTTCGTGCTGCTGGGCCTCCTCGGCTTCGTGCTCGTTTCCACCTTCACGATGTCGGTGGTGCTGGGTCAGGCCTACCTGCCGCGCAACCCCGGCATGGCCTCCGGCCTCATCGTGGGCTTCGCCATCGGCGCGGGCGGCATCGGCGCGAGCGCGCTCGGCTGGGTGGCGGATCACTGGGGGCTCACGACCGCGCTCGGTATCTCGGCCGCGATGCCGCTGGCCGGAATCGTCGCGGCGCTGTTCCTCCCGGATCCCGAGACCGGTGAAGTCGGATAGGTTCGAGGACGGCGAGCAGGTCCTGCTGATCGATCAGCGGGGGCGTCGACATCTCCTCCTGCTTCGGAAAGGGGAGACCTTCCACTCCGACCGCGGCTGGGTGACGCACGACGCGATCATCGGGCAGCCCGACGGCTCGTGGGTGCGGACGTCGAAGGGCACGCGCTACCTCGCCCTGCGCCCCACCCTCGCCGAGTACGTGCTCGACATGCCGCGCGGGGCCCAGGTCATCTACCCCAAGGACCTCGCGATGGTGATGTTCTGGGCCGACATCTTCCCGGGCGCGCGGGTGCTCGAGGCCGGGATGGGCTCGGGCGCGCTGACCCTCGCGCTGCTGCGCGCGGTCGGGCCCGAGGGCCGGGTCGTGAGCTACGAGCAGCGCGAGGACTTCTGTCGCCGCGCCCTCGCCAACATCCAGATGCGCCTGGGCGAGGTGACCACCCTGACGGTGCGCATCCGGCCGGTCGAGGACGGGCTGCCCGAGGAGGAGCCGGTGGATCGGGCGGTGTTCGACCTGCCCGAGCCGTGGCGCCTGGTGGATCCGGTGGCGAGCGTGCTGCGTCCGGGCGGGATCTTCCTCTCCTACGTGCCGACGATCATCCAGTCGCACCAGCTGACCGAGGCCCTGCGGCGGCATCGCGGCTACGCCCTGGTGGAGACCTTCGAGACCCTGCTGCGGCCGTGGAACATCGACGGCACCTCCGTCCGCCCTTTTCACCGGATGGTCGCCCACACCGGCTTCCTCACCGTGGCCCGCCGCGTGGTGCCGGAGGAGGGCGCCGCGGTCCCGCGCCTGCCCGATCCCGAGACCGACTGACGGTGCTCGCCCGCTACTTCGATCTGGACCGGCTGGGGACGACGCCGGGCGGGGAGATCCGCGGGGGCCTCACCACGTTCATGGTGATGGCCTACATCATCTTCGTGAACCCGGCGATCCTGTCCTTCGCCGGCATCCCGCCGCTGCAGGGCCAGGGGCCGTCGTTCGCGGCGACCCAGGCCGCCACCTGCCTGGTGGCGGGCGTGCTCACGATCGTGATGGGGCTCGCCACCAACTATCCGCTCGCGCTCGCCTCCGGCATGGGGCTCAACGCGGTGATCGCGTTCCAGCTCGTGGCGGGCCTCAAGCTGCCGTGGACCGCGGCGATGGGGGTGGTGCTGCTGGAGGGCGCGGTGATCACCGTGCTGGTGCTGACCGGCTTCCGGGAGGCGATCATGAACGCGATCCCGGTGTCGCTCAAGCGCGCCATCGGGGTGGGCATCGGGCTCTTCATCCTCTTCATCGGGCTGGTGTCGGCGGGAGTGGTGAAGCCGGGCCCGGCGGGAGTGCCGGTCACCCTCGGGGAGCTCACCTCCGCGCCGGTGGCGGTCGCGCTGTTCGGGCTCTTCCTCACCCTGTGGCTGGCCGCGCGGCGCTCGAGCGGCGCGCTGCTGGTGGGCATCCTCGCGAGCACCGTCGCGGCCATCGCGGTGAACGCGGCGACCGGCGGCCGCGCGTTCCCGATCCCGGGGCAGGCGGTATGGCCGGCCGCGCTCGTGGCGTGGCCCGATTTCTCGAGCCTGGGCGCCGGCCTCGACCTCTCGGTGTTCGCGCGGCTCGGCGTGCTGGCCGCAGTGGTCACGATCTTCTCGATCATGCTGTCGGACTTCTTCGACACCATGGGCACCGTCATCGGCATCGGCGGAGAGGCGGGCTGGCTCACCCGCGAGGGACGGCTCCCGCGCCTCGACCGGGTGCTGCTGGTCGACGGGCTGGCCGCGGTGGCGGGCGGGGCGGCCGGCGCCTCGTCGGCCACCACCTACATCGAGTCCGCCGCGGGGGTGGCCGCGGGCGCGCGCAGCGGCCTGGCCTCGGTGGTGACCGGGATCTGCTTCCTGCTCGCCCTGTTCTTCGCCCCGCTGGCGGGGGTGGTACCGGCCCAGGCCACCGCGCCGGCCCTCATCGTGGTGGGCTACCTGATGAGCCGGGTGGTGCGGGACATCCCGCTCAACGATCTGGAGGAAGGGTTCCCCGCGCTGCTGACGCTGGCGGTGATGCCGTTCACGTACTCCATCACCAACGGCATCGGGGCCGGCTTCATCGCCTACTGCTTCATCAAGCTGGTGCGCGGCAAGGGGGCCCAGGTGCCGGTCATGATGTACGTGGCCGCGCTGGCCTTCGCGATCTACTTCGCGCTGCCGCTGATCCAGCGCCTGATCGGCGCCTAGGCGGCCCGGCCCGCTCGCGCCCGTGTGGTACGCTAGGGCCTTGACCGCCGAGCCGCCGACCGTACTGTTCCCCTAGGAGGTCGCCACCGTGATCAGCGTGATGCGCGAGTACGCCAGGAGCCTGAAGTTTGTGCTCCTGGTCGTGGTCGTGGTGTTCATCCTCACCTCCGGCGTGCTCTTCTACTTCGGCTCCGGCCCTCTGGGCGGCGGCGGTCGGAGCCACGCGGTGGCGGTGGTCAACGGCGAGGAGATTCCCCCCGAGCGCTTCCGCCGCGCGCAGGCCAACATGCTCGCGGCGTACGAGCGCATGGCCCGCCAGCGCCTCACCCCCGAGCTGGCCGAGCGGCTCGGCCTCTCCCAGCAGGTGATCAACGAGCTGGTGACCGAGGCCATCGTGATCCAGGGAGCCGCACAGGAGGGCGTGCGGGTCAGCGACGAGGAGCTGCGCTCCACCATCCAGCAGATCCGCGAGTTCCAGGAAAACGGCCGGTTCTCTCGCGAGGAATACCTGAAGGTGCTGCGGCAGATCCGCCTCGACCCCGGCGAGTTCGAGACCGAGGTGCGCCGCCAGCTGGTCCGCCGCAAGATGGAGAACCTGATCAAGCAGGGCGTGAAGGTCTCCGAGGAGGAGGCGCGCGACGCCTATCGGCAGCGGCACGAGCGGGTGCGGGCCGTGTGGGCCTTCGGCGACGTGAAGCCCGCGATGGCCGCGGTGCAGGTGGCCGACTCCGAGCTCGAGCCCTACGTGAAGGCGCACCAGGCCCAGTTCACCCAGCCCGAGCGGCGGCGACTGCAGTACGTGGTGGTGAGCGCCAGCCCCCAGGCCGCCGCGGTCTCGGACGCGGAGGTCGAGGCCTACTACAAGGAGCACGGCTCGGAGTTCGAGGAGCCGCGGCGCCTGCGGGTGGCCCACGTGCTGGTGCGGGTGCCCCCGGTGGGCGGCAGCGACGCGGAGAACGCGGCGAAGGCCAAGGTCGAGGACGTGATCAAGCGGGCGCGCGCCGGCGAGGACTTCGGCAAGCTCGCGCGCGAGGTCTCGGAGGACAAGGCCAGCGCGGTGCAGGGGGGCGACCTCGGCTTCGTCGGGCCCGGGGAGCTGGTGGCTCCCTTCGAGCAGGCCGCCTTCGCGCTCAAGAAGGGCGAGACCTCGGAGCCGGTCCGCACCCCCTTCGGCTACCACGCCATCCGCATCCTCGACGTGAAGGAGGGCGGCAAGACCCCGCTGAAGGACGTCGCGGCGAAGATCCGGACCACGCTGGCGACCCAGAAGGGCGAGCGGGCGGCCCAGACCCGCGCCGACGAGGTGAAGTCCGCGCTGCAGGGCGGCTCCGATTTCGCGGCCGCGGCCAAGAAGCTCGGGCTCGACGCGCGCGAGCTGACCTTCGCCCGCGGCGACGCGCTGGGCGAGGCCGGGCGCGACCCGCAGCTCGACGAGACCGTGTTCGGCCTCGCGCCGGGCGGTGTCTCCGCCCCCATCAAGACCGCGGCGGGCTACGCGGTGGTGCGGGTGGCCCAGTCCATCCCGGCGGGCGTGCCCCCGATCGGGGAGATCCGCGACCGGGTGATCGAGGCCATTCGCCGAGAGCGTGCCGAGCAGCAGCTGACCGACAAGGCCAAGACCATGGCCGCCGCGGTGGCCAAGGGCGGCGACTTCGGGGCCGCGGCCAAGGCGGAAGGGTTCACCACCGGCAGCATCCCGCTCTTCTCGCGCTCGGAGCCGCCGAAGGAGCGTGGCACCCTGCCCGGAGCGGTACTGCTGGCCGCGCTGCAGACCCCCGCGGACCAGGTGGCGGAGCCGGTGCGCGCCGAGGGCGGCGGGGTCTACGTGGTGAAGACGCTCGAGCGGCAGCCGGCGAGCCCGGACGGGTTCGCGGCCGAGCGGGCCGAGCTGGAGAAGCAGGTGCTCGAGCAGAAGCGGGCACAGGCCTGGGAGAACTGGATCCGCGGACGTCTCGCGACCGCGAAGGTCGAGGTGGGCGGGCAGCCCGCCTCCATGACGCGCTGAACACCGAGAGGCTCTGACATGGACCGGACCGCGCTCCTCATCATCGACGCCCAGCAGGAATACTTCGCCCCGATCGGCAAGGTGGTGCTGCCCGACGGGCCCAAGGCGGTGGCCCGCATCGCGGAGACCCTGCGCTGGGCGCGCGAGAGCCGGATGGCGGTCATCCACATCGTGCACGAGAGCCGCCGGCCCGGTGCCGCCACCTTCGTGCCGGGCAGCCCCGCCCTGGCGATCCACGACGCGGTGACCCCGCGCGGGGAGGAGCCGGTCATCACCAAGCACCTGCCGGGCGCGTTCACCAACACCGCGCTCGAATCCGAGCTGCGCGATCGTGGGATCGAGCGGGTGATCGTCTCCGGCTTCATGACCCAGATGTGCTGCGACACCACCACCCGCGAGGCGGCCCACCGCGGCTTCAAGGTCACGCTCCTCTCGGACGCCACCGCGGCCATGGACGTGAAGGGGCCGGACGGGACGGTGATCCCGCACGACCAGGTCCACCGCACGCACCTCGGCAGCCTGAACGGCTTCCTGGCCGAGGTGAAGCGGAGCGACGAGGTGATCGGGACATGAGCATCCAGCGCACGCCCATGACGCGCGGAGGCTTCGAGCGGCTCCGGGAGGAAGCGGAGCGGCTCAAGAAGGAGCGGCCGAACATCGTGCGGGCCATCGCGGAGGCGCGGGCCCACGGCGACCTCAGCGAGAACGCGGAGTACCACGCCGCGCGCGAGCGTCAGGGCTTCGTCGAGGCGCGCATCACCGATCTGGAGTCCAAGATCGGCACCGCGGAGGTGATCGACCCGCCCACCTCCGGAGATCGGGTCACCTTCGGGTCCACCGTGAAGCTGGAAGACGAGGACGGCAAGGAGACGACCTACCAGATCGTGGGGTCGGACGAAGCGGAGCCGAAGCAGGGGCTGATCTCGATCATGTCCCCGCTGGCGCGCACCCTGATCGGCAAGAAGGTCGGCGACCGCGTGACCGCCACCCTGCCCGGCGGCACCAAGAGCTTCGAGATCCTCGCCGCGAATTTCAAGAAGTAGCGTCCGCGGCTCGCGCTGGGGGTTAGCCCCTGAGGGCTTCGCGTAGCTCTCGGGTGAGGGCCTCGACCGTTCCTCGGGTGCCGCCCGCGAGCTTGTTCTTCCACTCGCCCTCGGTCTCGAAGCGCCGGTCGCGCAGGCGCTCGCCCCACGGCTTCACCGCGTCGCGGATGGCGTGGAAGTCGAAGGCGTCCTTCTTCAGCTCGCGGGCGCGGGCCATCACGTCGGGGGCCACCCGGATGAAGGCGCGCAGCGCGGCGCCGGTCTTGATGGAGTACTTGCGTCCCGCCCACGCGGTGGGGAACACGCCCGCCACCGCCTTCATGTAGCTCAGGAAGAAGCGCTTGGCGTGCTGGCGCACCTCGTTGATGCGCGCGCCCCCGCCGATCTTCTCCACCGTCTCCAGGAACTCGACGATCTCCTCCGCGAGGGGCGCCTGCGAGACGCGGCCGCGGCCGGTGCCGAGCATCTTGATCTCGCCGGCCAGCGGCGAGGTCTCGTCCTCGTTGAGGGAGCGGATCACGTCGTGGGCCAGGGCCTGGTTCGGGTCCGGGTAGAGCTTGCGCCCCGCGAGGCTCACGATGTGCGAGGGGTTCAGCCGCGTGTGCTTGGCGTTGATGGTGACGAAGAGCTCCACGATCTGCCGCGCGTCGAGACGGTCGAAGAGCACCGCGGGCACCTCGATGCCCAGGTTCTCGCCGGCCTGGGTGAGCGCGTGCAGGGCCAGCAGGCGGTGCTGGCCGTCCAGCACCCGCAGCACCCCGTGCTCCTCGGGGATCTGCAGCAGGCCGAGGTCGTGCTGGCTCGCCATCGGGGTGAAGGTGAAGCGCTTCTCGGAGGTGATGATGACCGCGCCCGGGATGGCGGGCAGCGTGCCCGCGTCCTTGCAGTCCCGGTAGTAGTTCACCAGCTCGTCGATCTTTCGGCGGATCACCGGGCGCTGGTAGGCGACCTCGCTCTCGCCGATGCGCTTCTCGAGGGCCTCCCAGTTCACCCGCGCGCGGTTCGCGCGCTGCTTGGCCTTGGTGGCCGGCTGGACCTCGCCGCCGCCGTAGCCGAGCACCTCGAACTTCACCAGCCGGTCGATGTCCTTCGCGGAGAACGACGCCTGGAAGAACTCGACCCCGAACTGCTTCACGCGGTGCGCGGGAACCGTGATCATCGCCCGTTCCGCCTCCGTGGGGACTTGATCGCTGCTGAGGGCAGCTCGCCCACTCTAGTAGAAGCTTAAACCCCTGTCAACATGTACCTTTTCGGCTCTCCACCCACTCCCCTCACCCCCCACGAGTTGGGGGTGCCGAGCCACTTATCCCCAACATGTGGGTAGGCTGGGGATGCGGGAAAACCTGTGGATAGCTGTGGATGAACCGGGGCTCAGCGGGAGGCGGCGACGGCGCCGACCAGGGCGACCAGGCCCAGGACGATGAAGAGCGCGGCCGCGAGGCGCCGCAGGAGGGCAGGCGAGATCACGCGGGTGAGGTGTGAGCCGCCGAAGACCACCAGGCCGTCGGCGGCCAGCATGCCGAGCGTGGTCCCGGCCGTCACCGCGGCCGCGGTCTCGAAGCGCGCGCCCAGCGCGACCGTCGCGAGCTGCGTCTTGTCGCCCATCTCGGCGAGGAAGAACACCACGGTGGTGGTGAGCAGGGGACCCCAGCCCGCGGTCGCGGCGGCCTCGGGCGCCCGGTCGGGGAAGAGCGTCCACACGCCGAAGGCGAGGAAGCTGAGCGCCAGCGCCCACGCCAGCACGCCGGGCGGCAGCACCCGCGAGACCCAGACGCCCACCGTCGCGGCGAGCGCGTGGTTGGCGGTGGTGGCGAGCAGGATACCGAGCATCACCGTCCACGGTCGCCGGTAGCGCGCCGCGAGGGCGAGGGCCACCATCTGGGTCTTGTCGCCCATCTCGGCGAGGGCGACCACGAGGAACGAGGTCCAGAGCGCGGTCATCTCGCTCGCCGCCGCCGTGCGGCGGCTAGAGCGGTCGCTTCAGGTACCGCCCGCGCGCCGGGCCGACCACGCGGGCGCCGTCGTAGACGAGGGCCCCGCGGAGGAACGTGGCGCTCACGCGTCCGGTCAGCTCCTGTCCCTCGAAGGGGGTGTAGCCCTGGCCGGATGGCGACTCCGACGCCCGCACCGTGAAGCGGCGGTCGGGGTCGAGCAGGGCGAGGTCCGCGTCGAAGCCGACCGCGACGTCGCCCTTGTGCCGGAGGCCGAAGCGCCGGGCCGGGTTCCAGGCGAGCACCTCCGCCATGTGCGAGTAGTCCATGCCGCGCCGGCGGCCCTCGCTGAAGACGCCGGAGAGCAGGTACTCGGTGCCGCCGAAGCCGGAGCGCGCGAGCCAGATGTCGTCCGGCCGCTCGGCGGCCACCTTCATCTCGCGGGCGCAGCAGGCGTGATCGCTCACCACCCAGTCGAGCTGGCGGCTCAAGAGGGCCTGCCACAGGAACTCCACGTCCTCCCGCGGGCGGATGGGCGGGTTGACCTTGGCCAGGACGCCGGTGGGAGCGTCGCAGTCGAGCAGCAGGTGCCCGACGGTGACTTCACGACGTACGTCCAGGTGCGGGAAGACGCGCGGCATCGCCACCGCGGCCTCCACCGCCTTGCGGGAGGAGAGGTGGAGCAGGTTGATGCCCGCGCACTCGGTCTCGTGCGCGAGATAACCCGCGATCCACACCGCGAGCCCCTCCGCGTGGGGCGCCGGGCCGCGCTGTAGGCGCGGAGGCCGGTCAGGGTGCCCTCGCGGGCCACCCGGCGGGTGTAGGCGTCGAGGATGTCGGCCACCTCGCAGTGCAGGCTCACCGTCACGTGGGGCGCGAGATCCGGGCGCGCCCGCCGGATGCGCGCGGCCTCGCGCATGATGAACTCGAAGTGAGCGAAGTCGTAGCTCTCGTCGTCCCCCACCATCAGGAACCGGCGCTGGGCCGCGCGGTCGGCCTGGCCGTGGAGCCCGTGGCCGCCGTAGAACATGAAGATCTTGAACGACGGCACGCCCTGCTCGGCGGCGAGCCACTCCATCTCGCCGATGTGCCCCGACTGGATCGGGGCCAGGTGATAGGCGTAGTCGCACCAGTAGCGGTCGCGCGAGACGGCCAGCACCTGGGGGAAGAACGCGGCGTAGGGCCCCCCCTGGTTCAGGTAGTACTGCCCGGTGCGGAAGTAGGTGAGGACGGTGGTGGTACCCCCGCTCACCGCGGCCTTGCTCTCGGACACCGCGTCGTCGCCCAGCGGGGCGTAGATGCCCACGTGGGTGTGGGCGTCGACCACGCCCGGGAAGCCGAGCCGGCCGCGCGCGTCGTAGATCTCGCGCGCCTCCGACGCGTCGATGACGGGCTCCACGCGCGCGAAGCGCCCATCCACGACGCCGAGATCCCGCGCCTCCACCGACGCGTGCCGCGGGCGCACCAGCCGCACGTTCTTGATCACGAGGTCGAGCGACGGGCGGTCGGGCATGCGCGCTCGATTCTACACCGAGCGTCGCGTCGAGCGGCCGCCGCGCGTTGACAGGCTAGGGGGTGGATGCTAGGCTCGCCGCGTCCCGACACGCCCCTACTCACTCGACTTCCGGCCGGAGGACACGATGTCGAACGACCAGCGAATCTCCCTGACCGCGCCGATCGGGCGCCGCCGCTTCCTGACCGCCGTCGGCGCGGTCTCCGCCGCCCTCGCCGCGCCCGCGCTCGTCCGGGCCCAGGCCCGTGAGGTCAAGGTCGGCTACATCCTGCCGGTGACCGGGCCGCTCGCGTTCGAGGCCCAGCTCGCCCTCAACGGCCTGCAGCTCGCGGTGGACGAGATCAACGGGGCGGGGGGGATCAAGTCGCTCGGCGGGGCCAAGATCACGCTGCTGCCCGGCGACACCCAGAACAAGGTCGAGCTCGGCAACTCGGAAGCGGCGCGGCTGATCGACCAGAACGTCACCGCGCTGATCGGGCCATTCTCGAGCCTGGTCGCCTTCTCGGTCCGCCAGGTCACCGAGAAGAACAAGACCCCGTTCCTCCTCCTGGCCACCGTCGCCGACAATGTGCTGGAGGGCGGTCTGCGCTACTGCTTCCGGATGCAGCCCAACGCGCGCGCGATGGCCACCCTGACGGTGGGCAACATGATCGAGATGGCCAAGAACGCGGGCACCCCGATCAAGCGCGTGGCGATCATGCACGAGGACGGCAACTTCGGCACCACCATGGGCAACCACGTGGAGGCCTTCGCGGGCAAGATGGGCTACGAGCTGGTGCAGCGCGTGCCCTACAACCTGCGCTCCCCCGACTTCACCCCCGAGCTGTCGAAGGTCAAGGCCTCGCGTCCCGACCTGCTGGTGATCAGCGGCTACTACGGCGACTCCAAGATCATCGCGGAGACCGCGGCCAAGCTGCGCATCGGCGTGAACGCGCTGGTGGGGCTCGCCAACGCGGCCTACTCGAACCCCAAGTTCATCACCGAGAACCGGGAGCTGACCGACCAGCTCTTCGACGGGAACTACTGGCACAATCCCCAGAGCGCCCGGGCCCGCGCGGTGTTCGAGGCGTACCAGAAGCGCTTCAACTCCACCATGTCCAACCACGGAGTGCAGGGCTACCAGGTGATGTTCGTGCTCAAGGACGCCCTGGAGCGCGCCGCCTCCACCGACCGGGAGAAGGTGCGCGACGCCATCGCCAAGACCAACCTCACCGATCACATCCTGACCCAGGACGCGATCCACTTCGACGAAGCGGGTGAGAGCGTCAACGCGACGCCCGCCCTGCTGCAGGTGCAGGGCGGCAAGCCGGTGGTGGTGGGCCCGGCGCGGTTCCTCGAGGCCAAGCCGGTGTTCCCGGTCGCGAAGTGGAAGGGCTAGCCGACCTTCGCAACTGAATGGGCGCAACTGAATGGGCCGGAGTGATCGGGCCGACGTGATCGGGCCGCGGTGACCTGGCTCTTCCTGCAGGCCGTGGTCAGCGGCCTGCTGCTGGGCGGGGTCTACGGGCTGGTCGCGAGCGGCCTCTCCCTGATCTTCGGCGTGCTGCGCATCATCAACTTCGCCCACGGGGCGGTGATGATGCTCGGCATGTACGCCTCCTACTGGCTGTTCGTGCTGCTGGGGGTCGATCCCTACCTCTCGATCCTGGTCACCGGCCCTCTCTTCTTCGGGATCGGGGTGCTCATCCAGCGGATCGTCATCGAGCCCAACCGGGACGCGGCCGAGCACAACCAGCTGCTCCTCACCCTCGGGGTCGCCCTCTTCTTCGAGAACCTGGCCCTCGTCCTCTGGCAGGGCGACTTCCGCACGGTGCGGGTGTGGTACTCGGGTGCGTCGTTCCTGGTCGCGGACGTGCTGGTCGAGGTCCCGCGGCTGGTGGCGGCGGGCGGGGCGGTGCTGATCGCGCTCGGCCTGTGGGGGTTCCTGCGCACCACCGACGTGGGCAAGGCGATCCGGGCCCTCTCCGAGGAGCCGGAGGGCGCCCGCCTCGTGGGCGTGAACGTGGCCCGCATCCGGGGAGTGGCCTTCGGCATCGGCTCGGCGTGCGTGGCGGTGGCGGGCGCGCTCGTCACCCCGTTCTTCTACGTGGCCCCCGACGTGGGCGAGAGCTTCAACATCATGGCCTTCGTGGTGGTGGTGCTGGGCGGGATGGGCAACTTCCTGGGCGCGCTGATGGGCGGCTTCATCGTGGGCCTGGCCGAATCGCTCGGGGCCGCGTTCCTGCCCGGCTCGCTCAAGCAGCTGGTGGTGTTCGGGCTCTTCGTGGTCGTGCTGCTGCTGCGGCCGGAAGGCCTCTTCGGGACGCGCCGTGGCCGCTAGGCTCGCGCCGCTCCTCGCGGCGGCGGCGCTGGTGGCGCTGCCGCCGCTCCTGCCCAAGTACGCGCTCGAGGTGCTGATCAGCATCCTGTTCTTCGGCTACCTCGGGGCGTGCTGGAACATCCTGGGCGGGTACGGCGGGCAGTTCTCGTTCGGCCACGCCGCCTTCTTCGGCCTCGGGGCCTACACGTCGACCCTGCTGTTCCTCCACTGGGGCGTGAGCCCCTGGATCGGCATGCTGGCCGGCGGCCTCCTCGCGGCCGGCTTCGGGCTCTTCGCGGGATACCTGTCGTTCCGCTACGGCCTGCGGGGTCCGTATTTTTCGCTCGTGACGCTCGCCTTCGCGGAGATGCTCCGGGTCGTCGCGGTGAACTGGAAGGCGGTGGGCTCCTCGCTCGGCCTCGTGGTGCCGAACCGCGGCTCGGCCCCCGCGCTGTTCCTCTTCGCGGAGAAGCTGCCCTACTACTACGTGATCCTCACGATGGCGGTGGGCGCGCTCGTCATCACCCGCGCGATGGAGCGCTCCCGCATGGGCTACGCCCTCGCCGCGATCCGCGAGAACGAGGACGCGGCGGAGGCGGCCGGCGTCGACGCGCTCTCCACCAAGCTCTCCGCGATGGCGCTCTCGTCCTTCCTCACCGCGCTGGGCGGCACCTTCTACGCCCAGTACTTCTCCTACATCGACCCGAGCCTCACCTTCGGGCCCGCCATCTCCATCGGCGGGCTCCTGCCCGCCATCGTGGGCGGCGCGGGCACGGTGACGGGCCCGCTGCTCGGCTCCTTCGTGCTGACCCCGATCTCGGAGCTGACCCGCGCGGCCCTGCGTGGACGCGCCGGCGCCGACATCATGCTGTACGGCCTGGTCCTCATCCTGGTCATCTCGTTCCTGCCCAACGGTCTCGTGGGGTGGATCCGCGCCCGGCGGGCCCCGGCGGGAGGACGCCGATGAGCGCGCCCGGGCTCGAGATCCGCGGGCTCACCAAGCGGTTCGGCGGCCTGGTCGCGGTGAGCCGCTTCGACCTGACCGTCGCCCCGGGCGAGATCGTGGGCCTGATCGGCCCCAACGGCGCGGGCAAGACCACCGTGTTCCACGTGGTGGCCGGCTTCTACCCGCCCACCGAGGGCGCCATCGCCTTCGAGGGCACGAGCCTCGTCGGGCTCAAGCCGCACGCGATCTGCCGGCTCGGGCTGGCCCGGACCTTCCAGCTCGTGCAGCCGTTCGCGGGCCTCACCACGCTCGAGAACGTGATGGTGGGCGCCTTCAACCGCGCGCCCGACGTCGGCGCGGCGCGCCGCCGGGCCGCCGAGATCGTGGAGTTCGTGGGGCTCGGGCCGCGCCGCGACGTGCCCGCGCGACACCTCACGCTGCCCGACCGCAAGCGCCTGGAGGTCGCGCGGGGGCTTGCCACCGAGCCCCGGCTCCTGCTACTGGACGAGGTGATGTCCGGGCTCAACCCCACCGAGATCGAGGCCATCATCGGCCTGATCCGCCGCATCCACGCGCGGGGGGTGAGCCTGCTCGTCATCGAGCACGTGATGCGCGCGATCCTGGCCCTCTCCCACCGCCTGGTCGTGCTCCACCACGGCGAGAAGATCGCGGAGGGGCCGCCCGCCACGGTGGCCCGCGACCCGCTCGTGATCGAGGCCTATCTGGGTGAGAGCGGGGAGGCCGCCGCGCGATGACCCTGCTGGCGCTCCGAGCCGTCGAGGTCGCCTACGGGGACCTGCCCGCGCTCACCGCGGTGGACCTCGTGATCGAGGCGGGCGAGATCCTCTCGGTGGTGGGGGCCAACGGGGCGGGCAAGACCACCATGCTGCGGGCCATCTCCGGCCTGCTGCGCCCGCGGGCGGGGGAGATCCTGCTCGACGGCGTCCGGCTCGATCGGCTGCCCAGCCACGCGGTGGTCGAGCGGGGGGTGGTGCAGGTGCCCGAGGGTCGCAAGATCTTTTCGAGCCTCACGGTGCTGGAGAACCTCGAGCTCGGCTCCTACGTGCGCGCGGCGCGGGCCCACCGGCGCGAGAGCCTGGAGCGCGTGCTCGCCCTGTTCCCCATCCTGGCCGAGCGGCGCGGCCAGGCCGCCGGCAACATGTCGGGCGGCCAGCAGCAGATGCTCGCGATCGGCCGCGCCCTGATGGCGCGCCCCCGGCTCCTGATGCTCGATGAGCCCTCGCTGGGCCTGGCCCCCAAGATCGTGCAGGAGATCTTCCGCATCATCGGCGAGATCAACCGGGCCGGCACCACGGTGCTGCTGGTGGAGCAGAACACCCGGCAGGCGCTGGCCCTGGCCGGGCGCGGCTACGTGCTGGAGAACGGCCGCGTGGTGCTCTCCGGGGCCGGCCGCGACCTGCTCGACAACGAGCACGTGCAGCGCGCGTATCTCGGCATGTAAGGAGCGTTCCTCATGGACGACGTGACGTCTCTGCCCCTCTCCGATCTGGCCCTGGCGATCCGCGCGCGCAAGGTCTCCTCCGTCGAGGCCACCGGCGCGTTCCTCGACCGCATCGCGCGCCTCGGTCCCACCCTGCACGCCTACATCACGGTGGATCGCGAGGGCGCCCTCGCGGCCGCCGCCGCGCTCGATCGCGAGGCCGCGGTGGGGACGTGGCGCGGGCCGCTGCACGGCGTGCCGCTCGCCCACAAGGACCTCTGCCTGATTCCCGGCCTGCCCACCTCGTGCGGGACCCGCACCCCGGACTACTTCGTGGGCGCGCCGCCGTGCACCGCGGTGGCCCGGCTCGTCGCGGCGGGGGCGCTCACGCTCGGCAAGCTCAACATGACCGAGCTGGCGCTCGGACCCTTCGGCGACAATGCGCATCACGGCGACGTGCAGAACCCCTGGCGCATCGGTCACGTCTCGGGCGGCTCCAGCAGCGGCTCCGGCGCGGCGGTGGCGGCCGGTCTCGCGGCCGGCGCGCTCGGCACCGACACCGGAGGCTCGATCCGCCTGCCCGCCGCGGCGTGCGGCGTGGTCGGGCTCAAGCCGACCTACGGCCGGGTGAGCCGCGCGGGGGTCATGCCGCTCTCCTGGTCCTACGACCACGTGGGGCCGCTCGCCCACACCGTGCGCGACGCGGCCCTGATGCTGGGCGTGATCGCCGGCGTCGACCCGCTCGACGCCACCACTAGCCGCCAGCCGGTGCCCGACTACGTGGCCGCGCTCGACGGCCCGGTAGCGGGCCTGCGGGTCGGGGTGGCGGGTGGCTTCTACGCCGACGGGCTCGATCCCGCGGTGACCGCCGCGCTGGCGGAGGCGGTGCGGGTCCTGGGCGCGGCGGGCGCGCGCGTCGAGCCGGTCGCGGTGCCCGATCCCGGTCCCATCGTGGCCGCGTGCAGCAACGTGATGGTGCGCGCGGAGAGCGCGGTGATCCACGCGCGCATCCTGAAGGAGCGGCCCGGAGAGCTGCAGCCCGCGGTGCGCGACCGCATGGCCCCCGGCCTCACGGTGTCCGCCACCGAGTACTTGCAGGGCCAGCGCCTGCGCGCCCAGCTCACCCGCGAGTTCATCGACGCGGTGTTCTCTCGCGTCGACGTGGTGGTGACGCCCACCATCCCCGAGCCGGCGCCGGCCCTGGCCCATGTCACGGCGGGCGCCACCGCGGACGTGATCGGGCGCATGGGCCGCTTCTCGCGGCTCACCCGGCCCTTCAACGCCCTCGGCGTCCCCGCGCTCTCCCTGCCGTGCGGCGCGGCGGCCGACGGCCGGCCGCTCGCGATGCAGCTGGTGGGGCGGCCCTTCGACGAGGCCACGCTGCTGCGCCTGGGCTCGGCCTACGAGCAGGCCACCACCTGGCACCGCCGCCGCCCCGCGCTCGGGTGACGCCGGCGTGATGCCCCACGTCATTCGTTTGACGGCCTGAGCGACCTGGGCTAGGCTCCGATCGTGCTCGACCTCGTGATCCGCAACGGGCAGGTGATCACGCCGCAAGGCGTGGGCGTGTGGGACGTGGGCGTGCGCGGCGAGCAGATCGCGGTGGTGGCCGCGCCCGGCACGCTCCCCACCGAGTCGGCGCGCGTCATCGACGCGGCGGGGAAGATCGTCTCCCCCGGCGGGGTGGAGCCCCACGCGCACCTCGCGCACGGCATCATGTCGCACCCCGAGCAGCCGTCGATCACCCTCGGCCCCGAGGAGGACACCCGCGGGATGGCCTGCGGGGGGACCACCACCCACATCGACTTCGCCTACGTGCGGCCGGGCACCGATATCCAGCCGGTGATCGAGCAGCGCGCGGCGCGCTGGAAGGGCAACTCCTACGTCGACTACGCCTTCCACCTGACGCTCGCGGGGGCGCTGCCGATCCGGGTCTTCGACCAGATCGCCGAGGCCATCCAGGCCGGCCACCCGAGCTTCAAGGTCTTCACCACCAACGTGCTGCCGCCGCATCCCAAGCGCGCGGGCAACCGCATCGACTTCGGGCGCATCCACTTCGCCATGGAGAAGGTGGCCAAGGCGGGCGGCATCATGGTGGTGCACGGCGAGGACGAGGATCTCGTCCAGTTCAACTACGAGCGCTTCCGCGAGGAGGGCCGGATGGAGGGGAGCAACCTCCACCTGGTCCACACCAAGCTCTCCGAGCTCTTGGCCTTCCGCCGAACCGTCGCGCTCGCCAAGGCGAGCGGGGCCGGCGTCTACTTCGTCCACGTCTCGGCGCGCGAGGGCGTGGAGACGGTGGCGGAGGCGCGGGGCCAGGGCCTGCCGGTCTACGGCGAGACGCTGCACCAGTACGCGTGCTTCAACGCGGAGTACTACAAGACCCCGCGCGGCTTCTGCTCGCACACCTATCCCTCGCTGAAGTTCCCCGAGGACCAGCAGGCCCTCTGGGACGGGCTGGTGCGGGACGGGCTCTCCACCCTGGCCACCGACGAGTACCCGACCAGCCTCGAGCTCAAGCTGCGCGGGCGCACCATCGAGGACGTCACCGGCGGTAACGTGGGGGCGGAGGCGCGCATCGGCATCGGCTTCACCGAGGGCGTGGTCCGGCGGGGCATGTCCCTCACCCGCTTCGCCGACGTCACCGCCACCAACGCGGCGCGGATCCTCGGCCTCTACCCGAAGAAGGGCGTGATCGCGCCGGGCAGCGACGCCGACCTGGTGCTGATCGATCCCATGATTCGCAAGAGTCTTACGAGGGAGGACTTCCACGTCACCGACTACAGCCCGTGGGAGGGCTGGGCGGTCGAGGGCTGGCCGGTCATGACCCTCCTGCGCGGCAAGGTGATCGCGGAGAGCGGGCGGCTGCTCGGGAGCCCCGGCGACGGCCAGTGGGTGGCCCGCCGCATCGATCCGGCCGTGCTGCGCCGCCCGGCCTGCTGATCCGCCTCGCGGGATGACCGACTACGCCGGCCAGTTCAATCCGGGCTTCCGCCTCGACCCCGCCCGCGTGGCCCTGGTGGTGGTCGACATGCAGTACGCGAGCGCGTCCCGCCACGAGGGCCTCGGCCGGCTGCTGAAGGACCAGGGGCGGCCCGAGCAGGGCGCGGCGCGCTTCGACCGCATCGAGTCGGTGGTGGTGCCGACGATCCAGCGGCTCCTGGGGTTCTTTCGCGCGCACCGCCTCCGGATCGTCCATCTGACCGTCGGCTCGGAGCTGCCCGACTTCAGCGACCTGCCGCCCCACATGCGGCCGATGGCGGAGGCGGTGGGCAACACCCGCGGCCGGCGCGAGCACGAGATCCTCGACGCGCTCGCCCCCGAGCCGCACGAGGCGCGGCTCAACAAGACCACCATGAGTGCGTTCCACTCCTCGGGCTTCGAGCGCCTGGTGCGCGCGTGGGGGGTGGACCAGCTCCTGTTCACCGGCGTCTCCACCAACTCCTGCGTGGAGGGCACCGCGCGGGACGCGGCCGACCGAGGCTTCCGCTGCGTGCTGGTCGAGGACGGCTGCGGGGCGGCGAGCGCCGCGCTCCACGAGGCGGCCTGCCACAACTTCCAGCGCCTGCTGGGACGGGTGGACGGCAGCACCCGCCTGATCGCGGAGCTGGACGCGCGCTGAGGCGCGCCGCTCGAGGGAGGACGGTCATGGCGGGCAAGCTGTTCGAGGAGCTCGAGGTCGGCCAGACGTACCAGCACCAGCCCGGCCGCACCATCACCGAGTCGGACAACGTGTTCTTCACCTGCCTCACCATGAATCCGCAGCCCCTCCACCTCGACTTCCACGCCGCGCAGAAGGCGGAGTTCGGCAAGCCGCTGGTCAACAGCCTGCTCACCCTCGGCATCGCGGTGGGTCTGAGCGTGGGCGAGACGACCCTCGGCACCACGGTGGGCAACCTGGGCTTCGAGAAGGTGGAGTTCCCCAAGCCGGTCTTCCACGGCGACACCATCTACTCGGAGACCGAGGTGATGGAGAAGCGCGAGTCGAAGTCGCGGCCGCAGTGGGGCGTGGTGATCTTCGAGCACCGCGCCAAGAACCAGCACGGCGACGTGGTGATGCGCTGCCGGCGCGCCGCGATGATGCGGCGCCGCTCCGCCTGAGCGATGCGCCGCTCGCTCCACTTCGTCCCCGGCGGCAACGAGAAGATGATCGCCAAGGCCCTCACCCTGCCCGCCGACGGCCTGATCCTGGACCTGGAGGACGCGGTGACGCCCGAGCGCAAGGCGGCCACCCGCCCCATCGTGCGCGGGTGGCTGCAGAACCTCGACTTCGCCGGGCGCGAGCGCTGGGTGCGGATGAACCCGATCTTCACCGAGCACGCGGCGGCCGACGTGGCCGAGACCATCGCGGGCCGGCCGGACGGCTACGTGGTGCCGAAGCCGCGCCGGGCCGAGGACGTGCGGCGCGTCGCGGCCCTCATCGACGCGCAGGAGCAGGCCCACGCAGTACCGTTCGGTTCTACTCGGATAATTCTGATCGCCACCGAGACCCCCGAGGGGTTGCTCAACATCCAGGAGATCGCGACCGCGAGCCCGCGCACGGTGGCGGTGTCGTGGGGGATCGAGGATCTCTCCGCCGCGATGGGGCTGCCGCGCACCCGCGACGAGGCGGGCCGCTACCTGGACATTCCCCGCTACGCGCGGGTGATGTGCACGGTCGCCGCGGCCGCGGCGGGAGTGGAGGCCATCGACACCGTCTACACCGACATCCCGGATCTCGACGGTCTCCGCCGCGAGTGCCGGGAGGGCGTGGCGATGGGCTTCAGCGGCAAGATCTCGATTCACCCCGGGCAGATCGAGGTCATCAACGCGGAGTTCACGCCCTCGAAGTCCGACGCGGAGGAGGCGATCGCCCTCATCGCCGCGTTCGAGGAGCACGCCCGCCGCGGCGCGGGGGCCTTCGCGTGGAAGGGGCAGATGATGGACATGCCGCACCTGACCCGGGCACGCAAGATCGCGGACCGGGCGCGGCAGGCGGGGGTGCTCTGAGCCGCGCGCGAGCCGCGGCGATGACCGGCCTGCTGCTGGTGTCGGCGCTGCTCGTGTTCGCCCTGCCGATCGGGCAGCGCCCCCTCGTGAGCCAGGACGAGGCGCGCTTCGCCCTGCTCGCCCGCGAGGGGGTGGAGCACGGCCAGTGGGTGCTCCCGCGGGTGCGCGGGGTCATCTACCTCAACAAGCCCCCCCTCTACTTCTGGACGGTGGGCCTGCTCGCCCTGCCCTTCGGCCAGGTCGACGAGACCTCGGCGCCGCTCGCCTCGCTCCTCTCCGCTCTCGCCACCCTGCTCGCGGTGGTGGCGATCGGCCGCCGCCTCTGGGGTCCCGAGGTGGGGCTGGCCGGCGCGCTGGTGCTCGCCACCGCGCCCTACTTCTACTTCATGTCCCACCAGGTGCTCTCCGACGTGATGATGACCGCCTGGCTCGCGTGGGCCCTCTACTTCCTGCTGACCGCGCGAGAGGCGGCGGCTCCGACCCGGCGGCTGGTCGGCTTCTACCTCTGCGTGGCGGGCGCGCTCGCCAGCAAGGGTCCCGCCGCGCTGATGGCGCTCGCGGGGGCCCTCGCGGTGGTGCTGATCGAGGACGGCTGGCGTGGGGTGCGCTGGCTGCGCCTGCCCATGGGGCTGGGGATCCTCGCCCTGTCGACGCTGCCGTGGCTCCTGCCCTATCTGCTCCAG
>Ga0134125_10001231_pt1 | contig 31783 bp, 27 predicted proteins | sample KB31751_FD_96464 | JGI IMG/M metagenome (GOLD analysis project Ga0134125, IMG submission 96464) | Terrestrial soil microbial communities with excess Nitrogen fertilizer from Kellogg Biological Station, Michigan, USA - KB3-175-1 | ecosystem: Environmental > Terrestrial > Soil > Unclassified ... | reverse complement strand
TTAGGTCAAGTCCGCTCGGCAGGATCGAATAGCCGCCGGTGCTCCAGTATGGCGTATCGGTCAGTCATGCCTGCGATGTAGTCTGCCACGGCGCGCGCACGGCCGGCGGGACCTTGCGAAGTCTCGCCGCGGGCAGCGGCCTCGCGATGCTCGGGCGGCATCAGCTGGATGTCGGCGAGGAAGGCCTCGAAGAGCTCCTTCAGGACCCGACGGGCCTTGGATGTCATGCGCAGAACCTTGTAATGGCGGTAGAGCCGCTCGCGCAGGAACTGCATCAGCTCGGCGTGCTCTTCCCGGACAGCATCGCTGAGGGCGATCAGGGGCTTGGGCTGGTTGCGGACCTCGTCGATCGAGGCCGGCCGGGCTGCCTCGAGCCGCGCCTGACTGGTGCGGATCAGGTCGACCACGATGTGATTGATCATCCGGCGGATGACCTCGTGGATCAGTCGCCGCTCGCCGAGATCCGGGTACTTCGCAGTCACGATTTCCAGCTGGCGGCGAAAGAGCCTGGTCTCGCGGAGCTCCTCGAGGCTGACGAGCTGCGCCCGGATGCCGTCATCGACGTCGTGGTTGTTGTAGGCGATCTCGTCGGCCAGATTGGCGATCTGCGCCTCGAGGCCGGGCTGAGTGCGCTTCAGGAACCGCTCGCCCAGCTCGCCCAGCTCGCGCGCTGCCCGCGCGGAGCAGTGCTTGAGGATGCCCTCGCGGCATTCGAACGTCAGGTTCAGGCCAGAGAATTCGGCATAGCGCTCCTCCAGCTCATCCACTACCCGCAGGGACTGCAGGTTGTGCTCGAACCCGCCGTAGGGCCGCATGCACTCGTTCAGCGCGTCCTGCCCGGCGTGGCCGAAAGGCGTATGACCGAGATCATGGGCCAGGCATATGGCCTCGGTGAGCGCCTCGTTGAGCGCCAGCGCCCGCGCCGCGGAGCGCGCGATCTGTGCCACCTCGATGGAATGGGTCACCCGGGTGCGATAGAGGTCGCCCTCGTGATTCACGAATACCTGGGTTTTATAGACGAGGCGCCGGAAGGCATTGGAGTGGATGATGCGATCGCGGTCCCGCTGGTACTCGGTGCGGTACTCCGGTTTGGGCTCCGGATGCCGCCGCCCGCGGGAGCGGTCGTCGCACGCCGCATAGGGGGCCAGTATCTCGCCGCCGGAAACCGAATCGCTCACGGCCTACCCCAGATGCGTTGCCAGCGTGCGGTGCAGCGCCGGCTCTGCGTAATCCGCGGTCACGAAGGCACTGCCGATGCCCCGTAGCAGCACCAGCCGGATCCTGCCCGCCTGTACTTTCTTGTCGATGCGCATGTGGTCCAGGGCGATGTTCGGCTTCACATTGGAAACGTGCGTCGGCAGGCCCGCACGGGCCACCAGCTGCGTCACGCGTTCCAGCTCCTCCGGCGTAATGTACCCGGACTCGCGGGACATGCAGGCTGCCATCACCAATCCCGCGCCGATCGCTTCACCGTGGAGCCATTCCGTGTACTGGGTGGCCGACTCCACCGCGTGACCGAAGGTATGCCCCAGGTTGAGCAGCGCCCGGTCCCCCTGCTCGCGCTCGTCACGCCCGACGATCTCCGCCTTGATCTCGCATGAGCGACGGACCACGTTCGCCAATGCCGCCGCATCGCCAGCCAATAGGGCGTCCATGTGCGCCTCCAGCCATCCGAAGAAGCCGGCATCGCATATCAGGCCGTACTTGATGACCTCCGCCAGCCCGGCCCGCAGCTCACGCGGGGGAAGGGTGGCCAACGTGCCGGTATCCGCCACGACCGCGACCGGCTGGTGGAAGGCGCCGATCAGATTCTTGCCGCCGGGGTGGTTGACCCCGGTCTTGCCGCCCACGGACGAGTCCACCTGGGCGAGCAGAGTCGTCGGCACCTGCACGAAGGCCACACCCCGCTGGTAAGTGGCCGCTGCAAATCCGGCCATGTCACCCACGACACCGCCGCCCAGGGCCACGACGGCGCAATCCCGTCCGAACCGGTTGGCTACCAGCACATCGAGAATGCGCGCGACGTTGGCGAGGGTCTTGTGAGACTCACCATCGGGAATGATGGTCGCCACGACCCGGCGGGGCTGGAGGCTGGCCTCGAGCACACCGAGATAGAGCGGCGCAACGACGGTATTGCTGACGACCAGAAGATCACGTGCCGACAGATGCTGGTCGAAGAGTGAGCGCTCGCCGAGCAGTCCCCGCCCGATGACGATCGGGTAGCTGCGACTGCCGAGCTCGACGCGCAAGGTCTCCATGGGGCCCAATCTAGCGAATCATCCGCACGATGTCCTCGGCAACGGCCTTGACCCTCCGCCCGTCGGTGCGGACCGTGATATCGGCTATCGAGCGATAGAGTGGGTCCCGCACGGCCATCAGCTCTTGCAGGCGCAGCGCCGGATCTTCCACATTGGCCAGCAGCGGGCGGCTTCGGCCGTGCTGCACCCTCTCAGCCTGCTGCTCGATCGAGGTCTCCAGATAGATCACGCAGCCCCGCTGCGCCAGCAGGCGCCGGTTCTCCGGCAGCAGAATCGCGCCGCCGCCCGTGGCGAGGACGATGCCCCTGAGGGCGAGGAGTGCCTCGATGGCTTCCCGCTCCCGCTCGCGGAAGCCCGACTCGCCCTCTTTCTCGAAGATGTAGGGGATATCCACCCCGGTGCGGCGCACGATCTCTGTATCACTGTCGTAGAACGGCTTGCCGAGATGCCGGGACAGGCTGCGGCCGACGGCAGTCTTGCCGGAGCCCATGGGGCCGATGAGGACGATATTGGGCGCGCCACGCATAGGGACGCGGAGAATACCAAGCCGCTCGGCGGATCGGCCAAATGGCGTCACCCGACCCGGGCCCAAAACGAAGCGGCCGCCCGAAGGCGGCCGCGAACGCATGCCCGGCAGGATTGCCGCAGCGCCGGGTCAATTCACCGTGACGGGAATCACCAACGGCGGCGAGCTGGTGTGGGTCCCTGGCGAGGTCGCCTGGATCGTTATCGTCCCGCTGCTGTTTGCAGTGGAAGTGGCGGTCAAATAAGCCGAGTAGTCGTCCCCGCCCACCGACGTGCTGCAACCCACGTTGAACGCCGAGTTCGCCGTGATCGACCCGGCGCCGGAACTGGCGGTCACTGTAATGCTGGTACCCGCCGCAACCGGGTTGCCGTTGGAGTCCTTCACGTTGAAAACGACCTGGGCGGACGTGCCATGCGCTACCGATATCCCGCCGCAAGTCCCCGGGGTGGCACTGATACACGAGAGCACAGAGTCAGCGGTGGACATGATGAGCTGATGGGATGCGCCGATCGCCAGTGTCTTCGTGGCACACGTGTCGCTTGCAGTCGAGCCGGTGCAGGTAACGCCCACGAACGAGCCGCTGGGGCCGTTGCGAGTGCCGTCGTGGTTGTAGTCGAGGAAATACTCGCCCGAGTCGAACGTCCCGTTCTCGTTGGCATCGTCGTACGGCTCGCCGAGATCCTGGAAGGTTTCCCCCGATTCCCAGAAACCGTCTCCGTTCGCATCATCGAACCACTCTTCGCCGATGGCCGTCGCGAGGATCGTGGCCCGGCCGTTCGCCAACAGCGGCGGGCTGTCGGAATTCGTCTGGGGCCGGGGATTCGCACTCGTCCAATTGGCGACGCATGCTCCTCCTGTAGTAGTACAGCTGCCGACGATCTGTCCACCGTTGGTATAGAACGTCACTGCGGTCCCATCGAGCACCGGATTGCTGTATCGGTCCGAGAGGCGGACCGTTACCGGCACGACTACGCCGTCCGTGCCATACGCCTCCACGTTGGGGCATGCGGGCGGATTGGTAGTGCCACCGGAGCCATACTGGGCGGAGCCGACCGCGATCGAGAAGGCATTCGAGGTCGGGATTCCGGTGGTGACCGTGAGCACGCTCGACTGCGTGCTGAGGGCGGGCGATGCAATAGCTGCCGTCACTTTGACTGCCGTATGCACCGTCCCGGAGCTAACCACTGTCTGCACGGCGCCATCCGCCGCCGAAACCGCGCTTGCAGGCGTGAGCGACAAGCCACCAACCGTAGAGTCCAGCGTGAAATTGACCGTGACACCCGCCTTCGGCGCGCCGGTCGAGTCCAACACCTTGAAGACGACCGTGGAGGTGGAGGGTTGGCCCGTGCCCTTGAGCCCGATGGTGCTGGGGGTCGCCGACTCGAACTGAATGGAGCCAGTGGCAGACGTAGCTACCGTGACAGTTCCGGTGGCAGTCAGGCTGGTGGTTCCGACCGCGGCACTCGCGGTGATGACATCGGCGCCAGGGCACCCTTTCGCAGTGTAAGTCGCGTCCGCTGTTCCAGTCGAAGTCACGACCGTATCAGGGTTGGTCCCGGCCGAGCTGCTGCCCGAAGCCGTTACGGCGGCAAGTCCCTGCGAAATGCAAGTCGAATTGAAAGTAATGGTGACAGCCGCTCCCGTATAGAGCGTTCCCGTCTGGTCGACGATCGACACCTGCAGGCTCGTCGTGCCGCCCGCCGACAGCGAGGCGTTGGAAATGCCGATCATCCCGGACTGAAAGCTGCTGCCGCTGCCATTGCCCATGGAGTAGGTCGTGGGACCCGTTCCTCCGCCCCCGGAGCCGCTGCCCGACTTGTTTCCCGTCAGCGTGCCGCTGCCGCTTCCTCCGCAAGCGGCCAGCGCGAGCGTCGCGGTGGCTACCATCATCATTGATACGAACTTCTTCATGTTACTTGCACCCTTGATGCCGCCCGTGACGGCCTACCCACCGTTTAGTAGACGTTCACACCCTGATGGACGATCTTCGGCGTGACGAAGATCAGCAGCTCGTCCTTCTTGTTGGTGCGGTCCGTGCTCTTGAACAGATGGCCCAGCAGCGGGATGTCACCGAGCAACGGCACCTTGTTCTCTACGTTGCTGGAGTTGGTCGTCAGGATGCCGCCGAGCACGACGGTCTGGCCGTCGTTGACCAGCACCTGCGTGGTCACCTCGCGCGTATCGATTGCCGGCACGTTGACACCGCCGGACTCCACGACCACCTGGCCGACCTCGTCATCGCGGACGTCGAGGTCCAGGATGATGCGATTGTCGGGCGTGATCTGCGGCGTGACCTGCAGCTGCAGGACCGCATTCTTGAACGAGATCGAGGTCGCGCCGCTGGAGGCCGACTGCTGATACGGAATCTCCACGCCCTGCATGATCGTTGCCTGCTTCTGGTTGGCGGTGATCACACGCGGTGAGGAGATGTCCTTGGCCTCCGTCTCGGCCTCGGCGGCGGAGATCTCGAGGTCGATGAGGTGCGACGCGGACAGGATGCCCACCGCGATGGACCCGTCAGGGGTGCCCACGGGCAGGTTGACGTTGTATCGAGAAGGCGCACTGGCGCCCGTGGGAACGCTTACCGGGAACGGCTGGCCGGTGGACTGATCGTTCGCGAGCGCGGAGCTGATGATGGAGTCGCTGCCGGCTGCGGTTCCCGTAGTCGTCACGAGGCCCGTCTGCCCATTCTTCTGCACGTCGGTGAGCCCCAGCCGCGCCCCGAGCTGCCGCTCGAAGTCATCGTTGACCAGCACCACCCGCGCCTCGATCTCCACCTGGCGCACCGGGACATCCAGTCGCGCGACGAGGCGGTTGATCTGGTCCAGATTCTCCGGAGTGTCCTGCAGGAGCAGGGTGTTGGTCCGGTCGTCGACCGCGACGTTGCCGCGCTTGGAGAGGAGTGAGTTGCTCTGCGACTTGATGAGAGTGGCGAGGTCGGCCGCCTTGGCGTAGTTGATCTGCAGATACTCGGAGCGCAGCGGCTCGAGCTGCTGCACGGAGTTATGCGCCGAGAGCTCCGCCCTCTGGCGCGCCGCAAGCTCCGCCTGCGGCTCCACCAGGATCACGTTGCCGTCCCGCTCCTGGCCGAGCCCTTTGGTCTGCTCGACGATTGCCAGGGCCTGATCCCACGGCACGTTCTGCAAGCGGAGCGTGACGCTGCCATTGACGGAGTCGCTGACCACGATGTTCTGACCGCTGGCATCGGCCAGCAGCTGCAGCACCGCGCGGACAGAGATATCCTGGAAGTTCAGCGTCAGGCGCTCACCCACGTACTTCGGCTTGCGAGCTTCGGCCTCGCCCTTCTTCAGCGGCTGCAGCTCGATCACGTACTCGTCGTTGGACTGGTACGCGAGCTGGTCGTACTCGCCCGTTGCGTCGATCGCGATCCGCGAGCCATGGCTGCTGTTGGTCACGTCGAAATCCGTCACCGGGGTGCCGAAATCGGTGGCGTCGTAGCGGCGCGCGTAATCCGCCGGCACCGACGCGTTGGTGAAGTCGACCACGATCTGGTTGCCGACCTGCTGCAGGTTGATCGGAATATGGGGGTCGGACAGGCGCACGATCACGCGCCCGGAGCCATCGGCGCCGCGACGGAAATCGATGCTCCTGATCTGCCACTGCTGCCCGTTCCCGCCGGCGGCGGACTCGGCAGGCGCTGCCACGGCGGACGAGCCGCCGTTGTCACCTGCTGCGGCGCCGCCCGCCGCCTGCCCCTGGGAGCCGGCCGGAGCGGTCTCGCCCAGGGTCACGACGATCTCGTTCCCTTCGCGCTCGACATCGTACGGCAGCATCCTGTCGAGACTGAGGACGAGGCGCGAGCGGCTCTTGCCTTCCGCCGCGAGCACTGAGTTGAGTCCGCCCGACTGCACGTCGATGCGGCGCGAAGGCAGCGCCAGGGTCGTGTTCGGCAGATCGATCGCGATGCGCGCCGGGTTGTCGATCGTGAAGGACAGCGGCTGCGGCGCGGGCCCCGAGAGGTGCAGAGTCAGCTGCATGCGCTGGTTGGCGAGCGGCTGCACGTCGATCGACTGCAGCGCCGGACCGTCCGCAGCCCGGACGGGGCGGCTAGGCAGCGTCGCGAATGCGGTGAGAGCCGCGAGCCAGGCGGCCGCGCTCAGTATCCGACACATCGGGGAAAGGGGTTTCATTGTTGGAGACTCCCTACTGGCTGAGGCCCAGGGCCGCCGGCCGTTTCATGTAGCCACCGAGGCCGTCGGGGACGATCTCGGTGAGGTCGATCTTGGAAGGTGAGATGTCGGAGATGCGGCCGTCGTTCTGGCCCATGTAGTTGCCGGCAGTGACCCGATGGACGATGCCGTCCTTGGTCTGGACGAGACCGTACATCGTGCCAGCGATCCGGATGGTGCCCACCATCCTCAGCGTATCGAGAGAGAACTGCTCCAGGAACTCGCGCGGGCGCTTGGAATCCGGCCGCACGGAGTTGAATCCGGTCGCCTGGCTCGGCACGAACGGCGAGCGCAGGCCCTGATCGTCGTAGACGTAAGTCTCGTACGGCTTGATTTCCGGCAGCGGCTCCACGTGGCCGCCGGGCTGCAGCTCCGTCTGCTTGATGAACTGCTGCAGGTCGGTGTCGGCGCTCGAGCAGCCGGCGAGGCCGATGGCGGCGGCGCATGCCAGAACGCAAGCGCGAACGGCGCAGGTAGTGACGGAAATGTACTGTCGCATATGAATGACCACCCCGCTGCGCCTCTCAGTGGCCCGGAGGATGCGCGAATTTCGTCTTGCCCTGCTGCGCCGCCATCTCATCGTCGTCGAGGTAGCGATAAGTCTGGGCGGTGAGCGTCAGGGTCAGATCGTCGTACGAGCTGCCGCCGCTCGTCTGCGCGATGGCGATGTCGTGCAGCGTGACGATGCGCGGCAGCGCCGCAATGCCGCTCACGAACGCACCGAACTGGTGATAGCTGCCGGTCAGAACCATCTTGATGGGCAGCTCGGCGTAGAAATCCTTGGCCTGCTCGGACTCGGGCTGGAAGAGCTTCTGCTGCAGCCCCGCCGCGAGCGCGGTCTGCGAAATGTCGACCAGGAGGTTCGGGACCTCGGTCTTGCCCGGCAGCTGGCGCAGCAGCGCGCCGAAGGAGCGCTGCAGGTCCTTCAGCTGCTGCTTGTAGACGACGAGATTGACCGCACGCGCGTGCTTCTGCTGGAACTCCTGCCGCAGCGACTGCTCTTCGGTCTCCTTCTGTTGCAGCTCCGGCCGCACGTCCTGCCATACGAAGAAGTAGACCAGCAATATCGTGAGCAACAGGAAGGTCGCGCCGACCGCGCCCGCCAGGGCGGCGAGCGGCCAGCGCCCGGGGTCGCGGGGATCGAGATCGCGCAGCTCCTCGAGAAAGCTCAAATTCACGTTCATTCAGCGCCCTCCCGCTTTGGCCACGATGCGCCCGCCGCCCTGGCCGTCAGCGTTGGGGTCGGCGTCGCCCGCAGCCTGCTCGGCGTCGAGCGTGAAGCTCGAGCCGAACGCCCCGGCGGACGCGGACTGGATCACCTCGAGCGTCGGGTTCTTCATCCACTGCGACGAATCGATGTTGCGCATGAACTGCGACACCCGGGTGCTCGACTGGGCCACACCGCTGAACTTCAGGTGGTCGCCCGTCTCCGTGACTCCGGTGAGATACACGCCGTCAGGCAGGGTTTTCACGATCTGGTCGAAGAGGTGCACGATCTCGGGCCGCGAGCCCTGCAGCTTCTCGATGATCTGCATGCGGGCGATGAACTGGTGCTTGGTCTGCTCCAGGTTGTTGATCTCCTCGATCTGCCGGTCGAGGACCTTGATCTGCGCTTGGAGCATCTCGTTGCGCGCGACCTGCTCGTCGATCATCTCGTTGTAGAGCAGATACACGCCGCCCGTCACGGCCAGGGCGCACACGGCCGCGCCGCCCAGGGCCGCCAGGAACTTGACCTTGCGCTCCTTGCGCTGCGCCTCTCGCCAGGGAAGTAGGTTGATGCGCGGCATATCAGTCGAAGCTCCTCAAAGCCAGTCCGCACGCCGTCAGCAGGGCGGTCGCATCGCGCTGCACCGCCTGCGCCTTGGCGCGCGAGGACAGCTTCATTTGTCCGAGAGGCTCACCCTTCTCCGCGGCGATGCCGACGCGGCTGGCGATGACTTCCGCCACGCCCGGGATGTTGGCACAGCCGCCGCAGATCAGGATCTTCTCCGGCTGCTCGCGTCCGGAGCCCGAGGCAAGGTAGAACTGCAGCGAGCGGCTGACCTGTTGAGTCATGTCGTCGATGAAGGGATCGAGCACCTCGGCCTGATAGTTGCCGGGGAGGCCTCCCTCCTTCTTCGCCCGCCCGGCCTCCTCCATGGAGAGCCCGTAGGTGCGCATGATCTCCTCGGTGAGCTGCTGGCCGCCGAAGGAGAAGTCGCGCGTGTAGACGACCTTGAGATTGCGCAGCACGCTGAAAGTGGTGCTGCTGGCGCCGAAGTCAACCACGGCGATGGTCCGGTCGATCCCCCCGTCCGGCATCTGGTGCGTCATCAGCTTGCAGGCGTTCTCCAGCGCGAACGCCTCGACATCGACGATCCGCGCGCTGAGCCCGGCCGCCTTGACGGCCGCCTGGCGCTGCTCGACGTTCTCAGTGCGCGTGGCCACGAGCAGGACGTCGTTGGTCTCGGGGTCCTTCTCGGAAGGCCCGAGCACCTCGAAATCGTAGCTGACCTCGTCCATCGGGAAGGGGATGTACTGGTCGGCCTGCATTTCCACTTGCGCCTCGAGGTCGCCGGCGCGTAACGCCCGCGGCATCTGGATGACCTTGGTGATGGCGGCATCGCCGCTGATTGCGACGGCCACCTCCGTGCTCTTCGCCCCGGAGCGCTTGACTGCCCGCCGAACCGCCTCGCCGACGGCCTCTGCGTCCACGATGGCCTTCTCGTTGATGGCGTTCTGGGGCGTTGGCTCGGCCGCATAGGCCTCGACCCGGTACTGCCCCCCGGACATGGTAAGCTCGATCAGCTTGATCGAGGACGTCGTTATGTCAAGTCCGAGGACTGCCCGGTGCTTGCGCTGAAGGAGGAACATTTCTATTTCCTTTTCAGGAACTTACGCCTGAAAACGACCGCCCCGTGTGAATGCCCGGCGCACTATATATCAGCGCAAAGTTAAATTGAACGTGAGCCGGCTCACGGAACCAGGCGATCGTGTCCGGGAAGCCCTCAAACCGGGCACGCAAAGTGCCTGCGCCGTCACAGAGGGCAAAGGCCGCCCCCCGCCGCCGGCGGCAAGTGTGTAGGGTCTCCCTAAAGCCGCCGCAGGCGGACTTTAGCCACTGGAGAACAGATAGAGGTGCCCGTGCCGTACCCAAGCATTCTGGAGACGCGCCTCCGGGTCTGCACGGCCAAGTGCCATGCGAGGAACGGTCTGGAAACCGACCGGCAACCCCGCTGTCATAGGCACATGTGTCCCGTAGACCGGAGGCTTTGCGTCCCCACCTTTCGGTGAGTTTGCCCTGAAACGGAGGCTACTATGCATAGCCCCGGCAGGGAGCGCAAGCAGAGAGAGTCATTTTCTGTGAAATGGAAACAGGTTCGGATTCCGGCCGCCGTTCTGGGCGGTGTGATGTTGGTCACACTTCTCGGCGTGTATTTGTATGCCTGCAGCTACGTCTATCTGCAGCCCTCGTTGCCGACGAGCGCGCAGATGCGCAACGTGGAGTTGCAAGTTCCATTGCGCATCTATACTTCGACCGGAGATCTCATTGCGCAGATCGGCGCCCAACAGCGCACCCCGGTCCGCTATGAGCAGATTCCGCCGCTGCTGCGCAACGCATTTCTCGCGGCGGAAGATCACCGCTTCTTCCAGGAAAGCGGCATCAGCCTGCCGAGCATCGCCCGCGCGGCCATGGTCGACCTGCTCACGGGCAAGAAGGCCCAGGGCGGCAGCACCATCACCATGCAGGCCGCCCGCAACATGTTCCTCACGCTGGACAAGACCTTCCGCAGGAAGCTGCAGGAGACCTTCGTCACCTACGAGATGGATCACGAGTTCACCAAGCAGGAGATCTTCCAGCTTTATCTCAACAAGATCTTCTTCGGCCAGCGCTCCTACGGCGTAGCGGCCGCGGCGCAGACCTACTACGGCAAGAGCCTCGATCAGCTGACGGTGGCCGAGGCCGCCACGCTCGCGGGTATTCCGCAGGCGCCTTCGCTTTACAACCCCATCATCCATCCGCATCTGGCCGCCGCGCGCCGCAGGTACGTGCTGCAGAGAATGCTCGACCTCGGCTACATCGACGCCGCCGCCGCGCAGGCCGCCAACAACGCACCCATGGACGCCAGCCTGCATGCGCCGCACGTCGATGTCGACGCACCCTACGTGGCGGAGTTGGTGCGGCAGCAGATGGAGCAATGGTACGGCCCCGCCGCCGAAACGGCCGGTTACCGCGTCTACACTACTATCGATGGCCGGCTCCAGTCGCTGGCCAACCGGGCCGTGCAGCTGGGGCTCATCGAGTATGACCGGCAGCAGGGCTGGCGCGGCCCGATCGGCCGCACGGTGCTGGGCGTCGAGGTCACCCCCACCCAGCTCGAGCAGCTGGTGGACGAGTACACGCCGCTCGGCATGCTCACGCCCGCAGTCGTGGTGAAGGTTGGGGCGCAGGACGCCGGTATCTATGTCCGATCGCGAGGCTTCGCCGATATCGACTGGAACGGACTCTCCTGGGCGCGCAAGTCGCTGGGTGAGGATGCATGGGGCCCGGCGCCGAAGACCGCAGCGGACGTGGTTGCGCGAGGTGACGTTGTATATGTGGTCGCGGACAAGGAGGGGCATGCGCAGCTCGCCCAAGTCCCACAGGCGCAGAGCGCCTTCGTCGCGCTCGACCCGAATGACGGGGCCATCGCCGCGCTCGTCGGCGGCTTCGATTACTTCTCCAACAAGTTCGACCGTGCTGTGCAGGCGCAGCGGCAGCCGGGCTCGGGATTCAAGCCGTTCTACTATTCCTCGGCTCTCGAGGACGGCTTCACGCCCGCTAGCGCGCTCCTCAATGCGCCGGTCGTCGTCGGGGGAGAGGGTCTGGAGGCCACGTGGCGGCCCGAGAACGACACTCGCTCGTTCAGCGGACCCGTACGCCTGCGCGTGGCGCTCGCTCACTCACTCAACCTGGTGTCGATCCGCCTGCTGCGCGACCTCGGCCTGCCGTATGTCAGCCAGTACGTCAGCCGCTTCGGCTTCGACCCCAAGACCCTGCCACAGAACCTGACTCTGGCTCTGGGAACGCTGCCGGTGACGCCGCTGCAGATGGCGAGCGCGTACTCGGTCTTCGCCAACGGGGGCTTCAAGGTGGACCCGTACTACATCGGCCGGGTCGAGGATGCCTCCGACAAGGTGGTGTGGCAGGCCGCGCCGCGCATAGCCTGCGCGCTCTGTACCGACCCCGCCGCGTTGAGCGATCTGAAGCCGGCGCCCACCGCCGCTGCAATGCTGGCGGAGGCAGATGCGCTTCGCGGTGGTCCGGGGCCGCTGCCGGCGGACCGGCTCGCGCCGCAGGTCATCAGCCCGCAGAACGACTACCTCATGACGTCCATGATGAAGGACGTCATCAAGTACGGCACCGCCGTGCGGGCGCTCTCACTGAATCGCACCGACATCGCCGGCAAGACCGGCACGAGCAACGACTACCGTGACGCGTGGTTCAACGGTTACACGCCGGAGCTCGAGGCCACCGTCTGGGTGGGATATGACGACAACCGTCCCCTTGGCGCCGGCGATGAAGGTGCGCACACGGCGCTGCCCATCTGGCTGCACTTCATGCGTTACGCTCTCGCAGGCGTTCCGCAGTGGCAGCGTCCCATGCCGCCCGGCATCGTCACGTTGCGAGTCTCTCCGCAGACGGGAGCGTTGGTAAGCGACGAGAACCCGGATGGCATTCCGGAGGTCTTCATGGCAACCCACCTGCCGACAGCGGCCTCTGCGGCCGGCTCGACGGCACAGGGCACACAGACCCAACCCGGCGCGGATTCGATATTCTGACGACGACGATGACGAGAAGATACCCGACACCACGCGGCGACAACCTGCGGCGCGCTCTGGCGCAGGAAGCCGCCCGTATCATGGCCGAGCACGGCATCCGCGATTTTTTCATCGCCAAGCGCAAGGCGGCGGAGAGGCTCGGCATCAACGACGGCGCTGCCGTGCTGCCGAAGAACACCGAGATCGAGACGGCACTCGCGGAATACCAGCGCCTCTTCAGCCGCGAATCGCATGAGGAATCGCTGCAGGCGCAGCGCCGCGCGGCGCTCACCGCCATGCAGGAGCTGCGTGAGTTCGAGCCGCGGCTCGTGGGCCCGGTGCTCAGCGGCACCGCGACGGAGCATTCAGAGGTGCAACTTCACCTCTTTGCCGACTGCGCCGAATCGGTCGCGCTCAAGCTCATCGACCGCGGCATCGCCCACGAGGTGACGGAGCGGCGTGTGCGGATGAGCACTGAGCGGGTGCTCGCTTATCCGGGATTGCGCTTCGAGGTCGGGGATCAGGCGATCGACGCGACCGTCTTTCCCACCGACGGGATCCGCCAGGCGCCGGTGAGCCCGGTCGACGGGCGCCCGATGAGACGGGCAAGCGCGAACGAGGTGGAGGCGCTGCTCGAGGACTAGCCCGGCCGCCATGGACGGCCAGTGGCACGGGCCGATCCGACGTTTATTTCGCGGCGCCCGCGACTCCGTATTTCTTGCGGAACTTGTCCACACGCCCGGCGGTGTCGACGATCTTCTGCTTGCCCGTGTAGAACGGGTGGCAGCTGGAGCATACCTCCACCTGCAGGTCGTGTCCGAGCGTGGAGCCCGTCTTGAACGAGTTGCCGCAGGAGCAGGTGACCGTGATCTCTTTGTATGCAGGATGGATATCGGGTTTCATGGCAGATGTCCGGCGGTGGCGTTTCGGTCCGTTCGTAGATGGGGCCGGGCCGCATCGATTCAAAGGGCCGGCGAGTGTAGCGGTCGATCCACGCCCCGACAAGCGTTTCGAGGACCACGCCACGGGCTCGCGGCTACGTCGGCCGCTCAGCACCGGAAGCACGGCTCAGCTCGAGGTCTCCTTATCCACAGAAGCTGTGGATAACTCTGTGAGTGGACATCCCCTCATAGGTAAAATTTCCCGGCTATATTGCATATTTATTGCAATGGCTAAAAAATGACCAGCTATTTTTGTGCTGTTTTTTCAATAGCTTACGAGCACATCATTGACCTACATGGTCGGTTTGACCGCTAATTTGCTCATTTTACGTTCCCGCCCCCCGCACCTGTGAATAAAGCGCGCCCGGCGAGCGCGGGCGGAGGCTGCGGGGCGATTGACAATTCCGATTGGCCGGCGCTTTTCGGGATTTCCGTCACGAAACGTAACAGAACGTCGTTGAGGAATCTCAGGCCGAGGGGGCTCGCCCGATAGCATGGCCCCGAGGCCACGATCAAGCCCTCGTCAACGAGATCCGCCATCTTCGCGGCGACGGCTTCCCAAGGCAGTCCCGTGCGGGCCGTGAAGGTCTGCACGTCGAATCCCTCCACGAGACGCAGCGCATTCAGCATGAATTCGAACGGCAGCTCCGCGACCGGTACCGGCGTGCGCGTGAACGTCCCGCGTCCTGCCGATGAGCCCACTGATGAGCCCACTGATGAGAGATAACGGCGCGGCTCGCGCACCTGAGTGGTGCGCACCACCTGTCCGGCCTCTGGCAGGCTCAGCTTGCCGTGCGCGCCGGCGCCTATCCCGAGATAGTCCCCGAAGGACCAGTAGTTGAGATTATGGCGGCAGCGCCGGCCGGCAGTCGCGTAGGCGGACACCTCGTATTGCACGAATCCCGCCGCTTCGAGACGCGCGCGACACGCGTCCAGCATTGCGTCCACCAATTCGTCATCGGGCAGAGTCGGCGGGCGTCCCGCGTAAACCGTGCCCGCCTCGATCGTGAGCTGGTAGTGGGAGAGGTGGGCAGGGCAGAGCGCGAGGGCTTCCTCGATATCGCGCAGCGCTGCGCCAACGTCCTGGCCGGGCAGGCCATACATCAGATCGATGTTGAAATTGTCCAAGCCGGCGGCGTGCAGCTCCGCGGCGGCGCGGCGCGTCTCATCCGCGCAGTGGATGCGGCCGAGCGCCTCCAGGCGCGCATCGTCGAAGGACTGCGCGCCGAGCGACACCCGATTGATGCCGGCCGCGCGGTATTCGCCAAACCGGCCGCGCTCGATGGTTCCGGGATTCGCCTCCAGGGTCACCTCGAGGTCGACTGCGAGCGGGAGATGCTGCCGCGCGGCCTCGAGGAATTCGGCCACGGCGCGCGGGGAAAACAGGCTCGGCGTGCCGCCGCCGAGGAAAATGCTGAGCACTTCGCGCCCGGCTGCCGCGGACGCCTGCGCCTCGAGATCGCGCTGCAGCGCTTCGATGTAGCGCCGCTCCTCGAGCTCTCCCTGCAGGGTGTACGAGTTGAAATCGCAGTATGGGCACTTGCGCACACACCAGGGAAAGTGCACGTAGAGCGCAAGCGGTGGAGTTTCAAGCACGGCAGGTATCGCGGCGGTGACCGGGTGATCTTAACAGCCGCGGCGTGATGCTCGAGGCGAAAGTGCAGCCGGTCTGAATTTTGACAGCGCAGGGCCGGCGGGGTTCAGGCGCTCCCAGCCCGCGCGTTACGGGTTCTTAATTTACCGGCCGGTAGGCTAGGCAGCGCAATTGCGCCTTGATTCGGAACGCGGACCGTGTAAATCTTTCGCTTCTCCCCCGCTGGCGCCGACGGCCCCGTTTCCCCAAGGCATTGGCAGCTCGCGACGGCGGGTTTCAGAGGCCAAACGCAAAGTCCACCGAATGACAGAGAAGACATTCGAGCTCCTCGATCGAGCCTCCGACCGCAAGGTCTCCCTACCCGTGCGACCTGGCACCATCGGACCCTCCGTGGTCGACGTTGCAGCGCTCAACAAGGAGGCCGGGGTCTTCACCTACGATCCCGGATTCGGCGTCACCGCTTCGTGCGAGAGCCGCATCACTTACATCGACGGCGACGCCGGCGTCTTGCTCTACCGTGGTTACCCCGTGGAGCAGCTCGCGGAGAAGAGCTCGTTCATGGAGGTTGCGTACCTGCTGCTGCACGGGAATCTCCCGGCCCGCAAGCAGCTCGAGGAGTTCGAAGGCAGCATCCGTCATCACACGATGATCAACGAGTCGCTGCTGCGCTTCTTCCACGGATTCCATTACGACGCACACCCGATGGCGATGGTCTCCGCGGTGGTGGCGTCGATGTCCGCGTTCTATCACGACACGATGGACATCTATAACCCGCGGCAGCGGGAGATCTTCGCGCACCGCATCATCGCCAAGATCCCGACCATTGCAGCGGCCGCTCACAAGCATGCGCTCGGGCAGCCCTACATCTATCCGCGCAACGACCTCGACTACTGCAGCAACCTGCTGCACATGCTCTACGCCGTTCCGTGCGAGCCGTACCATCTCGACCCGGTCGCGGCGCAGGCCCTCGACCTCCTCTTCATCCTCCACGCCGACCACGAGCAGAACGCCAGCACTTCAACTGTGCGCCTGGCGGGCAGCACCGGTGCCAATCCCTACGCGGCGATCTCCGCGGGCGTCTCGGCGCTCTGGGGCCCTGCACACGGCGGCGCCAACGAAGCGGTACTGGCGATGCTCGAGCAGATCGGCACCGCGGATCACATCCCGAAGTTCCTGGCGCTCGCCAAGGACAAATCGAGCCATTTCCGGCTGATGGGCTTCGGCCACCGCGTCTACAAGAACTTCGACCCGCGCGCCAAGATCATCCGCGAGATGTGCCACAAAGTGCTGGCGCGCCTCGGCCGCACCGACACCCCGCTCTTCGAGCTGGCCCTCCGCCTGGAGGAGATCGCCCTCAAGGACGACTATTTCGTCGAGCGCAAGCTCTACCCGAACGTCGATTTCTATTCCGGCATCATCTACAGCGCCATCGGCATCCCGCGCTCGATGTTCACCGTGATGTTCGCGATTGCGCGTACGGTGGGCTGGGTGGCCCACTGGCAGGAGATGATTTCGGACCCGGCCATGCGCATCGGCCGCCCGCGCCAGCTATACACCGGCCCGACGCGCCGGGATTACTTGGAGATCGGCAAGCGCACCTGAGCCTGTCTACGGGGCGGCTACCTGGCACTCGACCGGAACTCACCGTGGGGGTAGGTCAAAAGGGCGCTGACCGCACTGGCTTCATGCCGGCGGCTGACCCGGGCCGGCAACCCGAGATCTCGACGAATTGGTCTTGAAGGGGGTTCTCGAGCGTTCCGGCAAGGTGTCGTCTACCGGCTAGTTACGAAATCGGCCATGAATCGGCCAAATGCGCCATGAGCCGGCCAAAAGCCCGTCAAAGCCGACGCCATCGCCGCTGAAGCAGCCTGACGAGCTGCGCGTCGCGTCGAACTGCGAAGTTACTGCGGTGCCGATAGCGTCCCAGTACGTTGCGTAACCCGTTGAGGGTTTACTCAATGAACTGAGTAAGTCGCAAAGCACCGGCAATTGCGGCGGCGTTCAGGGCAAAGAGTAAACTGCTTATCGGCAGCGACGGCATATCGCTCCAGGGACTTCGATGGGGACCATGACCACACCAAGCGAGATCGCCAGCGGGCAGATTCTGGTCTATGAAGCGGCGGACGGCTCCGTGCGGGTGGACGTGCGGCTGGAGCGGGATACGGTGTGGCTCACGCAGAGACAGATGTCCGAGCTATTCGAGTCGTCGACCGACAATGTCGGCCTGCACCTGAAAAATATCTTTTCGGACAATGAGTTGAAGGAACCGGCAACTACCGAGGATTTCTCGGTAGTTCAGTCCGAAGGCGGTCGCCGCGTCCACCGCCGGATCAGGCACTACAACCTTGACGCGATCATCTCCGTCGGATACCGCGTCAATTCCCATCGGGGGATACGCTTCCGCCAGTGGGCAACCAGCATCCTGCGCGAGCACTTGGTCCGAGGCTACACCCTCAATCGACAGCGTCTCGAGCAGAACGCTCGCGAGCTGGAATCTGCGCTCGCCCTGGTGCGCAAGACGGCCTCCGGGCAGGCGCTGACTAGCGACCAGGGCCGCGGTCTGGTGGACATCATCGCGCGGTACACGCAGACGTTCCTGCTGCTGCAACGCTACGACAGCGGGCTGCTGGTCGAGCCTCAAGGGGTACGGGGTGGCACGTTGCCCCAAGTGACGGAAGCACGTCGCGCGATCGGTGAGCTGAAGGCCGACTTGGTCGCACGCCGCGAGGCAACCGAGCTCTTCGGCCGCGAGCGTGAAGACGGGCTTGCCGCCTTGCTCGGCAATCTCGATCAGACTGTGTTCGGGCAGCCAGCCTATCCGACGGTCGAGTCGAAGGCTGCTCACCTCCTGTATTTCGTGATCAAGAATCATCCCTTCTCCGACGGCAACAAGCGCATCGGCTCCTTCCTTTTCGTCGAGTTCCTGCACCGCAACGGCCGCTTGGTGCGCCGAGGCGAGCCGGTCATCAACGACGTGGGGCTCGCGGCGCTGGCTCTGTTGGTAGCCGAATCCGCGCCCAAGGACAAGGAGGTGATGATTCGGTTGGTGATGAACATGCTGGCAGAGCCGACCGCGTGAGCCGGTTGCGGTCCGGCAGGATGACGCCTATGACGCCACGACAGCGGGTACGAGACTCCGGTGGGGGAGAAGCGAAAGAAGCGTCCAAATCCTCTGTTGAGGAATTGCGGGACGCGTTGCGCCGGTTCGCAGCGGAACGCGACTGGGATCAGTTCCATTTTCCAAAGAACCTGGCAATCGCGCTCAGCGTCGAGGCCGCTGAACTCCTCGAGCACTTCCAATGGCTTCCGGACGTCGAATCGGCCGACCCTCCTGCTGAGACGCGCGCCAAGATCCGAGAAGAGCTTGCGGACGTGCTGCTGTATCTCATCCGCCTGGCGGACAAGCTCGACATTGACCTGGCCGCCGCCGCCTTCGACAAGATGGCAGTCAATGCCAGGAAATACCCCGTACACAAAGCGCGCGGCACCAGCAAGAAGTACACGGACCTCTAAGCGGCTGTCGTGATCATCTATCAGAATGACAAGACGGGATTTTTAAAAGATGCCTTTGCCAAGGACATAGAGGACATCATTCTTCGGGCATTCAAAGTCCGCACCGGCAGAGCCGTGGCAATCTCGGAAGTCCTTTCCTGGAAGGAGTCCCTCGTGGCCTTGGCGAAGGTCCTCAATGACGAGGGCATACCCGGAGACTGCGGCGTTGCCATCGAATACGGAATTCCGCAGACGGCGAAGCGAATCGATTTCATTCTGTCAGGACAGGACAGCCGACGCGCCGAACAGCTGATCATCATCGAGCTCAAACAGTGGCAGAGTGCCCGCAAAACGGACCGCGATGCCATCGTGACTACCCGATTCTCCCACGGTGAGCGCGAAGTAAGCCACCCGTCCTACCAGGCTTGGTCGTATGCGTCCCTCCTCAAAGGCTTTAATGAAGCGGTCTACGAAGACGACATTGCTCTTCAGCCGTGCGCCTACCTGCACAATTACGTCGACGACGGCGTGCTCACGGATCGCTTCTACGAACACTATGTGACCCTCGCGCCCCTCTTTCTGAAGGGGGAGGCGGAACGGGAAAAGCTGCGCCATTTCATCAAGCGGCATGTCCGATACGGCGATGGACGATCCATGCTCTATCGGATCGAGAACGGCCGAATCCGCCCGTCCAAGAGCCTGGTCGAGAGTCTCGCCGGGATGCTCGCCGGCAGATCCGAGTTCGTCCTGGTTGACGACCAGAAGGTGGTTTACGAATCCGCCCTGTCGCGGGCTGCTGCGGCCAGCGAGCGGTCAAAGCGGGTCGTTATCGTCGAGGGCGGCCCCGGGACCGGCAAGTCGGTCGTCGCCGTCAATCTCCTTGTGGCGTTAACCGGCCGCCGCCTGGTGGCGAAGTACGTCACCAAGAACGCCGCTCCGCGTCAGGTATTCGAGAGCGTATTGGCCGGAACCCATCGAAAGTCACAGATCTCGAACCTCTTCACCGGATCGGGGTCGTTCACGGATACGCACGCCAATACCTTCGACGCACTGATAGTGGACGAGGCGCATCGTCTGAACGAAAAATCGGGGCTCTACGGCAATCTGGGCGCCAACCAGATCCAGGAACTCATCGGGTCAGCAAAGTGCTCCATCTTTTTTCTCGACGAGGATCAACGCGTCACCTTCAAGGACATTGGAGAGAGAGCCGAGATTGAGCGGTTTGCGCGGCAGGCTGGCGCGACTGTCACTACGCTCACCCTGACGTCGCAATTCCGGTGTAATGGTTCGAATGGGTATCTGGCGTGGCTTGACGATACCCTCGGAATCCGAGCCACCGCCAACGACAAGCTTGACGTCGCCGAGTTCGACTTTCAGGTATTCAGTTCACCGGAACAACTGCGCCGCGAAATCCTGGAGCGGAACAAAATCCGCAACAAGGCGCGCATGGTCGCCGGATACTGCTGGGATTGGCGAAGCAAGAAGAATCCCACGGCTCAGGACGTTGTGATTCCCGAGCATCATTTCGCAATGCGCTGGAACCTCACGAAAGACGGTGGCTTGTGGATGGTGGCACCGGAGTCCGCAAGCGAGATCGGCTGTATCCACACCTGCCAGGGGCTGGAGGTGGATTACATCGGGGTGATCGTGGGGCCCGATCTCGTCTTCCGAGACGATGGCGTAGTCGCTCAACCTGCGATGCGCTCCAAGCACGACAAATCCCTGAATGGATATAAGCGTCTGCTGAAAATCGATCCCAAAGAAGCAGCGCGAAGAGCCGAGCTGATCATCAAGAATACCTACCGCACTCTGATGACTCGTGGAATGAAGGGGTGCTACGTGTATTTCGCAGACAGGTCTCTCGAGCGCTACGTCCGAAGTCGCCTGAGCCGCCCATATATCCCCACGAAGGGCATCGAGAAGATCCTTAGTGCCGCCAAACCCACTGCACCCCATGTTGTACGGAAGCGATCAGATAGCAACTGATAGGCAGAAGTGCCGTCGGCAGATGGGCGGTGTAGCGGCACGAAGACGGCGATGGATTCGCCTCGACACCCCTGGACGCTATTCCGCGTTCTGCACCTGCTCGCGCATCTGCTCGATGATCACCTTCATGTCGACCGCGCTGCGGGTGGTATCGAGGTCCTGAGACTTCGATGACAGGGTGTTCGCCTCCCGGTTGAGCTCCTGCATCAGGAAATCCAGCCGGCGGCCCGCGGGCTCGTTGGCGGCGAGGACGCGGCGGATCTCCTGGATATGCCCCGACAGGCGCTCGAGCTCTTCGTCGACATCCAGCCTTTGCAGCAGAATCGCCAGCTCCTGCTCCAGGCGGTCCTGATCCACGTTCGCGGTCAGCTCCTTCAGCCGCTCATCGAGGCGCGCCCGCAGCCGGGTGTGCACCTCCGGCAGGCGCTCCCGCACCTGCCGGACGTAATCCTCCAGGCCGGTGCAGCGCAGCTCCAGAATCTCCTTCAGCCGCAGTCCCTCCCGTGCGCGGGCTGCCACCAGGTCCTGGAGCGTGCTGCCGAAGAGCGCTTTGGCGGCCACCAGCAGCTCCTCGCCGGCGGCGGTGTCCTCCTTGAGCACGCCGGGCCAGCGCAGCACATCGACGAGATTGACGGTCTGCTGCGGGAAGGAGCGGCCGATGTCCTTCAGGCGTGCGAGCAGCCGCTCGAGCGCCTGCGCGTCGATCTCCAGCCCGGCCTCGGAAACCTGCGCGCGCCGGTAGCTGAGCGTGCAATCGACCTTGCCGCGGCGCACTTCGCGGGAGAGGTGCTGGCGCAGCTCGCCCTCCGCGGAGCGCAGCTCATCCGGCAGGCGGAAGCCGGCCTCGAGAAAACGGTGATTGACACTGCGCAGCTCGCAGACGAGCGTTCCCCAGGAGCCGGAGATCTCCCGCCGCGCAAAGCCGGTCATGCTGGCGATCATTGTTAAACGCTACGCTCCCGGCGCTGCGGGGTGATATAAAAGGCGGATCGAAAGTCTAACAGATGCACGGACTTATTCTTGCGCGTTGAGTACGCCGACGTCAGCCTCCTGGGCGGGCGCGAGGAGAACCAGGACCGGGTCGCCGCTGCAGCGGGCGACCATGCGGCGTTGCTTGTGGTTGCCGATGGCATGGGCGGCCACGCCAACGGTGCGCGCGCCGCGGAGATCACCCGTGCAACCGTGCTCGATGCCTTCGAGCACACCCCGCAACCGCTCTTCGACCCGATGGGATTCCTCCATCTGATCCTCGGCCGCGCTCACGAGGAAGTCGTCAAGCTCGGCGCTCCGCTGCCGCTCGAGCAGCGACCGCGCGCCACCTGCGCACTCTGCCTGGTGCAGCAGGGCGCCTCCTGGTGGGCGCACGTCGGCGACAGCCGAATCTATCATCTGCGCGGCGGCACCCTCGTCGGGCGCAGCCGCGACCACAGCCATGTCGAAGTGCTGCTGCGCGAAGGCCTGATCACCGCTGACCAGGCTCAGGCCCATCCGATGCGCAATTACGTGGAATGCTGCCTGGGTGGTGATCCCATACTTCCCGACATGGCGATCGCGCGCCGACGCCCGCTGGAATCTGGAGACGTGCTGATGGTGTGCACCGACGGCTTGTGGAGCGGCCTCAAGGACGCGGAGATCGCTGCGGAGCTCTCCGGGCACGGCAGCGCGGCTGGGGCGGCGGGTTCCCCGGGTGCGAGCCAGGCCGTGCCGCTGCGCGAGAAGCTGCTCGAGCTAGGGCAGAGGGCGATCGGCCGTCTGGGTGCGGCCAGCGACAACACCTCAGCGGCCGCGCTGCGCTGGCTTTCATGACACGGGCAAGCGGACGCGCACCCGATGAGATGCGCCCGGTCAGCTTCACGCGCCGGTTCGCCAAACACGCCGAGGGCTCGGTACTGATCGGAGTCGGCGACACGCAGGTGTTGTGTACCGCCAGCGTCGAGGACACCGTGCCCGCTTTCCTGCGCGGCAAGGACCAGGGCTGGATCACGGCGGAATACGGCATGCTGCCGCGTTCCACCCATACCCGCTCGGCACGCGAGGCGGCGCGCGGCAAGCAGAGCGGCCGCACGCAGGAAATCCAACGCCTCATCGGCCGCTCGTTGCGCGCCGTGATCGATCTCAAGGCGCTGGGGCCTCGCACCATCACCATCGATTGCGATGTACTGCAGGCCGACGGCGGCACGCGCACCGCCTCGATCACCGGCGGATATGTGGCGCTGGCGCGCGCCTGCGAGAAGCTCGCAGCGCAACGCGCCATTTCGGCGAGCCCGCTGCACGGACAGGTCGCGGCCATCTCCGTCGGTATCGTGGGCGGCCGGCCGGTCCTGGATCTCGACTACGGCGAGGACTCGCAGGCCGAAACCGACATGAACGTGGTGATGCGTAGCGGCGGCGCCTTCATCGAGCTGCAGGGCACCGCGGAGGGACACGCCTTCCGCCGGCACGAGCTCGATGCCATGCTCGCGCTCGCGGGTGCGGGCATAGAGCAGTTGTTCTCGTTGCAAATAGATGCCCTGAGGAACACGTGACGGCAATCTTACCGGCGTGCAGCGCAGCTACTCGGCCGGGGCTCGCCGCTTGGGCCGAGCTCCGTTGAGACTTGCGCGCAGCGCATGACCATGAGAACCGTCCTGGCGAGCGGCAACACCGGCAAGCTGAAGGAGCTGCGGGCGATCCTGGCGCCCCTGGGTTTCGATCTCGTCGCCCAGAGCGCGCTCGGCATCGACTCGCCGCCGGAGACCGGCAGCACCTTTCTCGAGAACGCACTCATCAAGGCCCGGCACGCGTCGCGGGAGTCGGGTCTGCCGGCGCTGGCTGATGACTCCGGGATCGAGGTCGACGCGCTCGACGGCCGGCCGGGCGTACGCTCGGCGCGGTTCGCGGGTGAAGGGGCGAGCGACGCCGACAACCTCCGCAAGCTGCTGGCGGAGCTGCACGATGTCCCGATGGAGTTCCGCCAGGCGCGCTATCACTGCGTGATCGCGTTCGTGCGCCGGCATGATGACCCGCAGCCGATCGTTGCGCACGGCACCTGGGAAGGGCGCATCGCGCTCGAGGCGCGCGGTTCCGGCGGCTTCGGCTACGACCCGATCTTCCTCCCTACATCCTCCGGCCTGCCATCCGAAGCCCACAGGGCGCAGGGTGGTCTCCGGGATGCGGGCCTGCCCGCGCACGGCACCGCGGCGGAGCTCGACCCGGCCGTCAAGAACGAAGTCAGTCACCGCGCCCAGGCCTTGCGTGCATGGATAGTAGCCGCACGCGAAGTGCTCGAGCTCGAGACGGCGCGGACGCCCGCCACACGAGGCACGCTCTTCGTCATGGCCGCACCCTCCGGCGCCGGTAAGACATCGCTGGTAAAGGCGCTGCTCGAGCGCATGCCCCGGTTGCAAATGTCGGTCTCCCACACGACGCGGCCGCGACGCCCAACGGAGGAGCACGGCCGGGAGTACTACTTCATCGGCGTGCCTGAATTCAATCGCATGGTCGGCGACAGCCAATTCCTGGAGCACGCCCGCGTCTTCGACAACCTCTACGGTACGGCACGCGCGCCCGTCGAGACGCGCCTCGCGCAGGGCGGAGACATCGTTCTGGAAATCGACTGGCAGGGGGCCCGGCAGGTACGCGCGGCGATGCCGGACTGCGTCACGATTTTCATCCTGCCGCCCTCCCGCGAGGCACTGGAGAAGCGCCTGAGGAGTCGCGCGACCGATTCTCCGCAAGTGATCGCCCGCCGCCTGCGGGATGCGGTAAGCGACATGTCGCACTGGCGCGAATTCGACTACGTCGTCGTGAACGATGACTTCGAGCACGCGGTGGCAGACCTGATGACCATCGTCGCCGCCCATGGCGAGCAGACTTCCCCGGATATGCGCGGCCAGCGTCCAGGAGGCTCGGCGAGCACCGGCGCTCAGAGGAGCCCGCACGGCGACGGAGCTCAGCGGTTGGCCGCCGGCCGGCCGGAGCTGGCGCCGCTATTGGAGCGCCTGCTGGCCTGAGCACCGCAAATGCGCTCATAGGCGGGTCGAGATCGCCTGCCGCCGTGGGACCGCATTCCATCTCGCGGCCCGGGAGCGTCCCTGACCGCTTGTTCACTTGCTTTTGTACTTTGGGATATAGTACTGGCTCATTGGCGCCAGTCGGCGCTCATCATCCTTTTTCGTACCCATACCATGGCCCGTATTACCGTCGAAGACTGCCTGCAGAACGTCGATAACCTCTTCCAGCTCGTGATCCTGGCGGCCCAGCGCGCGCGGCGGCTCGCCAACGGCGCCGAGCCCACCGTCGGCTGGGAGAACGACAAGCCCACCGTGGTCGCGCTGCGCGAGATTGCCGCGGGTAATGTCACGCTCGAAATGCTGCGCGAGCCCGAGCCCCCGGCAGAGCCCGCGATCCCGGAGCTCGAGGCTCAATCGAGCTTCCGTGCTCCGCAGTTCGGCCTGGGGGATTGAGCTCCCCGGCATTCCTTTATGGACTACGCGTCTTCGCTCCTGGGACTGCTCCCCGGCGGAAGGCGCACTCCGGGACTCAAGGAGCTGCTGGCCGCAGTCGGCAAATACCTGCCGGCGGAGCAGGTAGCGCGCATCGAGGAGGCGGCCGAGTTCGGCGCCTCCGCCCATAAGGGACAGAAGCGCCTCTCGGGCGAGCCCTTCATCGCCCATCCGGTCGCGGCGGCCGCCATCCTCGCCGACCTGCACCTCGATGCGGATACCCTGATCGCGGCGATCCTGCACGATGTCATCGAGGACACGCCGACACCCAAGGACCAGCTGACGGCTCGGTTCGGCGCCGACGTCGCAGAGCTCGTCGACGGCGTCACCAAGCTCGATGCAATCCAGTTCAAGAGCCGCGAGGAGGCGCAGGCGGAGTCTTTCCGCAAGATGCTCCTCGCGATGGTGCGCGACCTCAGGGTGATCCTGGTCAAGCTCGCCGACCGCACCCACAACATGCGCACCATCGAGGCCATGCCGCCGCCGAGGCGGCGGGCCGTCGCCCGCGAGACCCTGGAAATCTACGCTCCGATCGCCGAGCGCCTCGGTCTCTACAACATGAAGCTCGAGCTCGAGGATCTCGGCTTCGAGGCGCTCTACCCGCACCGCTACCAGGTGCTCGAGCGTGCACTGCGCAAGGCGCGCGGCAACCAGAAGGAATTCCTGAAGAAGATCGAGCAGCAGCTCACCGCCTCGCTGGTGAAGAACGAGATCCACGCCCGCGTGGAGACGCGCGAAAAGCACCTCTACAGCATCTACAAGAAGATGCTGCGCAAGCGCTCCTCGCTCGCGGAAATCGTCGACGTCTACGGTCTGCGCCTCATAGCCGACAAGCCCGATACCTGCTACCGCGCGCTCGGCATCGTGCACTCGGTATTCAAGCCCATGCCCGGACGCTTCAAGGACTACATCGCCATCCCGCGGGTCAATGGCTACCAGTCCCTGCACACGACGCTCTTCGGCCCCAACGGGGTGCCCATCGAGGCACAGATCCGTACCGAGGACATGCACCGCGTCGCTGAATCCGGCATCGCGGCCCACTGGAAATACAAGAGCGGCGGCGACGCGGAGTCCATGCAGCAGGCGCGCACGCGCGAATGGCTGTCGAGCCTCGTCGAGCTGCAGGAGGACGGCACCTCGGAGGAGTTCCTCGAGAGCGTCAAGGTCGACCTGTTTCCGGACAAGGTGTACGTCTTCACGCCGAAAGGCACAATCCTGCGCCTGCCGAGCGGCGCGACCGTGGTGGACTTCGCCTATGCGGTGCATACCGACATCGGCAACCGCTGCGTCGCGGCCAAGGTGGACCGGCGGTTGACACCGCTGCGCACGGTGCTGCGCAACGGCCAGACCGTGGAGATCATCACCGCCAAGGGCGCGATGCCGAATCCCTCCTGGGTCAACTTCGTCGTCACCGCCAAGGCGCGCAATGCCATCCGGCATTACCTGAAGAGCCTGCGGCGCACCGAGGCCATCGCGCTCGGCCAGCGGCTTCTCAACCAGGCGCTCGGGGAGTTCCGTCTCGCGCTCGAGGAAGTCAGCCCCGAAGTGCTGCAGGCCGTGCTCGGCGAGTTCGGCATGAAGGATCTCGACGAGATCTACGAGAAGATCGGCCTCGGTGAGCGCCTGGCGCCGCTCGTTGCGCAGCGCCTGCTGCCGGCGCCGCCGACGCAGGGTGGGCCTCATGCGCCCGTACCGCTGGCGATCGCGGGCACCGAGGGCCTTCTCGTTTCCTATGCGCGCTGCTGCTTCCCGCTGCCGAACGATCCGGTGTTCGCATTCCTCTCATCCGGGCGCGGTGTCGTCATCCATCGGGAGCGCTGCGTGAACGTCGAGGACTACCGCAAGCACCCGGAGAAATGGCTGCCGGTAAGCTGGCGGCCCGATCCGGACCGACACTTCAATTCGGAGATCCGCGTCAATGTGGTCAACCGCACCGGCGTGCTGGCGGCGGTCGCCGCGGCGATCGCGAGTACGGAAACCAACATCCATCACGTCTCGATCGAGGAGCAGGAGGGTGACGCCTCCATTCTCACTTTCGAGCTGAAGGTGCACGACCGCAAGCAACTGGCGCGCGTGATGCGCGTGATCCGCCGCATGCCGGACGTGACGCGCGTGATGCGAACGATAGCCGCCCATGCCCGCAGCGATCGGACCGATGAGGGCACCGAAGGCGTGGACGACAGCGACGACCCGGGTCCTGATCCTGAAAGATTGTGAGGAAGCAAATGAGCCGTAAAGTGATTCATACCGAGCAGGCACCGCAGGCCATCGGCACCTACTCCCAGGCGGTGCGAGCGGGCGATACCGTCTACCTCTCCGGCCAGATCCCCTTCGATCCGGCCACGAAGGAGCTGATCACCGGCGACATCGAGGCGGAGATCCGCCGCGTGTTCGAGAACCTGAAGGCGGTCGCGGAGGCCGCAGGCGGCAGTCTAGCGCAGGCGGTAAAGGTCAATGTATATCTCACCGACCTCGCGCACTTCGCCAAGGTCAACGAGGTCATGGCGCAGTACTTTCCGCAGCCCTATCCGGCGCGGGCTGCCGTCGGCGTCGCGCAGCTGCCCCGCGGCGCGCGCGTCGAGGCCGAGTGCGTCCTCTACCTTGGCTAAACGCGACGCGACCACTCAGGCACATGGATGTGCCCCGCCGCCGCAGGTGGCGGAGGTTGCGAGCAAAAACCGCGCTTTTGCTCGCAACCGCGCTGGGCCGGGCACGATGCCCGGATCCAGCGCACAACGAGAGCAGCGGCCGATCACCGCGTTGCGCGGCGTCGGCGAAGCGCTGGCGCAGCGCCTCGGCCGCCTGGGAGTCGCGCGAGTCCAGGATCTGCTTTTCGTGCTGCCGCTGCGGTACGAGGATCGCACCACCGTCGTCAGGATCGGCGCGCTGCTCCCCGGGATGCGCGCGGTGGTGGAAGGCGAAGTCCAGCTGGCACAGGTCGTATACCGCAGACGACGACAGCTGCAATGCAGCCTTTCCGACGGATCCGGCTTTCTGACACTGCGCTTTTTCCATTTCTCGGCAGCTCAGCAGCAGGGGCTTGCGCGCGGTATTCGGCTGCGTTGCTTCGGCGAGGTGCGCCGCGGTCCCCAGGGTCTGGAGATCGTCCACCCCGAGTACCGCCGTGTAAGCGGCGGCGAGGCGCCGCCGGAGGAGACCCTGACGCCCATCTATCCGCTGACGGAGGGTGTGCCGCAGGGGCGGTTGCGTGCGCTCATCGCACAGGCGCTGCGCGAGCTCGACACTGCCGGGGTGCGGGATTGGATTCCGCCGCAGATCCTGGAGCCCCTCGATCTGCCGCCGCTGCGGGACGCGCTGAGGTATGTCCACAGCCCACCGCGCGAGGCGCAGCTCGGCGAGCTCGCGGCCGGCCGCCACCCGGCACAGCGGCGGCTCGCGTTCGAGGAGCTGCTCGCTCACCACACGAGCCTGCGGTTGGTGAAGCGCGCGGCGAAGACCGATCCGGCCTGGGCGCTCGAGGATCCCGAGAGAGTGGCGCCCAGGCTCGTAACGTCATTGCCCTTCTCGCTGACACGTGCTCAGGCACGCGCGCTGACGGAAGTTGAAGCGGACCTGCGTTCAACCGTGCCCATGGTCCGGCTCATCCAGGGCGATGTGGGCTGCGGCAAGACCGTGATAGCGGCGCTTGCGGCGGCGCGTGCCGCGGGAACCGGCCTGCAGGCCGCCCTGATGGCACCGACCGAGCTCCTCGCGGAGCAACACTGGCGAAGCTTCAGCGAGTGGCTGCGGCCGCTCGGGTTGCCCGTGGGACTGCTCACCAGCGGCCAGCCCGCGCGCGCCCGCCGCAGCACGCTGGAGGCGATCGCCTCCGGTGAAGTGCGAATCGTCGTCGGGACGCATGCTCTCTTCCAGGAAGGCGTCGAGTTCTCGCGGCTGGCGCAGGACGGCGTCGAGCTTTCACGGCTAGCGCTCGTCATTGTCGACGAGCAGCATCGCTTCGGAGTGCAGCAGCGTCTGCGCCTCAGGGAGAAGGGCAGCAAACTCGGGCGCTTCCCGCACCAGCTCATCATGACCGCAACGCCGATCCCACGCACGCTGGCGATGACGGCTTACGCGGATCTCGACATCTCCGTGATCGACGAGTTGCCGCCTGGCCGGACGCCGGTGCGATCCGTGGTAGTGCCGGAAGAGCGGCGCGAGGAAGTCGTCGCCCGAATCGTCCAGGTCTGCCGCGCCGGGCGTCAGGTCTACTGGGTGTGTCCGCTCATCGATGAATCGGACGAGGTGCGCTCGCAGGCCGCCGAAGAGACCGCGGCCGCCCTCGCAGAGGCATTGCCCGACGTGCACGTCGGGCTGGTGCACGGGCGTATGCCGCCCGCCAAGAAGGACGCGGCAATGCTCGCCTTCAAGGCGGGAAAGCTCCAACTGTTGGTCGCGACTACCGTCATCGAGGTCGGAGTCGACGTCCCCAATGCCACGCTGATGGTCATCGAGAACGCGGAGCGCATGGGCCTTGCGCAGCTCCATCAGCTGCGAGGCCGGGTCGGCCGCGGCGCGGATGCCAGTACCTGTGTGCTCCTCTACCGCAGCCCGCTCTCGCCGCTGGCGCGCCAGCGGCTGAAGGTCATCCGCGAGACCAACGACGGCTTCGAGATCGCTCGCCGCGATCTCGAGCTGCGGGGTCCCGGCGAGCTGCTCGGCACCCGGCAAACCGGGTTGGCGCAACTACGCGTGGCGGATCTGATCCGCGATGCGGACTTGCTGCCGCGCGTCCAGGACGCCGCGGAGCTGCTGATCGCGAAATACCCGGATAATATTGCGGCGCTCGCGTCCCGGTGGATCGGGACGGGGGAGCAGTATGCGCGAGTGGGGTAGGTGCGGCGTTGGCCGGGTGCCCTGCCGCCATCGACGGCGAGTGGTAGGCGCCTTCCAGACCGAATGTAACCGCACATGAATAGCACCGCAGCCCAAATCGACCTGGATCTCTCAGCGAAACCCAAAGAGGCCCCCCTCTATCACCGTCTCACGCGACGCGCACAGGAGTACGGCCGCCTCGCGCGTTTCGACCGTCCGATCGGCACCTGGCTGCTGCTCTGGCCTGCGCTCTGGGCGCTCTGGGTGGCAGGCGGCGGCAGGCCGGTTCAGAAGGTGTTGATCGTCTTCGTGCTCGGGGTGGTCGTCATGCGCGCGGCGGGATGCGTCATCAACGACTTCGCCGACCGCGACATCGACCCGCACGTGAAACGCACACGCGACCGTCCGCTCGCCGCACGCCGAGTATCGCCGATCGAAGCCCTGGTGCTCTTCATCGTTCTCGGAGCAGCCGCGCTGTGGCTGGTCACCCGACTCAACGTCTTCACGGTGAAGCTCGCAGTCGTAGGCGCGGCCCTCACCGTGTCATACCCTTTCGTGAAGCGCTTCTTTCCCCTGCCGCAGCTCTATCTCGGCATCTCCTTCGGCGGCTGGAGCGTGCCGATGGCCTTTGCCGCGCAGCGTGATTCGCTGCCGCGAATCGCCTGGGTGCTCTACATTGCCGCGGTCATCTGGACGGCAATGTACGACACGATCTACGCGATGATCGATCGCGAGGATGACATCACGATCGGCGTCAAGTCGAGCGCCATCCTGTTCGCCGACATGGATCGGTTCCTGATCGGCGCGATGCAGGCGATGACGCTTCTCGCGCTAGTGCTCGCCGGACGCGACATGAGGTTCGGCGGCTGGTATTACGCGGGGCTCGTGGCAGCGGGAATACTCTTTCTCCATCAGCAGTGGCTGATCCGCGAGCGCGAGCCGGCTGCTTGCCTGCGCGCGTTCCTCAACAACAACTACGTCGGCATGGTCATCTTCATCGGCGTCTTGCTGCAATACGTGTATACGCGTTGAGCCTCAGGGTGAGCCTGCAAAAGAACCAACCGCTCTGGCGCCGCATGGGCTTTGCCCTGGCAGGCCTCATTCACGCCCTGCGGATGGAGCGCAGCGTGCGCTTCGAGGCGGTCGTGCTCGTTCTGGTCGTGGTGGCGCTCGCGGTCCTGCGCCCCGGACCTATCTGGTGGGCAGCCGTGGCGCTCGCCAGCGCCGGCGTGCTCGCGGCGGAGCTGCTCAACACCGCGATCGAAGCGCTCGCCGATCATCTCAGCCCGGAGTTCCATCCCCAGATCCGAGTGGTCAAGGACTGCGCCGCAGCGGCCGTATTCATCTCCGTGCTCGCCGCCCTCGCGGTGGCGGCGGCCCTTGCCGTGCATCTGTTGCACCGCTGATCAATAATTGACCTAATGTGCACGGGAAGCGCGGTTTCACGTTGACATTCGCCGTGCCGCCCGCGAACATCGCCGGCGTCGCGACCACCGGACCTAAGCGCATGACCCCGACCGCCCTCGGAACCGTTCGCCACGATTGGACGCTCCCCGAGGCCATGAGCCTGCTGACCCTGCCGCTCATGGATCTGCTCTATCACGCCCAGCGCGTGCATCGGGAGCATCACGAGCCCAACACGGTGCAGATGAGCACGCTGCTCTCGATCAAGACGGGCGCATGCCCCGAGGACTGTGCCTACTGCCCGCAGAGCGT
>Ga0134125_10001230_pt1 | contig 31799 bp, 38 predicted proteins | sample KB31751_FD_96464 | JGI IMG/M metagenome (GOLD analysis project Ga0134125, IMG submission 96464) | Terrestrial soil microbial communities with excess Nitrogen fertilizer from Kellogg Biological Station, Michigan, USA - KB3-175-1 | ecosystem: Environmental > Terrestrial > Soil > Unclassified ... | reverse complement strand
TGGGACAGGAACGCGAACATCGCCGCCGAGCCGAGCGTGTAGAACCAGTTCGTCCCCTTCGGGACCTTGCGGAAGAGCATCCAGCGCAGGCCGCCGGACAGCGACGTGCGCTCGTCGATCCAGTCGACGACGGTGATGCCGGCCTCGGCTGCGTGGTCGAGCGGACCCTGTCTGCCGTTCCCGGTCCCCGGACGCGGCGGCGCCGGCTTGAGGCCCGGCGGAACGGGGGGAGCGGGCAGCTTCAATCTCGGCATGCGCTCATCTCCCCGCCTTCTCGGGCGTCGAGAAGCGGGACGGGTAGAGGTACTGGCCGATGCCGTCGAGCGGCTCGCCCGGGTCGCGCGGCGAGAAGCGGCGCAGCTGGCTGTTGACGCTGTAGCGCGGGCCGACCATCACGAGGCCGTTGTCGACTCTCGTGTAGAAGCGGTCGAGCGGGCGCACGGGCGGCCCGCCGATGCGCAGGCCGCGGAAGTCGTAGACGCCGCCGTGACACGGGCAGATGAACTTGCCGGCGGCCGCGGTGAAGCGCACGGGGCAGCCGAGATGGTTGCAGCGCGTCGAGATCACGATCGCGGCGGACGCGCCGCCCGGCTCGGTGTCGATCGCGGGGTTGCGCTTGCGCACGTAGACCGTCGTCTTGCCGGCCTCTCCGATGCCGGCGACGATCTGGATGACGCGCGGGACGTACGTGTCCTCGGTGAAGTCGGCGAGCGGGCCGACCGACTGCCACGGCAGCTTCGTGCGCGCGAACACCGGGCCCAGCGCGAAGCCGAGCGCGGGGAGCGCGAACGCGCCGGCCGCGACGGCGCCGAGCGTGTGGGTGGTGGCGCCCATGAAGCGCCGGCGGGTGACCGTCTCGCCGTCGAAGGCTCCGGGGATGCCGCGGTCGGCGGTGTACGGCGAGCTCTTCTGGTGTCTGTCAGCCACGGTGCGAGGTTTTCTGCGGGGTCGTGCGGGGCGGTCGGCGTGTGACCGCGGCCGCGAACCATAGCGCCAACGGGACGCGGCGCGTCGCATGGGTCACCGAGCGACTACCCCGGGACGGACTACGCCGGGCGGGCGATCGCCGCGACCGCCGCCCGCCACGCCTCGGCGGCGCGCGCCGGCTCGTCGTCGGCGTGCGCGCGGGCGCATTCGGCGATCAGCTCGGCGAGCGCGGCGACGGCGTCGAGATCCCCGAGCGCGGCCAGCTCGGCGAGCGCGAGCGCGTAGAAGCGGTCGCCGCCGAGCAGCGCGAGATCGCCGTCGGACGCGTCGACGACGCGCCCCTCGGCGTAGTGCAGCAGGTAGCCCTCGCGCACAGCCGCGAGCGTGAGCGCGTACGGGCCGGCGGGGATATCGGCGAGCAGCGCCTCGTCGGCCGCCGCGTCGCCGCCGTCGCGCAGCGCGTCGGCCAGCAGGCCGCCTTCCGCGCGCACCGCCGCGGCGAGCCGGCGCGCGCCGTCGCTCACGCGGCGGCCCCGTCCCGAATCGCCTTGAATGCGGCGGTCGCGGCCTCGAGCGTCCGCTCGATCGCCGCCTCGTCGTGCGCGAGCGACGGGAACCACGCCTCGAACTGCGAGGCGGGCGGGTAGACGCCGCGCGCGAGCAGCTCGCGGCACCAGGCGGCGTATCCGTCGCGGTCGCAGTCGGCCGCGTCGGCGTAGTCCTTCACGCGGTCGCGGCGGAAGAAGACGGTCAGCAGCCCCGGCACGCTCACGACGTGGGCACGGCCGAACCAGCCGCCCGCGCGGATCGCGTCGCGCAGCCCGTCGGCAAGCAGCTCGGTCGTTCTCGCCAGGCGCGCGTAGGCGCTCTCGTCGAGCAGGCGCAGCGTCGCGAGGCCGGCGGCGACGGCGAGCGGGTTCCCCGACAGCGTGCCGGCCTGGTAGACGTCGCCGGCGGGCGCGATCCGCTCCATCAGCTCGCGCCGCCCGCCGTAGGCCGCCGCGGGCAGCCCGCCGCCGATCACCTTGCCCATGATCGTCAGGTCCGGGATCACGCCGCTGCGCTCCTGCGCCCCGCCCGGCGCGACGCGGAAGCCGGTGATGACCTCGTCGAAGATCAGCAGCGCGCCGGTGTCGTCGGCGCGCTCGCGCAGCAGCTCCAGGAAGCCGGGCTGCGGGGGGACGAGCCCCATGTTCGCCGGGTAGGGCTCGGCGACGATCGCCGCCAGCCCGTGCGCGCCCGTAGCCGTGACGAGCGCCTGCGGGTCGTTCCACGGCACCACGATCGTCTGCTTGGCGGCCGCCTCGGGCACGCCGGGGCTCGCCGGGATCCCCTGCGTCGCGAGGCCGGAGCCGGAGTCGGCGAGCAGGCCGTCGACGTGGCCGTGATAGGCGCCGGCGAACTTGAGGACCTTGTCGCGACCCGTGGCTGCGCGCGCGAGCCGCAGCGCGCTCATCGACGCCTCCGTGCCGGACGACGTCATCCGCACCATCTCGACAGACGGGACGCGCTTCACGATCTCGGCGGCGAGCGCGACCTCGCCGGGCGTCGGGGCGCCATAGCTCGTGCCGAGCGTCGTCGCCTCCTGCACCGCACGCACGACCTGCGGGTGCGCGTGACCGTGGATCAGCGGACCCCACGAGCAGACGTAGTCGACGTAGCGGTTGCCGTCCACGTCGACCAGCTCGCAGCCCTCGCCGCGCGCGACGAACAGCGGGTCTCGGCCGATCGCGCGCATCGCGCGCACGGGCGAGTTGACGCCGCCGGGCAGCAGCTCGAGCGCGCGTGCGTACAGCTCTGCCGAGCGGACGTCCTCAGACGCCCGCGTGCTCACGTTCCCAGGCCTTGAACTCGTCCGTGAAGTACAGGAGGCGGATCTTCTTGAACTCGGTCGAGGAGTAGAGCGTCGCGCGCTCCTCGATCCCCGTCATCTCGGCGATCGCGTCGAGGATCGCGTCGCACTCCTCCTTGCTGCGGCCGTGCGCCATCGTGAAGACGGAGTAGGGCCAGTCGGCGTACGTCGGGCGCTGGTAGCAGTGCGAGATCCCGCGCACGGCGGCCATCCGCCGGCCGACGTCGAGGATGTCGGCGTCGGGCACCTTCCAGACGCCCATGCCGTTGGCGGAGAAGCCGGCGCGGCGGTGGTAGAGGATCGCCGCGACGCGGCGCAGGAGGCCGCGCTCCTGCATGCCGGCGAGGTGGTCGAGGAAGCGCTCCTGCGTCACCCCCAGCTCGGCGGCGGCAGGCGCGTACGGCTCGGGGATCACCGCCATGTCGCCCTGGAGCGCGCGGATCACCGCGATGTCGAAGTCGTCGTAGGGCTGGGGCTCCAGCTCGATCGGATCCGCCGCGACGGCAGCGCTGGAGAGCGCTCTCGTGTCGCCCTCCATCTCCAGGTCCATGCGGATCTTGAACAGCTTGAGCGTGGGAAGCTGCCGGACCGACTCGGCGCCGGCCTCCTCGGCGAGGGCGGCCAGCGTGCCGTCGAGCCCGAGCTGCGAGTCGGGCTCGGTGGCGATCGTGAACCACAGGTTGAACTCGTGGTTGCGCAGGTAGTTGTGCGAGACGCCGGGGTGCGCGTTGATGATTCCGGCGGCGCGGTGCGGGTGCTCGGGATCGACCTTCGCGGCGACGAGCATCGAGCTGTAGCCGAGCGCGCGCGTGTCGAAGATCGGCGTGACCTGGCGGATGATCCGCTCGTCGAGCAGGTGCTGGACGCGCGCCATCGCCTGCTCCTCGGTGATCTCCGCCAGCTCGGCGACGCGCGCGTACGGCCGCGGCTCGATCGGGAACCTGCCCTGCATCAGGTTGAGCAGGCGCTTGTCCAGCTCCTCCAGCGGGATCGCGGCGCCGTGCTTGCGGCTGCGCAGCTTCGGCGTGGCCGTGTTGGTACTCGGGTCAGTCAGTTTCGCTCTGACAGCCATCTGGCGGCGTCCTTCGCGTGGTAGGTGATGACGGCGTCGGCGCCGGCGCGGCGGATCGAGGTGAGCACCTCCAGCACGGTGGCGCGCTCGTCGAGGGCGCCCGCCGCGGCGGCGGCCTTCACCATCGCATACTCGCCGCCGACGTTGTACGCCACAACGGGCATGCGCGTCGCGTCCTTGACCCGGCGGACGATGTCGAGATAGGGCAGCGCCGGCTTGACCATCACGAGGTCCGCACCCTCCTCGACGTCGAGCAGCACCTCGCGCAGCGCCTCCTCGCCGTTGGCGGGATCCATCTGGTAGCCGCGCCGGTCGCCGGTCGCCGGGGTCGAGTCGGCGGCCTCGCGGAACGGGCCGTAGAAGACGGAGGCGAACTTGGCGGAGTAGGCGAGGATCGGCAGGTCCGCGAAGCCCTCCTCGTCGAGCGCCGCGCGGATCGCGCCGACGCGCCCGTCCATCATGTCGCTCGGGGCGATCAGGTCGGCGCCCGCGCGCGCGTGCGAGACGGCGGTGCGGGCGAGCAGCGGCAGCGTCGCGTCGTTGTCGACCGTGTCGCCGCTCAGGACTCCGCAGTGGCCGTGCGATGTGTACTCGCACAGGCACAGGTCCGGGATCACGAGCAGCTCGGGCGAGCGCTCCTTGATCGCGCGGATCGCGAGCTGCACGACGCCCTCGTCGTCCCATGCGCCCGAGCCCTCAGCGTCCTTGCCGGCCGGGATCCCGAACAGCATCACGGCGGGGATCCCGAGCGCGGCGGCCTCGGCCGCCTCTGCGACGGCGTTCTCGATGCTCAGCCGCGCGACGCCGGGCAGCGTCGCGATCGGCTCGCGCCGGTCGGAGCCGTGCGTGACGAACAGCGGGAGGATCAGGTCGGCCGCGGACACGCTCGTCTCGCGGACGAGGGCGCGCAGCGGAGCGGAGCGGCGCAGTCGGCGCATGCGGGTGGCGGGGAAGGGCATGCGGTTGCAGGATATCCCTTGCCGAGTGGCGCGCGGCTCCAGCGCGAGCAGCGCGCTGACGGCGCCGGCTGGGCATCGAGGGGGAGGGAATCGGCCGCCTGGCATGGATGCGGCGCAAGTTTCGGGTCGTATGGACCCGAAACTCGTCGAGCATCGCGCCGGGGCGCTTGACCCCTCCCCCTCGATGCCAAAATCGGCGCGGCCGAGAGCGCCGCCAGCGCCGGGGCGGCGCTCAGCCGAAGCGCCGCAGCGCAACACGGGCCAAAGCCGTGTAGGCCACCGCCAACGCAGCGAGATGCAGCAGCGGCCCGGGCAGCCCGGGCGAGGCGCCGTAGAGCGCGGCGTCGAGCGCCTGGAGCGTGGCGCGGAACGGGAAGATCGCCGACACCGCGCGCACCACGTCATACAGCCCGTTCGAGACGGCGCCGCTCGGCACCAGCGCGAGGAACGCGATCGGCAACGACACCAGGAACGCGAGCAGCGAGGCGGCGCGCACCTCGCGCGCGAGCCCGCCGAGCGCGACGCCCAGGGCGGCGAACGCGACCGCGCCGAACGCCAGCGCGAGCAGCCACTGCGGGAAGCGGGACCAGTCGAGCGCGATGAAGAAGCCGCCGAGCGCCAGCAGCATCAGCAGCGCGACCGCGAACGCGCACAGCGCGGCGAGGCCGATCTTCTCGACCAGCAGCCCGACCCGTGACACGAGCCCGCGCACGAGCCGCGAGAACGCATGCTCCTCGCGCTCCAGCGCGAGCAGGCCGGCCGCGAGCAGCAGCGTCAGGAACATCAGCGAGACGGTCACCGAGATCGCTGCGGCGAACGTGTCGAGCGGCGTGCGTCTGCCGCCGACGATCGTCTGCCGCACGGCGAGTGGCTGGCCGACCGATCTCAGCACGTTCTTCGAGGCGCCGAGGTTGTCGATCGCGAGCCGGCCGAAGGCGGCGACCTGCCCGAGCGAGGTGCGCAGCGGCGAGCCCGGCGGCAACCCGGCGATCGCGCCGGCGACGATCGCGTGCGCGTTCTTCAGGCCGAGGATGTCGACGCCGCGCCCGAGCAGGTTCAGCGTGCCCCCGTTCAGCAGCAGGTTCAGGTAACCGGCCGTCGCCTGCTGGAAGCGCTGCGAGAGCGCGACGTTCGCCTCCGCCATGCGCGCTCTGAGGACCGAGTCGACGTAGCGCTGCTTGACCGCGTCCTCGCCGTTGTAGATCACCTCGATCGTCGGCTGCTCGGTGCCGGTTGCGAGCTTCTGCGTGATGTCGGGCGGCAGGACCACCGCGCCGAGCACCTTGCCGTCGCGCACGAGGCGCTGCGCGTCCGCGCGCGTCCGCGCTCTCACGACGTTGACGGATCTGAGCAGGCTCGGCAGGTACTCGTCGGCGTTGAGCTTCGAGCCGGCGACGTCGAAGCTGCGCTGTGTGTGCGGGATCTCGTCCACCAGCGCGATCGACGGCTTGTCCGGCCCGCGCGAGAGCGCGAAGCCGATCAGCAGCGCGATCACGACCGGGTAGATCGCGAGCAGCGCGACCAGCAGCGGCGAGCGGCGCAGGATGCGGAGGTCCTTGAGCAGCAGCCAGCGCATCAGTGCCCGCGCTCGCGCAGGAACTGCACGAACGCCGTCTCGAAGTCCCGCGGGCCGGCGGCGTCGCCGCCGGACGGCTGCACGGCCGCCGCCAACTCGGCGGCCGTCCCAGCGAACAGCAGCTCGCCGTCGGCCAGGACGAGCACGCGGTCGGCGTAGCGCTCGGCCTCCTGCACGTCGTGCGTCGAGAAGATCACCGCCGTGCCGCCCGCCGCCTGCGCGCCGACGAACTCCCACAGGCGCGCGCGCTGGCGCGGGTCGAGCGACGCGGAGGGCTCGTCGAGCAGCAGCACGGGCGGCTCGGCCAGGAGGCCGACCGCGATGTTGACGCGCTGCTTGTTGCCGCCCGACAGCGTCCCCAGCTCGTCGCCGGCGCGCTCGCGCAGGCCGGTCTGTCCGAGCATGCCGTCGACGACCGCGTCCACGTCCGCGACCTTCTCCAGCCGCGCGAACAGCCGCAGGTTCTCCTCGACCGACAGCTTCGAGTAGACGGCCGGCTGCTGCGGAACCCAGCCGATCTCGCGCGGCGGCCGCGTCACCTCGCCGGCGTCGGGCCGTTGGATCCCGGCGAGGATCGACAGCAGCGTCGTCTTGCCGGCGCCGTTCGGACCGATCACCGCGACGAGCTCCCCGGCTGCGGCGGCGAAGCTGACGTCGCGCAGCGCGACGCGCTCGCCGTAGCGCTTCGTCAGTCCGGCCGCGGCGAGCGCGGCGCGCGCCGGCGCGTGTGTCGCGACGGGGGATGGCACCAGGCCAGCCTAGATCAGCGGCTGGGTCGGGGGCGGCGCCTCCGGCGGCCGCGTCACCGGCCAGCGTTCGAGCACGACGTGGCGGCGCACGTAGACGACCGTCTCGCGCAGCACCGACGCGACCGGCAGCGCGACGAACGCGCCGACGATCCCGTACAGCTCGGCGCCGAACAGCAGCGCGAAGATGATCAGCAGCGGGTTGATGCGCAGCGAGTGGCCGAACACCTGCGGCGCGACGATGTGGCCCTCGAGCTGCTGGATGCCCAGGAACAGCAGCGCGACCCACACCGCGCTGAGCGGGTCGTTGAAGAGCGCGACGAGGATCGGCGGCAGCGCCCCGAGCACCGGCCCGATGTACGGGATCAGCTCCATCAGCCCGAAGAACGCCCCGAAGAACAGGGCGTAGCGTTGTCCGTCAGGGAAGATCCCGACGACGCCGAAGACCCACAGCGCCAGCGCCGCGGTCGTGCCCATGATCACGCTGAACAGGAGCTGGCCGCGCACGTAGCTGGAGACCGCCTTCTGCGTGCGCAGCGGGAAGTCGTCCTCCGGCGTGCCGTCGCCGGCCGGCATGAGCGCGCGCACGACGTTCCCGATCCCCTCGGCGTAGATCAGCATGTAGATCGAGATCACGAGGATCAGCACCAGCGCGAAGGCCGCGGAGACGATCCGCTGCAGCAGGTCGCGCGTGAACGAGACGACGTTGCCCGAGCCTCTGAGCACTTTCGTCTCAAGCGTCTGCAGCGCGGTCTGGCCCTGGTTCTTGATGTGGACGTTGATCCCGCGCCGGTTGAGGAAGCGCTGGACGTCGTCGAGCGAATGGGTCGCGTCCTTGACGAGCTCCGGCACGTCGCGCTGGAAGTTCTCGACCTGGGTGCTGACGGGGTTCGCGAGCAGCCCCCCGACGCCGACGAGGACGGCGAGCAATCCGATATACACCGCGAACACAGCCGCCCCGCGCCGCACCCCGCGGCGCTCGACCCGCTTGACGATCGGATTGAGGATCAGCGCGATGACGCCGGCGATCATGAAGATCAGCACTACGCTTCCAGCCGCCCGCGCGACCGCCCACGCCGCGAGCAGCGCGACGAGCAGCAGCACGAGCTGGACGCCGCGCGGGACGACGACCGGCGACGGCCGGCCGGGCGGCGGCTCGCCGTTCGGCGCGTCGTGCTCGTCTTCGCTCATGGTCGAATCATCGTGAGCAGACCGGTCGCGATCCTGTTCGTCGGGGACGTCGTCGGCGCGACCGGCCGCCGGCTGCTGCTCGCGCTGCTGGGTGGGCTGGTGGAACAGCACGCGATCGACTTCGTCGTCGTCAACGGCGAGAACGCCGCGGGCGGCGTCGGCATCACGCCGAAGATCGCCGACGCCTTCTTCGACGCGGGCGTCGACGTCATCACGCTCGGCAACCACACATACCGCCAGAGAGAGATCTACGGCTACCTCGACGCGCAGGAGCGGATCCTGCGGCCCGCGAACTTCCTCAGAAGCCAGCCCGGCCACGGCTGGTGCGTCGTCGAGCGCGAGGACGTGCGGCTCGGCGTCGTGAACCTGTCGGGGAACCTCTACGTGAAGGCCGGGCACCCCGCGTTCCCGCACGCGGATGGGGCGCTGCACGCGCTGCGCGGCAAGGTCGACCACGTGCTGGTGGACATGCATGCGGAGGCGACGAGCGAGAAGGTCGCGATGGGCTGGCACCTCGACGGCCGCGTGACCGCCGTCGTCGGGACGCACACGCACGTGCCGACCGCGGACGCGCGCGTGCTGCCGGGAGGGACCGCCTACGTCACCGACGTCGGCATGACGGGCGCGCGCGGCGGCGTGATCGGCGTCAAGCGCGAGCTGGCGCTCGAGGCGCTCGTCACGCAGATGCCGGTGAGATTCGAGCCCTCCGACGTCGACCCGTGGCTCAACGCGGTCGTGATCCGGACCGGGTCAGAGCCCCTGCGCGCCGACGGGATCGAGCAGCTGCTCGTGCCCGCCCCGGCCGGCTTCCGCTGAGACCGGCGTGGATGCGGGCGGCATGCCGGCCGCCGGCTCCCCGTGGCGCGCGAGCAGCGCGACGAGCACGAGCGGGAAGAACCACACGACGTAGAGGAAGAACCAGTACGTGAGCCCGAGCTGCAGGGCGATCAGCACGGCCGCGCCGCACGCCGCCGTCTGCACGAGCGTCGGCCGGCGGGGCCAGACGCCGACCGCGAGCGCAAGCAGCGCCGCGCCGATCTGCACGGCCGTCTTGACGCCGTCGAGCCCGCCCCACAGGCCCCAGATCGAGAAGGGCGAGGAGCGGTCGCGCTGGAACGCGACCGTGTGGTCCCAGAACGTGCGCAGGCTGCTGCCGCCGAGCAGCACCGGCAGCATCGCGATCCCGGCGACGAGCGCGAACGCGAGCGCGTAGGCGGCGAACGACACCGGACCCGGTCGCAGGCCGTTGCGCCTGACGTCGCGCGGGGAGCGCGCGAACAGCGGCGCGAGCGCGAGCGGGGCGAACTTCGTCAAGCCCGCGAGCGCGGCGGTCGCCCCGCGCGCCGCCGGCCGGCCCGCGACGAGCAACGTCGCGACGAGCATCAGCGCGACGAGCGCGTCGTTCGAGTTCGTCGCGCTCGCGTAGAGCGTGAACGGGTAGGCGGCCCACGCGTACGCGAGCACGATCCCGAGCGACGGGCCGCGGATCCGCCGCCCGAGCAGGAACAGGCCGCCGATCGTCAGCAGGTCGAAGAGGATCGCGGCGGCGTGCGCGGCCGGCAGGTCGTCCCATCTGCCGCTCCAGTGGAAGAGCCGCTCGAACGGCACGTACGCGTAATAGTCGACCGGGCCGTACGTGTCGCCGGAGGCGTCGTTTCTCGGCCAGTCGCTCGCGTACAGCGGCTGGCCGTGCACGAGCCGGTGCGCGCCGATCACGCCCGAGTAGCCGACGTCGATCACGTTCGAGTTCGTCACGTTGAGGCCGATGCGGAAGCCGACCAGGAACACGAGCGCGACCGCCAGCCACGAGACCGGGACGAGCAGTCTGAGCGGCTGCGGCGGCCGGGCGCGGTTGCGCGCGATGAGCAGCATGCGGACCAGCAGGTAGCCGAGCAGCGGGTAGACGAGCGGCGTCGAGAGGCCGATCCGCGCCGCGTTGAAGAATGCGAGCGAGACGGAGAAGCCGAGCAGCACGAGCAGGTCGAGGTGCAGCCAGCGCGGGCGCCGGTCGCCGCGCCGCATGCTCGGCAGGAACGGCGCGATGAACAGCAGGCACAGCGGGATCCACACGTACCAGGCGTTCACGCGCCGGCCGAACGCGCCGTCGTAGCCGCGCGCCATCGTCCACGGCACCTGGTAGCCGGTCCACGCCTCCAGCACCGCGCCGGACGCGTCGTCGAGCGTCGCCTGCCCGAGCTCGCGACGGCGGTCTCTGGAGAAGACCGACACCTGCCACTCTGACCCGCCCTTCGTGTACGCGACGGGATAGGCGCCGGCGTGCTCGCGTCTGACGCGGCGGATCTTCGGGACCGCCTCGGCGAGCGCGATCGCGCGCTCGGCGGTGAGGCGATGGCCGGGCGGCGGGATCGACGGGCTCGGCGGCGTCTGCAGCGCGTTCGGGTCGGTCGTCGTCGCCTGCGTCGTCGCCGCGGTGAGCGGAGGGCCGGAGGACGGCGCGACCGTCGGCGCCGGCAGCCGCGCGGCGGACGCGGGGCCCGCCGCGCCGCCGATCGACGCCGCGAGCAGCAGGACTACCGCGACGACCCGCGCCGCGGCCGCCGTCATGCGCGGAAGCTCCAGAGCTTCTGGCCGAGGAACGACAGCGGCGTGGCGGTGACGATCGCGACGGCCTGCGAGAGCACTTCCCGCAGGCCCGCGACCTCGACGAGCAGCAGCAGGACGACGTAGCTGAACAGGAACGCCGCGACGCTCACGGTCAGGAAGCGCGCCGCCTGGAAGCCGGCGTGGCCCTCGCGCGCTTCGAACGTCCAATGGCGGTTGAGCCAGAAGTTGCTCGTCACGGAGACGAGGAACGCCAGCACAGCGGCGATCTTGTAGTCGATCCCGACGACGTGGACCGCGCACGTGAAGACGGCGAGGTTGACGACGTAGCCGCTCGCGCCGACCACTCCGAAGCGCACGAGCTGGAGCCAGTTGGCCGGGTGTCGGAGGCCGTGCCGCACGCGGTGGCGCAGCGGCAGCATGGCAACGGATGCCTCGTCGGGCATGCGGACAGGTTAGAGGCCGAAGTGCTCGGTCACGAGCGGGACCATGTCCTGCAGCGACCATTGCGCGTGCGCGTCCTTCGCGACCGGCCGCTCCCGCCCGACGCCGCACCACAGCAGCGCGCCGAGCGAGTCGCTCTTGTGCAGCGACCCGTGGCTGCCGCCGCCGACGTGGTCGGCGCCGCCCCAGTCGATGAACTCGAAGCCGGGCGCTGCGCTCAACAGCACGTCGCCGGCGGTCGGGCAGGTCAGCGCCGACCACACGCGCCCGAGCGCGTCGGGATAGTCGGGCGTGAGCAGGCGGCCGTCCTCGACGACCGCGCCGATCGCCTCCAGGCTGCCCTCGACGCTCCAGCGCCGTCCGCGCAGGTCGACGACGCTCCAGCCGGGCGCGAAGCGCAGCTCGCCGCGCTCGCTCACGATCGACCCCTCGCGCGGCGCGGCCAAGCGCATCGCGAGGTCGACGCCGGGGACCGTGCCCGCCTCGCGCGCGGCGCGCGCGGCGAGCTTGGCGCGCCGCTCCTCGTCCAGCACGTAGACCATCGCCGAGCGCTGCGCGAGGCTGAGGGCGACCTCGCCGGGGGTGTCGGTGTCGGCGCCTCGGCCGCCGTTTGGGCGCGGCATCGCCACGGCCCACTCCTCGAACGCGACGGTCAGCGGGATGCGCCGCTCGACGGCCGTGTGCGAGTGGTCGGCGAGCACGATCATCGCGTGCTGCTCGAGGAAGCGGTCGAGGCCGCCGCCGGCGTGCACGAGCCGCTCGAGCTGGCGGTCGGCGGCGGCGATCGAGGCGACCTGCGCGTGCGGGCCGTTGCGGTGCGAGTACGCGTCGTTGTCGGGCAGCGAGAACAGCAGGAAGTCGAACAGGTCGTGCTCCACGAGATGGGCGCCGACGCAGCCGCTGTGCTGGTCGCGCTGGCCCGGCATCCCGAGCTGGCCGCGGCAGCCGGTGCGGCGGCTCGCGAACAGGTCGGCGTAGAACAGCTCGCGCGGGCCCATCACCGGATCGCGGAAGACCGCCCCGGCGATCCGCGCGAGCGCCGTCTCGCCCGCGAGCTGGTGGCGGTGGCGGCCGCGGTAGATGAGGTACGTCGTGCCGGCGGTGCGCACGCCGGCGTCGTCGAGCCGCTCGTAGACGGTCGGCACCTCGGGCGCGAGGTGCTTGCCGTTCATGTTGTAGACGGTGTCGGTGAGCGAGCGCAGCACGCCGGCGCGGCGGCTCGCGCCGAAGCTGGAGCCATACTCGACGTAGCGCCGCTCGCCGCGGTCGTACCAGTTCATCGACGGGATGCGGTGGCGGTCGGGCCCGACGCCCGTCGCGATCGAGGCCGCGCACACGGGCGTGACCGAGGGGAACGCGGCGACGCAGTCGTCGACGTAGGCGCCGCGCTCCATGATCGCCTTCAGGATCGGCGCGCGCCCCTGCTCGACGGCACGCTCGAGCATCGCCGGCTTGAGCCCGTCGATCACCGTCAGGACGAGCTTCGGCGGAGCGGCGTGCGCGACGCCGCTCACCGCAATATGCGCAGGCCCGCGTACTTGCGGCCCGTGCGGCGCCGCTGCTGGAGCAGCAGCCACGCGAGGAAGGCGAGCGCGACGAGCGCGACCGGCGGCGCGAGGATCGACAGCCCGGCGAGCACGAGCCCGGCGACCTCGGCGTAGACCGGCAGCGTCGCGGCGGTCTCTCTGTCGAGCCGTCTGCGCGTCGAGGCGAAGACGCCGCGGGCGGCCGCCTCCGCGAGTGCGGCGCAGGCGATCCCCGCGATCAGCCCGATGCCGAACGCGTAGTGGTGGTCCTGCAGCGCGCCGCCGAACAGGAGCGCGCCGAGCGCGATCCCGATGCCCGCGACGGCCGCGCCGAACGGCCCGCTGGAGACGTCCTCCGGCGGCCGGCGGCGCTCCGCGACGACCAGCGAGATCACGCCGATCACCAGCGCCAGCAGGAACGCCGGCCTCTCCATGAACGCCACCTTCGTGTGGTCGAAGTCGATTCCCGCGTCGCCGCGCGCGAGCGCGCAGGCGAGCAGCGCAGGCAGGAACGGGCGCAGGCCGACGGCCAGCGCGAGGCCGATTCCAAGGCAGATAGCGAGGAAGAGCGTCATGTTCTGCGGTAGCTTGGCTGCATGACGATAGCCGAGCGCGACAGGCTTCCGGGCCTGCGCGGCGAAGTCCCCGCAATGGCGACGCCCGCGCCGACCCGGTTTCCGCGATGACGAGACGCGAGCCGCCGCGCTCGACAGCGCGCGACCTCGAGCGCTACGCCGGGCTGTTCGCGCAGCGCACGAAGGTGATGCGTTCCTCGGCAATGCGCGACCTGATGTCGCTGACGGAGCGCCCGGAAGTGATCTCGCTCGCCGGCGGGCTCCCCGACACCTCCACGTTCCCCCCTGACACGTACGCCGCGCTGATGGCGGCGGTCGCGGAGGAGGCGACCGCGAGAGCGCTCCAGTACGGGCCGACCGAGGGCTTCGCCGCGGCGACCCGCTGCATCGCCGAGGTGATGGCGGCCGAAGGGATGACGGTCGACGAAGGCGAGCTGCTCGTCACGACCGGCGGCCAGCAGGTGATCGACCTCGTGTGCAAGACGCTCGTCGATCCGGGCGACGTGGTCGTCGCCGAGGCGCCGACGTATCCGGGCGCGGTGCCGACGTTCTGCTCCTACGAGGCGGACGTCGTGCAGATCGAGATGGACGCCGACGGCATGCGGGTCGACGAGCTGGAGGAGGCGCTCGACCGGCTGGAGCGCGAGGGGCGGCGGCCGAAGTTCATCTACACGATCCCGAACTTCCAGAACCCGGGCGGCGTGACGATGTCGCTGCCGCGCCGCGAGCGGATCGTGCGGATCGCGCACGAGCGCGAGCTGCTCGTGCTGGAGGACAACCCCTACGGCCTGCTGCGCTACGAGGGCGAGCCGCTGCCGACGCTCTACTCGATGGACGGCGGCCAGTTCGTCATCTATCTCGGCACGTTCTCGAAGATCCTCTCGCCGGGGATCCGGCTCGGCTGGGCGGCGGCGCCACGGCCGGTCCTGCAGAAGATGAACCTCGGCAAGCAGGCGGCCGACCTCTGCAGCTCCTCGATGACGCAGCTCTTCGTGGCCGAGTACTTCGCCGCCGGCGGGTGGCGCGACTACGTCGAGTCGCTCTCGGCGATCTACCGCACGCGGCGCGACGCGATGCTGGAGGCGTTGCGGGCGTGGTTCCCGCGCGAGGCGGCGTGGACGGAGCCCGAGGGCGGGCTGTTCATCTGGGCGACGCTGCCGGACTACATCGACACGACCGACCTGCTCGCGCGGGCGCTGAGCGAGAACGTCGCGTTCGTGCCGGGCCGCGCGGCGTACCTTGACGGGCGCGGCGGCTCCTCGATGCGGCTGAACTTCTCGGGCGTGAGGGAGGAGCAGATCCGCGAGGGCGTGCGGCGGATCGGCAAGGTCGTCGCCGAGCAGGTCGCGCTGTACGGCACGCTCACCGGCGCGGCGCCGCCCGCTCCGCCCGTGGTCGAGGAGGAGGCGGCGGCCGGCGAGCCGCTCGCCGACGTGCTGGAGCTGCCGCGCAGGCGCGAGGCGCGCTGGCGCGCCGAGTCCGACCGCTGAGATGAGCACCGTCGCCGTGTTGCAGGGCGGCCGCTCGCTCGAGCGGCAGGTGTCGCTGAAGTCGGGCGCGCGCGTCGAGGACGCGTTGCAGCGGCTCGGGCACACGGCGGTCGCGCTCGACGTCGGCACCGACCTGGTCGGGCGGCTGATCGAGCTGAGCCCGGACGCCGTCTTCGTCGCCCTGCACGGCCGCGACGGCGAGGACGGCACGATCCAGGAGCTGCTGGAGGTGCTCGGGCTGCCGTACACCGGCTCGGGCGTGGCGGCCTGCATCCGCTGCTGGGACAAGGTGCTGACGAAGCATCTGCTGCGCGACGCGGCGATCCCGACGCCCGACTTCCACGCGTTCAGCGAGACGGCCTTCCGCGAGCTGGGCGCGGCGCAGGCGCTGCCCGCGATCGAGCGACAGCTCGCGTTCCCGCTGGTGGTCAAGCCGGCGGCGCAGGGCTCGGCGCTCGGGATCAAGTTCGCGCGCACCGCGGCCGACGTGCCGGCGGCGATCGTCTCGGCGTTCTCGTACGACCGCAAGGTGCTGCTGGAGCGCTACGTGCCGGGCCGCGACCTGGCCGTCTCGGTCGTCGAGCAGGAGGACGGCGAGCCGCTCGCACTGCCGGTCGTGGAGGCGCTGCCGGAGGGGCGCGACTTCTACGACTTCGAGGCGCGCTACGAGATCGGCCGCACGCGCTTCGTGTGCCCGGCCGAGCTGCCGGACGGGGTCGCGGAGCGCACCCAGGAGCTGGCGGTCGAGGCCTACCGCGCGCTGGGTTGCGCGGGGTTCGCGCGGGTGGACCTGATGCTGCGCGACGACGGCGAGCTGTTCGTGCTGGAGGCCAACAGCGTGCCGGGCCTGACGGAGACGAGCCTGCTGCCGCAGGCGGCGGACGCGGCGGCGATCACGTTCGACGCGCTCGTGGAGCGCATTCTGGCGCTCAGCTTTCGCCGGCGAAGTCCTCGGGCGTGACCTGGTCGAGGAAGTCCTTGAACTTCTCGACGACCTCCTCGGTGTCCTCGACCTCGTGCTCGAACTCGATCGCCGACTCCGCGATCACTTCCTCGGCGGCGAAGATCGGCGCGCCAGCGCGCACGGCGAGCGCGAGCGCGTCGCTCGGGCGCGAGTCGATCTCCATCTCTCTGCCGTTCACCGCGAGCGTGATCGACGCGTAGAAGGTGTTCTCCCTCAGCTCGGTGACCGCGACGCGCGTGCAGGAGACGTCGAGCTCGCCGAGCATGTCGGACAGGAGGTCGTGCGTCATCGGGCGGGGCGTCGTCGCGCCCTGCAGCTTCATCAGGATCGCCGCCGCCTCCGGATGCCCGATCCAGATCGGCAGGAACTTGTTGCTGTCGACGGCCTTCAGGAGCACGATCGGCTGCTTGCCAACCATGTCGAAGCTCACGCCGTAGATGACCATCTCCTGCACGAACCTGCTCCTTGCGGTGGGCGAGGTCCAAGTATAGGCGGGGCTTGGGGCGCGGCCGGACCGCCGCGCCGGCCGTGTCAGGACAGGTCCAGCACCGGCGTCGGCGCCTGGATCTGGCGGCCATCGCCGTGCGGCACGATCGCCGTGCCGACGGCGAAGAACTCGATCACGTGGCTGCCCCAGCCGTGGCTGTGCTCTCTCAGCTGGACGCCGACGATGCCCTCGGCCTGGAGCTCCTGCGCCTCGGCCTGCATCCGCTCCATCGCCAGCTCGCGCGCGTCGTAGAGCGCCTGCGTGAAGTTCGGCAGCTCGACGTTCTGGCCGGCCTGGCGCATCGCCTTGAACATGCCGCGATGCGCGACGTGGTAGACGCACGACCCGAGCACCATCCCGACCGGACGGTGGCCGCTCTGCAGCAGCGTCCAGAAGTCCTGGCCGGAGAGGTCGCTCGTGAACGGGCGGCCGTTCGGCGCGCGATGCAGCTCGCCGTCGCGGTGGCGGATCGCGGTGCCGATCGCGATGAACTCGGCCATGTTCTCGCCCCACTCGTAGCGACCGATGTCGAGGCGCACGCCGACGACGCCGTCCGCGCCGAGCTGGTCGGCCTCCTCCTCCATGCGCGTCATCGCCAGCTCGCGTGCGGTGTACATCGCCTCGGAGAGGACCGTCATCTCCTGGCTCTTGCTCCAGTTCGACTGCTGGAAGCCGATGTGGAAGATCGACGAGCCGACGACGAGCCCGAGCGGCTCGAAGCCGGCCTCCTTGACGAGCAGGAACTCGCTGACCGACAGGTCCGACGTGAACAGGCCGCGCTTGTTCTGCTCCAGGCGCTCGCGCCCTGCCTGCGGGACGCCCTCGAGCGACGTGGGGTCGTAGGTGCTCATGTGGGCGCTCCTTGTCGGACGACGGGCTGGATCTCGGGTTCGAGGCGCCGGTGCTCGCCGCGCTGGACGATGCCGGTGCCGATGACGTGGAAGGTGACGATCAGGTCCTCGCGCTTCCCGGAGCCGGTCTGGTCGACCTCGCGGGTCGCGATGTGCTGGTCGAGCGCGACGCCGACGACCGCGGTCGCGCCGTTGCGCCACGCCTCGTCGTTCGCGCGCCCGAGCGCCAGCTCCCGCGCCGCATAGAGGCCTTCGGTGTTATCGGTCAGCTCCTGGTTGGGCTGAAAGCGCTGCCAGCCGCCGGTCAGCCGCTGCGTCGCATAGCCGGGGACGACGTAGAGGACCGAGGTCGCCGTCACGACGCCGACCGGGTCGTAGCCGGCGCGGCGCAGCAGCAGGAAGTCGGACATCGAGAGGTCGGTCAGGATCGGCTTGTCGGTGGGCCGCTCGCCGTCGAGCACGACAGCCGTCCCGTTCACGACGATCTCGATCTCGCCGCCGAGGAACGCGTGCCGTCTGCCGGTGAAGGCCACGTCGACGACCGCGTGGCAGCCCGCCAGCTCGGCCTCCTCGGTGAGCCGTCCCAGCGCGAGCGCGCGAGCGCGGTTCCACGCCTGGGAGACCGTCTCCAACTCGAAGCCCGTGCCCCGCGTCTGCCAGCCGGTGCTCCAGGGGTAGCTCTGCCAGCCGACCTGGTAGACGGAGCTGCCCATCACCTGCGCGACCGGGCGCACGCCCGCCTCGCGGCAGAGCGCGAAGTCGGCGACCGACAGGCCGGAGGTGAAGCCGGTCGTGCTGGCCGCAAGCTCCCGCATGCGACGTTCGGCGGCGAGCGGGATCGAGCCGCTCTCGACCCGTGCGACGTCCTCCGCGCGGCGGCGATCGGCCTCGTCGTCGTCTTGACCGTTGCCGCCGCGGAGGGAGTCGAGCAGGCCCACGGACGTCCTCAGTCGAGCAGTCTGGCGAGCGCTTCGCGTGCGGCGGCGCTCGTCTGCCCCTGCTCGCCGAGGTCCTTCGCGATCCCGTCGACCCACGCTTCGAGTCCGAGCGGCTCGCGTCTGATGACGACGCCGCGGACCTCCTGAGCCCGCGCGGCGTCGATCTCGCTTCCGCGCACGTGCAGCGCATAGCGGCACTCGCCGAGCGTCACCTCGATCTCCTCGACGATCCGCTCCTTCGAGAGAAAGCGCTTCGCGCGCCGGGTCACGCGGGTCGCGTGCGGGAGCGCCTGCTCCAGCTTGCGCGCAAGTACCTCGATGCCGACGGCGAGCTCCGCGCCGTCCGCCCGGATCCCCGCCGCGGCGAGGTCGAAAGACGCTTCCCCGGCCACTGGTGGGCAGTCTATCGGCGCGCTCATTCGCCGATCGGGGCGCGCAGGTCGCCGACGTCGACGGCCTCGATCTCCACGGCCGTCGGGGGCCTCAGGACCCGCACCACCTGGCCGGCGGCATCGAGCCAGTCGACCTGCGTCGGGTCGCTCGCGGCCGCTGCCTGCCGGTAGGCGGCGTTCGCCTGCGCGGAGCGCAACGCGACGCGGCGGTTCTGCGCGGCGGTCAGGTGCGGGTTCCCGCAGCGAAAGGGCCCGTGACCGACGCGCCAGCAGCCGCCCTCCTCGGCGCTCAGCGCTGCCGCGCGCCGCTGTAAGGCTTTGAGGCGGCGGCGTGAAGACGAGACCGTTGCCGGCGACGGGCACCGTGACCGGCGGACCGGATCGGTAGAGGACCCGCAGCGACGCCACCCGTCGGGCACGAGCGAGACCACGGGGTCAGTTCGGCCGCCCGTGGCGAAAAGGTCAGCGCCGGCCTCGATCTCGGCGAACGGCTCGCAGCCGAGCGCGCCGTTGCCACCGCCGGGGCGTCGTCGGACCGCGCCGCGCGGCGAAAGAGCGAGGATCGAGGAGGCGAGCGGCGCCGAGACCGCCTGCGGCGGCGGCGGTCTCGGGCCGAACAGCCGCAGCGGATCAACGTCGCACGACAGCGACCGCGGGAGCGACGCGCTGCGTGCCGAGGTCTGGCCGCAGCCGGTGGCGCAGAGGAGCCCGAGCGGCGCCATCACTACGGCGAGGCCCGTGGCGCAGGGGAAGGCGCGGCGCCTCATCGCAGTCGTCACTCTAGATCGCGGTCTATCGTGCTGCGCTGGTCTGCCGCCGCCGGTCATGGTGCGTGGTTTGCAGGGTCGCGGCGGAGATCAGGGGCTGATCAGCTCTGTGCCGGGGATGTAGGTCGCGACGCGGCGGGGATCGCGGGTCAGGAGCGGCCGGCGGGTGACGGCGGCGTGTGCGCCGATGAGAAAGTCGGGCAGAACCGCCTCGCGCGAGCCGCCGGACCGCCGGTAGGCGGCATGGGCGTGGCCTGCGAGGAACGCGGCTTCGCTCGGGATCTCTTCCAGCACGGCCATGGCCGGCAGCGCATCCCGCAGCTCCTCGATGCGGGAGAAGCGCGGCGCGATCTCGGCGAGCACCACCGCATTGAGGATCAACGCGCCTCGTTGGGCGGCCGTGACGAGGTGCTCCTCGGACCATGAGAGCCATCTGCGGTCCTCGGTGAAGACGTCGAGCAGGACGCTGCTGTCGACAATGGTCCCAGCGCGCGTCACGTGCGCGTGAGCGCGAGGATCTCGTCCGTCGTCATCGCGACGTCGCCAGCGCCCCGCATCCGCTTGATCTCGCGTGCCGCGCGTGCGGGCTCGACGACGAGACGGGCGCCGCGTCGGTCAAGCTCGAAGGAGACGTCTGTTCCCGTCTCGATGCCGAGCGCGCGGCGAACGTCCAGTGGGATCGTGACCTGGCCCTTCTGCGTGACGCGCATGCGGTAAGGCTAGCAGTCCTTACCGCCGAACCGGCACCGCTCGCTGCTCGAGCCGCCGATCAACGTCCTGCGACTCGGGTTCCTGGCACACCAGATCGCAGTGACCGGCGACGACGGCCTGAAGGAGCTGTTGCGCGAGGTCAGCGCCTATCCCGGCGACGAGGCGGAGCCTGCTACGCCGTCAGTTGGGGCCAGTGAGTTCCTCGGGCCAGTCCGCGTCCGCGCGCCCGATGGAGGCGAGTGGGCGTTCTTCGGGATGTCCGCCGACTTCGACACCCCGTTCGAGGTTACGAGCTCCGAGCTCGCCCTCGAGCTCCTCTTCCCTGCCGACGAGCGCACACAGCGTGCGTTCGCGAAGGGAGACTCATGAGCACGATCAATCCGACGCTCGGGCGCGCGCTCGCCGGGCTCGGCGGCGCGCTTCTCATCGCGTCGCTGTTCCTGCCCTGGAGCGAGCTGCACGGTGAGACGCAGACGGGCTTTCAGACCATCGCGGTCTGAGATCTGTTCGCCGTGATCACCGGGGTCTGTGGGCTCGTCGCCGCGGCGACTGGCGGGCGGTTCGGGTTCTTCCGCGATGACCTCTCCTTCAACGGGATGACCGACATCATCGGCGTCGCGCTCACGGTCCTGATCGGCTGGCTGCTGGTGTTCGATTTCCCCGCCGGCGCCGGCCGCGAATTCGGCGTCTACCTGGCCCTGCTCGGAGCGGCGTCGATCGTCACGGGCGCCGGGGATTTTCCGCGTCAAGTCGCTGTTCCCAGCCCTGCCGGCCGCTAGGGGCGGGCGGCGCCTCCGCAAGAACCCCGCATAATGCAGGGACTCTCCGAGTGGGCGATCCTGGACTCGAACCAGGGACCTCTTCCTTATCAGAGAAGCGCTCTAACCGACTGAGCTAATCGCCCCGCGGGAGCCGATTCTAGCGGGATGGGCGTGCCGCGGGCGCGCGAACGTCAGGGCGCGCTGTAGGCGCGCTCGGGCAAGTCCGTCGCGGCGAGGCGGTGGGCCAGATCGAGTGCCTCGGCGAGCGAGTCGAACGCGAGCTGGAGACGGTAGCCGTCGCCGCTTGGCGTCACGGTGACCTCTGCACCGAGCGCGGCGCCGAAGGCGTCGGAGAGCTGCTCGACGGCGGCCTCCTGGTCAGGATGGAGCACGCGACGCGCGCTCGTGGAGCGCGAGCGCGCGGTGCGGGGCGCATCCACATCGCGCGCGCGGCGCTCCAGCTCGCGCACCGACCAGCCGCCCGCGGCGGCGGCGCGCGCGAGCCGCCGCCGCGCGTCGTGCGCTCTCGCGAGCAGCAGCGCGCGGCCGTGGCCCTCGCTGAGGTCGCCACGCTCCATCAGCGCGAGCGCCTCGTCGGGCAGGTCGAGCAGGCGGATGAGGTTCGAGACGGCGACGCGGCTGCGGCCGACGCGGCGACCGACGTCCTCGCGGGTCAGGCCCAGCTCTTCGACGAGCGCGGCGCAGGCGCGCGCCTCCTCGACCGGGTTGAGATCCTCGCGGGCCATGTTCTCGATCACGGCCAGCTCGAGCGAGGCCGCGTCGTCGTGCCGGCGCACGATCGCGGGGATCTCTCTCAATCCGGCGAGCTGCGCGGCGCGCCAGCGCCGCTCGCCGGCGATCAGCTCGTAGAAGCCGCCGGCGACCGGCCGCACGAGCACGGGCTGCAGCACGCCCCGCTCCGACAGCGACCCCGCGAGGGCGCTCAGCGCCTGCTCGTCGAAGTGGCGGCGCGGCTGGTGCGGGCTTGGGCCGATCGTCTCGACGGCCAGCTGCCGCAGCTCCTCGGGCTCCTCCTTCGGCGAGGCCGCGAGGATCGCCGCGAGGCCCTTGCCCATCCCGCGCGCCTTGCCGTGCGGCTTCGGCAGCTCGTCGTTGCGCAGCCGCGCGCGCTGGGGCGGCTTGCGCGCCTTCTCAGCCACGCGCCGCCACCTCCCGTGCCAGCTCGAAGTAGGCGTCCGCGCCGGCGCAGTGGGGATCGTGATGGATCACGGGCAGGCCGAAGCTCGGCGCCTCGCCGATCCGCACGTTGCGCGGGATGACCGTCTCGAAGACGAGCTGGGGGAAGTGCGAGCGCACCTCCTGCTCGACGTCCTGCGCGAGGCGCGTGCGGCCGTCGTGCATCGTCAGCACCATGCCGGCGATCGTGAGGCGCGGGTTCAGCTCGCGCTGGATCAGCGAGAGCGTGTCGAGCAGGCCCGCGAGGCCCTCCAGCGCGAAGTACTCGGCCTGCACCGGAACGATCACCCGGTCGGCCGCGACGAGCGCGTTGACGGTGAGCGGACCGAGCGACGGCGGGCAGTCGAGGATCGTGAAGTCGTAGCGATCACGCACGGACGCGAGCGCGTCGCGCAGGCGACGCTCGGATCCCTCGATGCGCGGCAGCTCGACGTTCGCGCCGGCGAGGTCGGGGCTCGCGGGCACGATCGCGAGGCGCGGGATCGTCGACGGCCGGATCGCCTCCGCGAGGGTGGCGTCGCCGGACAGCGCCTCGTAGACGCTCGGCATCGCGTCCTTCGGCAGGCCGAGCCCGACGGTGGCGTTTGCCTGCGCGTCCATGTCGACGAGCAGCACCTCGTACTCCGCCTCGGCGATGCAGGCGGCCAGGTTGACAGCCGTGGTCGTCTTGCCGACCCCGCCCTTCTGGTTGGCGATCGCGTAGACGGTGCTCATGCGATGGGGGCGCGGTCGAGCATCGCCGTCACGGTAGCGGCGATCACGGTCGGAGGTCGGCCGGGTCCCGGCGCTCACGCGTCGCGGGCGCCGAGCGGCCGCTTGCGCGCCATCCCGGGACGCCGCGGGAAGCGCTCCGGCGTCGGCGCGACCTTGCGCAGGACGTGCAGGTGACGATGCTCGGCACCGGTGTACGGATGAACATGCCGGACCTCCTCCAGTGCGAGCCCGAGCATGGTTGCCGCCGTGGCGCCGTCGCGCTCCTCCTGGGCGTCCCGGCGGCCTTTCCAGGCGACGAGCACGCCGCCGTCGCGCAGCAGCGGCGCGGCGTACTCGGCGAGGACGGTGATCGGCGCGAGCGCGCGAGCGGTGACGAGGTCGCATGTGCCGATGCCCGTGTGCCAGGTCTCCGCCCGCTCGGCGATGACCTCCACGTTCGTCACTGCTGCTGCGTGCGCGGCGGCACGAATGAAACCGCACTTGCGCGCCACGCTCTCGACCAACGCGACCTCTGCTGCCGGCAGCGCGACCGCGAGCGGCAAGCCCGGGAACCCCGCGCCGGCTCCGAGGTCGGCGACCCGGCCGGCGGCGCGCACCGCATCCAGCTCCAGCGCGACGAGCGCGTCGGCGACATGGGCGTGGACCGCCTCTGCGGGCGAGCGGATCGGCGTCGGCGCGTGCGGGTCCGCGTCCAGGGCGCGCAGCAGCGCGCCGAGCCGTGATGGCGCGTCCTCCGGCAGGGCGTAGCGCTCGCACAACAGCTCCAGCTCGCGCTCAACGCGCGGGTCGGACGTCATGGCGCGGAGGGCGCTCGCGCCCGCACGCGGGCGATGTAGTCGGCGTAGGTCGTGCGCATCGCGTCGAAACGGGCCGCGGCGTGCCCGTCGAACTCGGGCCCGAGCGCGTCCTCGAGGATCGGCAGGACGTCCTCCACGAGCGCGGGCCCGCGCGCCATCCACTGGTAGTAGGAGCGCTCGCCGTGGTGGTACGGCCCGTAGAGCTTCGTGCGCGGGAAGGCCTCGATCAGCCATCTGAAGAGCGCCTCGTGGCGAGTGTGCATGCGCAGGGTGATTTGCGGCTGCTTTCCGTCGCCGCCGAACGAGCCCTCGCCGATGAGGATCCCGACGAGCAAGCCCCGCTCGAATGACGTCAGCGCCATGGCCGCGCCGCTCCACACGGACCAGCGAGCCAGGGCCTGACGGGCCTGACGGGCCAGGCAGCCTGTTTCACCGTCATGTAAAACGTGAAACGCGAAGCAGGCACGCGAACGGGGCCTGAAGGAGGCTAGTCGCCGGCGGGCGCCACGACGAGGTACCGGTCCGGCTCGGTCCCCTCGCTGTACGTCTCGATGCCATCCCGGTCGCGGAGATACTCATGCACGACGCGTCGCTCGACCGCGTTCATCGCGTCGAGCGCGACCGCGTCGCCGGTGCGCAGCACCTGTTCGACCGCCTCGTCGGCGTCCTGCTGCAGCAGGGCCGCGCGCCGCTCCCGATAGCCGGCCGCATCGACGGTCACGCGCTTGCGCTCCTCCTCGCCACGGTAGGCAACCCGGTAAGCGAGGTGCTGGATCGCGTCGATCGTCTGTCCGTGGCGGCCGATCAGAAGCCCGAGGTCGTCCCCTTCGAGGTTCGCATGCACTCCGTCCGCGTCCTCGGAGACCGTGACCTCGGCATCGACCCCGACTGCGCGGACGATCTCCTCGAGCATGTGACGCACGCGCGCCGCCGCGTCGCTTGCGCTCACCGTCGCCGCCCCGTTCGCTTCTTCTTTCTGCGCGATGGGGGCGGTCCCGAGGCGGAGGCTCCGTTCGTGCCCGCCCCCTCTGCCGCCCTCGGCGTCTTGCCGGCCGGGGCCTTCCCGTCGCCGCCGCCCTTCGCTGGCGCCTTGCCGGCGGCTGTCCCGGCGTCGCCGCCGCGTCCCCCCGACAGCGCGGCGGCTCCCGCTGGGACCGGCGGGCGCCCAGGCACGCCGACCGTCTTGCGGACGATCAACTGCTGCACGATCGTCCAGCAGTTGGTCGTGATCCAGTAGACCATCAGTCCCGCCGGGAAGCGGATGATGAATGTGACGAAGATCAGCGGCAGGCCGAGCATCAGCATGCGCTGGTTTCTGTCCGCCATCGCGGAGGAGCTCAGCAGGCCGGAGGCAAGCTGGCTCGCGATGTAGAGGACGATCAGCACGACCAGTACCGCGCCGGTCGCCCTCGCGGTCAGATCGGGGATGAAGAGGAAGCTCGGGTCCGCGACCGTGATGTGGTGGGCCGCCGCGTAGGAGGAGTCGGCGAACTGCGAGCAGGTCACGTTCGAGACGCTGCTGTGGACCGACGCCGCGTAGCCTTCGATCCCGGGGCACATGTCCAGCTTGAGGTCCTTGCGCAGCATGTAGTACAGCGCGAAGAAGAACGGCAGCTGGAACACCAGCGGGAGGCAGGAGGCCAGAGGATTGACTCTGTTCTCCCGGTAGAACTTCATCATCTCCTGCTGCTGGCGCTGCTTGTCCTCTCTGTACTTCTCCTGGATCTTCTTCAGCTCGGGCGCCAGGACCTGGAGGCGCTGCATCGACGTGACCTGCTTGAGCGTCAGCGGCAGCACGACCAGCCGCACCGTCACGGTCAGCAGGATGATCGACAGCCCCCAGCCCGTCCCCACCGTGTCATGGAAGAAGAGCAGGACTCTTTCGCAGACCGTGATCAGCGGCTGGAGAGGATTGGCGAAGGGGATGAACATGGGCGGGGGTTCGCTCCGGCGGCCTCGTGCTAGGCGCTCGGCGCCGCAGGTCGTCGCGGGTGGAAGAGGTGCTGCTCGTGGACGGGGTCGTACCCCCCGTGGCTCCACGGATTGCAGCGCAGCAGCCGCCAACCCGCGAGGATCAGCCCGCGGAGTATGCCGTACTCCTCGACAGCCTGCGCGGCGTACTCCGAGCAGCTCGGCGCGTACTTGCAGCGTGGCCCCAGCAGCGGCGAGATCGTCCGCTGGTACAGGCGAATCGGCGCGACGACGAGGACGCGCAGCGCGCTCATCTGCGCTCGCCCTCGACGCGAGCGCGCAGCTGCTCGATCAGCTCGGCGAGCGACGCGCGCAGGCCCTCGAGCCCGTCGCGCTCGGCGACGATGCGCGCCTCCGGGCGCGCGACGATGACGACGTCGTGTCCCTCGGGCAGCTGCGCGGCCTCCTGCTCGAACGCCTCGCGCAGCAGCCGCTTCACCTTGTTGCGCTCGACCGCGCCGCCGACTCTGCGCGACACGGACAGGCCGAGCCGGGGCTCGTCGGCGACACTTGCGGCATCCGGACGCGGGAAGCCGTAGACGATCAGGACGCGGTTCGCGTGCGAGCGTCCTTGACGGAAGACCCGGTCGAACTCGGCGCTGCGGGAGAGCCGCCCGCGCTTGCTTCGCCGGGCTGCGACGCCCGGGCGGCCGCTCATCAGACCGTGAGGCGCTTGCGGCCTTTGTCGCGCCGACGCTTGAGCGTCAGACGACCAGCGCGCGTCTGCATGCGGGCCCGGAACCCATGTGTGCGGGCGCGCTTGCGCTTCTTCGGCTGGTAGGTGCGTTTCATGGCTACTCCTGAGCGGGGGCCCGCTTCCGCCGGCTATGTGACCGGCTGACGATCCCGTCGGGGAGGGCCAGTATACGCGCAGGCGTGCACGGGGCCGGCCCGGCCGCTTATGCACAGGTTGTCGACATCCGTTCGACAGCTGCACACAGCCTCCCGGCGGCCGTGGCGACCTTTTTCCCGCGATTTGCGCACTCGCCCCTGAGGGGGCGCCACGCACGCGCGGCGCGCCGATGTCGCACTGCTATATTCGCCGCCCCGCCGGGGTCTTCGGACCCCTCCATCCCCCGCAACGCAACCCGACGAGGAGTCGGTCGGCGACCCCTGTGCACCCAGCGCTCGAGCACACCTGGCCCCAGATCCAAGCCGAGCTCCGGCGCGCGGTCACCGACTCGACCTACCACCTCTGGCTCGCGCCTCTCAGAGCGCGAGCGATCGAGGGAGACACGCTGCTCGTCGGCGCGCCGGAGGAGATCCGCACATGGGTCGCCGAGCGCTTCGAGCGCGTGCTGCAAACGTGCGCTGCGGCCGTCCTCGGCGAACGCACCACCGTCGCCGTCGTTCCTCTGCAGGCGCAGGAGACCGTGGGCGGCACCGGCAAGCGGACGATCAGCGCGCTCCCGCACGCGCATGGGACCAGCCACCTGGTCGACGCGTTCAACCCGAAGTACACGTTCGACCAGTTCGTCATCGGCGACGGCAACCGGCTCGCGCACGCCGCGTCGCTCGCAGTCGCCGAGCTGCCCGGACAGGCCTACAACCCGCTCTTCCTCTACGGGCCGCCGGGCCTCGGCAAGACGCACCTGCTGCACGCGATCGCCAACTACGTCAACGAGTACGGCGACGGCATGACGGTCCGCTACACGACGCTCGAGGCCTTCACGAGCGAGTTCGTGGGCGCGCTCAAGTCGAGCTCGGTCGAGACGTTCAAGCGGCGCTATCGCGACACCGACATCCTGCTGATCGACGACGTGCAGTTCTTGGAGCGCAAGGCGAAGATCGAGGAGGAGTTCTTCCACACGTTCAACGCGCTCTACGAGACGGGCAGCCAACTCGTCGTCACGTGCGACCGCATGCCGCGCGACATGAACGCGCTCGCCGATCGCCTGCGCGAGCGCTTCGAGTCCGGCCTCGTCGCCGACATCCGGCCGCCCGACCTCGCCACGCGCATGACGATCCTGCGCAAGCGGGTCCAGCACGACGGGGTCCAGCTCGGCGATCCGGACGCAATCGTCCCGATCGCCGAACGCGTGACGGCGAACGTGCGCGCGCTCCAAGGCGCGCTGATCCGCGTCGTCGCGTTCCACTCGCTCACCGGCCGCGCGATCGACCGTGCACTCGTCACGCACGTCCTTGACGGCCTCTATCCCGGGAGTGAGGCGGGCGCAGCCGGCAGGGTCAACACGCTCGAGGAGATCCAGGCGGCCACGTGCGAGCGGCTGAGCATCTCGCCGGAAGCGCTGACCTCCTCGGACCGCAGTGCCCGCGTCGCCTGGGCCCGGCAGGTCGCGATGTACCTCGCACGCGAGCTGACTGACGCGACGCTGCCGGCGATCGGCCGTGCCTTCGGCGGCCGCAACCACACGACGGTCCTACACGCGTGCAGACGCGCGAGCGAGCGGATCGCCCACGACGCCGACGCCCACGAGCTCGTCCGCAGTCTCACCGCCACGCTGCAGCAGCCGAATGCCGACCGCTCCGCCTGAGAGACTTCCTACGCTCGTGTCCACACGCGATGTGCACGGAAGATCCCCCGCAGCACCGCTGCATCGAGCAGTTGTGAACATGCCGACACCCCCTATGACAACGATTCCCTCTGATCTGAGGTCTTCATCGTGAAGCTGTCCGCCGCGCGCGAGGAGCTGCTCGCTCAGCTCCAGACCGTCAGCCGCGTCGCCTCCACACGCGGCGCGATCCAGGCGCTGTCGGGCGTCCAGATCGTCGCGGAGCCGGGCGCCGATGGGGTTGTCGAGCTGCGTGCAACGGACATGGAGGTCGGCCTGCGCGTCCCGCTCCCGGCGCAGGTGGAGCGCGAGGGCTCGGTCGTGCTGCCGGCTCGGCTGCTCGTCGACGTCGTCCGCTCGCTGTCGGGTCCGACCGTCGCGCTGGAGCTGCGCGCCGACCAGCAGGACGTCGAGCTGATTGCCGGCAACGCGACGTTCCACATCCGCACGCTGCGTAGCGAGGACTTCCCTCCGTTCCCGGAGCCGGAGGAGAGCGGCGCCGTGCGCGTGCCGGCGCAGGCCTTCGTCGCGACGGTCCTCAAGGTGGCCAACTCGGCCTCGCGCGACGAGACGCGGCCGGTGCTGACCGGCATCCTCGTCTCCGCGTCCGAACGCGAGCTGCGCATGGTCGCGACCGACTCCTACCGCCTGAGCGTGAAGGAGACGCAGCTCGAGCAGCCGCTGCAGCAGTCCTTCGAGGCGAACGTTCCGGCACGCGCGCTGCAGGAGCTGGCGCGCCTCGCCCAGCAGCTCGAGGGCGAGGAGCTGAGCGTGGCGGTGCGCCAGAACCAGATCGTCTTCGGGATCGGCCGGGTCGTGCTCTCCTCGCGCCTGATCGAAGGCCAGTTCCCCAACTACCGCCAGCTGCTGCCCGAGTCCTACGAGCACGAGCTGACGCTGTCCGGCGGAGAGGTGACGGACGTCGTGCGCCGCATCAGCTTGCTTGCGCAGAAGAATGCGCCGCTGCGGCTGTCCTTCCAGCCCGGCGAGTTGACGGTGTCCTCACAGACGCCGGACATCGGCGAAGCGCGCGAGTCGCTGCCTGTCGCGTTCCAGGGCGAGCCGTTCGAGATCGGCTTCAACCCGGAGTTCCTGCGCGACGGGCTGGAAGGCGTCGAGGCGGGCGACATCGTGCTGAAGCTGATCAGCCCGCTGCGTCCCGGGCTGATCCAGGCCGCCGACGACCCGGGCTTCCTCTACCTGATCATGCCGATCCGCCTCAACGTCTAGGGCGGGTGGGGCCGGGGTCGTGCGGATCGTGCGCCTTGCGATGCGCAACTTCCGCAGCTACGCCGCAGCCGACGTCGAGCTGGGCCCCGGCGTGACGGTCGTGACCGGCCGCAACGGCGCCGGCAAGACCAACCTGCTTGACGCGCTCTACTTCGGCTGCACCGGGCGCTCGTCGCGCACGACGAACGAGCGCGAGCTGGTGCGCTTCGGCGAGTCGGTCGTGCGCGTCGAGGTGACGACGGAGGCGCCGGACGGCCGCCACGAGCTGAGCGTCGGCTTTACCCCCGGCGAGCCGAAACGGATGACGGCGGACGGCGTCCGCGTCGAGTGCCTGCTCGACGTCACCGGCCGGCCGCTCGTGAGCGTGTTCCTGCCCGACCGGCTGGAGCTGATCAAAGGCACGCCCTCGCTGCGGCGAGCGCACATGGACCAGCTCGTCGCCGCGCTGTGGCCTGCGCGCGTCGCGACGCGGCGGGCGTACGCACAGGCGCTCGCGCAGCGCAACGCGCTGCTGGCGCGCGGGCCTTCGGCCGCCGCCTCGCTCCACGCGTGGGACGGCGAGCTTGCGCGCCACGGGATCGCGCTGATGGCCGACCGCCGCGCCGCGATCGAGCTCGTGGCCGAGCGCTTCGCCGCGCGTGCGGAGGAGCTGGGCCTCGACGGCGACCCTGCGCTCGCCTACCGCCCGCGGTCGAAGGCGAGCGACCCGGAAGCGCTCGCAGCCGAGCTGGCCGACCGCCACGCGAGCGACCTCGAACGCGGCTTCACCGGCCATGGCCCCCACCGCGACGACCTGCTGCTCACGCGCGAGGGGCGCGAGCTCCGGGCCTATGGCTCGCAGGGGCAGCAGCGGCTCGGACTGCTCGCGCTGCTGCTGGCCGAGCGCGAGGCGATCGCGTCGACGCGCGAGGCGACGCCCGTGATGCTGCTCGACGACGTGATGAGCGAGCTGGACAGCGACCGCCGCGCGCGACTCGTCGGACTGCTGCGCGGCCGCGGACAGAGCGTCATCACGACCACCGATCTCGAGCACGTCCCCGGCGCCGAGGACCCCGGGGTGACGCGCCTGGCGGTCGCGGACGGGCGCGTGCTCCACGCTTCGGAGGCCGACGCGGCGTGAGTCGGCGCGCCCCCCGCCCGCTCGCGAGCGCGCTCGGCCCGTTGCAGGAGGCGCTCGCCCCGCGCACGCTGCTCGCCGAGGTGCAGCGGGTCTGGCCGGAGGCCGCGGGGGCCGCGATTGCGAGCGCGGCGGCGCCGGTGAGCGAGCGTGGCGGCGTCGTCACGGTCGCCTGCTCGGCGTCGGTGTGGGCGCAGGAGCTGGACCTGATGGCGCCGCTGCTGATGGAGAAGCTGAACGGCGCGATCGGCGGCGTAGGGGAGGTCAGACGGCTACGCTGCGTGACCGGCGCGCGCGCATCCGCATGACCACCGATTTTCCCTGGATTTTGCAGGACATTTGTGGTGGGACCGGACCTGGTCCGACGGGGTCCTTGTGCTATCCTTGTGCACATAAAGCCTTCGACGCCCCGGCGCGCTCCCCTTGGCGCGGCACCGGGGCGTTGCAACGTCTTCGGAGGACCGTTGGCCAGCGATAGATCTCCGGCTGACAAGCCGAGCCGTTCGTACGACGCCCAGGACATCACCGTCCTCGAGGGCCTCGAGGCGGTGCGCAAGCGGCCGGGCATGTACATCGGCTCCACCGGGGTCCGCGGCCTCCACCACCTCGTCTACGAGGTCGTCGACAACTCCGTCGACGAGGCGCTCGCCGGCCACTGCAGCGCCGTCGCGGTCACGATCCATCCGGACAACTCGATCACCGTCGTCGACGACGGCCGCGGCATCCCCGTCGCGACGATGGAGAAGGAGGGAAAGCCGGCCGTCGAGGTCGTGCTGACCGTCCTGCACGCGGGCGGCAAGTTCGGCGACGGGGGCGGCTACAAGGTGTCCGGCGGCCTCCACGGCGTCGGCGTCTCGGTCGTCAACGCGCTGTCTGAGCGGCTGCTCGTCGAGGTCAAGCGCGACGGCTTCGCCTGGTCGCAGGAGTACGCGCGTGGCAAGCCGCAGGGGCCCCTGGAGAGAGGCGTGGCGACCAAGGAGACGGGCACCGCGATCACCTTCCTGCCGGACGACGAGGTGATGGAGACGCTCGAGTTCGAGTTCTCCACGCTCGAGGAGCGCCTGCGCGAGACGGCCTTCCTCACGCGCGGCCTGAGGATCTCGCTCGCTGACGAGCGCGGCGAGGGCAGAAACGTCTCCTTCCAATATTCCGGCGGCATCGAGGACTTCGTCAAATATCTGAACGAGAACAAGGAGCCCGTTCAGAGAAAGATCGTCTACTTCTCGGGCGAGTCCGAGGAGGGCGCGGTCGAGGTCGCGATGCAATGGAACGGCTCCTACCAGGAGTCGGTCTTCTCGTTCGCCAACAACATCAACACGCACGAGGGCGGCTCCCACCTCTCGGGATTCAATGCAGCGCTGACGCGAACGCTGAACAAGGTTGCACGCGACATGGGCCTGCTGAAGGAGAAGGAAGACAATCTCGAGGGCGAGGACGTGCGCGAAGGGCTTGCGGCGGTGGTCTCGGTG
>Ga0134125_10001229_pt1 | contig 31800 bp, 24 predicted proteins | sample KB31751_FD_96464 | JGI IMG/M metagenome (GOLD analysis project Ga0134125, IMG submission 96464) | Terrestrial soil microbial communities with excess Nitrogen fertilizer from Kellogg Biological Station, Michigan, USA - KB3-175-1 | ecosystem: Environmental > Terrestrial > Soil > Unclassified ... | reverse complement strand
CCGCATCCTCAAAGTCGCCCGCACCATCGCCGACCTCGACGCCTCTCCCTCCATCGCCGCCAAACACATCGCCGAAGCGATTCAGTACCGCAGCCTTGACCGCAATTACTGGAGCTGACCCTGGAACTCTACCAACTCAAAATGATGTGGGTGGCGTGTTGAAGATATTGGCGCCCCGGCTCGACTCCACCGCCGATCCTCACGTCACGGCCACCCCGCTGCGCGTTTCGCCTGTTCCAGCGCCACTTCGATACCTCAGTCACGAAGGTGAAGGTGGTACCGCCCTCCATCTCGATCGGATCGCGCGGATGCTGGGTCAGCACGAATGCCGGCGCGTGGTACGGTGGACTGGCACCCCGCCAGCCCTTCCAGCTCTCATTGAGCCAGGGCCATGGATCGGGCTACCGGGATTTGAACATCCGTCGCCCCCGGAGGACTTCGATCTCAAGCCGAAACGTTTCTTCGTGCCGGCCGGTATTCAGCGCGAGTTTGTTGTCGGCAAGGACCAGAGCGCGGCGTTGGCTCCGGATGACAATGACTGGCACCTCTGTCAAGCCGAGCTTGCGTGCAGCCAGCAATCTATCGTGGCCACAATGATAACGGAGTCTGCGCCCGCAAGAATTGGAGTGACGAAGCCGAATTCCCTGGTCGCTGCCGCGATCTGCGCTACCCGCTCGTGCGATTGCGTGCGCGCGTGACTTTTGGGCGCTCTCGATCTCAACGGAAAGAGAGCACGGTTAGCATCGTCCGCATGACCGATGGAATAATGTCAACCCCCGTCGCTGGCAGCGTCAGTCTTTTATTCTCTATCCCTGTTCTCCGGGTTTGGCCACTTTCTGTCGCGACATGTATTCGGTCACGCCTGTGAATTTCTGTGCGGGCACAGCGCACAATTGCGACGCTCACAGATGGCGAATGAGCTAATATTGTGGAGAAGCAAACCACTTCGGTCCAATCCATGCCCTCGGAAACTTTTTGGCGGAATCGGCGTGTTCTCATCACAGGCCACACAGGATTTAAAGGCGGCTGGATGGTCAGTTGGCTCAAGAATCTGGGCGCCGTAGTTTCCGGTTACGCTTTGCCGCCCTCAACAAATCCCTCTCTATTCGAAGTATGCGGACTGGCGGTTCATGCCAACACGGTTTACGGCGATATTCGCGATCTGGACGCCGTCAAACGCGCCGTTGCGGCGTGGGAACCGGAAGTTGTTTTTCACATGGCCGCGCAACCGCTTGTGCTGCTTTCCCACAAACAACCTGTGGAAACTTTTGACATCAATGTCATGGGAACAGTGAACCTGATGGAGGCAGTCAGGACGGTGCCGAGCGTACGCGCCGTCGTCATCATTACGACCGATAAGTGCTATCAGAATCGGTCCTGGTTGTGGGGTTATCGCGAGGACGAACCAATGGGCGGGCGTGATCCCTACAGCGCCAGCAAAGGCGCTGCCGAGATCGCCGTAGCCGCGTACCGTGAAACGTTCTTTCAAAGAGGAAATACTGGAATCGCAACCGCAAGAGCTGGCAACGTCATCGGCGGCGGCGATTGGGCGGCGGATCGTATAGTTCCTGATGCGATTCGCACCCTGGCCGGGGGAGAGCCGCTGGCGGTCCGAAATCCGCACGCGATTCGACCGTGGCAGCACGTCCTCGAACCGATCGCGGGTTATTTTGCACTTGCGGAGAACCTGTATTCCGAGCCGCAGCGTTTCGGAGGCGGCTGGAATTTCGGACCCTCGGACTTTGATTGCGTCAATGTCGCCACGCTTGCCGGTTTGCTGACCGCATCGTGGGCAAATCATGCCGCCTGGGTTGCCGCGGAGCAATCGAACGCGCCACGGGAAGAAAGCTATCTGAAGCTGGACTCCAGCAAGGCTCGTTTTCACCTTGGCTGGGAACCCCGGCTGACGGTTTCCGAAGCCGTTGAGTGGAGCGTTCGGTGGTATCGGAAGGCTCTCGAAACCCAAAACCCATCGGAGCTTTTTTCTTTTACTCTGGATCAGATTTCCCGTTATGCGGAGCTTCCTGGAAAATCGCGGTCGGCAGCAGTGCAGGGCTCGGCGGCCATCGGTTAAGCCCTTCACAACCTGCGCGTGCCCAGGGAGCTTAAAACGCTAGAAAAATCTCCCTTTTAGCCGATCTGACCTACGTGAGAGCCTGTGCCCTGTTTTCAATAAGCCTTTTATTCTTTCCAAAAGGAGGCATGGCGCAGACCACAGCCCCCGTTTTATCCGCGTCCGTGACTGTTGAGGCCGATAACGTCGTCAGAACGATACCCTCCACCATTTACGGATCCAATCTGGAGTGGGTCTGGAACGGTTATTCCCTCTGGAACCAAGCCAGCAGCCAACCGGACACGACGCTGGTAAATCTGTCTCGATCCATGGGTACGACCCTTCTCCGCTATCCGGGCGGCATGTACGCCGACTTTTATCACTGGCGGGATGGCATCGGAGCCTATAGCTCCAGGCCGACTGTATCTTTTCGGCCCGGTGACACTTCGGGGCAGATCATTTTCGGAACGGATGAAGCGCTGCAATTTGCGGATGAAAGCCACGGGCAGTTAATGATTACCGTAAACGCGGGGACGGGCACCGCATCCGAAGCGGCGGACTGGGTTCGATACGTAAATGCGACCAAACTGCGTGTGGAGTACTGGGAAATCGGCAACGAACTCTACATCAATGACGGATCTGTTGCGCAAAGCGCGATTACGATGGATCCCGGAACTTACGCTGCCCGCGTTGTCGAATTTGCGGAAGCCATGCGAGCGGCGGACCCGCGCATCAAAATCGGCGCGATTGGAGGTCAGAACCAGGGCGCTTACAGTCTGGTGGCATATCCAGACTGGGACCAGATCGTGTTGCAAAAAGCCGGCAGTCAGATCGATTTTCTTGCGGTACACAACGCGTATGCACCCGTAAACGTAAACGACACCGATGACCTGAGATCTGTTTATGCCGCAATGCTGGCCGCACCATCTCTAATCGCCCGGAATCTTCAGACCCTGAGCAATCAGATCCTTACATTCGCACCATCATTTGCAGCGAAGATCGGCATCGCAGTAACCGAATGGGGTCCGTTTTTCCAATCGTCGCCTTCAGGTCGTTACGCTCAGCATACGAGAACTCTGGGCTCGGCGCTCTTCGCCGCAGACACTCTAAAGACATTTTTTGAATCACCGACAACGCAGATTGCGAATTTTCATGTCCTGAACGATCTGAGCATCATGTGCTGGATATGTTCCCAGAGCGGATCTTATCCGGCTGTCTGGACGGAAACACCCGAGTCGATGGCCTTCGGGTTAATTCGAAATCATTTCGGAACTCAAGTGGTTTCTTCCACAGTGAACGCTCCCGCATACACAAGTCCGGCAATCGGAGCGGTGGTGTCGGTACCCCATGTTCCCTATCTCGACGTCGTGTCAAGCCTGAGCGCCGATGGGACTACTCTTTATGTGCTGGCGATCAACAAGAGTCTGGATTCGAGTCTGCAGACTTCGTTAAGGCTGAATAAGTTTGTGCCGGCGAGAGCAGGTCTCTCATGGACATTGAACGGCGCTGGAATTGATTCCACTACCGGCACCATGCCACTGCAGGTTCCGGGCATCTACTGGGCCCCGCAGGAAGAGGATTCCGAGAACCCTGAGTTCAGCAAGGGAGCTCCCGGAAAAGTGGCTATTACCCCGGGTTCATTCGAGGCTGCTGCGTCGTTTACCTATACGTTCCCGGCGCATTCGGTTACGGCATTGCAATTCCGCGCAATCAACTAATCAGTGATCACCACGGTCGGCAAGAACTGAATTCACTTTCGTGAGGTTCAGACACTGACCGGCTTTTGCGCTGCGGACGGCTTCGTTGTATCCCCGCAGGCGATACCTGCGGAAAATCATGCCGTAATAGAAATCGGTGAGTTTGCTCCGTCTGTCGCCTGTCGCACCCAGACCGCGCAATACCGCCCTCAAGGCGGCATTGTCAATCATTCCGTAAATCAAACGGGACAGAATTCGTCTTGCCTGAACAGGTGGCGTCAGATCGCGTGAAAACACGCCCATGCGCATTTTCAGCGCCGGGTCGGGAATGCGTTCGAAAAGCGGCTGAAGCCATCGGCCAAGAAACAATCCTTTGGAAGACAGTCCAGCGGGTGTCATCTGGTGCAGGTGCTGACCTCGTGCAGCGGGACAGAAGTGCAGTTGCATGCCGTTTGCTTCGAGGTGATAACCGCAAAGAATATCTTCGTAGTAAAGGAACGTCTCATCGAACATTTCGGAGGCGAGCATGAAATCGCGTTTGAACGATACATTGCAGGTCCAGAAATAGAGATAGTTGAGCTTCTGCCCTGAACGAATCTCATCATACGGGAATGCGTGAAACCGTGACATGGGATCGTGCAGCAGTTTTTCAGGGACGTATGCTTCTCCAATAGCGGCCTGATAGGCCTCCGGGAACTCCCGGTGAAAATCCGCGTAGCGTTGCACCAGGTCCTCTTCGGGCATAACGTCGTCGTCCAGAATGATGACAATCTCGCCCTGCGCGGCGCGGATCCCGGCGTTGCGGGGCGCCGACGGTCCGCCCGTCGGATCGATGCGGAACCAGCGAAATGTACCGGGAAACTCGCGGGCAGCGTTCTCCAGCAGACGTTCGCTGCCGTCTGTGGACCCGTTGCTGACAAAGATGACTTCGTAAGTCACCCCGGCGCCGACCCGTTGACGGGCCAGAGCTGGAATGGTCAGTGGCAACAGACGAGAGCGATTGAACGTCGGAATGACAATCGATAGGTGCACAATCTTAAGAGCGCTTACGCATTTCCAGAATCACTTCGTCGTAGAGCGAGTCGAGTTGCTCAAAGTAACGGTCGACCGTCCAGTTCGCAATCGCCCGCTTACGGGCGGCGAACCCCATTCGGCGGCACAGATCGCCATCGTTCCACATCCGCGTCATCTTCGCGGCAAGATCCGCCGCATCGCCGGTTCTGAAGAGCAAACCGCTGATTTCGTCTTCCACAAGATCCGCGAGCGCGCCGAAATTCGGGGCGATAACGGGCAGACCATGACTCATGGCTTCCGCCCCAACGAGGCCGAACGTCTCGAACCAGATGCTGGGGAAAACGAGCATGCGCGCGCCGCGATAGAACGCGTCGAGTTCCGCGCGGTTTCCTGTTACCACCTCGCTCACACCCTCGGGGAGCTGGACACGAACGGCATGGTCCTGATTCCGGCAGAAACGGCAGGGCAAGCCACTCAGCTTTGCGGCATCCAGGAAGACCTGAATTCCCTTCTCTTCCGCAAATCTGCCGGCGAACGCGATATATTCGCCGCGGCTCGCATCGATTCCAGTCTGCGGAATATCCACGAATGGCATCACCGAGGCGATACGTCTCGCCTCGACTCCACTGTGTTCAACCAGCCATCGGCGGGTGAATTCCGAAGGAGCGATGAATCTGCTGACGTGGTCTGTCAGAGGCCGCGAAATACGCATCAAGGCGTTGTGCGCTGCCACGGTTATGCTCTCCGTCAGACTCCCGCGGCAATTTCGCAGAACGGCCCAATACTCACGCCCTCCTGTGCAGCGCGTACAGCATTCCCCGTGTGAAAAATGCGTCGCGACAGGGCAGGTCAGACGGTAGTGGACGCAATGCATGACGATCGGAATTCCACGTTTGACGCAGAGCGGCGCGATCCAGGGAGAAATCAGAGGGAAATAGTCGTAGAGATGAACGACATCCGGCTGAAAGGAATCGAGCTCCGCGGCAAATGCAGCGAGCGAGCGCGATTCGTAAATCGCGCCGATGCCCGCCTGAAATCTGCCCTGCAGGCCTGGAGGAAGGTCGTGGCTGGTTCGTGTGAAGAGGCCGACCCGGTAATTTCGCTCCCGGCAGATCTGCATGTTCACTTCAGCAAACCGCTCCGCACCTCCTCGGCCACGATGCTCGGTATAAACGTGAAGCACGCTGAGCGACCGTGATCGGACGGCCCTGCCCGGCGCCGAGACTTCGGTCCCCATCCGCGTATTGGAACTGGAAGACAACATTCCGTGTTTCCCCATATTATCGGCTGCCGAATGTACGGATTGCCTGCGCCAGGTACTGGCGATTCTTCGCGGCCAGGGTATTGTATCCCCGCCCGGGCCTGATACAGGAAGCAGCGGTAAAAACCATCGAGCGGATCATAAATGCAAACGAGATTCCCACATCGAAGAACCACAATGCGATTCTCCCGTTGATAAGACCAAAGACCTGGCGGAGATTCAGGAAGCGCGCCATCTGAACATCCTGTGTCTGCGTATTGGTGCTGCAGCCTCCGTGGTGAATGATTCTGATGCGCGGCGTATAAAATACCCGCCAGCCCGCCCGCGCCAGAGACTGACAAAGAAGAACATCTTCACCATACATAAAAAATCGTTCGTCGAAAATTTCGTTCCCGAGCGCGTCGCGCCGCAGAAGCATGAATGCGCCGCTGATCCATCCCGCATCCACGTCTTTTTGCGGCTGCCGTAACGGAAAGAAGGGTCGGGGAAGAATAAACGATGGCAAAACCTGATAGAGGAAAAGGTAGTGGCAGAGAACATTCGATAGACCCGGAAGCGCGCCGGCGGTCCACTCCTGTTCCGTGCCGTCCGAATTCAGCAGGGAACAGCCAAGGACCCCAATACGTGGCTGCGAACGCATCATTTCGAGAGCGCGATCGATGGCGAAGTCCAGCACCACCACATCGGGATTCAACAGCAGAACAAACTGGCCGCCACATACTCTGAACGCCTGATTATTAGCTCTCGCAAATCCCGTATTCTCGTCATTTGCGATGATACGGACTTCGGGAAATTCTCGCCGCACCATCTCCACGCTGTTGTCGGCGGAATTGTTATCGACAATAATCACTTCCCAGGCTCCTGCGGGCAAGCGCGTTGCTCCATAGATCGATTGGATGCAATCCCGGAGCAGATCCCTGACGTTCCAGTTCACAACGATGATCGAGAGGAGAAGGGGTTGTTCCGCAAGAACAGCCGCGGCTGTCCCGGGCATTTCGGAAATGGCGGCCGCTCTCGTAAAACGGCGAAAAGGCCAGTGATTTCGAGCCCGGCGTGCGACGAACGCGCCGACACGGCGAAACAGATGGGAAAAGGATCCGCGCGACAACAAACGCTTCAGACCCCGCGCGGCCGATACTTTCTGAATGATCTCCAGCAATGCAATCTCGGTTTCATAACCCGTGCGGATTTTTGAAACCATCGCCGGCGGCAGGGCGTCCGGCCACAGACCGGGCAGCAGCAGAGCCTCCTGATACATCTGGATACGACACGTGGAGGACAGACTGTCATTGTGTCTCCGGTAACGGCAAATTACTTCCTGTACGGCGCGAATCTCGTAATGTCGCGCGATTGCCAGAAAGAGGTAGTAATCGGATATCAAAGCGAAGGTCGAGGGGACCTCCCCGATTTCTTCGAGCACAGAACGCCGGAGCATCGCCGAGCTGATCGAGATGAAGCACGACAGCCGGAAAAGGAGCTGAAATAAATCACCTTCCGGAAGATTCTCAAACTCGTGGTGATGATCGAAATCCCGGTGATGACCGTCCGGGAAAAACTCAACTGTGCGCCCGTAAACCATTCCCAGGCGCCCGTCATTGTCGAGATCCGCGATGCCAATCTGTTTACTGAGTTTCCCAGGCAGCCAGATGTCATCCTGATCGAGAAACGCAATCCACTCGCCGCGAGCTTCCCGGATCGCCATATTCCGCGCCGGACCAAGCGTCGTATCTTCCGGCGAAAGGACATACCGGATCCGCGGATCGGGGTACTCGCGCACTATGGCGGCGCTGTCATCCGTTGAGCAGTCATCCCAAACGACGATCTCCCAATCCTGAAACGTCTGCTTAAACACGCTATCGAGCGCTTCTCGCAGGAACGGCGCGCCGTTGCGAACGTTCATAATGACCGTTATACGTGGGACTTTCATGCGATGTATTTCCCGCGCCGTTTGTTAAACTGAGTGTCGTGCAGAGACGATGGGGCGGCGTCAGACTTATTGTCTTTGGTCTGTTCCTCATGGTCGCCGCTTTTCTTTTGAGCCGGCATCGGGACTGGGGCAGCGCAGCCGCTTCCGGGCCGCCTCCTCCCGAAGGCCAATTGTTGAGAAACGGGGGATTCGAAGAACCCGGTTCTCCTCTTCCCGAGGGATGGACTCAGGACACAAGGCAAACTGGTTCGAAGGGAACCATATCGACAGACACTTCCGCCGCGCATTCGGGAAAGGTGTCGATTCGTCTCGAGCCAAATGGCCGCAATGACAAAAATAATCCGCTTGCCGCCTCTCAACTGATTCCGGCGGGAGCCTACCGGGGAAGAAAGCTGCGGGTCTCCGCATTTATGCGCGCGAACGGAGGCGCTACCGCGGTACTCGCGGTTATCAGCCTCGTCAAGGGGAAACCGACGAATCTGGTTGGCGATGCAGAATCTTCCGGCGGCGCGGAATGGCTTCAACATGCCAAAGAGTACAACGTTCCCGATGATCCATCGGTACAGATTCTTGTGATCTGCAGCGTGGATGGTCACGGCGGAGCCGCCTGGTTTGACGACGTATCTCTGATTTATGGCGCCGAACGCCCCCTCGGAACAGTCGCGCCGCCACCAATTTCGAATCAACCATTCGCCGCGGCCGTTCACGTCAATGCCGCTCGTGTGATCCGTCAGATTCCACGCACGCTTTTCGGCGCGAATGTCGAATGGATCACAAACGGAAATCTTCTGTGGAACGACAAGACAGGCAAAGCCGATCCCACACTGGCTCATCTTGCGGCGGATGCCGGAATCTCCCTGCTCCGCTATCCCGGCGGGTATTATTCCGACTTCTATCATTGGAAGAACGGCACCGGACCAGCCGGCAACCGGCCGGAGATGCTGCATACTTCCGCCGGAAAAGACAAATCGCGCGCTTTTTTTGGCACCGACGAAGCGCTTGCATTCGCCGGACAGATTGGGGCGGAACTTCTGATAACCGTCAACGCCGGCAGCGGAACCGCTCAGGAAGCCGCGGACTGGGTCCGTTACGTCAATCGTCAGGCTCTCCGGGTGCGCTACTGGGAGATCGGCAACGAGCTCTACATAAACGACGGTTCTCCGATTTCGAAAACGATTACGCTCGACCCCGAAACCTATGCGCGGCGATTTCGCGAGTTTGCCATCGCTATGAAAGCGGCGGACCCGCGCATCAGGATTGGCGCAATCGGCGGCGAGAATCAGGGCGCATACGCCATTGTGCAATACCCGCACTGGGATGAGACGGTGCTGACAAAAGCGGGAGCGCAGATAGACTTTTTCTCCGTTCACAATGCCTATGCTCCGGTCAATGTTAAGGACCATGATAATTTCGGCGATGTTTACCGCTCCCTCCTCGCCGCGCCTGTGCTAATTGCCAGGAATCTCGCCTCGATCGAACACGATATTGTTCAGTTCGCTCCCTCGCGCGCTTCGCAGATACCGATCGCCGTCACCGAGTGGGGGCCCTTCTTCCAGGTTGATCCAAAAGGAGCGTACGCTCAACATACAAAGACACTCGGGTCGGCTTTGTTCGCTGCCAGCACCCTCAAAACACTGATTGAATCCAAATCGACTGAAATTGCCAACTTTCACCTGCTCAATGATCTCGGATTCATGGGGTGGATCGGCACCACGGATGATAGCTGGCCGCCTCATCCGGCCTGGGCGCCCACCGCGAGATACCTCGCGTTCCAGTTGTTCTCGCGTCATTTTGGTTCTCAGCTCCTCACAACGGAGGCCAACTCTCCAACGTTTAATAGTCCAGCCATTGGCCTGACCGGGGCGGTGCAGAACGTGCCGTATCTGGACGTAATCTCCAGCCTCAGCGCCGACGGGAAGGTACTCTCCATCATCGCCATCAACAAAAATTCCGATAGTCCGGCAGAAGCGACATTCGATCTGAATGCGTTTGAAGCCAGGCCGGCCGCCGAGGTCTGGACGTTAAATGGGACGGGACTCGACGCCAATACGGGAACGAAACCTCTCCGCATCCCCGGGATTGCCTGGGGAAGGCAGATGGAAGATCCGCGCAACCCGAGGTTCTCAAAAGGCGCCCCCGATGAAGTCACTCTTTCCTCCTCGAAGTTTAACGGCGTCAAAAATCATTTTCAATACCAGTTCCCGGCTCACTCAGTTACAGCGCTGGCTTTAAGCCGCCGTTGATTGAGCGGGTAGCCGCGTGCCCTGGACTTTCGTGCGCCGCGGTCTTATCATCCGGCGAATGCTTTCCACCAGGCCGACAGCAGTGAACAACACAATCTGCTTGTTGAGAAAACGGTGGTAATTCATGATGGACGGTGTGGGGCAATGCTCGCAAACGAGATCTGAGGCTTCCTTCCGCTTACCGGAAAAACGTTCCCGGACGGTCTGGAAGGCATTGTTATTGACCACGTCCATGTAGGCGGAATGATCTTTCAGGGAACCAAAATCGTGCTGCTTCTCGAACACAGTGCAGCACGGCGCAACGGTCCCGTCCCAGTTGATTGCCGTCGAAGTGTAATGCCATCCGCAACGGGTATGGGCTTTTTCTCCGCTGTGCGGGCCGCTTTCAATCTGATAGAGCTTGTCCTGTGGTTTCCAGGCGCTGATTTCCCGCCTGTCGGATGGTGAGAGGGGGTAGCGGTCGATATCCAGAAACGCCGGCCGCACCAGAATCCGGTCTACACCAATTTCATCGGCCATGGTTCGGGCCTTTTCGATCTCATGCTCGTTGAAGCCAAACACAAGAAACTGCCAGCTGATCAGCGGCGAGGTACTGCCAAGTTCCCGCTTCATTCGTACGATACGGCGCATGTTATCGAAGACGAGATCGAACTTACCCTGACGCCGATATTGCTGATATGTTTCCTGGCTTGCTCCGTCCAGGGATACGATCATTTCACCGAGGCCAGATTGGATGAGGCGCCGAATTCGGTCATCTGTAAGCGGTAGACTGAGGTTCGTACTGATCGTGGTAACTACATTCCTGGAATTCGCAAGGCTGATGAAATCTTCGATGTGCGTGTTGAGAAGAGGCTCACCCCAGTTGAAAAAATCCACGAAAAACAGCGAATCCCCTAATTCATCCAGCAGCTTCTCCAGCATCTGCAGCGGAGCGTGTCCGCTTTCCCTGTCGTGAATGTGCTGACCGGTCGGGCACAGCGGACAACGCAACTGGCACACATTGGTCGCATCAACAGTGAGCTTCAGAGGTTTGGCTGCAATGCGCGACGCGCCCTGCCACAACTCAAACCCACTGCGCGCCCAATTGATATAGGCCCCCACTCCTTTAAGACGGGGCTGCATCAGCGCCACCTGACGGTAGCGTTCTGTATAACGGGCGAAAGCCGATTTGGCAAGGCGGTTCACTCGGACTCCACTGGCCGGCGGCCGAACTCACGCGCTTTTTGCGCGATTTCCTTGAAGAACGGGCGGCCGGAAAGCCGCCGGATCATCAGGCGATTCATTGCTGAAAAAGGAAACATCAACGGCCTGACGAAGTCAACGAACAGCACGGCACGCAGAGACGGAGAATCGTTCCATGCTTCGTGCGGATGGCTATCGTCAAACACCAGACTCTTGCCTTCTTCCCAGAAACGAACGTCATCCCGAACGCGAATCCGGCAGCCGCCGCCAGGCGGAATCAGCAGCCCGAGATGATAGCGGAGCACGCCTTTATAAGGACCGCAATGTTCAGGAATGTGTTTCCCGGGGGCGAGAATCGAGAACAACCCGGTCTTCATCCCAGGAATCTGACGCAGCAGGCGGGTAGTTTCCGGACATCGAACGCAATTCTCAGGCACTTCGTTGCCGTAGACGCACAGAACAAAGGTCTTCCACTGATCGCCTTCGGTCAACGCTTTTTGATCCGGCGACAGATCCTGAAAATTCGGAATACCGGAACGCGCACTGAGCAGTGCATCGAGTTCTGCGCGGATCAACGCCCAATCCGCCTCGATCTTTTCGGTCCAGGGAAATTCACCGTTGTCAAAGAAGGCGCGATCACCTTTCGGATCGACCCACGTAATCAGCTTGTGCATTCCCTCGCGAAGCATAGTTCTATTCCTGATGCCCCGCGCTACGCCAATCCTGAAACCAAGTTTTGTAGTAGCCGGTCAAAAATGCGCGATTAAAGACCAGTCCATAATAGAGATCCGTGATTCCGCTGCGCCGGGGTCTGGTAGCCCCCAGCAAACGCAGTACGCAGCGCGTCACTGGGTTGTCCAAGATGAAGAAGCCTGCCAGGCGCGCCAAGCGGCCCAAAAACCATTTGGGACCGAATTCCAGCGATACGACTCCGAAGCGTTTCTTGACCATGCTTGCGGGCACTCGGCCCGTGATCCTGTAGATCCAGCTTCCGAATGCGAAAGCCTTTGCCGCGAGTTTTGCCGGATTCGTCTGGTGCAGATGCTGGCCTTTGGCTGCGGGAAGGAAATGAAGATGCATCCCCGCGGTCTCCAGGCGATGCGCGACTTCCACATCTTCCACCCACAAAACGCTCTCGTCGAACATCCCCTTGTCCAGCATAAACTGCCGCTTCAAAGAAACGTTGCAAGTCCAGAAATCAAAAAAGGTTAGCCGCTGGACATTGCGAAGCCGGTCATACGAATAGTGCTCATGAAAGAGTGACATCGGATCGTCAAGCAGATGCGCCGGAACATAGACTTTGCCGACCGCGGCGTGTTGCTCTCCGGGATACTGACGATGAAATTCAGCGTGGCGCATGACCAGATCGGGGTCGGGAGCGACGTCGTCGTCCAGAATAATGATGACGTCGCCGGTAGCGGCGCGAATTCCCACATTTCGGGGAGCGGATGGTCCACCTGTCGGCTCAATCCAGAAGTAACGAAACTTTTCCGGATCGGCGCCTACCACTTCTTTCAACACCGAATCGGTGGCATCAGTCGAGCCGTTCGCTACGAAAATGACCTCGTACGTTATTCCGGGATCCGTCTTCTGATTCGACAGCGCTGGAATCGTTTGGGGATAAAGGTCTGCCCGGTTGAATGTCGGGATTACAATCGACAAATGCATAACGTCAGGCCTCCGACTCCATTTGGTATCGATTCCTGAAAGTGTATTTGAGTGACCGGGATGACACCAGCGCAGCTTCAGGTGCATCGCGATCCAGAGCAATCGAATAAAACACGGATGTGCCGCTGCCCACGGTTACCCCGCCAAGTACAACGGCATGTGCGCCGACGGTGACGTTGTCGCCAAGTTGCGGACCGCTCTTTCGGTCGCGCTGAACATCTGTCTCCTCGCAACAAATAGCCAGCGAGTAGATCGTCACCCCACTACCGGCTTTACCCTGAAATGTGACGCCCGCCGGATGTGGCAGACGCAGCCCGGGCCCGATACAACTGTCGGGAGAAATGTTGACCTTGTGCAAATAGCAATTTGCGCGTGTCAGGATCTCCGCCATCCGATAGCATCCATTCGTCCAGAAATAGTGCGCGACGCGATGCAGAATCACTGGAAAGACCTCCGGCGTCAGGGCAGCACTCAGACGAGTGCGAAAACTATCGCCACGCGCCTGATCGCCTGTCGACTTCGTCAGATAACGCAGGACGTCCCTTCGAACATTACTGCGCACTCCGGCAAAATGGTGGTGTCCCCTTTCCCTGCACTGAATGTCTGTGCTCACTCTCTTCCCTTCCGCGTAATAAATCGCGGCGTCGCTCCGACAACGTCCACCTCATCCGGTGCATCCTTCGTCAGAACGACGCCGGCGCGCACGCGTACGCCATTACCGACCCGAACCGGTCCCAGAATACCGGCGTGGGGTTCGAGGAGAACATTATCCTGAAGCAGGGGAAGACCCGGACCGGCGCCGACGTCCAGATCATTACCCATCTCCCCTCCGATCCCCGAACAGGGCAGGACGGTCATATTCTTTCCCGCGGCTCCCATCAGAGAAGTTCCGGCCGGTGAGATGATCAGCAACCCTCCGCCAAAATCACATCCCGGACTGATATCGGCACCGGTGATCAGGAAGTTTAACTGCCACACTGCACGCGCCGGAAGACCCAAGCCGCGGCACATCAGGTAATTCGAAATTCGATAAAGAAATACGCAAAGGAATGACGGATGAAGAGACAGAGCAAACGCCGAGCCCGTTCGGGTCCTGAGCAAACTCGCCAGCCTCTCACGATCCGCTCGAATCCTGGCAAGCATCTCGCGCCACGTCAACTTCGATTCAAGCCGAACCACGGAAGCCGATGCGGCTTCCGCTCTTAACGCACCCACGTTGTTCACATCGCACTCCCGCCGGCGAGCGGCATCATCCCGGCGACGTTCCGGTACATCTCAATATACCGAGGAGCAACAATGTCCCAGTCAAAGCGATTCCGGATGCTGGCAGCCAGCGAAGGCTTCCTTTCGTGCGCCCGATGCGAAGCAAGCCGGCGAAGCTTTTCCGCAAGAGCGCCTGTCATCTTCATGTCGATCAGACAATCGCGGTCGCCAATCAGCCATTGGAAGTGGGGCGAGTCATGAACCAGCACCATCGTGCCGCTGGCTGCCGCTTCGCAGATGGCCAGACCAAATGCTTCTTCGGTCGCGGCATGAACAAAGACATCCGCCACGCCATATAGTTCCGCCACTTCCTCGGATGGAACATGCGTAATCCGGCAGCGATCACCCAATTTTTCGCGCGCCATGCCTGCCAGACTCGAATCCTCGGCACGCCCATCCAGCCAAAGGAAGAAGTCCCCGCTCATCCGGCTGACCTCGTCAATAATATGCTGCACGCGCTTGTGATGCCGATTCAGTGCCGAAACAGAGAGGATTACAAAAGTGTCATTTGAGATCCCGTACTTCTGGCGTAATGCCGAACGGTCCACCTCCGCGGGAAATCTTCGGGAGTGGAAGCCACACGGAATCAGGCTGAGATGGTTGGCCGGCATACCAAAAGCAAGTGCGTTCCGAAAGTGATCTTCCGCTACAAAATGGATGTGATCCGCCCGGGGATAATATTGCGGAGGCATCAAGCCGCCGTCTGTAAAGATCAATCGCGCCGGAAACCGCGTCATTTGTCTGAGCCGGACGAGTATCGTCGCCAGAAAATAATCCACCACATGTACGATGTCGAACTCATTGCGCAGGAGGTAAGGCAGAAGCGTCAGACTGAAAGCACAACAATCGTTCTTATACCTGCGATACTCCGGCACGCCAGCGATCGGTTCAAAAGGCAGCAGGCGGCAGACGCTTGTCAGGGGACCGAGAAACGCCGGTATTTTTTCGTTGTCCGATTCCGAACCTGCGCTTTTAAAGAGCTCGACGTTGCAACTGCCGCGTAGTGCTTCAAAAAGATTGCGAGTATGCCGTTCGTATCCCCGCTGGATGCGTCCAAGCCCCACCGACGCGATCGCTATTCTGGGCTCTCCCGCTTTCCTGGAATTCGTCATACGGTCTTCCATTTCAGGAGTGCCCGCAATTCGGAAATACGAACCGCGCGGGTCAGTAACACCATTCCAGTGAACATCAGAATTGCCGCAACGGCGGCTACCGGGCCCGTTAAGAAAAACAACGACCTTGAGATATAGGCGGCCGCCAGTGTCGCCAGGACTACCTTCACCGCGACACTCCACTTCGCCTGGAAACCGGAGTGGCGGTGAAGAAGGTATATCGTCGCAGCCGCTGTGGTCGAATCTGTAATGACGGCACTGATGGCCGCTCCCACATAGCCAAAGCGCGTTGCCAGCGCAATGATCAGCGTTGCTTTCATAGCAACCGCGAAGACGACCAGCCAAAGCGCATAATTCTGTGCCCGGATCACATAAAGAATCGGACCCAGCGTGTTCGTAATCGCCTTCACGAAGAGGACGAAGGCCAGCACACTGAGGATCGAGGCGCCCGCCACCAGATCGGGCCCCAACAGCCGCATCAGGAATTCGCGGGACGCAATAATGGCGCATATAGGAACCCCGGCCAGTAAAAAGACCGCGTCGAGCGCCCGCTGACAACTATTTTCAAACCGGGTCTTATCGACGGGCCAGTAACTTGCCGCAACCGGATAAATGGTCCCGCCGATTGCCGCAAGCGCCACTACCATCGGTGAGATGAATCGCTGCGCGCCTGAATAGTAGCCCACCGAAGCAGGATTCATCAACCGAAAAAGCAGCAGGACATCCAGAGCTTCATATACCACCACCACAAGACCAATGGTCCCGATCGCAGCAGAGGAGCGGAAACCCCACGCAACATCGCTCAGCCCGACGCGGGCGACTGAGAGATGGAATCTGCGATGACCAAAAATTACGCAAAACACAAGGAACGTCGCGCGGGAAGCGGCGTAACAGAAGAAGAGCGAAGACAGTCCCCCTCCGTGATGAGTGGCGTAACGAACCATAAAAATCATCGCGATCACAGAAAACAGTTCTGCCGCCATCTCGCGCTCGATCGTCAGAGTTGCTTTAAAGATCGTGTGATAGATGAGGACGCCGCCGAAACATACAAGGCTCGTGGAAGCAGCCAGACCTGCACGAATGACTTCCGGCGGATATTTCATCGCATAGAGAAGTGAGATGAAGATAGCTGCGCCGCCAAGAATCTGGAAAATCTTCAGGGATGTCAGGATGCGAAGGAAGCGGCTGCCGTCCCGGGGAGATTGACAGATTTCCCGGACGAATACGTCGCTGGTGCCGAAATCGAGGAGCCATTCCGCAATGGTGAGGAGTGTAATCAGCAGCGAGTACTGTCCGAAGAGTTCCTTGCCGTAAACCCGGACGACGGTACTCGCAACAACCAGGCGGCCTAACGAGATCAGATTTCGTCCCGTCAGCTGGGCAAACGCATTCCGGCAGACACTCAGCAGTAGATTCTGGCTGGAAAGCCCAAAATCCGGTGTATCAACCGAAGCTTCCACGTCCATCTGATCGGTTGGCATAACTTATGACTGAAGCGGTGCAGAGAGCGGCAGACCATCCGGAAATGCCGGCGTCGGCAGCGTGCGCATGACGAAACTCTTATGCGGGACTTCCCAACGGAACCGCCAGTAATGTATAGCCATGATCATTGCCGACAAAGCCCAGAATACCTTCAGGGTCGGCGTGATACGCAACGAAAAACTGACAAAGCCGTCCAGCATGAATGCGAGCATGCCGGCCAGGCAGGCGGCGTTGACTGCGAACAGCGTTTCATCTCTGACGCGCAGATTTCCGATACCTTTCCAGATCAGAAGACCCCACATGGATAGATGCAGTACAAGGCCAATCAGGCCGGTTTCCGCCCACCACATGTAATAGATCTGATGAACGGGCGGCGGCCAGCTCCCGTATTGGTATTTCGAGTACAGTGGGACGTTAAGAGCATAGCTGTTCAGTCCGAAGCCCCATAGCGGCTTGTCGGCAATCATTTTTTTCGCGTCGTCATTGAAGACACCACGAAATTCGAGCGCTTCCGCCTGGCTATCCACGATGCGGCGCAGAATCGTTTCATGCTCGACGGCGACCACACCAATCACCAGCACGATCACTGCGATCGTCGCCGCAGTCGAACGCTGGCGAAGTCTTCTGTGGCAAAGCGTCAGCCCCAGAAACAGCGTCAACGCGGCGCAAAAGCTGATCCATGCGGAACGGGATTCCGTCGCTACAAGCGCCGCCATCCCCAGAATTGAAGAAATCAAAAACCAAAGACGCATCATCCGGCCCGAGCGCAAAAGAAATCCGGCAATGGTAAGCGGTATGAGGACCGCCAAAAAGATTCCGAAGATATTCGGATGGACCAAAAACGCGCCAGGTCGCCAGACTTCGATCCCTTTGAGGGATGTCGCCGCAAGGGTCTTGGTCACGTCCGCCGATGGCTCGCCCAGATCCGCCAACCCAAGAGTCAGCCGGTAGTGGGCCTGAACCAATCCGACGATTGCATTTACAAAGAGCCCCGACGTCAGAGCGCTGCACCAATGGACGATCCGGCGCGGGCTGCTCAGTTCCTGGCACAGAACGATAAACAGGACCAGCATCTTGGCCATTCGGGACACTTCCTGCGCAGCTGTCGTGCGGTACGGTCCAATCACGACCGTCACCAATCCGAAGAACATGATTGTAAGCCAGAAATACGAAGCTTTGGGGACCAGCAGCCAATGCCTGCGTTTTGACCAGATATCCTTCGCGATAAACAGACACAGGATAAAAAGAAAGATGTCGCTGACGTCGATATTGAACGCGACTTCCCCACCACCCTTATTGATCACCGGCCCGAATGTTTTTGCGAACAGGAAGGGAAGAGAAAAACCCAGCCCATAAAGGCAGAACAATCGGGGATTGCGGCTGGCGATCGCGCAAAACAGACAGAACAATGCGCCGAGCACAGCGGCCGTTGCCCTGATTGAGAAGGACAGGGAGAGAGCGGCGACGCCTCCGGCAAGCGCAACCAGCAAGATCGCGATAGCCAGTGAGTAGACGAACTCGCGAACTTTTAGATCCGGATTCATCGGCAGAAAAGCAACCAGCTCCTCAGATTATGTGTCTCTTTCCGGAACCCATCCGGACGCAATGGTCGGGGCGGAGGCTGCCGAGGAACGCCGCTCAGGAAGCCACGCCTTCCCTTTCCGTTGCCGGTTCGTCAGAACCACTCGTACGTTTTGCGCGTTGAATGATGCCAGGACTTCCCGTGCGCTCGCCAGATCGTCAGCCGAAGTTTCGCTCTCGGCAACCAGAAGGAGCGTCGCACCCACGTACGGCAAAAGAGCCAGCGTTTTGAAATCCTGATCGATGGCTCCGCCAAACAGAATCACGAAATCATACTGTTCGCGCGCGGCATTGAGCCGCGCCTGGAGTTCTTCGGAAGGAGGCAGAATATTGCCATTGTCCCCCGCCGGAAGAAACTTTACATTCTCCGAACTGGAAGGCAGAATCAGACGCTCTATATCCATGGACGGGGCATTCAGAAGATCTGCCCACCCTGGCATATTTGCGCAGGACAGGGTTTCGCTGAGTTGCGGACTCGACGAACACGTGTCGATCAGAAGGGTCTTCAGATTGAGTTCCTGTCCCATGCTGAAGGCCAGATGAGTTGCCGCATAAGCCGCGAGGGCTGAATCCGTCGGCGTGACCACAAGAACACACCGGCAGCCGGTGCCTTTCGGCAGGTCGTAGTGAAGCTGCAGCGCCAGCCGGCTGAACCAGTTTGAACCGTTATCTTTTGCGCTAAAGAATGACATAGTTTTAGGAGTCTTTTTGATTGCCCACCGTCCGCCGCGGGGAACGTACGGAGAAAGGATGCGTTCCGATAGGAATTCTGACGACGCTGTAAATTGGAGAATCCTGCTCCAAAGTCTCTTTATGCACACGGCCGCTGATCAGTTGCATGACCTGCGCCCCAAGAATGCCAAGTATCAGCCCAACCAACAGCGCGGATGGATAGAGAAGTTTCAGTTTCGGCCATGAAGGCTCGGCGGGATCGGTCGCCCACTGGACAACCTGCATGCTGGGCGTTGCCGATTTCGCCATCGCGAGAGAAACTGCGGCCTGCGCTCTTTTGGCCGACAACGCCTGATATCGGTCCGAAACCAGGGCGTACTGGCGATCGAAGTCCCGCATCGTGTTCTGAATATCAGGAACATCCGACATGCGTTTGCGCAACGCTTGATCCGTACTCTCCATGACGACCAAACCTGCATTGACACCGGCCAATTGCGAACGCAGTGAAGCCGCGGATAGAGACAGGTCCTGGCGCAATGAATTTAGACCGGTCGTGCTGGCCTTCTCCAGCTTCTCCGGCTGGCCGGCGATGAGCTTTTCCACGGCAGCGATGTTTTGACGTACTTCCTGTACTTCCGGAGAATCCTCGCGATAGACCCCCTGAAGTGTAATTAACTGCGTCTGAAGATCGAGCAGCTTTACCTTTGAAGCTTCGCGAGCCGCATTTATTTCGTCGACCGTCGAGGACACTTTGGTCAGAGGCTCTTTCGCCAGATCGGATTCCACTAAATGAAGACTGGCCGTCAGAGTGGCGGCTTTGGCTTTGTTCGCGGCAAGACTGTCTTCCAGATCCACCATCTTGGTCAGTTCCTGAGTCTCTTTTGCGAGATCGAATGTCAGATCATTCGCCTTCGCATAAGCAAGACGGCGGTTCGCGATATCCTGGGCATCTCCTGCGGCCAGTTTGACTTCGTGATCAAGCGCGTCCAGATTCTGCTGAGCTTCTGCTTGATAGCGTTCCCGGCGTCGCTCGAGATAGACCTTCAAAAGTGAATTAGCCATTTTTCCGACACGGTAATTCGGACCTTTTAACGTCAGCTCACCGATTTCGGAATCGGCCACCGGAATCATCGTGATGCCCTGCTTCATATCGATGACGGTATTGGCAAACTCAATTTCCGCCGGAGTGGGCGCATCCGGGTCGATCTTCCTCGGAAATAAATAATCCTTTGCTTCGTGGTACGCCTTCCCCGGCCACGATTCTTTCCACAGGTGGCTCACGGTGGAAAGAACCGGATGATAAACGTCGGCATACTTCAGGTTGTTTTGTTTGACAACTTCCGCGACAACTCCTGGCGCCGTGATCAGCTCAATTTCCGTCCGCGGGTCGTCCTTACGGAATGCGTCCCACTGGCTGTAAAACGCATCGCGCGAGTTGTCGATGGGCTTCTCAGCCATCACTCGCGCGCTCGCCGTATAAACCGGCGGGAACATCATCACGTACAAGGTAGTGACTGCAAGGGACAGAATGCAGCTGATCACGATCAGCCGCTTGTGCTGACGCGCCGACTCCACGATACTTCGAAAGGCTCCGCGGACATCGAAAGAATCAGGATCCCGGTAACCGTTTCCCTGATGGACTTCGGGCATTCAAATCCTCCCAGCCCCGGCAGCCGCGCGCAGCGAGCTTTCCGGCTGAACAATGTGGCATTCGCGCACCTGCCAGGCAACACGAATTCTTTTCATCAGCTTAGTCAGACCTTTCAGATCCGCCGACCAGACCTGCAGGGCATCGCCTAACCCCTGTGCCCCTTCGGCACTCAGCCGGAACTCCATCTCCTGAGGCTCTTCAAGCCGGTAGATGGCGATGTTTTTCGGCATGCCATCTGCGATCCACGCGGCTATATCGTAACTAAGATCTGTCCTGCAGGCTGAGAGTATTGCTTCCACCGTATAGCCGTGCGCGTGCTGATATAGTTCGAAGCGGCCGAACTCCGCCCAGAATTCGTCGAAATCCGGAAGCTCCGCATCCGCCTTCCGATCGAGCAGCAACTTCTTCGTGGCGTTCATGGCCGCCCTACAGACTTCGGGCCAGATATGAAAAGATCCGATTGCCTGATACTTATGCATCAGGTTATCGCCAATCTCGCTGCGCAGAAGGCGCTCGAAATTCTCGTCTTTGCGATAGAACTCGAAGCAGGCCTCACGCGTCGGAAACAGTTCGTTGCGGGTCTCGGTCTCGAAATTGGCCGTAAACTCACCCAGCTTGCCGTCCGCCGTTTCAAGCGCGTTCATCATGGCATCCAGCCATTCCGATCTCTTCACACCGAATTTCTCAGCAAACCGAACCACGTCCACAAGAGTGTTGTCGTGCCAGTACGTCACTGAGGTCAGAGCGTACTTCCGGGCCCGAACATAATCGTCCAGCGTCAGCGTATCCGTCCCCACTGCGACTTCTTCGACATCCATGACCTTCAGGCCGCCGTAGATTCCGAAGTTTTTCGGCAGCACACGAAAGTAGGTCTCGAACGAAAACATTTTGCGCGATTCCAGTGTCTCCAGTTCCGAACCCTTCAGCATCATCAACTGGAAGTTGGTGACCTGGTCAACGCCGGCATCCAGTAATTTCCGAAGTGCATTGAGATGCGAGTCCAGGGTTTCGCCGGGCAATCCGAGGATAAGATCCGAATTGGACCGCATCCCCCGTCCCGCCATCTGCACCTGAAGTTGTTCGTAAGCTTCGAGCTTAATAGTTGTTCGCTTTACGTTACGCAGAACGTTTTCATCGAGCGACTGTACCGCCTGGTAGAGAACGAGCGCGCCGCTGACCTTCTCCATTGATTTGATAATACGGTCGGGCCTGTTCTTTCCCGTCGTGGCATCAATGTACATAGGCCAGCCGTATTGCTTCTGCATCTCCCCGAGGTACGAAGAAATTTCAATATCCCGCTCAAACATCCCATAGTTCGAGTCAGCAATCCTCAGAGTGCGCATGTTCGGCGATTTCTCGTGAATCTTTTTGGCGATGTATTGAATTTCCTCGCGGATGCGTTCTTTACTGAAGTTATGCACCTTCGTGTACCAACGTGTCCCCTGCACACAGTAAGTACAAGTGAACGGGCAACCACGGTTGGTCTCGAGCAGCGGAGCCAGCTTGCCGTCAAAGAATTCGTCCTGAATGCCGGACAACCATGCAGAGGGAATTTCATCAACTTCCTTGTGTCGTTCCCACATCTTGTCGATTGCGGCGGAACCGTCGGCGCGCCGAAAGACTGCGGAAGGAATTGTGCGCTGACGAAACTTTTCCACAGACATGCCCGAATCGAGAAACTGCCGAACTATCTCGGCCGCCAGAAAATCTCCTTCGCCGAGAACGTACACATCAATCTCCGGATGGCTATTGACATATTCGAGCTGGCGGGCATCTTCCAGTGGAATATTGGGTCCACCCATCACAACGAGTACGTCTGGGTTCACTTGCCGCGCAAGCTTCGCAAAATGAAAACTCAGTTCCTCGCACCACATGTAGTTGCTGACCATCAATACATCCGGCGCTTTGTCCTTCATGGCCTTCCATAATTTATCGGGATAAACAAACAGCCGGGATGTTACCTCAGGCAAGTCGCGATCCATGACCGCCTTCATGTAAGCGACGCCAAGTGGCATGCAGTCATTCGCGAGTACACCCGAATAGTCGTATCGCAGGTCAGCAAGATAAACAGTTGGACTCATGTTCTCTCCACTCCCGTCAGGAGGGCACGGGATAATATCGTTCTTGATTACAGTACTTCGAATACCATTGAATTGAAGCGCGAAGGCCGTCTTCGATTGCAAACTTCGGCGACCAGTTCAGAATCCGCCTGGCCTTTTCGGTATGCACAAAAATTTCCCGATCTCCTTCAGAGGGAATCGCCGGCATAACCGGTTTCAGGTCCGGCCTGCCTGTAATGCGCGAGATTGCTTCTACGATTTCGAGGACGGAGATCTTCCGTTCCAGACCAAAATTGAAAGCCTGGCCGCAAATATGGGGATCCAGCGTCATTTTTTCCGCCAGAAGCAAACAGCCTCCGATGGCATCTTCGACGTAGAGATAATCGCGTGTGGCCGTGCCGCTGCCGCGGATAACGAACTTTTCATTGTTTAACGCGGCCCGAATCGCACCGGGGATGATCCTCGAAAAGTTCAGATCGCCTCCGCCGAAAATATTAACGAAGCGCAAGGATGTGACCGGCAATCCGTAAGTCTCCCCGTACATCCGGGTAATTAAATCCGCGCAGCTTTTCGAAACCTCATAAGGATGGTTCCCGTGGGATTCGTCCTCCTGATATAGACCCGGAACGGCCGAACGATCGCCATAGATCTTTGCAGACGAGGCGACAAGCACCTGGCACTTTCGTGTCGCCCGCGAGGCTTCCAGAACATTCCACGTTCCGCGAATGTTGACATCGAGCGTATTGGCGGGATCGTCATTGGCTGATCCCACAAGTGACTGCGCGGCGAGATGGAATATCGTCTCCACCGAATACGTACTAACCGCGTCCCGAATTGTCTCTCCGTCTGTTACAGAGCCCAATATCCGTTGGATATTTTCGGAATGTCCTTCATCAACTGCCTCAGTCGTCTGGCTTCGTGTCAGCGTCACTACGCGGGCTCCATTTTTCACAAGCGCACGCAGCAGCCACGAGCCCAGCAATCCGCTGCCACCCGTCACCAGTACCGACCGATCCTGCCAGAACGTTGAGATAACTAACCCTTTCAGTTGTTAGTCCGCGGCTGCCGAGGCAGAGCGGGCCCGCAGACGGTACGGCATCCAGGGAGCGTGTCTGTCTGCGTTGTGAACCGACTCCATTTCCTGCTGATCTTTGCTGGTATCCATCGATTTCCAGAACCCGTCATGGCGGAAAGTGTATAGACCGCCATTGGACGCCAGATGAGGGAGCACATCCTTTTCGAGGTTTTCTCCCTGCCAGGAATCAAATACCGCTTTATTGAAAACGAAGAAACCGGCATTGATCCAGCAGTCTTCGATTATGGGTTTTTCCACAAATCGATCCACCTGGAACCGATCATTGAAGTGAATCGTGCCATATTGGGAGCGCAGAGGTACCGACGTCACCGTGCCAAGTCCGCCGTGTTCGTGATGGAATGCAAGCAACGACTCAAGATCGACGTCGCCCAGACCATCGCCGTAGGTCGCGAAGAAGGTGTCTCCAACATAGCTTGCGCAGCGGCGGAGACGTTCGCCCGTGTCGCTTGCTTCGCCGGTATCCACAATTGTGACTTTCCAGTCGGTATAGCGGCCCTCGAAGTAATCGCGCAGGATTTCCTGACGATGACCAGCCGCCAGCACAAAATCATTGAATCCCTGCGCGGCATAGAGCCGCATCAGATGAACAACGATCGGCGTTCCGCAGATCGGCATCATGACCTTCGGGAAATACTCAGTAAAGGGATAAGACCTCGTTCCCTTGCCACCACAGAGAATAACTACTTTGGGAGATTCCATTTATGTTCGCCCCTCTTCGAAACGTTTACTGCGTAACCCTGCTGATTTCCTGCACCAACTTAAAATTCACATATGTCCCGAGAACCGAATTCACACCTGTCAGCGGGCGGTTAATAAAATCATCGATAAAACGAGACACCTGGCTGCGGCCATTTTCCGGCACGAAAATAATGTCATCGGGGAATAATCTGGTTTTCGCAAGCGCTTCGTAGGGCCCACGCTGGCCATGGACCTCAGGTTGAATCGGAATCGTGACAAGTTTCCCGTCATCTCCAAGACGAATGATGATAATGCGCCGTGATGCGGCAGTACGCTTCAGGCCGCCCGAAAGAGAGATTGCCTGAATTGCGGTAGCAGCGCGGCGTAAAGGAATCGCCCCGGCATTATTGACCTCGCCGCCAACATAGACGGTTGGTTCGTGTACATCGGTCGCGATCACTGTCACATCCGGGCTGATCAGACGCCGGGAAAACAGGCCGACCAGCTTTGTGTTCACTTCTTCCGTGGTCAGTCCGGCTACCGCAACGTCTTTCACCATCGGCAAAGTGATTTCACCATCGGAACGCACGACTACACTGCGGCTGGCCTCCGGAACGCGGCGCACCACAATATCGAGATGATCGCCCGGAGTGACGACGTACGCTTTGCGAAAATGCGCATCGGAAACCGCCGTGGCGTTGGGCGGCGCATTTTCTCCGAACCCGCAGACGGCGACCAGAAAAAGCGACGTGAGCGTCAAAAAACGGGACTTTCTCATTTACAAACCTTTCCCCGACAGAACATGACGAATACTCTGGAGCAGAATCCTGCAATCGAGGCCGAGACTCCAGTCATCGATATACCGCATATCCAGTTGCATCCAGCGAGTGAAGTCCAGGCGGTTTCTTCCCTCCAGAACCCACAGGCACGTGAGGCCCGGTTTCATTCGAAGACGGCGGCGCTGCCACCGCTTGTACTGCCGGACCTCGTCGGGCAGCGGCGGTCGCGGGCCCACCAGCGACATGTCGCCCCTGAGGACGTTAAAAATCTGGGGCCATTCGTCGATTGAAAACTTCCGCAGATACTTTCCGACAGGAGTGATCCGGGGATCGTTGGCGCACTTGAAAACGGGACCGTCCATCTCATTGAGACCGGCAATTTCGGCGCGCCGCTGCTCCGCATCCTGATACATCGAGCGGAACTTATATAGACAAAATGGTCGGCCATTGAGGCCACATCGCTCCTGGGAAAAGAGTATCGGCCCCTTCGAGGAAAGACGGATAGCAATGATCACGGGCAGCGACAACGGCGCAAAAACGAGGGTCATCGCGCCGGCGATTGTGATGTCGAACAGCCTTTTCAAAAAGAGCAAATAATCGTTATCCGGCGTGGAACTGAATGTCAGCAGAGGCAGGTCGTGAAGTTTATCCAATGACACCTCGGAGATCATTGCGGGGAAGAAATTCACGATGACGCGAACCTTGATACCTTCCTCTTCACAAATCAGAAAAAGTTCTTCCAGTTGCCGCGTGGTGTGCGGATCCGTCGCGAAGATCACTTCGTCGACAACGCGATCGCGCAGCATCGGCGTCAACTCCTCAAGACCCCGGATCGGCAATCGGCTGCTCCGCCCTGTCAGATTGGAAAATTCCGAGTCAGGATCCTCGTTCCCCGCGTTGATCAGCGCAAGAATCTCGGAAGATTCCGTCAGGTCTGCCTCGATTGCCTGAACGACACGAGCCGCGTCCGCTCCGGTGCCGACAATGACGTAATGTCGTTTCGCCCCCGCATTCGGGCGTATCAGCGCCGGGGCCGCGAGACGCCAGATCATCAAAAAAACCGTATCGAGCAGAACGAAAAGAAGCATGAACACACGGCTCACATCGCCGAGCTTCAGAAGATAGAGGAGAATTACCAGCGCCGCTGTTCCGAACAGTGTTTGACGAACGGTATTGCGAGCTACGCGAGCGGGATCGAAAAATTCAGGCGATCGATAAAGACCGACTGATAATCCCAAAAAAAGCCAGATCGCCAGGATAGCGGAAAGCAGGCCGAGAAATGCCGGACGCAGCAGATAGAACTCGCGGAGGCTGACAAAATGCTCGCGGAGAACATAAGCGGCAATGAAAGCAAATATGGTCACCACCGTATCAGTGGCGGCCAGCCGTAGTCTCAGAAATTCGCGCTTGCGATGAAACATGGTTCGTGTCGCGCTATCGAACTCGCGAGACCTCCGGAAGCTTATTCATCGTGCAACACTCCGGGAGACCGACTGATAACCAGGCTGACCTTCAGCACGGAAGTATCGAAGAATACGCGCCAGTGCGGCACTCACGTCGGCAACGTCATCAGCGGTCATCTCAGACGATATCGGCAGCGATATGGTGCGCTCTCCAATGAAACCCGCATTGGGAAAGTTCTCGGGCACTAAATCCAGGGTTTGCCGGTAGTAGGGCTGTTCGTGAGCCGGCACATAGTGAACGCCGGTGCCGATATTTTCGGCGCGCAGCGCTGCAACAACTTCATTGCGCGATACAGCCAGGTCCTCCAGATCCAGCAACAGGCTGAACAAATGACAGGCATGACGATAGCCTTCGGGAATCGCCGGAAGAGCAACCGTCAGACCCCATAGGGCCTCGTGGTAGTTCTCCCAAACCTGCTTCCGGCGTTCCGCGCGGGCGTCGAGCCGGGACAACTGCACCAACCCCAGCGACGCCGCGATGTCGTTCATGCCGCACTTGAAGCCTCGCGCGACAACGGAATACGTCCCATCACCACTTTGAAATCTGTTCCAGGCCCCCGCGGTCATTCCCTGTTGAGACATCAGTCTCATCTGGCTCAACAGGGCACTGTGCCGACTGATGACCATACCACCGTCGCCTGTCGTCAGATTCTTCGTCGGATAAAAGCTGAAACAGCCGATATCGCCGATTGTTCCCGAAAAACTGTTTTTATAGCGAGCTTCGATGGCATGAGCGCAATCCTCAACCACGCGGAGATTATGCCGGCGTGCCAGGCTGAGGATTGGATCCATATCGCAGCAAAGCCCACCCATGTGGACGACCAGAATTGCCCTGGTCCGCGGCGTCACAGCGCGGGCAATAGCCTGGAAATCGATGTTGAACGTATCTCTCCTGCAATCCACCAGGACAGGGGTTCCGCCCGCATAGGTAATGGCCTGAAGACTCGGCGGAAAAGTCATGGATGGGGCAATCACCTCATCACCTGACTGAAGGTCTATTGCCAGAAAAGCGAGTTGCAAAGCTGATGTTCCGCTGTTTACAGCGACTGCGCTCCGCACGCCTTTATACAAGGCAAATTCACATTCAAACTGTTCGACCTTCTTCCCTTGCCCAATCCAGCCGCTCCGCAAACACTCTGTAACGGCGTCGATCTCTTCCTCTCCGATACACGGCGCACCGAAGACAAGCGGCCTGTCGGCGCTACGAATCGGAGTACCGCCGGCAATCGCAGGCAGACTGGACAATGCGGCTTTTGACAGGACTGGCGACATGAGCTAAATCCGACAATCTGCGCCTGGCCGCTTTCTGAACGGAAAGTATAGGGCAATTGACCGATCCCTGGAATACTGGATCGACACACAAACCCTTCCCGCGAAAAACACGATGCCACGGCCTGCATTCCGGCTGCAACAGAGAAACCGCTCTAAATTGACGGCCCCGCGCCAGCAGCTAAGCGCGCCTGGAAACTGCCTTGCGTGTGAGCACGCCAATAGCAGCAAGGCCAGCAAGAAAAGTAAAAAACGATGCTGGCTCCGGTACACCGCTGGGCACAGGCGTTATAGAGCCGCTGTCGAGGCCGATGGTGCCATTCACATCGTTGAAATTAATGTCGAAGATTGGGCCGCCGTTATACCCGACCAGACTATCGGGAAGCAATAGCAGCAAAGATGGGACAGTGCTGGTAGGGTTGGCGGCAGATGTTGTGAAGATGAAATAAGCTGGGCCAGGCACTGGGGTTTGTTGAAAGATGTTGCTGAATACGTCGCTCGGATCGTCCTGAACGTAAAGGGAAGCCGCATCAAGCGTCCCTGTGATCGTATCGATCTCCAACGCCCCACTGACGGTAGAAGAATCGGCGAGAGTTGCGGAAAGGGTGAAAACCGTACCAGCGGACAAGAGTCCACCAGATAATGTCGCAAACGCTGCAACAAGAAGGATTCTGCAAATGCTCTTCGAGATCAACCTACACGCTCCCCGATGACGAATGGCGGTTCTTGGCCTCGCCTTGATGAAAATTCGCTCAAAACTACTGGTACTACCTCCACAAGATTTGGGCTAGTTATATCTTTTGTCTAACCGGGTAGTATTGTCAATAGTTAAACGGTTTTTATATCGATTGTTAACCGGAACCGAGCATGAAAGCGCTGGCACGAAATTTTAGTCAGCCCGGTAAATAAAGAAATAAATGGAGTTAGTCATCGGCGAAGATAGAGTTCGTATCAACGGCTACGCGTAATCGAATCACCTATCCTTGGCGGGCGTATGCCCTCAGTAGACGCCCGCCGTCACAGGAAGCACGTATCGATGCCTAAATGGTGGGTCCCAGACCCCGTGGTTCCGCTGCGCAAGCAAATGGCATCCTTATCAGTTGTTGCGCGCGATTTCTCACAATGTCGTCAGGAACCGATGGAGCGATTCCCACTTTTGTAGTGGAATTCTTTTCGAGGACTCACAAGGACCTCGACAATTCTTCGCCTAACGGCTGCCGGAATCGGCCCGTCGACGGGACCACGCGCAAATCATGTGATATTCTCTCAATCCGCGAGATATGCGCTACTGGACGAATCACTGGCAGAACCGATTTTGGCGGGGCGATATCAATCCTGAGGGCGAACCGTTGCGTGGCTCCGGGGCAGCATCCTCAGCAAACTTGGCCTTGACCGCGGCGACTACGTGTACATTGTGTCGATCCGAGATGGAGCGTTGCTCCTTGGCGGCGGAATGACTGTAGACGATATTGTGTCCGGAAGCGAGGCCGTCCGTAAATTCAAGGATGATCAGCTATTTGGTGCGTCAGAATACCGAGTCTGCGTGCAGCCAGCAATCGACCGTGACCGGCGATGATGACACGGTCGGGGCCCACGAGGATTGGATTGACGAAACCGAATTCTTTGATCGATGCCGCGATCTGCGCTACCTGCTCATCGGAGTGGGTGCGCGCGTTGCGGGCGTAGGGCAGGAGTTGGTCGATCAGCCAGCACTCGATGGACGTTGCCATTTTCATAGGCATCGTCGAAGCGCTGGCTTCTTCATAGCAAACAGGGATGTCAGTCGTCAACAAAGAGGCAAGATAGGCAGGATGGCCGGTGAGGTTGCCGGCCTCATCTCGTGCTCGTATTGCCATGCTCTTCACCTTTGAAAGCAGTTCCTCTTCTTGCGGTGTCCGGGCTTTGGCGAATACACCAGCGAGCACGGTAAGAAACCAACCCGCTTGCAAGCCATTGGAAGTGGTATCCGCGTAAGGATCGAGAAATCCAACATCGGGAATTCACAATTCCCCGCTCGGGGAGCAAACCGTCCAGGATATTTGCAGGATCAGCTACCGTCTCCAATTGTGCACCGAATTCGTCTTGCAGCCTGATTTCGAAACCCATAAATACTGACGCGGGACGCACGGGTTTTCTTCTCTTGTTCTGTTTCGCCGGGCGCCCTCGACTTTTGCGCCGATCTACGCTGTCCAACTTCAGGTTTGCTCTTCTTGTTATCTGTATTCCTTTGCCAAGCTGGCGAGCTTTCAACTCCGCACACCGGCGGTCAAAGGGTCAACGTCCGCGCGGCAACAATTGATGTGTGCGCAGTGAGATTTTGAAGCCGATATGGCTTATCACCGATAGGCTCCAATGGGCGCCGGAGGCTCGGCTCACGCAGCCAGCGAACCCGATGTGGCATAGCGCAACTCCATCTTTTTCCTGTTCATAGCCGGTTGCCTTTCGAACCAGTTTGCCCTCTCCGCTGAACGCTACGCCGTCAGGCAGGATCTGACCATTGGCAGCACGAACTTCCAGATGCACCGCGACTCAGGACCAGGCAGCGTGCTTCTATTGGGATATCCACACGGCAAAATGGCGCCACGCTGCGCTCGGACCGATCACCAATGCCTGAAGCAGCAGAAGAGCAAACAATCCAGTCGCAATGGCCCCCGTAAGGAATCGAACCCGCCCCTCAGCGAGGAAATCAAAGGTGACCGGCGCCAAAAGGAAAGAAATGTAGAGAATCACAAACGCAGCGGCAAACGCTCCCGGCGATAGCCACGTGCTCTGGATGTGCCCGAGCAGGTGCGTGATCGGCGCGAGCATGAGGGTGATATTCGCAAAAAGCATGAGACGCTTGTGGACGGCTGGCCGATGACGATAGAGAATTGCCGCACTTGCGAGAATGAAGAACGCAAGCAATGCGATAAAGTTTCCTGCAGAAGCGGTGGACCCATCCACTGACGTTTCGCCGTTCGGGTGAGGGTCGACGCGTTGATCGCCGCTCAGGTCAAACCCTCGCCGCACCATGGCAGTCGTCGCAGTGAAACCTAAGGGAATCATCAATGCCAGTAGAGCGATGGATGTCAGGCCAAGTCTTCGGTGCAAATCAACGCGTCGGTTTGCGACAAGCAGGCTTTGAGCCAGGTAGAGCAAAAGCCACAACAGGAATACGATCCCATGTGCTGCCGCCAACAGGGTGAGCGGTGCGCGTCTCGTAGCAGGATCAATGATTGCGGGCAGGAATCCAGCAATTGATGTGGCAATCATAACCATCGCCATGCCCACGAAGAACCACCGGCCGGCCGAATGAGACACCGGCCTTGTGAAATGCGTCTGACGCGCTATCGTCGCCATGAGAGTTGCCCCTCCAAATATTCCTAAGAGAGTAACACAAACTCTGGTAGCTCGTCGGCGCCCGAGGAAGCGGATGCAGCGTTGACAACAGCCGGCACTGCGGCTTCGTACGCCAGTCGCCTTTCTGACATGAACCCCTGCCCGTGCGGCTTCTACGGCGATCCCACCCGTGAATGCCGCTGCACCCCAGCCATCATTCAGCGCTATCTCGGCAAGATCAGCGGACCCCTGCTCGACCGCATCGATATCCAGATCGAAGTCCCCGCCGTCCCCTACAAAGAACTCCGCGCCGGCGAAGAAACCGAAACCT
>Ga0134125_10001228_pt1 | contig 31822 bp, 26 predicted proteins | sample KB31751_FD_96464 | JGI IMG/M metagenome (GOLD analysis project Ga0134125, IMG submission 96464) | Terrestrial soil microbial communities with excess Nitrogen fertilizer from Kellogg Biological Station, Michigan, USA - KB3-175-1 | ecosystem: Environmental > Terrestrial > Soil > Unclassified ... | reverse complement strand
CAAAAAACATGGCGCTGGTAAGTAACGGAGGCGTAGCCACAGCTCAGAATTACACGCAGGACGGCTATTATCCCGGACAGGACTTTCACTTTCAGCCGTCATATGCCAACGACGGGACTCGTTACATGGGCGCAAACGGTGACCGTTACTGGCGTGACGAGCACGGCGTGCCGACCTGGATTGAAGTCGCTTTCAGCGGCCCGAAGACGATTGACGAGATCGACGTGTTCACTTGTCGGGACGACTATGCGACGCAGTCAGATCCGAGCGCGACGCAAACTTTTTCCAATTATGGGACCACCTCATTCCAAGTGCAGTACTGGAACGGGAGTAGCTGGGTTGCGGTGACGGGCGGGAGTATTACTGGGAATAATTTAGTTTGGCGCAAGATAACTTTCAGCGCGGTAATCACGACGAAGATCAAAGTGACTATAAGTGCGACGCCAGACAACGTGGCGCGGTTGATGGAAGTTGAAGCGTGGGGTTACGAAACCGCAAATGTTCGCTGGCTGGTGCCGGACCAGTTAGGCACGCCCCGTATGATTGTAGATCAAACTGGATCACTATCCGGCATCTCGCGCCATGATTACCTCCCGTTCGGTGAAGAGTTATTCGGCGGCCCACCTAACCAACCCGGCGCCGGCGGCAGACTTACGACCCAAGGTTACAGCGCGAGCGACAACGTGCGGCAGAAGTTCACCCAAAAAGAACGAGACAATGAAACCGGGTTAGATTACTTTCTCGCTCGTTACTACTCATCAACTCAAGGACGGTTCACGAGCGTTGACCCGCTCATGGCGTCTGGCAGTACGGGAAGTCCACAATCGTGGAACCGTTATTCGTATTCCTACAATAATCCGTTGCGTTTCACTGATCCGAGCGGCATGCTGCCAGGAGATTTTTACAATGAAGAAGGTAAACGATTGGGGACGGATGGTCTGAATGACGGAAAGGTTTACGTTGTCACCGATCAGGCTCAAGCCAATCAAATCCAGCAGACCGATAAGAACAAAAAGACGACTCAGGTTGGCGCAGTTAGCTCTGCGGTGGAATTGCCAAGTGCTTATGTCAGAGGGGAAATGGAAGCAGCTGTCGCAAGAAGCAACAGCCCAACCCAAGATGATAAGCAGGGTGGGTTTCATGAAGAAGGCGGCACATTTGGGACATTAGCCAGTGGACAAGAGAAAGTCGTGAACGCTGTTTCCGGCGCTTACGCCGATCCCCGAGTTCAGGGTGGTTCCGCGACTATAGCTACCTCGAACCCGGCAAACCCGTCTGAAGCAGGCATACTGACAAGCGTCTCCGGAACTTTTCACGTTCACCCTAAGGGCAAAATCGATACTACACCCGCATCGCGAGCCCCGCTTGGCACCACAGTCATCAGCGGAACTGTTACCACTGCCACTGCTGGATTTATTCAGCCTCCTTCATCAATAGACATTCAAAATGCTCAGAGACTGGGCATCAGCAATAATATAGTTGTGGGGGCCGGGAGTAAGAAGGTGTACATCTATAGTGGAGCAGGAGTGCGAGCTACATTCCCGCTGAAGCAATTCTTGAACATTGGGAGAAAATGACCATGAGCAAACTTACCATTCTAATGATCGTAAGCTGCTTCCTAAGCCCAGTATGGCAAAGGCCCAAGATGTTGAAGTCTTCATTGTGAAAGCAGATAGGCACAGGAGATCGGAAGAACTCCAGCTCACATCAGGGTAGGTATGAGGATTATGGAGGCAATAAGCCATTGCCATCTGGCCCTGGAAGGAAAAACGGTGTGGAGATTTTCACTGAAGAGAGAAAAAAGCTGCGACCAGATTATTTCGGAAGATTCTCTTCGTTATTCCTGCTGGCATCCAGGCAGTGAGATTTCTCCGGTTATTCATAGACCTTAACCATCAGTCTGGTTCCCTCGGCATTCTTAGGGACAAAGTTGATGTAATAGATTATCAACAACTTCTTACCAAACGGCGCAGGCTCTTCTGAATCAATATTTTCATCATCGAACGGCGGCTTATCCACCCCGATTACCCACTTAGTATCAAATGCAGTTGTGTGCACCGAGTCAAAGAAAAGATCGTACTCACCTGATAAAAAGCGTACCTTCATCGTCTGAACGCTTTCTAACTTCGGCGGCAACTCGAAATTCTTTCCGGTTATGGTTGGTTCAATTACTTGGTTATTGGCGTAAAGCAGCACCTTAAACTCCTGGTCCACTGTTTTACCGTCAACTTCGAACTTTACTTTCACCCATCTATCTGCAGGCGAACTCAAACGCACTAGTCCTGTAGACAAATCCCTGCCTATTGCGCGACCAGTCACATCTTGTTCGGTAATCGACTTGCCGCGTGTTGAGGCTTTCCGGCTGTCGCCAAACCCCAGCGCGTTTACTAAAACTTTTCCAACGTGAAGTGGGAAATCAAAGAATCGTCTCACAATGGAGGTCTTGCTTGATCCGAAGCGCTCGTGATCGTTGTTGGATACTTTGGCAGTTGCCTTCTCTGAGAAACGCATGTTAGCGAGTGAGGCCGCCAGCGCCTGTGTTGGTGTTTCTCTTGACACAGCAGCCTCGACTGTTTTGCTCTGCGGCGGAGAGGAGTTTGGCGTCTGCGATTTGGTCCCCACACAAAAAACCAGCAGCAGAAAGAGAGGCAAGACCATTATTCGGCGATACCGCACAAATAAATGTGCCAAGCAGCGGCGCTGATGTTTGCCTGTGACTGGAGTGTGCTTACTAGTTGTGAGGTTAGCGGGAATAAGTGTTTGTGAAGACATGTGGATGAGGGTTCCCTTCGTCAAGAAGCTAGTTTATTGTTCGATCTACCGCTTTCAAAGGAAGCAGATGCGTTAGCTGATCATCGATAAGATAATCGGGTTCCACGAGGACGAGTTCTCTCCTACACTCTGGTGGTTGGACTGCTTGTTGAGCGCAAGCAATAAAGCCTGGGCATTATGACATGGTTAGCTGCCAAGGCCAAGTGTTTTGTGGGCCTGGAATTGGCTGAAAAACACCTCCGCAAATTCATACGTGCTCTTATCTGCCTGGCCGATTCCACTCCAGCGTGGAAAGGAGACCTCATCGCGTCAGGCATTCATCCCGCGCAGCGCTATTCCAAGAGCCCGTTTCGGGAGCACGGAAGGGCGGTTCACTTCGAGCGACCCAATCTTAATAATGAAACAGAAGCTCCACGATCCCCGGCAGTGGAATATGTACGGTTATGCTCGTAACGATCCTTTGGGTTATGTCGATCCAACTGGAAAATATGTTTGTCGAGATATGTGTTCTGTTGTCCTCTGGGCAGCCCTTTCATATATAGCGTGGCATCACGGGGGTTTTGGAAGTGGCTCAGTAATTTGGCAGCCGTCCTGGTCTACCAGAGCAAAATCTGATTTCTTGCTATTATCTGACAAAGTCGTAGAATGCTCCGCATCGAACCCAGTAAGTTCCCCCGTCCCTTCTCACAAGGCTTAGATACGATAGGGAGATTCCAATGATGAAACGACAACTTCTGATGGTGCTCATAGCAGTGGTATTCGGGCTACTCACCGACATCCCGGTCATACCCGCTGCGGCGGCGACTTGTTCTGGAAGTGGGTGTAATGGGCTGAATCCGATCAGCACTGGTTGCTCGACGGGGGCATACGTCGTGAGCGAGACCGATATATACGACGTTTTTTCCTCCGATTATATTGGTGGTGTTCAACTATGGTGGTCCCCGACGTGCGAAACAGCATGGTCTTATGTGCACAGCGAGTTTCGCGCGTTTGCCGTGCAGGCGACCGTCACTTCTACCAGCCCGAGTAACTCGTATTACCAGAACAATAATTACGTTTATACAGCGCGGAGCCCTATGGTCTATGCTACCAATGTCTCCTACACCTCGGCGTGTGGTCGGATTGAAGATGTTGGTGTGTCCGGTATCGCCTGTGCACCCTAAGCACGAACTGCAACGGTCGGGAACGCGAGAATCAACGTCGCAAGGCGCTTAAGTTCTCTAGCAGTTTGCGAGCCATTGCCGCCTCTTGAGTTACTGTCGGATCACTGGTCTATTCGACCTTCATCGGCCGCCCGGGCTTCGACGCACCGGAGGCCTGGAGGCATCGCTATCGACCCTTCGGCGAGGTTCATTTACGTGACGGGCAACACGGTTTCGCCTGATTTTCCCGTGACCAATGGATCGGTGTTGAATGGTAGCGGCGACGCCCCTCGGCTCCACCAAATAATCTTAATGACTTAACGCGGACATCCGCAGCCTTGACGAGGCTGGAGAATCCGGAATCTTCCCGGCATTCTCCTGCTTTGAACACACTCAGTCGCTCCCAGAATTTCAGAGGACTTAAGCCGGGCAGCTTCCGCGATAGCGTCGGGCTATTGTTTCCGGCGGCGAGCCAAGCGGCGGGTGGCCAGCCAACGTTTGGCCCAAAAGCCTCGGCGCTGGTTGCGCCAGACTCTGAATGCATCGAGGAGGCGCAGGCGTTGGAGATGAATGAATTTGTAAATGGCCGTAGATTTGATTGTCGCGTAGACGCGGGTCTTGAAGTCAGTGAATCGTTGATACAACCATGCGAACCAGCCGATGCGCAGCAACTGTGGACGAGTCAGAGTAAATATGCGCGCGACCAGTGCAGTCCCGGCGAACTTAGCGGCAATAATCGTCAGCGTCCCCAGCATCGCTTGACCGTGGGACATGAAGTACAGCGCGACGAGCTTCAACGGTATGAGCAGCAGCGTGGGCGTGGCAAAAAAGAGAAGCGCTGGATACGGAGGAAGGGTAACGATAAAAGCCTCGACTGAGCGCAGGAGCGGAAGTCGCCCAATCGCTGCGGCCAGGCGAGCCAAATCCTGCCACAGCCAATCTTCAAACAAGATAACGACTGCGGCGAGAATTACAAACGGAGCAGCTAGCGATCTCTTTACCAGCCTCGCCACTCCGCCACTCGTCTTTGTTCGCTCAACGTTTGCCGTCAAGATTGATTCACTCGCGCGATTTGCATGGACCTGGCCCTGCTCCTAACTTACCCGACGCATTCGGTGACGTAAATGGATAGCTTGCTGAGAAACAGCTGAGGGCAGTGGCACTCGATGGCATGATACTAGCCGTGATCGATAAGTCAGTACCACCTGCGGTAGCGGGTGGCTCCCTACACTCGATCATCTGTCGACCCCAGCCACCCGCCACCGCAGGTGGTACTGACTTGCCGGACACAGCTGAGCCAAGCGCGTGAATAAGAGACTTGAAACTGAACCAGTAATCTCCAGAGGTGAAGCGGGCGACCGATTGTGTGATATTTCTTAAGGTTCTTCGGTCGTCCGTTTCACGGACTAGAATCGATCCGACCTCTGATTCCCAGCAGTGAACTGCTGGGCTATGGTTCGGTCGCCCGCTAACGCGGACTGTCAGAAAACAACTCAAATTAGAAAAGGCTTTGCATTTTGACAGGTAGGGCACCCCGAAAGGAGAAGAGTATGAAACGAATTTACCTTCTGATGATGTTTGTATTGCTCGTGACTGCATTCGAACGAGGTGACGCCGCTGTTACGCGTGGGCAAGACCCGCTCACCGTGAACTCCAAGACCATCGTCTTGAAACTTGAAAATGACCGCGTCCGAGTTCTTGAAGCTACACTTAAGCCTGGCGACAAGGAGAAGACGCATTCGCATCCCGCTTATGTCATCTATGTCATCGAGGGCGGGAAGGTGCGCAATTACGCTGCGGATGGAAAGGTTACTGAAGCAGAGTTTCGCACCGGCGATGTCATCTATCGCGATCCGTTGACGCATTCAGCCGAGAACATTGGCAACACCACCATCCGCCTCGAGCTGGTGGAACTGAAAAATTAGAGTTCTGCCTGAACAGCGCCGAGCGACCAGAATCGCCGCCGACTGTACTCGACTCGAGACTCTGGAACCAGTTACGGCTGTCGGACTTTAGCCCTGAACGCTATTGACGCAGCAGGACCGGCGATGAGGATACCCGGCACCGACGTCCGCATATGTGACCACGGATGATGAGAGGTCGACCTAAATAGGAATCTGGATCTCGACGTAGCTCGAGGTGCGGATGGCGCCGGCGGGATCGCGTGCGTCGCGACGATCGCTGCGGATGACGGAATTTGATCGCTGGCGCAGCTGCTTGAGCAGCGGGAGCCGGGGGATATCGGGCCACTTCTCCAAATTCTTCGTCGAGACCATTGCCGAAAACTTTTTGCGAAGGTGCTTCTCCACAAACGATCGGGGCGTGGCGTTGTGACTTCCGTGGTGACCGACTTTGTAGAAAGCCGTTTTCGATAACAGCTTGCTCCACTCAGGATCTTCCAGCGCAGCCTTCCAGGTTCCCCACTGAGCGTCTCCCGGAAACAGCAAGTGCGCTTTTCCAATCACGAACATCAGTAACAAGCTGGTGCCGTTAACAGCCTTATCCAGTTTGGTAACTAGATCGAACTCGGTACCCGAGCCGATTTCCTTGAATTCTTTCTGATGCTCCTCATTAAACTCCAGATGTTGATATAGCTCTCGATAGGCCGTGACTTTCATGCCCCACTCAGATCGAAAAGGCCGCAGCCGTTGACCACTCGGAGCGGCTCGGGTCATCAAAAACTGTAAGTAGCTCTCGCCCGTTTCCGGATTCATGTCGCGAATGACTTCCGGATTACGCGAAGGTCCAAGCACATGCACCTTAACGCCGCACAACGCCTCCGGTTCGAAGCTTTGTGAGCTGCGACTTTTGCCCGGCAGGAAACGGCGAGTGGGATTGCCGGCAAAGCCTGCGTGAAGTGTCGTCATCGCCGCGCGATTGGTGAGGGAGTTCTGAGTCATCGCTATCACCGAGCCATCGACACCTCCAGTCTTCGCGGCAGCAAGCCGGTTCATCGCCAGCGCCAGCGAGTGCGCGCGCGAACTTTGCAATTCGCGAATTCGTCGAGCCTCGGGATCTGTCGGATGCTCAGTCCAGGGCATCCAAACTTCTCCAACCATTACCTGGTCCCAAAGCTTCTGGCTGAATCCCGAGACGTGATCCTGATGCCGGTGCGTGCAAACAACAACATCGATTCTGCTCTTACCGTCGTCATCGGTGGTATCGGCAACGATTTGACTGACAACCTCCTTCATTTTCCGCGGACCAGGGCCGATGCTATGCATACCGCAATCCACCAGCACGCGTTTGGTTCGCTTCTCTCCGGGAATTAGCAGTAGAAAAGAATCGCCGAAGCCGACGTTGTACATCCTGATCGATATGTTCTTAGTCGTTGCCATGCTCATTGCCGCCGAGAATGAAGAGACGCAAAGTTGTGCATGCGCAGCATCCGGGTATGACGATCGTTGATGTCTGCGCACCATGCCTGTTGAGCGTCCGCGTGATCGCAAGCTTCCACAAAAGCATACTGGTCTTTACGGCGGGCTTTCGCCTCTCGCTTCTTCGCGGCAGACGCAGCACCTGACTCGAGCGGCTTGGCGATCACATAGCGCACTGCTCCATCGGCCGAAGCCACGATAGTGGTTCCACCTCTGAGCGGAGCACCTCCGAGATCGTTACTCGTCGCTTTCTCGCACTGCTCAAACTGAGCAATGATGTCGATTAGCAGCTGACCGTCGCCGGCGACGCGGTAAGAGCTATGAAAACCGGCGAGTTCGATCTTGAGCTTTGGATCGAGATGCAACTTTCGAGCGTTGTCGCGAGCATACGCGTGCAGCAGTCTCGCATAGCGTTTTCGTACGGCCTCGTCTTCGCTTGCCAATCCCGAGCCGCTGCTCTGCGTCTTTTCACGATCGATCCTGCCAAACTCCCGCGCCGCACTCGCAAGGTCCCGGACCAAACCGTCTGGAATTTGCGGCAGTCCACGTTCCGGTGCATCCCACAACAGCGATACCTCGGCCAATGATGTGACGCCTTCCGGGTGCATGCCGCGGCGCCGGAAAGCTTCAACCGTAAGCGCGCGTTGGCCGAAAACATCGCGAGGCGCCATTTCATAATCGGCTGTTACCAGCGCGCGCAGAAAATCTCCAAACGTGATGTCGACCGGCGGCAGGTAATCGAAGGCGCGGATGCACATGGTCAGGATAGCCTGGGCCGTGGCCGACGCTTCGGCAGCCACACGTCTGACGAGAGCGGGAGGCAGATCGCCTTCAGGCAAGCGTCCGCTTCCGCCGGAAGCGATGCGGACCAGATCTCGAATGCGACGCTGATAAGTTTGGAAGAACGCATCGAATACCGCAGCCACCAGCAGCGCGCCGCGATCGTGGGGCTCGAGCACGGAACTATAGTCCGAGTTGTCTTTGGTTTCTGTTTGCGGATCGCCTTCTTGAACATCTCCGGCGCCGGCGTTCTTTACCTGACCGTTGGCAGGTTGATTAGCCGAGCGTAGCGCCCGTCCCGTGCCGGTAGCGTGCCCGAATTGGCTGGCTAGTTCCGCAAGTGGCGTTTGGTTACTCAGATCTGTGTGCGTTCGCTGAATCTCATCTTGCAAAACTCGCTCGAACGAGAAGTGCTGGAAGATGGACACGATGTCGGAAAACCCTTCATGAAACGCATAGACGTCGGGATTACTTGGCTCGCGAAAACGCGGCCTAAGCCGGTGGACCAGGGCGTGGGTTACTTCATGAGCAATGATGTCATGAGATAAACAAGTGAAGACCGTTTGACCCGGAAGGTTTGCACCCTGCTTCGATCGCTCAGCCAAAAAATAGCCGAACAGGACCGCGCCCATCTTTGGATCAAAGAACGCGTTGCGTCCCAGGAATGCATGAGGGAAAAGTCGCAAGCGTTTACCGCTAAAGTCAATCCGGCGCCCGAGCGCAAAATCAAAATTGTCAATTACCTTCATCGCAACCGCGTAAACCATCTGTTGATGAAAGCGCGGATCAGCCTCAGCCGGATCCAATCCCGTCCGCATCAGCACCGAGGGATGATCCAAATCCACCGGCGGATACATTACTTCGTTAACGCCATCGTAATCGATCACTTCGACGCGCCGGCCTTGTGGGCCAGGTTTTAGAGGCTCGTTGGGTATTGAAACAGTGATGACACGCGTAGCGTCGAGTTGGGCCAGCATCGGGTCGAACGCAAAGATTCGCAGTGGCCTTCGAGGAGGCTGCTCGATCTGGTTCATGAACGTCTCTTTTTTCTCTTCCCTGGCTTCGTTAGCCATTCAGGCGTTGGACCGAACTGGCGAGTTATTTCTTCGATCTCTTCATTTGTTAGACTCAACGCCGGAAAGGATTTCCGGTGTTGCGCCCGACTCAATTGAAAGCTCGGAAATAAGTTCTTTCGCTCTTCGCCTTTTTTGTTGTGGCTGGAAAAAGCGTTCGTGGGATGACCGGATACCTTAGGCGCAGCTTCGAACTTGGGCAGGGGTTGATTATTGATCACGTAGCGCACCGCGCCATCGGCTGATGCTACCACGGTGACGCCACACGTTTTCCACTTAGCGCCACTGCCTTGAACCTGAAAGAACTTCACCACGATATCGACCGCAAGCTTCCGATCGCTACTCACCCTGAAGCTATAGCCGCCAATTGGATCGATCACGGGCTTGTCAGGCCAAAGGTGCAGTGCTCTGGCATTCTGGCGAGCGTAGTGCTTGAGGTGTTTTATCGTCGCCGACGATAATTGGTTCGGGTAAAACTCTTCTTTGTCCTCGGGACGAATACGGCCAAATCCCCCCGCCAACTGCGTCATGTTTGTCACTACGGATTTAGGCAGCGGCGCTGGCGGCGTCACGGGCCGCTCCCATCTCAACGACTCCTCGGCCAGCGACCGAGCTCCCGTTGCATAAATGCCCCGTGCCCGAAAGCTTTCGATTAAGGCCGCGCGTAGTCCGCTGTGATCCGCGGGTTCGAGCTCCCAATCCGCTGTGACCACAGCTCTGAGAAAATCTCCGAAGGTGACGTCAACCGGAGGCATGTAATCGAAGGCGCGAATGCACATCGTCAGGAGCGAGTTTGCGGCGCGTGAAATCTCGCCGGCCAGGCGATTAATCAGGTCAGGATGAAGTTCGCCGCCTGTGTTCGCCAGTGAGATACCGGACAGATCGAAAAGATCGCGAACTTGCGCCCGGTAAACTTTGAATAGCGCTTCGATCGCTGCGGAAACAATCAGAGCCCCACGCGCGTGCGGTTCCATCATGGTGGCATAGTCGCTGGGATTGGCGGGAAGATTTGCTGAGCGGATCCCGTGCACCATGCCGACCCCCGCTCCAACTTGTTGCCCGAGTTGGCAAAGGGTGCTGGAGACGTCCAGCAGTCCACGAGTGCGCTGCAGCTCATCCCGGACAACACTCTCCAATGAAAAGCGATGGAGAATTGCGACTAGATCACAAATGCCTTCGCTTAGAGCATAAATATCAGGATGCGGGTCAGGAACACTGGCATCCCATTCAGGATTCTCCAAAGTGGGCACTAGCCGGTAAATCAGGGCGTGCGTTAGTTCGTGCGCGATAATGTCATGCGAAAGACAGACATAAATCATCTGGCCCGGGATATTGGCTCCGACTGCAGAATGCTCGGCCTCAAAATATCCAAAGAGTACCGCGTTAAGATCGGCGTTAAAGAAGGCGTTTGCCTGCTGAAAAAAATGAGGGAAAAATCTCAGCGGTTGTCGTTTTCCGTCTTTGGTTGTTTTGGCTAGATCGAGGGGCCGGCCCAATGCCCGATCGAAAACCTCGATGACACGGCTGGCGACGGCATAAACCATTTGCTGGTGAAAGCGCGGGTCGCCTTCGGAATGATCGATTCCTCCCTGCATGAGAATGGCCTGGTCATCCAGATCAACCGGCGTGTAATAGCAGTCATGTGAAACATCGTAATCCACCACCGCAATGCGCGCCGCCATCGGACCCGGCTGCAGCGGTTCGTTGCGAGTCTCGACTGAAACTCTGGTCCGCCTGTCCAACCCCATCATTGGATCGAACGCATAAATCTTTAATGGACGAAGCGGCGGGCGAGGATAAGGAAAGTATTCCTGGGGATTCATAATGCGATTTCCTGGTGGAATCGAAAAATTAGCCTTCGCGTGAACTGGGCCCGTGCAAGTAATTGGGTATGATTGCGGCGGAAAGGCAAAGCCATTCCGCACTGTGCGGCGGCCGAGCCGCAGTCAGTCATTCTTAATCCTTCCAAATCGCTCCGAAGCCGGCGTCCCAGAGGCGTTTGTTCATCGCGGGAATATCTTTCTCGGAAATCTCGGCGCCGCGAGCTTTTAATGTGGCCCACTGGGCATTGAGCTCCTTGAGCCGATCCAGTGACGGTTGATTCACTTGCGGAATATCACTTTCTGTCTGGTTGATCAGGAACAAATAATTCGCGGTGAACTTGTTCGGGAAGTTCTCGACGTCGTCATAAGCCTTCGACTTGCGCTGGATCATATCTTCATCCCAGGCTTTCATTTTCTTTACCAGCGCTTCGCCTTCTTTCTTGACCGCATCGTATTTATTTCCAGCCGGCATTGAACTCAGCAGCGACTCAAGCTGCTTTTGTTTTTCGAACAGGCTATTGATCATCCGGTGCATCGAGGCTAACTCGTTCTCCATGCCAAGCATCGTCTGATGGTATTCCTGATAGGTCGCAGCTGTGGTTTGATAAAGCGGGTTAGCGAGTATCTCTGCTTCAGACGAGACAGTCTGTCCGGCATTTTTGAGAGTGATGCTGTATTTTCCTGGCGGCGCCTTGTGACCAGCGTAGCCTCCTTCGATACGCACGTTCGGGACTCCCGGCATCGTCGCATAACGCATATCCCAAACGAACCGGTTCATTCCCTTGCTTTTCGGCAGGAGGGGCTCCGGACGAGGGGCGCCATCCCATCGCTGCGCCTTTTCATCTGCTTTGGAAGTAAAGGTGCGAACGACGGCGCCGGCCGCGTCTTTGATCTCCATCGTGATTTCGTCAGTCTTCTTCAGCTCGGGCAGCTGGTAATAGATCACGACTCCCGAGGCTGGGTTTACGCCCCTGAATCTGTTCGCACCGGTGAACTCGTCTTCAGTCGAGTCCAACTCGCTGGACGTATTCGTTAAGTAAGCGCTCCCAGGTTTATACATCGAGAACGCGGGCGCGTCTTTCTTGTACTGACGAATGAGATCCAGATCGTCAAGGATCCAGAAAGCTCTCCCGGAAGTCGCCGCAATCAGGTTCCCCTGGTGGATTCGTAGATCGGTTATCGGAGTAATCGGCAAGTTCAATTGGAAAGGCGACCAATCCTTGCCGCCGTTCCACGACAAAAACAATCCGAGCTCCGTGCCAGCAAACAAAAGATCTTTGCGCACGTCATCCTCACGAACTACGCGCGTGAATGCCGTTGCCGGAATTCCATTAGTGATTCTTGACCAGGAGTTTCCGTAGTCAGTTGTTTTGTACAAGCCTGGTGTGTGGTCATTGAATTTGTATCGAGTAGTGGCGATGTAAGCAGTGGCCTTGTCGTGCGGGGACACTTCGATGGCGTTAATCAAGCATTCCTCGAGACCTTTGGGAGTTACATTCTTCCACGTGGCCCCTCCGTTTCTAGTCACTTGAACATACCCGTCGTCGCTTCCTGTCCAAATCACACCTTTCTCGTGTGGTGACTCGATGACATAAGCCAGCGTGCCGTAGTTTTCAGCGCCGACTGCTTCGTTTGTGTATGGTCCGCCGCCCTTGCCCTGCTTCTCTTTTTCGTTGCGAGTCAGATCCGGGGAAACTTCTTTCCATGACTTACCCATATCGCTGGTCTTTAGCAGGTATTGAGAGCCGTGATAGAAAGTGCCGGGCTCGTGTTTGCTCCAGATGATTGGCGAGTTCCAGTTAAAACGGTACTTGATGTCTTTCGCGTCCATGCCCAGGTACTGAATGGGTGCTGCCATGACATTCGTGCCGGCCTGCGCTTTCGTATCCAGCACTTCAATGGTTCCCTGGTAACTGTCACCCATGACATATCTTGGATCATCAGGATCGAACGCGAGAAAAGCGCTTTCACCGCCGGCAGAATACGTCCAACTTGCAGCGCTAATGCCGCCGCTATTCATTTCACGGCTGGAAATCGCAACCGAAGTGTTGTCTTGTTGGCCGCCATAGATTCGATAGGGAAACTGATTGTCCACGTTGATGCGGTAGAACTGGCCCGTCGGCAGGTTGGCTTGCGTGCTCCAGCTTCTGCCGCTGTTGAACGTTACTGCCGAGCCACCGTCGTTGGAGATAATGAAGTTGCTGGAATTGTCCGGGTTGATCCAAAGGTCGTGATAGTCGCCGTGCGTGCCGCCCAGGGTCTCCCAGGTTTTGCCTCCATCAGCTGAACGCAATGCTGATGCGCTCAAGACATAGATAGTGTTTTCATTCTTCGGATCGATGAAAAGCTCGATGTAATACCAGGCCCGCTGGACCAACCGGTGGTCGTTCGTGATCCGGCTCCATTTCTTGCCGCCATTTGTCGAGACAAATAATCCACCAGCTTCTTTATCAGAATCGCTTTCGATGAGCGCATAAACTTTCTCGGGATTGGAACGACTGACCGCGATCGACATCTTGCCCATTTCCTCCGGCAATCCGTCCTTCATTCGATCCCAGGTCTCGCCGCTATCAGTCGATTTATAGAGCCCGCTACCAGGGCCGCCGCTGATCACTTTCCAGGGAAGCCGGCCATGCTCCCACATCGCCGCATAAAGTATTCGCGGGTTATTCGCGTCCAGCGACAATTCCGAGGCGCCGGTCTTGTCGTTCACGAACAGAACGTTTTTCCAGTTAGCTCCACCATCGACGGATTTGTAAACGCCTCTTTCTTTTGAAGGCGCGTACAGCACCCCCTGAACTGCGATCCAGACCAGGTTGGGATCTTTCGGATGAATCACGATCCGTGAAATATGCTGGCTCAATTCCAAACCGATTCGCTTCCACGTCTTTCCTGCGTCAGTCGACTTGAATACGCCATCGCCGGGATGGGTCATCACGCCTCTCACTGCATGTTCACCGGTGCCGACATACACGACGTTGGGATCGCTTTCTGCAACTGCGATCGCCCCGATGGTTCCAGACTTGAAATAGCCATCGGAGATATTCCGCCAACTGATTCCCATGTCATCAGTCTTCCACAGACCGCCACCCGTCGTGCCCATGTAATAAGTCTTTGGATCGCCGACGACTCCGGTGCCGGTCACTGAACGTCCGCCTCGAAACGGTCCAATCGATCGCCATTTGACCGGCTTCAAAATCTTGCTCAATTCATCAGCAGCCGCGCTCTGCGGCGCTTGCGCAGATACGTGAGCTGCTAGTAGGCAAACAGCGATTAGGAGAAAGAGAAGTTTTGACATTGGGAGCCTCTGCGGACGAAATTTTCGCGACATGATACACAATCGCGGATTCTAAGACGTGACAAATTTTGAAGTGGCACGGGCGTCTCGCCCGTGGGGTGCGCCACATCGGCAAGATGCCGATGCCACTGCCTTGGCCGTCTCGCCCGTGGGGCCCGCCACATCGGCAAGATGCCGATGCCACTGCCTGGCCGTCTCGCCCGTGGGGCCCGCCACATCGGCAAGATGCCGATGCCACTGCCTTGGCCGTCTCGCCCGTGGGGCCCGCCACATCGGCAAGATGCCGATGCCACTGCCTTGGCCGTCTCGCCCGTGGGGTGCGCCACATCGGCAAGATGCCGATGCCACTGCCTGGCCGTCTCGCCCGTGGGGCACGCCACATCGGCAAGATGCCGATGCCACTGCCTGGCCGTCTCGCCCGTGGGGGGCGCCACATCGGCAAGATGCCGATGCCACTGCCTGGCCCGGCGCGCCCTGAGATTTCCTAAAAAATATTGAATCCCATTCTAAAGATTTGGAAAGCGATTCTGCCTTAGATTGTGATGAAAGGGACTGGAGGACGATTGTACGACAGGCTGCCAGCCTGTCGGTGGTGGGCCGAACTGGAACAGAACCAAGCGAAAGCATTTGCCATATATCATTTACCATTGGCCATTTTTCATCTTACCAGGCAAAGCTATTTGAGTTCCGAGATTGACCTTATGAACAACGAAACAATAAACACTCTTTTTGCCGAGCTTTCGACGCCATTAATTGCTGACGCCTCGTTAAGATTGAAAGTGCCGCTGCGTATTGCTCCTGCCGGAATCATGCCGGTCATCGCGGGAACAACAGTAGCCGGTCGCGTCTTGCCGGTTCGGCACTATGGCAGCGTCGATATTTTTCTCGAAGCAATTGATGCTGCCAAGGCCGGGGATGTTTTGGTCATCGACAACGAGAGGCGAACTGACGAGGGCTGTATCGGAGATCTAACGGTCGCTGAAGCCAGGATAGGCGGCTTGGCTGGAATCGTGGTTTGGGGCGCACATCGCGACACCAGCGAGTTGAAGCAAATCGGCTTTCCGGTTTTTAGTTACAGCGTCTGCCCGTCCGGACCGCTACGACTCGATTCTCGTCACGCTGACGCTTTCATCTCAGCAAGGTTTGGCGAGTTTGAAGTAACCGGCGACGATGTCGTCTTCGCGGATGATGATGGTTGTGTGTTCAGTCCGCTCGGAAGAGTCGGCGAACTTCTGGAAGTCGCTACGAAGATCCGTACTACTGAACGCCAACAGGCAGATGAGATTTTGCGCGGCAACACTCTTCGCGAGCAGTTCAGTTTCAATGAATTCAAAGCCAAACGCGCTGAGAATCCGAGCTATACATTCCGCGAACACCTGCGAGGCTTGCACGCTTCTATTGAAGAATGATTTGTGAAAATGCGCGCGTCATGGATGTTGATTTCCGAGTATCGCCGCAATTTAAGAGTGGTTTTCCGGCTACACCCCACACTCTAAATCCCACACCCTCGAGTGTGGCCGGATGTGACCGCAGGTTGACCGGAAGTGATCTCGTCAAGTGCTGAATAGGCGAATAACATGCAAGTCATGAAATCAAAGCCGGAAATTGAAAAGTCAGCGCTGCTGATTATCGACGCTCAAGATTCTTTTATCGCCGGCCCAAGGTGGCAACGTCGTAACAATCCGGCTTTTGAACAAAACGTCTCGCGTCTGATCGAGGGCTACCGTTCTGCAGGCCTGCCCGTTTTCTTTTTCCTCGACAGTGACGACACCGAGCATTTCCATCCCGGCAGCCCTTACTTCAAGCTCATGGATTTCATCCAGCCGCAGCCGGGCGAGCCAATCCTGATCAAGACTTCCCGCAACTGTTTCACCACCACCAATCTCGATTACTTGCTGCGCCGTGCCGATATCAAACGCGTCGTCGTCACTGGAATCAAAACTGAACAATGTTGTGAAACTACGACTCGGGTCGCTTCGGATCTTGGCTACGACGTGGATTTCATAACTGAAGCGACGCTGACTTTTCCTATTCCGCATCCAAGCCAGAACGAGGAACTGTCAGCAGACGAAGTCGTACGCCGGACCGAATACGCGCTGCGCGATCGTTTTGCCCGGATTACAACCGTCGCCGAGATGCTGAACGAGTTAGAATGCGTGGTGAAGTGATGCAGCAAGTCGTCTTCCTGGTACTGCCCAATGTAGAAATTCTGGACGTAGCTGGTCCGCTGCAACTTTGAGATCTGAGATCTGAGATCTGAGATCTGAGATCTGAGATCCGAGCCCGAGGTAAGCCCCCATGAACATCGACTATTCACACAAGTTCTACGAGTTCGAGTGCTTCTCCATTGACGTGCAGCGCTCGCTGCTATTGCGAGATGGCGTCCCGATCAGGCTGACGCCAAAGGTGTTTGATACGCTGTTGGGACTTGTCCGCAGCGGCGGCAAAGTGATGGGAAAGGCAGAGTTGATGGAGCAGATTTGGCCTGACTCGTTCGTCGAGGAAAGTAATCTCGCTCAGAACATCTTTCTGCTGCGCCGGCTTTTTGGTGAGCACAAACACGAGAATCGATACATAATCACTGTTCCCGGTGTCGGCTACAGATTCGCGCCTCGCGTCAAAATATCGCTCTTCGCATCTGGCAAAAGTGAGATCCGAAAAGAAGGCCAACCGGTACAAGCTATCGCAGTGATGCCGTTCAGATCGCTCAACAATGATCTCGATCGTGCTCTCGGTCTTGGAATCGCGGATGCGTTGATCACTCGTCTCAGCAGAGTGAAGACGATTAGAGTGTTGCCGACTCAGAGTGTGATGAGCCTTGGCGAGGCCGCCACCCAACAAACATTGGGTGTGGACGCAGTGCTGAATGGCGTGTATCAACGCGACGGCGACCAAATCAGAGTGTCGGCTCAGCTAAACTGTGTCGATGACGGCGCCACGCTGTGGGCTGAAAAGTTCGATCTGAAATTTACAAGTTTGTTCGCGGTACAGGATTCAGTGTCCGAAGCAATCACAAAAGCGCTAGTCCTCAAGCTTGGCGTTCAAGCTCGGAGCCATCTCTCGATGGTAGCTAACAACGGAACGTCTGACATGAGGCGCTGCTCGTAAGCGTTCCACGCGCAGCTTGCGCGTGATATGTGTGACTATCACTCGATAAACTTACTCAATGCGTATCGCGATCTTCGGAACCGGCGGAGCGGGAGGTTATTTCGGAGCCAGGCTTGCTCAAGCTGGGGAAGAAGTCGTCTTCATCGCCCGCGGCGATCACCTAACAGCAATTCGCGAGCGCGGACTGCGCCTCGAGACAGACGCAGGCGATGTTCTCATTTCTCCGGCTACTGCGACCGACGACGCGCGCGTAGTTGGACCGGTTGACGTTGTCCTTCTGGGAGTGAAGACGTGGCAGGTTCGCGAATCTGCGGAACTGATGCGCCCCATGATTGCTAGTGACACGTTTGTGGTACCGCTGCAAAACGGTGTCGAAGCAACGTCACAATTGGTGGAAGCCCTCAGTACGAGTCAGGTCGTCGGCGGTTTGTGCGGTACGTTCAGCTGGGTCGCGGGTCCGGGACATAATGACTTTATTTATGGAGCATTGCTGCCCCTCGAGATGAGGGCTCGCGGACGTTTAGATTTCTGAGTTTCTGAGATTTGAGATCTCAGATTTCAGCTACCGATCTAAGATCTCAGATCTAAGATCTCAAAGCCGTTCCTCATGCAAGCGCTTCAAACGCCTTTACGATCACCTCATCTGAAATCAATTCAGGACTGAGAGCACGCAGCGCCACCAATCCATCGATTAGCGCATGAATTACGCGAACGAATTCATCCGCTGACATAGGTAACTTCTTCTCCGGAACATACTGCACCATTTGCTGGGCGGCCCAGCGGTAAATCTCCTCATTGCCTTGGACCAAGCGCAGCCTCATTGCTTCATGCTTCAAAGCATAGAGCTGAAATGACAGCGCCCCGATGGCGCCGCTCTGCCGCTCGGGAATCGCATCGACGACTGCTTGTCCCAGGATGCGCATCTGTTTCTTCAAACTCGCGCCGGGTTCGAATGCCGGGACAATAGGCTTCCATCTCGTTTCTACCACCGCCAGGAAGAGATCCTCTCGATTCCTGAAGTTGCCGTAGATGGCGCCTCTTGTCATTGCAGCGCGACGGGCGACTTCCTCGAGTGTCGTTCGCTCATAGCCCTTTTCTTTAATGATTTGGGTCGCGGCCTCGATCAGCTTCGCGCGCGTACGCTCTCGCTTGTCACCCTTGCGGGTCTTGGGTTTGTTTTTCTTCTTGGTTGCAGGCATCGGCAATCAACTTCGCTCTTAAATCAGGTGCAACGAGTCGCTGTTTTGGAGTGCGGTGACCTGTCACCGCTTTGTTCCGTGGCGACTCGAGGCCACGCTACAGGTCGCAGCGGCCAAAGCGACGACAGGTCGTCGCACTCCAAAACGCCGCTGGCTGATTTTATACCCACTTGTATTTTATACATAGCTGTATATAATGCTCGCGCTCGTTGCGGGAGTGCTTAACGAAAGTGAAAAAGATTTTGGGGCTGTTGACGCTGACAGTTTTGGGAATTCTGGTAGCCACGCTTGTGCTGGCGCTCGCTTATCGCGCATTCCGGCAGCATCAAGCGAATAGCAACCTGCGTATCACTGCACCCAACGGTATCCGGGAAGAGATTTTTGTTCCCATCGGGGGCATCGACCAGTTTCTGCAAATCAGAGGCGAGGATCGAAATAATCCCGTGCTGCTGGTTCTGCATGGAGGCCCCGGGTTCTCGTACGTTCCCTTCACGTCTGTCTTCCAGCATTGGGAAAAGCATTTCACTGTCGTCCTGTGGGACCAACGCGGCGCGGGAAAGACTTTCGGACGCAACGGTAAATCCGGAAACGGATCACTTACCATCGACCGAATGGCGCGAGATGGGATTGAAGTCGCGGAATTCCTTCGTAGTCATTTCCAGAAACCGAAGATAACTATCTTCGCGCACTCGTGGGGTTCCGTAATTGGTCTGCCGATGATCAAGCTCCATCCTGAGCTGTTTGATGCTTATGCAAGTAGTGGCCAGGTGGTGAATATGGAACGGAACGAGGTCAAGTCTTATGAGCTGTTGCGGGAAAGTCTTAAGACTACCGGCGATCAAAAAGCGCTGGCTTCGTTGGAAGAATTGGGTCCGCCTCCCTACGCCGACAAAGATACGTGGATGAAGAAGGGACGCTTGATCGTAATGAATTCGCCGCCGCCGCCAGATGGACGCACTCTACCCAACATCTTTGCGGCAGCTCTGTTCACACCGAGCTACTCGCTCAAAGATGCTTATCACCTTTTCGCGGCGTTCGATTTCTCGATCACGAGTTTGTACGGGGAGATGATGTCGTACGACGCTGCGGCTCTGGGAAACAAGTTTGACGTCCCGCTGTTTATTTTTCAGGGTGACAGTGACTTGCAAGCGCCGACATCCATAGTTGAGGAGTATTTTCCGACCATCGAAGCTCCGCACAAAGAGCTGATTCTCTTGAAAGGCGAAGGCCACACAGCCGTGCTCAGCAATCCGGACCTCTTCCTTGATTTGTTACTTCAGCATGTTCGTCCGCGTATTCCAAACCCCAAAAACTAAAATCACTCAAGCTTGATCGGCTCGAAAACTCTAGGGGGTATTGGAGTGCCGAAAATGGTTTCAAGACCATCCACAGATTACGCAGATTTCACAGATGTTAAGACATTCACGCCAACGTGCCGGTAGTTCAACAAAACATCTGTGGAATCGGTGAAATCTGTGGCTAAGGTTTTTTGGGTGCCTCGCTGGTTAGAGCCGTTCCAACTTCCGCGAGGTTAACTTCGCGCCTATTGCCCACAATCTGCGTTGGAGTGCGAGACGAGGGTGGCGAACCTCAGTTGATACTCGGCTGAGGTCATGAAAGCGCAGACCATGCCTCGATAATTGTTAGGCTGCTGGTTGTTCAGAATGTTGAGCCAGAACTGATAGCCGTTCGCGTCAGGATTTCTGTGCAGGTAGCCAAAGTACTGCATCAACACAAATGAAGGGTTGTACTCAGCCAACTGCACGGCAGCGTCCTCGGCGATCTCTCGAACAACTTGTCCGCGTGTGGCGCCGCTCTGCAACTCGCTGATGTAAGTCGAGCGCTTGGCTGAAAGATTGACGCCATCGTACGCGCTCAACGTCGCCAGCAAAGCGTCGACAAAATTCTCAGGACCTGGATTCGTGCCGTACTTGTTAGTAAACGCTTGCCGCTGTACCCAATCCTCCGCGAACGCAGCTTTGCTCGTAGCCAAGCCGGCGTTAACAGTTATCTTGCTGCGATCGGAAATGAATTCCGAATAGCTCGGTTGGCGTCCAAGCGTCGAGGTGTACATTCGATACACGTAAGAGCTCGTAACCTGGAATTCATTCTCAACAAAGAACGCCGCCGAGACACCGAGGCGTCGCTGCAAGAGACAGTTCGCATCTCCAGCCCCACATGGTGGAGGCGTGCTGGATCCATTCCCCGCGATTTGGTCTGTCCAGTAAGCCAACCCTCCGGAATCCGGCTCGCGATTAAGGAAGTCTCGATAATGCTGAGTGACAAAGAACTGCGCCTCATCGATCGGATTGCTGGAAATCGTCGCAGCTTCGGCATCGCCAAAAATTGTGAATTTGAAAGCCGGCGTAACCGCTACACCGCCGGCGGCATTCGGATCAGAGATATACCACCGGCCAAAGAATGTAGATCCAATCAATGCTGAGTTGTTTGGGATCTGGAGGACGACGCTGCCATAGCCTTGAGCAGCTCCGCTGCCGGAGAGACTTATCTTCTTCCACGCGAATGAGCCAGTGTGGGGAATAACCGAGCCGGCGCCGGGATCACGACTATCAACCACGAGTACAGCCTGGGCTCCGCCCAAGGCGTCGGAAACGCCAATCGTAAATTCGGGATTACCGATCAGCGGCGGCTCGATCGCTACAACCTGAGGAATGCCTGCACCCGATCCGGGCGTTCCGCTGCCAATGATCTGTGGAACGCGCCCGGATTCGGTGTAGAGCGTTGGCCGATCGAACGGCGCACTTGCCAAAGCCACGCGCTGATCAGTTAGTGGGCGTTTTAGAAACGCTACCAGATCAGATTTCTGCTGCGGTGAAAGATTAAGTGGCCGGATCAGATTGTGATTTACATTGGGAGCGTTGAAATCGCCGCCACGATTATAGAACTCCACCACTTCCTCGAGTGTCGAGAAGTGTCCGTTGTGCATGTACGGGCCACGCAGCTCGACGTTACGCAAACTTGGCGTGCGAAATTCTCCGATGTCCTGGTTGTTCCCGGTTACCTGGAACCGGCCCGTATCTTCAGTCGATGGACGCAGGCCAATGTTATGAAATTGATTGTCGCTGAACAGGCTGCCCGCGTGACAGACATTACATCCGGATTGATTAAAGACATTCTGTCCGCGATTCTCCGCCGGAGTGAGTCCGGCAATTCCGGATACCGCGGCATCGAACGGCGTTCTGTCTGAGTAGAGCGCGCGTTCGAATGTGGCAATCGCCAGAGCTATGCGCGCTGGTGTTACGTCAGAACTTCCGAATGCTTCGGTGAACAGTTCCGGGTAAGCGCGTCCATCAATCCATTGCTTCAATCCCGCGGGAATAGCGGGCGCGAGGGCTAATGGCCGGGACGCGGCGATGCGAGCCGCAACATTAGTCCAATCGCGCCCGTTGTGCGCCATCTCGGCGCTGCTGACTGGTGGTCCCAGCACCTGGCTCTCGAGAGCCGCGCCGGCCTGCAGAACCACCGCTCCGGAAATCGGATCGGTAAATACCTGGGTTGCGCGTCCATCCCAGAAAAGTGAGTTTGAATAGCCGGCGTTGATGTAGGACCGCGATTTGCGACCAGTCACTTGCTCTTTGAAGCCGTAAACTGAAGACCAATTGAAAGAGCCGTCGCTGTTATTACTCATCACACCGGGCGACGCAAAGACATCATCAGCCGTACTGAACACTCCATCCGCGCCCGGATTTGTCGAGCGCGGATTATTCACGAGCGAGCGAGAATCCGAACCTCCACTCGTTGCGAAGTGACAAGTGCCGCACGCGACTGTGCGCGTGGAAGAAAGTTGTTCGTCCCAAAACAGGGCCTTGCCGAGAAAGGCTTTCGCCGCCGTCACTTGATTTCCAAGCGGCGCCGGCGGCGGATTGAGTGGGCCGACTGGTCCGTTGATTACTCCGTTCGCGCGCGCGCCCTGATCAGGTTCACTGAATCCCCCGACCGAATTTCCATTTTCCGCTCGCACCCAATAAAAGTAATTTTGTCCGACTACTCCATTGGTATCGAAGAACGATGCTGCCGGCGTGGTTCCCAGATCGGTGGCAGAGGCGGTGACGTTCGTAGTATTGCGAAATATTCGATAGCTGGTCGCGCCACGAACTGCAGCCCAGGTGATTCCGACTTTGGTCGAGTAAGAGTTGTCGGAAGCGACGACTTCAATGGGCGTGGCCAAGTTTTGCCCCTGGCCACTCACTATGAAGCCTTGAAGACGGTGGTGAAAAATCACCATCGAAAGCGCCGCGATGAAAAGCACAACTGTTATGAATCGAAGTATTCGCATGGTCTCATCCACTTGAGCAGGCACAGTTCAAACCGGTACACATGCTGGGAACGCAGGCATCCCTGCCTGCTTAGGTTCGGCATTATTCTTAAGGATTCTTACCGGGAGGTAATGCAGGCAGGGATGCCTGCGCTCCCAAACTTATGTGTCGTAAATCGCTGGTTGTTGTTAATAAGGCTACGGCCTGGGTGGCTTGGGTCGCCTTGGACCATCGAAATCAGGCGGCGGTCCTTCTTCTACCGTGAAGCCGGCCGGCACTTCGAAGAGCGAAAGCGGCGGTTCCTCACGATTGATGTGCGCAAGGCGATAAGTATTCTCTCCAGCAAACGGATCTTTGTGTTTACTCAAGATTACTATTTGTAATTCTGGCGAGTACCAACGTTCAGAAACGATCTCGAGCGGCCGGTCATTTCCGACACGTCCAGCCGGGATGCTTATCGTGGATCTCGTTCCCTCGACTTGAACACCCTCGATCACTTGTTTGCCCAGCGCCTCGTTACGAATGGGATCCGCCTTCATCTGAAAGTCTGAAGGTAAAGGCGGCGGTGGTGGTGGATTCTCGTGGAACGGCAGCTTGCGAGCAGTGCGATCGCGAAGGTTCATCGCATAGTGAACACCCATAATTGGATCGTTGATAAAAGCCATATGAGGAGGTTCTCCCTCGAGTGCGATTGGACCGATTGCACCCAGCACTTGTTCTCGACGCGTCCGACCTTCGCTGTTGCGATACACATTGCCGGTCGATTTCCGCATGATGCGCGTTCCGTCACCGAGAATTTGAACGTTCTCGGTGCTGAACTCAGCTGAGTACGGCACGCCTTTGACGATTCGGTCTCCGAACCGCATTTCAGACGACATCCAATCAGCTTGCGGACCAAATGGTGGTCCCTGTGGTCCGCGACGGTCCGGCGGTGGTGGTGGTCCCTGCTGACCGTCCGGTCTCATGCCGCCCGGGGGGCCTCCTCGACGTCCGTCTCCCTGAGGACCATTTCCCGGAGGTCCGCCTCCAGGTGGTCTTTGTGCCAGCGCCGCCGGGGAGGCCGTGACCGTGAATAACGCTAACGTTAAGATAGCGACCCGATAGTTTTCGATTTTCATTTCGACTCCGATTTAGATCTATTCAACCATCACGGGCGGGACGCCCGTGCCACGCTATTTTAACCATCACGGGCGGGACGCCCGTGCCACGCTATTTGACCATCACGGGCGGGACGCCCGTGCCACGCTATTCGACCAGACGGATGGCGCGAGCAACACCATCGTCTCCCATAATTAAGTCCGCTTTGATCAATTCATCTGAGCTTTCGGAACTAATGGATAAGCCGAGACTGATTAGCGAGGCTCTCGAAAGCTTCACGCGCACTACTGTTCCGCTTTCCATCGCTGTTGAGCTCGCCAAGTACGTCAACGGCAGAAATTCATTCGTAGTCTTCGAAGTAGCTGCTGCAAGAGCTGTATTCGCTTTTTCTTCACGAGGTGCATTTCGCGAAGCCCTCGCGGTGAGCCTGTAATCCTTGATGTGCCTGGGAGGTTGTGGCCCATTGGTTGACTGCGTGACCGGAGTTGATCCCGGTTCCGCCGTGATTGCCTTCGGATTTGATAGTGGCGTTGCGTTTCCTGCGTTCAAATCGTTTCTTCCGTGATTAGGCGCTGGCGCTGAGCGTCGCAACAAAACCGGCAGGAGCAACGCAATTAGCAAGACGGCGGCGGCAGCGATCGCAGCGACGCTTAACCAACCTAACCGGCGATGACTCGAAATTGAAACAACTGTCGCCGGCGAGGCGGTAGCTTTCGTTTGGTTCGCGAATGCTGCCAGCAGGAATTCCTTTACTCGTGCCGGTGCTTCCTCAGCTTCTGCGGCAATTGTCATTTGCAAGGCTGAGCGAACGTCCTGGGTCTCACTTAACAGCAGCGCGCAGTTCGCGCACATCGCTGCATGCGCGAAACCCGTTTGCCGAGTTTCGGCGCTGACTACTTTGTCGTAGACCAGCTCATTAACAATTGCTTTAAAGTCTTTGCAGCTCATAATGCCTGACCAGCTTTCTCAACACTCTCGGCAACACCCGGCGGTTGCAGCACTCTCAGTTTTTCTACCAGCAGAGTTCGGGCTCGATTCAATCGTGAACGGACCGTTCCGATTGGACAATCAATCAGTTTGGCCGCGTCCAGATAATTGAGCTCCTGCAGCTCGCAAAGGACGATCACTTCCCTGAAATGCGGCGGCAGCGAAAGAATGGCTTGTCTCACCAGGCCTACCGTTTCACCGCGAGCTAGCTCCATGAAAGGGTCCGCGCTGGCCACGAGTTGATCGTCGAATGGTTCATCATCTTCAGCTTGTCCGTCGATCGAAATGATGTTCTTCTCGACTTTTAGACGGCGAAGCACTCGATGCCGGGCCATTCCGAAGAGATAAGATTTCAAGGAACCGCGTTTGTCGTCGAACTGTCCGCCGTCTCTCATCAGCTCGAGGAAGACATCGTGTGTCACGTCTTCGGCGATTGCTTCTGAGCCAGTCATGCGCAAGGCATATCGAAAAATCCCGCCCTGACGCCGGTCGTATATTTCCCCGAAAGCTTCAGCGTCACCGCTGAGCATCAGGCCCAGTAACTGTTCATCGCTGGCGGGAGTTGCCACTTTCAATCAGTAAACGTGCAGTATCGACTCCGACTGTAATGGACTTGAGCGCGCGGAATAGTTCCACAAGTTTCGCGGATTTGAAAGTTTTTTGATGGCGGCACGGATGCCACGACCTGGCGCCATGGTTTTCACGATGGTTGCTACCTAAAAGGTTGATGTGAAATTTTGGGAGATGCCACGGGCTCGTCCCGTGGAGTTTCATGCTCGCTGCTACAAGAAAAGGCCGATCTGAGATCTTGGGAGATGCCACGGGCTGGTCCCGTGGAGTTTCACGCTCGCTGCTACAAGAAAGGTCGATCTGAGATCTCGGGAGATGCCACGGGCTTGTCCCGTGGAGTTTCACGCTCGCTGCTACAGGAAAGGTCGATCTGAAATCTTGGGAGATGCCACGGGCTTGTCCCGTGGAGTTTCACGCTCGCTGCTACAAGAAAGGTCGATCTGAGATCTTGGGAGATGCCACGGGCTCGTCCCGTGGAGTTTCACGATGCCGTTCACTTAACGAATGGAGACCTTGCCCAACGTGAATCTCCACGGCGCAAGGCCGTGGCATCAGCTGCGCAAATCAGCCCAGTGCTGTTAGCTCCAATCGTGAGTCTCCACGGCGCAAGGCCGTGGCATCAACTCACCAAAATGAGGCAGTCCTGTTAGCTCCAACCGTGAGTGACCACGGCGCAAGGCCGTGGCATCAGCTCACCCAAATCAGCCGGTGCTGTTAGCTCCAATCGTGAGTCACCACGGCGCAAGGCCGTGGCATCAGCTCACCCAAATCAGCCCAGTGTTGTTAGCTCCAATCGTGAGCACCACGGCGCAAGCCCGTGGCATCTGACTAATTCTTCTGAGTTGGGATTTCTTTCGCTTGGTCTTTCTTGGCGTAGATGTAGCTTTCGCGGGTTTTGACGACGAGGTTGGGCTGATTGACGCGCACTTTGATCTGACGCACCTGGCCAGCAGTGCCAATTGGGCGTGGGTAGTAGCCTAAGCTATATTGCCGTCTTAGCTCGTCCGCTATGTCAGCAAATGCAGTTGCAACGTCCGCGAGAGAGTCGCCCCGGTAGAATCTGCCGCCGGATGTATCCGAAAGTTCGTGCAAATACTGACTAGCAAGGCGGTACTCGGGCGAGTTAGCGGCGCCACCACCCGGATAGCCCCCGCGGCCTCCATTGCCACCCGGCCATCCAGGAATTCCGAGACCAATATTTCCGTGGCTTCCGGGCGTCGGAATTCCCTGGCCCAGGTTACCGAATTCGCTCGATGTATCGTACGACACAGTGAAGATGGCCCCGTCTGACTCCTGAGCCTGACGAATCGTGCTCCAGTAACTGGCCGAACGACTGGTAGTGTCGACTCCGTCGGTGAATAAGACGATGGCTTTTCGGCCGCTGAATCCACTCAGCTTCTTCTTAATTACCATCTCAACGGCGTCGTAAAGCCGAGTTCCACCACCATTTTTTGTCTTCCGAATCGCGCGAGCTAAAGTCTCTCGATCACTGGTTGGTTCGCTCAACACTTTGATCGAATCGTCAAAAGTGACAACCATGACGCGATCCTGGTTCTGTAGTTGGTTCACAAAAGCGATCGCGGCGTTCTGTATGTCTTCCAATTTGAAGTGCGTCGAATCACTGGTGTCGAGCACAAGCGCAACCGTAAAAGGCTGGTCCACTGTCGCAAAGTAAGCAATCTTCTGCTCGACGCCCTGATCGAAAATGCGGAAGTCCTTCTTACTCAGGTTGGGAATGTACCTGCCGTAGCGATCCATCACGCTCACCGGCAGCGTAACGAGAGACGTGTCAACCCGCAGTGTGTCGCCTTCGATTGTTTCGGGCGGACCATCCACCTGATCGGGAGGCGCAGGTTCCTCGACTTTTCCTGAGTTTGGGCTGGTGGTGTTGCCCGGCTGTGGACTGGGTGTATTTCTAGTGCGACCAGATTGAGCAGTCGCGCTCACCAGCAGAGTGAGAGACAGGGTGATCGCAAAAATGATTCGGTAGAGCATAGAAATTTGTGGCACGGGCGTCTCGCCCGTGGCGTGCGCCACATCGGCAAGATACCGATGCCACTACACATCAAGCATCGCTACAAGCTGCGAGACTTCAAACGGCTTCCCCAGAAAACTGGTCACCGGCTGGCGCGGCAAATTCATCATACCAAGCTTTTCAAAGCTGCCGCTCATTATGATGATCGGTAAGCGGGGACGGATGTGATGCACCCACGCCGCCAAACTTTGCCCGTTCAGGCGCGGCATCTCTAAATCGGTAACCAAGTGGCATCGTCATCTTGCCGATGTGGCACACCCACGGGCAAGACACCCGTGCGATGACAGCAGGCATGGCTGGCTTTCTATTGATGTTGGAGGACCACGCTACTTGCCTCGTGTAACGCGGCCCTCCCTTCACCACCGGCGGTTGCGCCCAATCCGCTCGGCGGAATTAAGCTTATGAAACGACCATTAATGAGACGCTAATGAATATCGCTGCAGTGCCTGGGTCAGGTCGGAAGTGAATCCAAAAGCCAGGCCCAACAAAGCGTGCAAGTGGCGCAAAGCTCTCAGCTCCGACTTACAAACACTGCATTCAGCGATATGTGCCGTCATCCTCGAGTACGTCGCGACGCCCATTTCATTGTCGAAATAAGCCTGAACATTCAGACTCTGGCAAAGATGCTCACCTGAATTCTGCTGACTCATGTTTCACTCCCTTCATTGGATTCGAATGGGAGAGTGCTGAATCATTTGACGCAGCAAACGCAGAAAGAGTCGCAAAGAGTCAGTTAAGCAAATGTAAAGTTATGTAAAGAAGAGTGGCACGGGCATCCTGCCCGTGGGCGCGTTCACAGGCATCCTGCCCGTGGGGCGCGTTCACGGGCAAGATGCCCGTGCCACCTCGCTGACTTCATCGCCGCCCATCCTGATCCGTCATCCGGGGAGACTAGTCGTTATCGGCTGGCGGCGGTGGCGGCGGTCTCCGTTCGTGACGCCGCGAGGCTAGCTGAGTTTTCTGCTCTGCGGTCAGTACGGCGCCGATCTGAGACATCATTTTCGCGTGAGCGACAGCCAGCTCGACATCAATCTTCGCTCGAGCTTCAGCTGCCGACCGAACTTCGGCTTCGTTGAAGGTACCGCTGAAAGGGTCGCCTTCCTTCTCGTGAAGCGCGCGCATTTGTTCATGCAAATCCTTCGTACCGGCTTCAAAGTTTTCCCTGATGGTTTTGATCTGGGCCTTTTGCTCGTCGGTCAAATTCAAATCGCGACCAAGCGGCCCCAAACCGTCTCCGCCCGGTCCGCGTCCACCTCGAAAATCTCCGCCGCGATGTGGCGGTCCGCCTTGCGGGCCTTGCGAGAAGGCTACGAAGGCGACGGTTAGCAGCAGAGCGGCGCTAATAGCTATGACCAGCCCGGTTTTCTTGAAATTAAGTTTCATAGTGTTCTCCTAATCAATAATTCAGTATCAGTTCATCGAAACAGGATCGCTTCGGTTATGTCCATGTTAGACGCATTGGCGAGACTCGCGACGCAAAGACTTTGTTAAGCGAATGCAAATTAATGCAAAGACGCTGTTAAGTGGACAGTTGATCCTTTACAAAGGTAGAGGCGTTATTAAGATAGACGCGGGGGTTTTTGGAGGGCGGTAACCTGTCACCGCTTGGGCCCGCGGCGGCTCGACGCCGCGCTTCATTATCAACTCCAGCTTTGAAACAAGGTTTGCGACAGGTAGCAGCGACCAAAGCGCCGACAGGTCGGCGGACTCCATATTTGTATGCAGCAAATCCTGGTGATTGATGACGATATCGAGCTTTGCGAATTAGTCGCGGAGTATCTCGAGCCTGACGGCTACAAAGTCGAAGCCGTCCATGATGGCGAAGCGGGTTTGGAACGCGCGCTGTCAGGCGATCACGCACTCGCGGTGCTCGATTACATGCTGCCGACAATGAATGGCTTCGAGGTACTGCGACGCATTCGGGCGCGATCACGATTGCCGATCGTGATGCTGACCGCGCGCGGCGACGACATCAATCGGATTATTGGTCTGCAGATGGGCGCGGATGATTACCTGCCTAAGCCATTCAATCCTCTGGAGCTCGCGGCAAGAATTAGCGCGGTGTTGCGCCGAACCCAGTCTGAACCTGTGCAAAATTCAGATTCACAGGTGATCGTGTTGGGCGATATCGAGATGGACCATCGAACACACACAGTGCGACGGGCAAACGAGATAGTGGAGCTGACAGTCGTCGAATATTCATTGCTGGCCAAGTTTCTTAGCGCTCCGGGAAGGATTCTCGAGCGAGAGGAGCTGGTAAAGGAAGTTCTGCATCGCAATTTGTCCCCATTTGATCGCAGCATCGACACGCATGTCAGCAATCTGCGGAAAAAGCTCGGACACCAGGTGAATGGAGTCGAACGTATCAAGACAATTCGCAGCGTCGGCTACATCTACTCTTCCAGTACTTAGTTCTTTGTACTTAGTTCTTTGTTCTTTGCATCTCCAGGGCGGGTGACCTGTCCAGCATCGACCTGACCGAGCGGTAACTACAAAAAACAAAGTACAAAGAACTAAGAACCAAAGCGACGGCTGACTACTGATTGCTGACTACTGATTACTGTAATGCGCAGTCTTTTTCTAAAAATCTTCCTTTGGTTTGGCCTGGCGATGGCGCTCGTGAACGTGGCCTCGTTCGTCACGGGAATTCTCAGCGAGCGTCGCTCGCAATCCTCACGCGGTAATCCGATGGCGCCGATGTTTGGAATCTACGCCCAGTCCGCAAGTGAAGTTTTCGAAAAGGAAGGAAAGATGGCGCTGGCGGGGTATCTGTTTAGAGTCAACGCAGCCTCTCGCATCAATTCGGTTTTCTTCAACGAAAAGGGTGAAGAACTTTCGGGCCGCGAGATTCCACCAGGCGCGCAGTTGATTGCTCAGCGAGCGCTGACAAATTCAAGTTTCCTATTTGAGTTCCCGGAGCCGCGAGACCGTCCGCTCGGCGCGCAGCAAGTGCAAGGGCCAAGTGGGACTCGCTACGTCATGGTTGGACAACTACCGCGCCCGAACTTTCCCGGCCCTCCGCCACGATTAGGTGAGCCTGGTTCACTCGCTTTCGGCCTGCGCATGTTGGCTCGCGGCCTATTCCCGGTGCTGTTCATAGGCGCGTTGTTTTGTTACTGGCTCGCTCGCTATTTGTCGAAGCCAGTCGTCGAGCTGCGCGGCGTGGCTCGCGAAATCTCGGACGGCAAGCTGACTGCGCGCGTAGACGAAAAGTTATCGAAGCGTCATGACGAACTCGGATTCCTTAGCCGAGACTTCAACGTGATGGCTGGTCGCATCGAGTCACTGGTCGAGGCCCAGCGTCAGTTGCTTGGCGATATCTCGCACGAATTGCGCTCGCCCCTGGCGCGCCAAAATGTGGCCCTTGGTCTGGCGCGGCGACGGGGCAATCCTGAAGTTGGCAGCGCTCTCGAACGCATTGGACGCGAAGCCGACCGGATGAACGAAATGATTGGTCAGTTACTGACGCTGTCTCAGGTCGAAAATGGAACTGACGGATTGAATCGCGCTGATATCGATCTGAAAGCGCTACTACACGAGGTAGTCGAAGATGCCGATTTTGAAGCCCGCGGTCGTGATCGCGCCGTCCGGATTGTGGCCACCGAGACGTGCAAAGTCAGCGGCGTGAGCGACCTGTTACGCAGCGCTATCGAGAATGTTGTTCGCAACGCCGTTCGTCACACCAGCGAGGGAACTGAAGTTGAAGTGACGCTGGCCTGTGAACGGGTCAACGATGAAAGGTTTGCGACAGTAAAAGTTCGCGATCATGGCAAAGGCGTGCCTGATGAAGCCATCGAAGATATCTTTCGAGCTTTTTATCGCGTCGAGGAAGCTCGCGACAGAAAGACTGGCGGCACTGGATTGGGATTAGCGATTGCGGCGCGCGCGGTGCGGTTACACGGTGGAACGATTAAGGCTAATAACGCGCGCGATGGCGGACTTAATGTTGAAATCAGATTGCCGTTATGACCATGAGTGGTTAGGCTGATTTTCCATTCATCATTTTCCATTTGTCAATTTCCATTTGTCCCTCGCCTGGAAAGTACTGGCCCGCACACAGCTCCAGGTAGAGGCTAAGCCAGCTGCCTCCCGCCTCCTGCCTCCTGCCTCCTGCAGTCCAAGCTTTCAATCGGCTCGACGAATGAAAAATGATAAACGGTAAATCAGTACTGTCCGGTTAAACGTTTTTGGTTTCGCGCTAAGTCTTTGTTAGGACTAGAAATAAGCATGATGAGAAGTCTAAACGATTTGAATTCGATTCTCGGATTCGAGGGACTTACTCT
>Ga0134125_10001226_pt1 | contig 31862 bp, 30 predicted proteins | sample KB31751_FD_96464 | JGI IMG/M metagenome (GOLD analysis project Ga0134125, IMG submission 96464) | Terrestrial soil microbial communities with excess Nitrogen fertilizer from Kellogg Biological Station, Michigan, USA - KB3-175-1 | ecosystem: Environmental > Terrestrial > Soil > Unclassified ... | reverse complement strand
TGCCCGCCAACCGGAAGCAGCAAATGAAATCCGCGCTAACATGATCCTTGCCGCCGCTCTTGTAGAAGGGGTTGCCCTTTTTGCGGTTATCGCAGGATTATTGGCTGTTTTAAAAACTGCCACAGGCGCCTAAGGGCAAATTTTTACTGCATCCGAAGCACAGGGCGGAGGGTGCAGTATTTTTTTATTTTTCAAATCTTCAAATTAATATATGGAATTATTACTTCCCAAACTCGGTTTAATACTCTGGACACTGATCGCCTTTGGCATCGTGTTTTTTATTCTTGCAAAATATGCCTGGAAGCCAATTTTAAAATCTTTGGATGAAAGGGAAAAAAACATTTCTGATTCTATTCTTTCAGCAGAAAATGTAAAGAAAGAAATGGCTGCGTTAAAAAGTGAAAACGAGGCATTGCTCGCTAAAGCGCGTGAAGAAAGATCCCAAATGATGCGCGAGGCCAAAGAAACACGCGACAAAATAATCCAGGAGGCTAAAGAACAGGCACGGAAAGAAACGAGCAAAATAGTTGCTGACGCACAAGCCGTTATTAACCAGCAAAAAATGGCAGCCATCACTGATTTGAAAAACCAGGTTGGAAATTTGGTTCTGGAAGTAAGTGAAAAAGTATTGCGCCGTGAACTCAACAACAAAGAAGACCAGGAAAAATATATTCAGCAACTTGCTCAAAACGTTGAGCTGAACTAATCAAAAGAAAAGATGAATAATCCTCGTTTAGCCCAGCGCTACGCAAAAAGCCTGATAGATATTGCAACAGAGCTGAATCAACTGGATGCAGTACGTAATGATATTGTTTTTCTAAAATCAGTAGTTGATAACAGCCGTGATTTTGTCTTGATGCTCAATAGTCCGATTATTAATCCGGATAAAAAATACAAAATAATTCAGGCAATCACTAATGGTAAGATTTCGAAGATCACCGATGCATTTTTAAAGCTACTTTGCAATAAAAACCGCGAAACCAATCTTCCCGGCGTTATTACTTCTTTTATTGAGCAGTTTAATAAAATACGGCATTTGCATAACGCGAAATTAACTACTGCCACTTCTATCAGCAATGAACTTAAAGAGTCCTTTATTTCAAAAATTAAAGCCTCTACAAACTATGATAACGTGGTTTTAGAAACAGTAGTTGATGATAAAATTATCGGCGGTTATATTTTGCAAATGGAAGGAAAACTGATCGACAACAGTATTTTGAGAAACCTTCAGGATGTGAAAAAACAATTTGCAAACAACGATTATATGCATAAGCTGAGATAGGAAATAGTAGAACCTTTTTGGAAATAAAAAGCCCGGAAGCAAACCGGGTTTTTTATTTTTACAGTTATTGAAAAATGCTCCGGAGTAAAAAGACAAATAACACGAATTTCTATTTTTAATAGACACAAACCCAGCGCACTCTTCACTTTGCGCCTCAGATTTTCAACTTTCAACCTTAAGCGTCGGAAGAAAAATATAAATCACCAATTATTCGTCATCACTTCCGCCTTCTTTATTATAGGCTTTTATGAATAATGCTCCCAGATTTTTCTGTGGAGGAATATAATCTTCAAAAGTTTCTCTTACTTCCCGCGGAGCTTTATTAAATTCAGCATCCAGGCCGCTCCACATCTGCCTCCAGTCAATATTTTTTCCTTCCCGCAGTGTTTTATCTAACGCGTCGATTATCGGCTTGTTTACATTCATCGCGCCGGTTTGTTTGGTAGAAATAATGTGCGCATCCGGGCAATATTTCAAAATGGTTTTCAAATTCTGATATCCGCCACATGATCCAAGCATAATAATCTTCGCACTTTCCGGAAGCTGCTGAATGGTATAGGGCAAATGATAACTGTGACCGCGGTGTATGACAATTGAAGGTTTCAGCCCTTTTGAATCCAGGTAATCTATCAGATCTTCCTGCGCTTTTGCGTCTTTATCAGTTTCATTATCCAAAGGAAGATTTGCATAAATACTAATCGGTTTCCCCTTTTTTGATCGAATTTCTATCCATTCCTTTTTTTGGGTGATCGACCAATCATTAGAAGGAAAGGATGTAAGATAACTGGCAAAAGATGCTTTACCATCTTTATCGCCATAGAAAAATACCTGTTCGATAATTCTTCCGGAATCATCTGCCAGATAATTATAATTAACCGTATAAATGGGTGGAATACCGATGGCTTGAGCCAGGTCAATGCCGTTTTTGGGATCAGCGGAAAGGAAGATTGTTTTTAAAAGGCTATAAATTTTTCTTCCTCTTTCATTATTTTCTTTAATGCACCTTTGCTCGTTCCACTCTACGTTTTGCAACATAGATTTCTGCAAGTCGGGGCTGGTAATACTTCCGTAAGAATCCGCAACATCCACGGCATCTTCCAGCGTTTTGGTCGTTTCTAATTTTGCCACAAACGCCTGCATCAGTTTTTCCGAGTTTTCAGGCATGGTTTTTAAAAATTCACTCAGCTTGTTATATTCCGCGGCCATTTTTATAAACTTTTTAAAATGGTCGAAATTCAAAGAAATGAGTAATGAATCTCCATGCGGATTGGGCCCCATTTTTTGAATCATCCTATCGAAACTGTATTTATAACTGGAAGTATATATATCATTTTCAGCCAAAACCATCATATAATACAGCTCCTGTGCATTAAGCGGTTGAATCGCCTTGAATCGTACTGCAGGATTCGGGCTTTCGTGTAATTCGTTGATCGGTGTAATAAAATGCTGCAGCGCTTTTGCCTTCAACATGTCAAGGAGTCCATTTGCGCCTAACATGGCTACAGGCGTATCACCCTGCACCAGACGTGAATAGTAATTTATTTCTGTTTTTACCAATAAGCTATAATAGCCGATGCTATCATAAGTTCTGTCTGATGTTCCGGCTACTTTTTCAATTTCAGCCATCGTTTTCTTTCCGCTGATCAGATCGTCGAGGAAGGGAAAATAAAACAATGCCCGGTTTTTTGTGCTTAGTTGCACTACTGTTTTTATTCGTGGATCGTCTATTCTTCTGATCAGTTTTCCCTGCGGACTGCTGGCGGATTGGGCATAAGTATATAACTGGCTCGGACTGTTATTGAATGCTTCAATTACCATGGAATCGGCAAACGGTTCATTCACATATGGCGCCAGATTCTCAAGTATTTTATCCGGATTTATCTCGCAGAATTTTCTGAATAAAGCAATTTTACTTTCCTTGTAACCTGGATTTTCATTAAAAATGGAAGCGTTTATCAGCCCTACTTCATAAGGCACTTTTTGAATCAGCGGAGTCATATTTTCTCCTTTAGTATTTGCTTGAAAAATTTCGTAAAAATTCTCTACAAGTAAAGGAGCCAGCGAAGGATTGATTGTATGCTTTTTCCAGCTAAAAATAAAATCCTTCAAAAGGTCTTCTACATATCTCAGGTATCTTACTTTATCGTTATTGGTTAGAGAGCTATCAATTTCAATATCATTTCGCAACACATTTATTTTCCGTATCAATGCATCGGTTACCTGCAAATTCACATCCGGATTGTTGCCTACTTTTACAACGCCATCGAGCCGCCCATCAGCTTTATCTGCAAGCCTTTGTTCTTCTTTAATATGATCATGAAATAATCGCCTGCCTATCGGAATCTTTGTGGTGTCACTTGCAGAAGCCTTAAAGGGAATAAAAGAAATAAATAAGATCAGGGTAAATAAAAACCTCATTGTTTTTTTAGGATTAATAGAAGCAAAAATACTTCCAATAGATACAAATTTAGTTATTGCTTTAGGTTATCAGATATATTATCGCGCCAAAACGCTGCATCCTCGAAGGTTATTAACCTTTTGTTAGGAACTAAAGTATAAGATCTATAAACCTCTCCACTTTAACTGTCTAAACAATATTATTAAATTGTAAACACCCGGTAGGAAATAACTATTTAATATAGGTTTGCATTTTATGAACCAGGAAACAAAAACACGGACAATTTTAATAGCTGACGACGAGCCGGATATTTTAGAAATCCTCAATTTCAACCTTGAGTCTGAAGGTTACCAGGTGATGAACGCGAGCAATGGAAACGAAGCGGTACGGCTGGCTAAATTACACAAACCGGATCTGATCATCCTTGATGTGATGATGCCAGGAAAAACAGGCTTTGAAGTTTGTAAAATTTTAAGAGCAGATAAAGAATTTGATACTGCTATTATTATTTTCCTAACCGCCCTCAACGATGAAAGCACCGAAATAAAAGGGCTGGAAACCGGCGGCGACGATTATATAAGCAAACCGATCAGTCCAAAAGTATTGATAAGCCGCGTTAATGCTCTTTTCAGAAGAATTATTAAGGAAACCGGAAGTATTTTGGAAATCGGCGACCTTACTATCGATCGTGAAAAATACATGGTTACTTTAAAAAATGAAGAAATTATCCTTGCAAGAAAAGAATTTGAATTGCTGGAACTGCTCGCTTCCAAGCCCGCAAAGGTTTTTTTGAGAAACGAAATTTTGGATAAAGTTTGGGGAAAAGAAGTTATTGTTGGCGATAGAACCATTGATGTTCACGTGCGAAAGATCAGGCAAAAATTGGGTGACGATTGTATTGTAACGGTAAAAGGAGTTGGGTATAAATTTAAAATGTAAATCCGCTTAAACTAATTAATACTTTTAGAATCTATACGTTTCTAAAAAGCATTTACATTTGACAATAAAATAAAAATTCCTATGAAAAAATTCACTTCTTTTTTAGTACTTATCCTTTTTTCTTTTTCACTTTCTGCACAAAAAGATTCGTCCGGCAAATTAGGTGGCTTATTTAAAAAAGCCAGTTCAATGCTTTCGAAAAATTCTTCTGCCGGCAGTGGTTTATCAACTGATGAGATTGTTTCTGGATTAAAAGAAGCACTCTCGCTGGGAGCGGAAAAAAGCACCTCAAAACTTTCTGCACCTGATGGATTTTTTAAGGATGCTGCGGTAAAAATTCTGTTACCAAAACAAGTGCAGGATATAGAAAAAAAAATGAGGATGTTTGGAATGGGAAAATTAGTTGACAACGCGGAACTGAGTATGAACCGCGCTGCAGAAGATGCTGCAAAATCTGCTGCACCTATTTTTCTCTCTGCGATAAAACAAATGACTGTAACCGATGCGCTCAATATATTACGTGGCACTGATACCGCTGCAACAGCCTACTTAAGAAAAACAACTACTCCGCAACTCACCACTGCATTTATGCCCATTATTACAGAATCTTTGAAAAAAACAGATGCAGCCAAATATTGGAAAGACGTTTTTACGGCATACAACCGCTTTTCATCGCAGCCTGTTGACACAGACATTGATAGTTATGTAACCGGCAAAGCACTCGACGGCATCTTTCATTATGTAGCACAGGAAGAAGTAAACATTCGCCAGAATCCGGCAGGAAGAGTTACTGATATTTTGAAAAAGGTGTTTGCAAAATAGAAATTCGTTAGAGATTCTCTGTTTCAAGAGAGTGAGAAAATTACCCAGAAGTTGGGAGGAGGACATTCCTGCTCTCCGTAATTTTTCAGCAGAATAAGAAAAAAATTAAAAGATTATATTAATTCGCAAAACAGAAATGCTTCTATTTCTTTCTTTGCTGACTAACAATGATCGGTAAACAAGAAAAGCGATACGGTTGTGACCAGATATCGCTCTTATTGTTTGAATAAGCTCATTTTTTACCAGCCTTTTTTTGCAACGCCATCTTTTACAGCCTGCAATGCATTCGCTTCGCTGAGCATGGTGGTCATTTTGTTGCCTTTTCCATCATTACCCTGGGCCATGTAGCCACCGCGGGAAGTTTTAGTAATTACCGCATCTTGCATTGGAACATTTTTTTCTTTGGTTTTCATGCAATAAGCTGTTAACATTTTCGACATTGTGATTGGTTTTATTTGGTTTAAAATTGGTGACGATGCCATGATCAACAAGCCATAGCGTTTCAAATTTAGGGATTTATACTTATTTCGCGTTATATATTTCCAAACATTTATAAAACTTAAAATTCGAGCGAATTTTTTATTTTTTTCAAATTTACTTTCAGTACATATTTCAGATACATTTCGTAAGAATATTCCAACCCGGTTCCACTCGAAATTTTTTCGATAAAATCCTTATAAGGAATGATCCTGAAATCAAAAAATACATTCTTGTAGATCTCTTTGTCAAAAATAAAACTGGCAATCAAAAGCTCGCGGTGTTTTTCTACAAGGCCCGGATATTTCTCTGAAACCGAACTAAATAAAGCCATTCCACGAGGATTAATAAATCCTTCGCCGTTCCAGTATCGCAAATCGATGCCTACATTTTTAAACTGAAATAAAAGATGAGATAAAAAGCCATTTCCTTCATTAAATGGTTGTCTTTTTTCACCGGATATATCTTTATAATTGACGTAATAATTATCAAAAACAATCTTTTGAAATAATTTTCTATTGAAGTTGTAAGAAACAGAAGCGCCGGTGGCAAAATTTACCAGCGATTGAAGCGGCGTGTGCAAGCTATCATATTGCCCTCCTTTGTGAGAATATAACATTTGAATCGGAATATGGATATCCCAGTCGTTTTTATTAATTACATTCAGATTTGCCGAATAGCCAATGTCAAACTGTTCTTTAAAATCATCGCCGGGATGAATTGCCCGACGCCAATTGATAAAAAAATCATGATTATAAGGTTTGGTGTCAACGAGAAACTGAAAACCATTTTCCAGTCTTTCATTAATATTATTTTTATAATCATAAATTGGTTCGATATATCCATGGTCTATTCCACCTTCGATATTTCCAATGATATAAGAAGAATGTTTTGCGCGGTACTTTACTTCAAAAGTGGGAGCAATGGTGGTATAATTCGGCCGACCAAATTCTTTTTGCAAATAAATTCCTCCTTTAATAAAAAGTTTCGGTGAAACCTGGTATTCCAATTCAGGAATGATCTGGTATCCAAACAAAGTGCCGCTCAAGGGAATATTGCCAAACCATTCTGTATTGTTTAGATAATTAAGGTTATATAAATTGAAAGAAAGTTGTTGACTGTCTGCCGGATTGATAAGGGTCTTATTTTTAAAAACAGGATAATCTACCTGTGCATTGGCTTGGAAAGCACAAGAAAATAACAAAAGAATAAAAACCTGAACGGGTACTTTTTTCATAAAATATTTTAGAATGAACTCATTTTGAGATGCAATATTACATCATGCATTTAAAACGAGTTTTTCTTATTGAACAAATGCGAGTTGTACAAATTGAATTTGACATTTTCCGAACAAAAAAGCCTCTTTTTTGAAGAGGCTTTAAAAATTGTTTCATGCAGTTTATTACACGTCCAATCTTGCGTATTTCGCGTGTGTTTCAATAAATTCTCTTCTCGGAGGAACATCGTCTCCCATCAACATGCTAAAAACACCATCCGCTTCCACAGCGCTATCGATCGTTACTTGTTTTAAAGTGCGTGTTGCAGGATTCATCGTAGTTTCCCAAAGCTGTTCACTGTTCATTTCACCCAAACCTTTATAGCGCTGGATATGAACCGTATCTTCTTTTCCTGCTGCTACTTGCTGAATCCATGCTTTGCGATCTTCATCATTGAAAGCATAAGCCTGCTCTTTTCCCTTTTTCAAAAGATATAATGGTGGCTGAGCCAGGTAAACAAAACCCTGCTCTACCAGCTCTTTCATGTACCTGAAAATAAAAGTAAGAATCAACGTAGCGATATGACTTCCATCCACGTCAGCATCCGTCATAATGATTAATTTATGATAACGAAGTTTAGACAGATCAAGTGCTTTCGGATCTTCAGGAGTTCCAATTTTTACGCCCAACGCAGTGAACATATTTCTGATTTCTTCATTGTCATAAATCTTATGTTCCATTGCTTTTTCCACATTCAGAATTTTACCGCGGAGCGGAAGAATGGCCTGGTAGCTTCTGTCGCGTCCTTGTTTTGCCGTACCGCCCGCGGAATCTCCTTCCACCAAAAATAATTCGCAGCGGAAAGGGTCTTTATCACTGCAATCCGCAAGTTTTCCGGGAAGTCCACCGCCTGACAGTACGCTTTTACGTTGTACCATTTCACGCGCCTTTTTCGCTGCCGCTCTTGCCTGTGCTGCAAGAATTACTTTTTGGATGATCGTTTTTGCATCTTTCGGATTTTCTTCGAGATAGGCGGTAAGCACTTTACTCAAAGTAGAATCTACAACGCCCATCACTTCGTTGTTCCCAAGCTTGGTTTTTGTTTGTCCTTCAAATTGTGGTTCCGGAACTTTTACGGAAATAACTGCTGTAAGACCTTCGCGGAAATCATCACCTTCGATTTCCACTTTGGCTTTTTCAAACATGCCTTCTTTTTCGCCATAACTTTTGAAAACACGTGTAATGGAACGGCGAAATCCTGAAACATGCGTACCACCTTCAATGGTATTGATATTATTTACGTAGCTGAAAAGATGTTCCTGGTAACTGGTGTTATACATTAAAGCCACATCAACTGTTACATTGCTTAACGGATCATATCCGTCGCAATAAATCACTGATGGAAGCAAGGGTTGACGGTTTCCGTTTTTATCAATTAATTCTACAAACTCTACAATACCACCTTCGCTGTAAAACGTTTTAGTATAGGTTTTTCCATCGTCATTTTTATCGCGCAGATCATTGAGAATGATTTTTATTTTCTTATTTAAAAACGCCAATTCTCTCAATCTGCCCTCCAGTATGTCACGGTTGTAAACAGAAACAATAAAGATGGAAGGATCTGGCAAAAACCGGATGATCGTACCGGTTTTATCGCTGTCTCCGATTTCGCGTACAGAATATTGTGGAATTCCTTTTACATATTCCTGCTCAAAAGTTTTTCCATCGCGGTTTACCGTAACATGAAATTCGGTACTTAAGGCATTTACACAACTTACACCGACACCATGCAAACCTCCACTTACTTTATAAGTATTTTTGTCGAACTTACCGCCGGCGTGCAATACAGTCATTACTACTTCGAGCGCGCTCCGGCCTTCTTTTTTCATAATTCCTGTTGGAATTCCCCGGCCATTATCTTCAACTGTGATAGAGTTATCTTCATTGATCGTAACATTAATTTCGCTACAATAACCTGCAAGAGCTTCATCAATTGAGTTATCAACTACTTCATAAACGAGGTGATGAAAACCCTTCGTGCCAACATCGCCAATATACATCGCCGGGCGCTTTCTTACAGCTTCAAGTCCTTCAAGAACCTGAATACTATCTGCGCCATAACCATTTGTTTTTGTAGGTATTAGTTCTGCTATTTCTTCTGACATATTTGTGGGGATAAAAAACGACTGTTTTTGTAAAAATTATTATGTGCAAATATACGAAAAGTAAGGGTGAATTCCTAAAAAATGACCGCGATAGACTGATTGTGGATAATCTACCGGGAAGTAGTGGCAGATCGAATCTAAATCGCTTCCAATAAGGGTTTGCAGAAATAAAAAGTGCACGTTTTTTTAAAAAATTGAAACAAAAATCTCAGATCGGAAAAGGATGTCTCATTTTTTTTAAAACTTACATCGTTTACCATAACAAAAAAAGAAATATGGATGATTTGTGTTTATCGAAATCCGTCGAGGCGTAATTTCTTTATCCATATAATTCGAAGTGAATATCTTTTCTATCATAGCCTAATTCAACTATTTTTTTGCGCGCGTCATCAATCATAAATTTCCACCCACATAAATAAAAGCAAGCAGGTTTTAAATATTGCGGAGTTTCACAATGTGCGTTATTTGTTTTACAAATTTCTTCATACAAATTGTGTACATAACCTGTTGGCCCATCCCAATTTTCCCGGCTAAGGGTCGGCATAAAACTGAAGTGCTCTAATTCATCTTCCAATGCTTTCATTTCAGTAAAATATAAAAGGTCTTTCTGAGTGCGGCAACCATATATCAGATACAGATTTTGATGAGAAACGTCGTGAAGTTTAATAAAGTTCAACATACTTCTGAATGGTGCTATTCCTGTTCCGGTACAAATAAAAAATAAGTCTTTTTCAATCTTTTCAGGCAGTGTAAAAACTCCCTGAGGACCGCGAAAGACGAGATCAGAGCCTACTTTTACTTCGTTAAACAAATAAGTAGTGCCTGCGCCGCCTTCGAGCAACACTATTAATAATTCATAAACATTGCTTCCATCCGGCCAGCTCGCAATAGAATAACTGCGCCATCTTTTATTTTTTTGTTCGTGGATGGGAAGGTCAAGGGTTACAAATTGTCCGGCTTTGAAATCAAAAGAATCCAACTCGTTTACGCGGATGAAATACCGCTTCGTATTATAAGTTTCATCTTCAATACGAATAACAGTTCCAATGCGCCACGGCTCTAAAGGCATGTGAAAAATTTTCCAGTAAAATACAAATGATATTTTGAATGAAAAATTAAATTAAATCCTTACAGAAAAACAGCGTAAGAAAAAGGGAAAGCGATGATTTAGAAAATAAGAATTTGCGGTATTTCTTTGTTTACAGTTTTGATTCGTTTCTGATTTCACTTGGAAAGTTATCAGTTCAAAGAGATGCCCAATTGTGCATTCACTTTTTGAATCAGTTTATTTACATCAAAAGGCTTTGAAATAAAATCATTGGCGCCATAATCAGCAATTGTGGCAGCGGCGCCGGGATGAGCAGAAAACATGATTACCGGTATATGCTTTGTTGCTTCGTTCGATTTTAATTGCTTGCAGATGGTGCGGCCATCGTATCCGGAAATGAGGACGTCTAATAAAATTAAATCCGGTTTGAAACTTTCTATTTTATGTAATGTGTTTTCGCCTTTGGATGTCACTTGTACATCAAAGCCCTTCATAGACAAAAGGATTTCCATGACGGATAAAATATCTACATCATCATCAACAACCAGAATTTTGGACATTTGAATAATTAACGGTTTTTTTTATAAAACGGAATTTTAATTGTTGATCTAATTTCTTCTTTGGCACAACTTACACTGCTATAAGCATTTGACTGTTTTACCGAAATACCAGTTGCATTTCCTTTAAAAATCTGACTTCATCCGAAAACCGAAGAAATGATTTGGAATTGATCTGGTTTAGTAATCCAAAACTTCAAACACAGGAATTAACGTCAGAACTATCTTTTTCGTATCTTTTAAAATGAATGATCGTCTTTTTTAACTTTTTTCAAAAGAAAAATCCTGCGCCTTCGGGATAAGCAAAAAGGCGCAGTTTTTTTAAAAACATCTTTACTCCTCAAAATTTGTTCCTAAAACGGCACACGCAACCAATATTTTATATGGCTATAAAATATTTTCTAATTTCTTCATCAGATTGTTATTTATTTCTTCCAGGAATTCTTCAGTATACAAATAGTCTTTTCCGTGCGAAACCTTATTGCCACTGATACACACGGCAAGATCCTTTGTCATTTTACCACTTTCTACAGTTTCGATACATACTTCTTCGAGGGCATTTGCAAATTGAATTAATTGTTGATTATTGTCCAGTTTTCCTCGAAAAGCCAAACCACGTGTCCATGCGAAAATAGATGCAATGGGATTTGTTGAGGTAGGATTTCCCTTCTGATGTTCACGATAATGTCTTGTTACGGTTCCGTGAGCGGCTTCTGCTTCAAGAATCTTTCCATCCGGAGTAATCAAAACGGAAGTCATCAATCCAAGTGAACCAAAACCCTGGGCAAGTGTATCGCTTTGTACATCACCGTCATAATTTTTACAAGCCCAGATAAAATTTCCATGCCATTTTAAAGCGCTTGCGACCATATCATCAATCAACCGATGCTCGTAAGTAATGTTCGCTGCTTCAAATTGGGTTTTAAATTCGTTTTCAAAAATCGTTTGAAAAATATCCTTAAAACGTCCGTCGTATTTTTTAAGAATCGTATTTTTTGTAGAAAGATATAAAGGCCACTTTTTGTTCAACGCCATATTGAAACAACTTCTTGCAAACCCTTCGATACTTTCATCCACATTGTACATGCAAAGCGCCACGCCGTCGCCTTTAAAATCGTGTACTTCAAAAGTTTGCTGCTCTCCATTATCAGGAGTAAATGTCATTGTCAATTTCCCCTTTCCTTTTATCACTGTATCAGTAGCGCGATACTGATCTCCATAAGCATGACGACCAATAATGATTGGCGCTGTCCAGTTGGGAACGAGACGGGGAACATTTTGCATAACAATCGGCTCGCGAAAAACAGTGCCGTCCAGAATATTCCTGATGGTTCCGTTGGGGCTTTTCCACATGTGTTTCAAGCCAAATTCTTTCACCCGTGCTTCATCCGGAGTAATGGTAGCGCATTTAATTCCAACACCATATTCTTTAATGGCATTCGCAGCATCAACCGTTACCCGGTCATCAGTGGCATCGCGGTGCTCAATTCCTAAATCGAAATATTTTAAATCTACATCCACATAAGGAAGAATTAGTTTATCTTTTATATATTTCCAGATTACTCTTGTCATTTCATCGCCGTCAATTTCCACTACAGGGTTGGCTACTTTAATTTTTGTCATTCTTAACTTTTATAAATTTTTAGTGATGTGTATTTTGCAATATTATCAAAATCTTTGTCATTGTGGAAGATTTGAATATTGTTATCAATGCAGATCGCAGCAATAAGACAATCATTCGGTTTATTTATTGTGATTCCTTTTTTTCTTAAAAACCGGTAAAGATCTGCGGCCATAATCGCTGAATAAACAGAATCTATAGGGATGTAATGATAAGACAGTAGTAATTCTTTTGTTAGAGCAAAAATTTTATCTACTTTAATACCTTGCAACGTTTCCTGTAAAATAAGGTAAAATAACAATGTCATCGTCATCAATTAATTTATTCACTATTTCGCTTCTTTCGTCCATTACCGGATTATAGTAATTGACCCAGATGCTGGTATCAATGACTGTCCCATTTATCATAAGTTCTCATTTTGTCTAAATCTCTAATCCATTCTACTTTCCCTTGCAAATTTTTCATGGCTTGTCTTTTTTGCAATTTAATATATTCAACCAAGGCATTATTAACTATTTCCTTTTTACTTTTTAACTTAGACCATTTCATTGCCTCTTCCATTAGCTTATCATCAATATCAATATTAGTTCTCATAAAATATTTTTAATTGTTAAAAAAATAAATTGCTCTTTTTTCTACCATTTAACGGATCTCATTTTATCTAAACTCCAACCCATTTTACTTTCCGCTGCAACGATAACAATTTAAGTATCATTTGGTACTTTATATACGATTAAGCCCTTCAGTGATTACTTCTTTTTTTGTTTTTAAATTAGAATATTTAACCGCTTTCTTCATAAGCTCGTCATCAATATTTGTTCTCATGGTTATTAAAATTTCATACATAAATATACTTCAATCCATACACATTAATATCGGTTATAAATTCAAATGAATATTGAGAATGTAAGCCCATTATCACAGACAAATCTTTTGGAGCAAATAATTTTTTATTTCCGGAAAAGAAAGAAATAATTGAATTTTCTATTTCTGATAACGACTCAATACCGGTTGGCTTTTCTATAGCTGTTTTGAAACAAACCAATATTATAACCGGCGCGGATTACCGGTGTGGCGCGGCCAAGATTATCAACGTAAGGAGAGTTAGGATCGCCGGCGATGTCCCACATAATGGATAAATAGTAATAACTATTTCCGCCTCTTTCCCTGCCGCCTGCGTAACCGGCACCAACTAAAAGGCTGTTTGCATTGTAATTATATCTTAATGTGGGAGTGCCATTAGCAAAAATTTGTTTTTGATGAATCATGTTATATTCATATTGCGCACCGGCAAATAAAAAATTTACAGGAAATAATCTTACAAAAGCTCCCGGTCCAAAAATGGTTTGCCGAATTTTATCGGTGGTATAATAATCTCTTTGTGAAATATAATTGACGTTAAAAGTGATACCGGCATCGAGCCAGTTTGTGAGGCTATAACCAAGTTGGGGTGTAATTCCGAGCATTGTTGTTCCATTGGAAAAACCAATATTGGCGCTTCCCCCGGTAAATAATTTATCTTTTTGAAAACCTGATCTTTTTACTTCCTGGTTTTCATTCTGACTTTGATTGTTTTCATTTTGGTTTTGAGCGGTGGCCTGAAAATATAAGGGTAATAATAAAATAATGAGCGCCTTTTTCATAATATTCAAGGGTTTCGGTTAAAAAAAAAGTATTTAAGAAACGAATTTAAATCAATGGTTATCTAATGATTCGTTAATTAAAACCTTAGACGTTAATCAAATATTTTTCCCGCGTTCAGAATATTATTTGGATCAAATACTTTTTTTATTCCACGCATTAAATCCAGTTGTTTTTCAGTAAAAACAATATCCATAAAACTTTTCTGCACCAGCCCAATTCCATGTTCACCGCTAACTGTGCCACCCAAATCTTTTACCAGCATAAATAAAGCGCGCAAAGATTTGATAATTTCCGGATCATCCTGACTGTTGGAAGTTCCTTCTTTTTTTATGCGAATATGCAAATTCCCATCACCGGCATGGCCATAACAAACAGATTTAAAACCATATTGAATGCCCAGTTTTTTCACTCCCTGGATCAATGCAGGAAGCTGGTAGCGAGGCACCACCGTATCTTCTTCAATGGTGTATCCATCCATCTTCACCGCTTCTGCCACACGGCGCCGCAATTTCCAAAGCTCATTTTTTTGGGCGTTATCATCCGCGAAATAAATTTCACCACAATCATATTGCATCAGTACTTCTGAGATCGCTTCCATTTCGAGCATCAAAGTATCCAAATGATTTCCGTCCACTTCTACGATCAAATGCGCAACGGTTTCATCTGTTACCGGAACCGGAGAACTTCCTACAAAATCGCTTACAATTTTCAAGGCATCGATTTCCATGAGCTCCAAAGCGCTTGGCGTATAACCAGCACGAAAAATAGCGCTCACTGCCTCGCTTGCCTTTGATACATCTTTAAAAGGAACGAGCATCAAAAGGTCAAACTTTGGATTTGGAATTAACCGCAAAACAATTTTTGTTACAATTGCTAAAGTTCCTTCGCTGCCAACAATAAGCTGGGTTAAATTATAACCGGTCGCATTTTTTAAAACATTCGCTCCTGTCCATATTATTTCGCCTGTAGGCAACACCACTTCCAGGTTTAAAACATAATCTTTTACCACGCCATATTTTACCGCTTTTGGGCCGCCGCTGTTTTCAGAAATATTGCCACCGATAAAACAGGAACCACGGCTTGCAGGATCAGGAGGATAAAACAAACCTCTTTCTTTTACAGAATCCTGCAACACTTCTGTGATCACGCCCGGTTCTGTAATCACCTGCAGATTTTTTTCATCAATTTCTAAGATAGAATTCATCCTTTCGGTAGAAATTAAAACACCGCCCAAATCAGGCAATGCTCCACCGCTCAGTCCTGTTCCTGCGCCTCTTGGCGTTACCGGAATTTTATCCTGGTTGCAAATTTTTAAAACTTCGCTGATCTCTTCTGCTGATCGCACTTTGAGAACTACGCCGGGCAGAAAATGTAAATTTTCAGTCTGGTCGTGAGCATAATTATTTAGTTCTTCTTTATTAATAATTACGAACTTTTCGCCACAAATTTTTTTAAACTGTTCAATATGAGACTCCGTTAAATTTTTCTTGTCAGCTTTGTTATCCATTCAAATGATTTTTTTTGAAACGTGTATTTTTTATGGTTTGCAAAAATATTTGTTTGTGCTTGAACTCTCGAAAAAAATTACAATCAAGCAATTCCGGCAGTTTCAAAGGTATTTATGAAAAGAGAATTTGCATTATTTCTCCTTTTGCCGGATGCCATTTTAAAAATTAATAAGGGAAAAAATTATTTAGTTGTATTTTGAACCGATGAAAAAATTTATACTCCCCGCGATTTTTTTTGCAGCCATTTTAATTTCTTCCTGCTCTGTTTCTAAGAAAATAAACCGCCCGGCAACCAAATATCTGTTGCACGATGAAGCATTTGTCCATGCCCAAACCGGGATCAGCGTTTACGAACCTGCTACCGGAAAATATTGGTACAATTATCAGGCAGAAAAGTACTTTACTCCTGCAAGCAATACAAAATTAGCAACATGCTATGCAGCCATGAAATATTTGGGAGATAGTCTGATTGGAATAAAATACGATCAGGTGAACGACAGCACTGTGGTTATAAAAGGAATGGCTGACCCGTCTTTTATGCACAGTGATTATAGAAATAATCCTGTTTTTGATTTTTTGAAAAAATATAAAACCATTCAGGTTATCGATCCTGCCTTTGATGAATATTTAGGCGCCGGGTGGGGCTGGGGCGATTATCTTGAAGATTATATGGCGCAAAGAAGCGCGTTTCCTTTTCATGGGAATACGGTAATGGTGGATTGGGTAAATGAACACACTTTGTCTTTTTTGCCTTCTTATTTTCAACAACATTCTGTAATAAGCGGGAATCTAGCAAATGGATACGATGCTTACAGGCCGTGGGATACAAACGATTTTAGTTTTAAGAGTGGAAGAACCAAACATTCTGAAATTCCATTCAGGCCTGATGAAAAAACGTTACAGAATTTATTGAAGGACACTTTAAAGAGTGATGTTGAAACAATTGAGAAATATTCGGGCAATCTCACTGATATCATCCATTCCCAACCGACCGATTCTCTGCTAAAACCGATGATGCACCGCAGCGATAATTTTTTTGCAGAACAAAGTTTATTGATGGTGAGTGAAAGATTGTTAGGAGAAATGAGCGATAGAAAGATCATCGACACTTTATTAAAAACAGATTATAAACTGATGCCTCAAAAACCATCCTGGGTCGATGGGTCAGGGCTTAGCAGATATGATCTTTTTTCTCCGAAAGATTTTGTTTTCATTCTCAATAAAATGAAAGATGATTTTGGAATGGACAGAATTAAAAATATTTTGCCAACGGGCGGAACCGGAACTATTTCCAGTTATTACAAACAAGACAGCGGATATATTTTTGTAAAGACCGGAACGCTGAATGGTGTGGTTGCTCTCAGCGGTTTTTTATATACGAAGAAAAACAAGCTGCTGATTTTTTCAGTTTTGGTAAATAACCACCGTGGTTCTGCAACCAGTATTCGAAAAGGAATTGAAAAATTCATCCAGGAACTGAGAGATAAATATTAATGGCCACTGTTTTTGTAGCGGATAGTAAACAACAATCTTAGAAAGAAGACTTAAAGAAAAGAAAAATCGTTCAAAAACATTTGCCAATCAGTATTAAAATAATCCCTTCGAGAAGCCAAACGAAACGACCTGAAAATTGAAATCAACTGAATTAAATAGATTGGTAAAACGAAACGGGTGGAAACTTCTGAGAGTAAGAGGAAGCCATTACATTTACGTGAAAAATGGCCGAACTTATCCGGTTCCTTATCATGGTTCCGATGAAGTGGCAAGGGAATTGAAAAGACAGTTAAAAAAGAAATGAATTTAAAATAATAAAAACGTGAAAACGATTAAAGTAATTATCGAAAGAAGCAAAGATGCTTTTTGGGCCTATTCTGAAAATACAATGGTTAATGGAGTTGGCGATACAAAAATCTTACCTTTGCATTTCTTAGAAAAAAGGGCGTTGGATGAATCTTGATGTGTTGATGAATAGTTATTCGAGCGATCCCCGCATTTTTAAAATTGCGGATAAGATTCTATTGCCTGATCCGCAGCATATTCATCTTTCCGGGCTTCATGGCAGCGCTTCCCAGTTTATTTTTTCTGCCGTTTTTAATCTGCCGGCTTCTTCACATACCAATCACCTGGTAATTCTCAGAGATGCCGAAGAAGCAGCGTATTTTCATAATACTATTGAAAATATTACCGGCGCGCTGGATCTTTTTTATTTCCCTTCTTCTTTTAAAAATAAAAAGAATTTTCACCAGCTCAACAGTAGTCATGTGATGCTTCGGACAGAAGCGCTGACCAAAATCAGCTCAGGTGGAAATAAAAAAGTAATCGTTACATATCCCGAGGCCCTTTTTGAAAAAGTGGTTTTATCAAAAACACTTTCTCAGAATATTATTCATTTCAAAACAGGCGATACGATAAGAGTGGATGAACTGCTTCAACGCTTTGTGGATAATGGTTTTGTAAGAACGGATTTCGTTTATGAACCGGGACAGTTTGCTGTGCGTGGCGGCATTCTCGATGTTTATTCTTTTGGAAATGAAAAGCCGTATCGCATTGAATTATTTGGGAATGAAATTGACAGCCTCCGTTTGTTTGATCCGTTGACTCAATTGAGCGAACGCAAACTTTCTGAAGTGAGGATCATTCCAAATGTGGAAACGCAATTTTCAAGCGGTGAAAAAGTTTCTTTATTAAATTTTTTACCAGATAATACTATTGTCTGGAGCGAAGACTGGGAGTTTATCAAACAAAAAATAGAACAGGAAGAAGAGGATTTGAGAGAAGCATTGAACAAAGTGCAGAAACCAGAAGGGAAAAAGCAAAAGACGGAAAGCAGCAGGCAGGAAGAGGAAGATGAGCTGAATGAGAAAACTGACGTTTCTGAAAATGATTTTGTAGTTGCAACTGTTTTGGAAAAACAAATTGAACAGCGGCATACCATTGAATTTGGTAACAAAAAGTTTTTTTCAAAAGGAAATGAAATCCAATTTTCCATTCAGCAACAACCGGCATTTAACCGCCAGTTCAAACTACTGATAGAAAATCTGAAATCCTTCGAAACAAAAAAATACAATATTTATTTGTTTGCTGAAAACCCGAAGCAATTAGAACGCCTACATTCAATTTTTACCGATCAGGATGCACAAATAAATTTTGTTCCGATACCGGTTTCTATTCATGAGGGTTTTATTGATCATGATTTAAAAATGGTTTGTTATACTGATCACGAAATTTTTCAACGGTATCATAAATACAGGGTCAAACAATCTTTCAGCAAAAACAAAGCGCTTACTTTAAAGATGCTGCGGGAACTGCAGCCGGGTGATTATGTAACCCATATAGATCATGGAGTGGGTGTATATAGCGGATTGCAGAAGATTGAAACGAATGGGGTAACTCAGGAAGCGGTAAGAATTATTTATAAAGACAAGGATCTTTTGTATGTAAATATTTCTTCCCTGCACAAAATAAGCAAGTACAGCGGCAAGGAAGGAACGATTCCTAAAATGAATAAACTCGGTAGCGATGTATGGAATAAATTAAAAGATAAAACCAAAAAGCAGGTAAAAGATATCGCCTCTGATCTCATAAAATTATATGCTCATCGAAAAAGCCACAAAGGTTTTGCCCATGCGCCGGATAATTATATGCAAACGGAACTGGAATCATCTTTTTTATTTGAGGATACGCCTGATCAAAGCAAAGCGGTAACAGATGTGAAAGCCGATATGGAAAAGGAATCTCCAATGGACCGGTTGATTTGTGGTGATGTTGGTTTTGGAAAAACGGAAGTGGCAGTGCGCGCTGCTTTTAAAAGCAATCTGAATGGCAAACAGGCGGCTGTATTGGTTCCTACAACTATTCTTGCGTATCAGCATTATAAAACTTTCAGCGAAAGACTGAGTGATTTCCCGGTAACTGTTGATTATCTGAATCGGTTTAAAACTTCTAAAGAAAAGAAAGAGACCTTACAAAAATTAGCTGAAGGAAAGATAGATATCATCATAGGAACGCATGCTTTATTAGGCAAAGAAGTCAAATTCAAAGATCTCGGATTGATGGTAATTGATGAAGAGCAAAAATTTGGTGTTTCGGCGAAAGAAAAATTAAAACAAATTCGCACCACGGTCGATTCATTGACCTTAACGGCAACCCCCATTCCAAGAACTTTGCAATTTAGTTTGATGGGAGCGCGCGACCTCAGCATTATCAATACACCGCCTCCAAACCGCCAGCCAATTCAAACTGAAGTGCATGTTTTTAACCAGGATTTCATTCGCGATGCGATTTATTATGAAGTGGAAAGAGGCGGCCAGGTTTTCTTTATTCACAATCGTGTAAACGGTTTGCTTGAAATGAAAAATCTGATCCAGGGATTATGTCCTGATTTGAGTATTGCCTATGCTCACGGACAATTGGAAGGCGCAAAACTTGAAGAAACAATTCTTGATTTTATTGATCATAAATATGATGTCTTAATTTGTACAAATATTGTAGAAAGCGGTGTGGATATTCCGAATGTAAACACCATCATTGTAAATAATGCGCATCATTTTGGGTTGAGCGATTTGCACCAGCTTCGTGGAAGAGTCGGAAGAAGTAATAAGAAAGCATTTTGTTATCTACTCGCTCCGCCAATGAGCACATTAACTGCCGACAGCAGAAAAAGATTGAACACTTTAGAACAGTACAGTGATCTTGGAAGCGGCTTCCAGATTGCCATGCGCGATTTGGACATTCGTGGTGCGGGCAATATGCTGGGGGGCGAGCAAAGCGGATTTATTGCAGAAATTGGTTTTGAAATGTATCAGAAAATCCTTGATGAAGCAGTGCGTGAATTGAAGCGGAATGAATTCAGGGAAGTGTTTAAAGAAGAAATTCAAAAGCAGGATGACTACGTTTCTGATTGCACCATTGATACCGATCTGGAAATTCTTATTCCTGATGAATATGTAGAAAGCATCACTGAAAGATTGACTCTTTACTCAAGATTAGACAATTGCGAAACAGAAAAAGAACTGGAAGATTTGCATAAAGAAATGATCGATCGTTTTGGTCCTGTTCCGCCGCAGGTAGAAGATCTTTTCACCACGGTAAGATGCCGAAAAATAGCTGTCGAACTTGGCTTTGAGAAAATCATTTTAAAAAATGAAAACCTCAAGTGCTTCTTCGTTGGCAACCCCGAATCACCTTATTTCAGCAGCAAAACTTTTGAAGGAATTTTACATTTTATTCAAACACAAACCAATAAAGCCAAATTAAAACAGGTGGGCAAAAACGGAATATTAGTTGTTCAGGACATTGGAAGCATGAAAGATTTGTACCGGTTTTTGAAACAAATGGAAGTGAACGTGTTAATGGAAGAAGTGATTTAATTGAATTTCGTTTATACATTACCGTTATAAATCGTCATTTTCCTTCAACACCTTTTCGATCCTTTCATGCACCGTTTCATAATCTGTATATCCTTCAGAGACTTTATAAAATTTGGTATCGGTTAGTTGAATAAACACCGCCGGGAAGCCCGTTACATTCAATTGCCGGCAAACTTCAAATTCATAATACGCCTGCTCTTTGTATTCTTCGTCATATAGGTTTTCATAAAATTCTTCAGCAGGAATGTTGTATTTATCCAACAATAAGCGATACGCTTCATCATCAGTAAGATCCCTGCCTTCGAAATGAAGCGCGTATTGCAAATCGGCTGCGAAACTTATTTGGTTATCAGGATAATAATCTTTGAACACGCACAGTGCAATCGCAGGCTTTTCTGAATTGGGAAACCAATCACTTGCATCCGGATGTTTGATGTGCCAGAGGTAATCTTCGCCAAATTTTATTCCTGTTACTTCTTCCACCCGTTTATAAGCGCTTTCAATATATTTTGCGGTAGCGCCAATGGCAACCGGTTCTTCCGGCAAAATCATTCCACCTGAAAGCACTTCAAATTCCAATACATTTTTGTATTCTGAATACGCCGTTTTCATTACCTCGCTGAAGCCATAGCACCAACCACAATAGGCATCGTAACAATACACAACTCTTTTCATTTTCACTTTTTATTAAAGATACAGTGAAAGTTCGTTTTCCTTATTAACAGCATTCAAAAGATAAAAGAAATATACATTTCTGAAAATGCGAATCTTGCTTATTTGTGTGTTTATTGCTTGCCGTTTTTAACCGAAATTATTTCGGAAATTTCAACTTTTAGCTAAATATTTTAGTGTTGATAAATTTTAAATTCTATATTTGCACAACCAGATAACTTTACAACAAACAATCTCATTTAATACAATTTTATGGCAGCAAATAACACAGATAAAAACGCTGAAAAATTAAAAGCGTTAAAACTAACTATTGATAAAATCGACAAGGATTTTGGAAAAGGAAGTGTCATGATGATGAACGAGCGTTCGCAGGAACCACACGAAGTGATTTCTACCGGCTCCGTTGGATTGGATGTGGCTCTCGGCATCGGCGGCCTTCCGAAAGGAAGAGTGGTAGAAATTTATGGACCGGAATCTTCAGGAAAAACAACGCTTGCCATTCATGTAATTGCCGAAGCACAGAAAAAAGGTGGCATGTGCGCCATTATTGATGCTGAGCATGCTTTCGATAGTGCCTATGCAAGAAAATTAGGTGTGGATGTGGATAATCTTTTGATAAGTCAGCCGGATTATGGCGAACAGGGTTTGGAGATTGCCGATCGCTTAATTCTTTCAGGAGCTTTAGATGTGGTTGTAATAGATTCCGTTGCAGCATTGGTTCCCAAAGGAGAACTGGAAGGAGAAATGGGCGATAGCAAAATGGGGTTGCAGGCCCGTTTGATGAGCCAGGCGTTGAGAAAATTAACGGCGACAATCAGCAAAACAAATTGCTGCTGCATTTTTATCAATCAGCTGCGCGATAAGATTGGCGTTATGTTTGGAAACCCTGAAACAACTACAGGTGGAAATGCATTAAAATTTTATTCGTCTGTAAGACTGGATATTCGCCGCATGGCGCAAATAAAAGATGGCGATCAGTCAGTGGGCAACAGGGTAAAAGTAAAAGTGGTGAAAAATAAAATGGCGCCGCCTTTCCGGGTTGCTGAATTCGACATCATCTTCGGCGGTGGCATTTCCAAAGTGGGCGAGATAATTGACATGGGCGTTGATTTAGGAATTGTACAAAAAAGCGGAAGCTGGTTTGCCTATGATACAACCAAGCTTGGCCAGGGACGTGAAGCAGTAAAGCAACTTTTAATCGATAATCCTGATTTGGCAAAAGAAATAGAGGCCAAAATAAGAGCGAAAATTGCCGAAGGAATTGCAGTATAAAAAGATATTTTTTGTTTTAGAAAAAAGGCAGCCAATTTTTTGTGCTGCCTTTTTTTATTATTTTTTTAAGAAGAACAAAAATTAAAATCACGAATTCGAATGAAATTTACACCGCGCACTTTTCATGATAATTAATCAGTTCAATCGGCGTTTTTTCAAATTCATAACCTGAATAATGAAGCACAATATCATCCAAAACTTCTAAGATTTCATCCACTTCTTTTAGCGTTACTAATTTGCCTCGATATTCTTTTATGTTTGGCATTCCTTTTAAATAATTGGTATAATGCCTCCGCATTTCATTGATACCTACAACCGGCCCTTTCCATTCTACCGATTTTATTAAATGCTTTTGACAAACCGCTACTCTTTCTTCAATCGTAGGAGCAGGAAGAATTTCACCGGTTTTTACAAAATGAGTGATCTCATTAAAAATCCAGGGATATCCGATCGCAGCGCGGCCAATCATTATGCCATCAACGCCATATTTATTTTTATATTCTAATGCTTTTTGCGGAGAATCAATATCGCCATTTCCAAAAATTGGAATGGTAATTCTTGGATTTTCTTTCACTTTTGCAATAAGTTCCCATGCGGCACTTCCTTTATACATTTGCACTCTTGTACGACCATGAATTGACAAAGCCTGGATTCCTACATCCTGCAAGCGTTCCGCAACTTCTTCAATGTTCTTTGTGTCCTCATCCCAACCCAATCTTGTTTTTACTGTAACCGGCAATGACGTACTTTTTACCACCGCATCCGTCAGGCGAATCATCAATGGAACATCTTTTAAAACACCAGCGCCGGCGCCACGGCAGGCAACTTTTTTTACCGGGCAACCAAAATTGATATCCAATAAATCCGGATTCGTCGCGTCTACAATTTTGGCTGCGAGCGACAAACTTTCTTCATCGCCTCCAAAGATCTGAATGCCTACCGGTTTTTCGTAATCGAAAATGTCTAATTTTTTTCTGCTTTTAATTGCATCACGAATCAATCCTTCACTGCTGATAAATTCTGTGTACATCAGATGGGCACCATTATCTTTGCACACTGCGCGAAATGGCGGATCACTTACGTCTTCCATGGGCGCAAGCAATAAAGGAAATTCAGGAAGTTGTATGTTGCCTATTTTAATCATTTACGGTTGAAGATTCAAAGTTGAAGGTTACACATTGAATTTTACACTTTGAATTTTTCGGCGGTAAATTTACGACCTTAAAAATTGAGAATATAATGATTGACAGAAATTCAAGAAATATTAGCTTTTCCGGGCAGTTAGCAATTTTGCTGGGGCTTATCGCTGCAGGTCTTGTTATTGGTGGGTTTGTTTCTGCCGGGCTTTGGGCAGCTATGACCGGAAGACCACTTCTGGCGATGGCAACGGATATCCTGAACCCTAAATATTACAATGCGGTTATGTGGATCCAGGCGATTTCCACTTTCTTTATGTTTTTTTTGCCTGTGTATTTTTTCGCGCTTATTTGCTACCGCAATCCTTCAAAATTTATGGGTTTCAATACGAATTTTAATGCCAGACAGGTTTTGCTAGTAATTGTAATTCTCATTTTCACTTTTCCACTTTCAGGCGCCCTGGCGGAATTAAATAAAATGATTCCTATTCCAAAAAACTGGGAAGTTTATTTTAAAGCAAAAGAAGCGGAGCGCGCTGCGCAGGAAGCGGCCCTTATTAACATCAATACTTTTTCACGTTATATTCTTTCGATGATCATTATTGCTTTACTTCCGGCAATTTTTGAAGAAGTTTGTTTTCGGGGCGGCATTCAAAATATTCTGATGAGGTGGTTCAAAGGTCCGTGGATTGCGATCATTTTGACAGCAATTATTTTCAGCGCCGTTCATATTTCGTATTATGGATTTTTGGTGCGATTCGCCTTGGGCGTTGCACTAGGCCTGGTTTTTTATTATAGCGGTAGTTTGTGGCTTAACATTCTTTTTCATTTTTTGTTTAACGGAATCCAGGTTACAGCCATGTATATTACGACGATACAAGGCGCAAAAACTTCAAAAGATATTGAAGAAAATTTTCCTATTTGGGCAGGAATTATCGCACTTGTATTCATCATTTATGCGTTTATTTATTTTCGGAGAATATCTTTGCTGCAGCAGGAAAAATATGTAATGCCTGAAGAAGATCCGAACGATTTTCACAACTGGATCACTAAAGAATCTTAAAACCGCGAAATGGTCTTTGACACCAAAACTTTTAAAACACGTTCACTCACGGCAATCATTTTTGCGATTGCAATGCTTATCGGGTTGTTGTGGAATCAATGGAGCTTTATTATTCTATTTACCATCATTCATTTTGGATGCTGGTACGAATTTATAAAGCTTTTAAAGAAAATTGACCCGTTAAATTATAAACTGAAAAGCTTGCTTGGCCTGCTTTACATCACACTTCCAATTGTTTTAATGATCATTATCAGAACAAATAATTTTAATGGTTTGAATGATAATTTTTTAAAAGTGGTTCCGTGCGGTATTGTTTTTTCTATCTGGATAAATGATACGATGGCGTACGTTGTCGGTTCTTTTATTGGCAAAACACCTTTGTCATCCATTTCACCAAAAAAAACACGTGAAGGAACGATTGGTGGATTAATTCTGTGTGTAATTGTTATTACTTTGATCGGATATTTTACGAAATTTTATTCGGTGATTGATTGGATTTTCATCAGTTTTCTTTGCGCCGTTTTTGGTACGCTCGGCGATTTATTGGAAAGTAAATTAAAGAGAATGGCAAATGTAAAGGATAGTGGTACGCTGATGCCTGGCCACGGAGGTTTTTTAGATCGTTTTGATTCCATGCTCGTTGCCATTCCTTTCGTATTTGTTTATTATTCTTTATTCATCAGGTAAAGAAATAAAAGGCTTCATCTCCCTCTCAATTTTTATATTTGTAATTAAATTTAGTTGATGAATATTCATAAGGAGGGCTACCGAACGATTGCCTTGTGTGCATTGATTTTCGGAGCCATTAATATTATTTTCTTCTTTTTCTTTAGTGCTACAATGCCAATAGTGGCCTGGATTGTATTTAGCGTTAGCCTTATAATGCTGCTGTTTATTATTTCGTTTTTTCGCTCTCCGAAAAGAAATTTTACGGTTGCTCATCACCAGGTAATTTGTCCGGCAGACGGCAAGGTAGTGGTGATAGAAGAGATGACGGACATAGAATATTTTAAAGATAAAAGATTGCAGGTTTCTATATTTATGAGCCCGGCAAATGTGCATATCAACCGAATTCCGATGTCAGGAAAAGTGCAATACAGCCAGTATCACAAAGGAAAATACCTGGTGGCCTGGAGCCCAAAATCATCTACAGAAAATGAACGGCATTCGGTAGTCATAAAAAGCGATAGCGCGGAAATTTTAGTAAAACAAATAGCCGGTGCTCTTGCGAAACGAATTGTAAATTATCTGAAAGTCGGGCAAAAAGTGGAGCAGGGCAGTGAAATGGGCTTTATAAAATTTGGTAGCCGCGTTGATGTTCTTCTTCCGGTGGGAACAGAATTAAATGTAAAATTAAATCAGCAGGTAAAAGGTGGCGTAACGGTTTTAGCAACCATTGATACGTTAATCCCTGTGGAAGAACAAACTTTTCAGGAAGAAGAAAAATAGATTTTTGTTTCCAGTAAATAAAGAAATAAGCAATATTTCTATTTTCTTTGAGGAGCCAAATTGGCGCTTCAAGTGATATGGTTACAGATATTTTGCAAAGCAAACGAATTGCACTTAAGCATTAAGTTTAATTTTAAAATTTAACCTTCAAATATTTTTTATGCCATCAGAATATTTAGAAAGCGTAATAAAAAGATTTCTTGTTTATAAAGCACTTGGCGATAAAACAATGGAACAATTGGATGAAGAAAATCTGTTCTGGCAATACAATGATGCCAGCAACAGCATCGCCATCATTGTTCAGCACTTGTGGGGAAATATGCTTTCGCGCTGGACCAATTTTCTAACAGAAGATGGTGAAAAAGAATGGCGCGAACGCGATGCTGAATTTGAAAAAGTAATCAACACAAAAGAAGAATTAATCATTAAATGGGATGAGGGTTGGGACTGTCTTTTTGCAGCATTAAAATCCTTAACACACGATGATCTGAATAAAACCATTTACATCAGAAAGGAGCCACTGACTGTCATTGATGCGATTAACAGGCAACTGGCGCATTATTCTTATCATGTCGGGCAAATGGTTTATATCGGTAAGATGCAACTGAATGATCGTTGGATTTCTTTATCCATCCCGAAAGGAAATTCAAAAGAATATAATGATAAAATGATGGGAGCTTAATTAGTGAATTATTGCTTTGAAAGATGTTCTGATAAACCAAGAAATACTGCAGATTTCTGTTTTGTTTGTAAACTTCTAAGTTCGAAAATTATAGAATACGTTCCAATTCTTTCAAATGTCGAATGATATAAGTTGGCTCTTCGCCGCAGGCTGCATTGATGTGATTTACAAAAACTGAATCCATTCCGGCATTCTTTGCTCCCAGAATATCGGCATTCAGGTTGTCACCGATCATAATACTTTCCTCGATTTTCCCATTTGCTTTTTTCACTGCATATTCGAAAATTTCTTTTTTAGGTTTTACAGAATTGGAAATTTCCGAGGTAATGATATTCTTAAAATATTTAGTTAGTCCTGAACTTTCTAATTTTATTCTTTGTGTTTTTTCAAACCCGTTAGTAATCAGGTGAAGTGCATATTTTTTTTCTGTCAAATAGTTTAAAATTTCAAAAGTGTATTCAAACACTTTCTTTTTTGTCGGAAGGACTTCCAGGAAATATTCACTCATGTCTTTCGCAAGTTCTTCGTCAGCTATTTGAAAATCAAGCAGGGTGCGCCACATTCTTCTCCATTTCAATTCTTCGGTAGTGATGTATCCCTTTTCAAATCTGCTCCATAACGTTAGATTGTGATTCAGATAAATTGAATAAAACTTGTTAAATGGACCAATAGCTTTCGCTTCCAGCTGGAAAAAATCATACAATTCGGCAAGCGATTCTTCTGCGTTTGCATCGAAATCCCAGAGCGTATGATCAAGATCAAAAAAAAGATGTTGGTATTTCAAAGTTGTATTTTTAAAATTGTCGGCTTTAGAATTTAGATTTGCTGTATTACAAAAACAACGAATTAAAATGAAAAATATTGTAATTACCGGCGGAAGCAAAGGTATGGGAAAAGCAATGGGAGAGAAGTTTGCAGCCGCAAAAAATAACATTTTCATTTGTTCCAGGAATAAAAAAGAACTGGCAAAAACAGCCGGTGAAATCAATGAAAAATATGCCGGTTCTGTTGAATATTTTAGTTCGGATCTTTCTGTTAAAAACGAAGTTTTAAAATTTGCGGACTGGCTTTTAAAAAAAAATATTCCAATAGATGTTCTCATCAACAATGCCGGCAGCTTTGTTCCTGGAAGTGTTTATGATGAGCCTGAAGGAAATCTTGAAAAGATGATGGACGTGAATTTGTTCAGTGCCTATCATTTAACGCGGGCATTGCTTCCAAATATGATGAAAAACAAATCGGGTCATATTTTCAACATCTCTTCTATTGCCGCTTTGAAAGCATACAACAATGGAGGTTCCTACAGCATCAGCAAATTTGCAATGATGGGTTTCAGCATCAATCTGAGAGAAGAAATGAAGCCATTCAATATAAAAGTTACCACTGTTTATCCGGGCGCTGTTTATACATCCTCCTGGGAAGGCGCCGGTGTTTTACCGGAAAGAATTATGGAAGCAGATGATATTGCAAATATGATATTTGCCGCATCTTCCTTATCGCCTCAGGCATGTGTTGAAGACATTGTCATCAGGCCATTATTGGGCGATCTTCCTTAAAAGTTTTTTAACAGCGAGCCATTCTATTAACCTTTTTTTAAATTCAATTACGAGTATTTTTGTAACTCATCTTTTCTGAAGAAATGATTACATTTTTACCAGCTTGTTTAAAAAAATTTTCCGCCTTATTTATTTTTGTTGCGGCAATTTTTGTGGTTCAATCTTCTTTTGCCCAGGTAAAATTTTCGGTAGTTTGTCCTGATAAAAAAATCGGGAAAAATGATCAGCTTCAGATTCAGTTTAAAGTAGAAGGTGCATCGAATGTTGATAATATCACGCCGCCTTCTTTTAATAATTTTACAATTGTTTCGGGCCCTAATCAACAGAGAAGCGTTACAAACATCAATGGAAAAATAAACGAATCCGTTTCTATTGGTTTTTCATTACAACCTATATCTACCGGGAAATTTACCATCGGCTCCGCAACTGCTGCCGCCGATGGAAACAATTATAAGACTGATCCAATAACCATTCAAGTTGTTCCCGGCTCTGTGGTTCAGCAAAATAACAGCAATCAAAATTCATCGCCCTTTCCCAATTTGAATTTTGATTTTCCTCCGGCTCCCGTCACCCATCAATTTGATGATTACATTTTAAAACCCGGAGAAAATGTTGCTGAAAAAATCAAGAAAAATATTTTCCTAAAATTAGATGTCGATAAAAAAACCTGTTATGTTGGTGAACCAATTGTTGCAACTTATAAACTTTATACCAGGCTTCCCTCTGAAACAACGGTTACCGACGCACCTTCTTTTAATGGCTTTTCTGTAAGCGATATGGATGTGAATAATAATGCCGTTCTTGAAAAATATGACGGACGGTTGTATAATGTTTACACGATGCGAAAAGTACAATTGTATCCTTTACAAGCGGGTAATATTACGCTTGATCCGGTGGTCGCGGATAATAAAATAACTTTTATCAAATCGCAATATGCGCATTCTCAACAGAGCGATCCCTTCTTTGATATGTTTGGCAATCTCGGGCAGGCAGCGCTTCCGCCGGACGCACAGACCGCCCAGAATGTAACCTTGAAATCTGCGCCGATAATCATTACAGTAAAGCCTTTGCCATCCGAAAATAAGCCCGCAGATTTCAGAGGCGCAGTCGGCGATTTTACCATCACTTCTTCGTTAGAAAAAAATCGGATTACGACAGATGATGCAGGAATATTAAAACTTACGGTGTCAGGAAAAGGAAATATCCAATTGATCAATGCTCCTTCAATTACATGGCCAAAAGGCATTGATGGCTATGATGCAAAGGTGAAGGACAACGTAGATAAAACACAAGTGCCGATGCAGGGAAGTAAGGTTTTTTCTTTCCCTTTTACCGTTTCAAAAGCTGGTAAATATACCATTGATTCAATCTCTTTTTCTTATTTTGATCCGGAAACTTCTTCTTATAAAACCTTGCATACACCGCCATTGCAGGTGGAAGTAAAAAAAGGCAAAGGAATTCCTGCTAATCGTTTAGTTAAAAATGCTCAACAGAATTCTTCAGAAGATTTCTTTACAAAAAGAACAGAATTGATTGCAGGAATTGTTTTTGTCATTGGAATCATTTTCTTAATCATTTTTTTAATGATCAAAAAAAACCGGAATAAAGATGACCTGGAAAGAGAAATAAAAGTGGATGATTTGAAAAATGAAGCGGGTGAAGTAGCAGAAGAATTCATCATTCCTGAAAGTCCTTTACTCGCCGCTCACGAAAAATTAATACAACAAGACAGCAAGGAGTTTTATCATACGCTGGATACTTCTTTAAAAAATTATTTGTCTTTAAAATTTAAAGTTCCGCCAAATGAATTGTCGAAAAAAAGATTGACGGAAGAGTTGGATAAATGTAATGTAAGCCTCAATACATCGCTGATGCTCACTTCGCTGATGGATGAAATAGAAATTAATTTATACGCACCTGCCTCCAATGCAAGCGAATTGAATCACGTTTATGAAAAAGCATCTGAAGTGGTTTCGTTGCTGGATAAACAAGTGTGTTGAATGATTTAATTATTTTATTATTAAATTATTGGTCTTATTAAAATTAAAAAATCGTCTTATTTCTATGTTTTCTGCATTGAACCTGCAACATCGAACCTTGAACATTCAATCCACTCATCTTCTAAACAACCATTTTCCCATTTCTTTAAAAGTTACTTTTTTACCGTAAAGTAAAATGCCTGTGCGGTATATTTTTGCTGCCAGCATTGTGGTTAAAATAAAACCGGCGATCAGCGAAAGCATCGAAACAAGTAATTGCCACACCGGTACATTCCCGGATGGAATTCGCGCCATCATTACAATAGGTGAAGAAAAAGGAATGACGCTTCCCCACACAGAAATCGGTGCATCCGGTTTTCCAACTGCAGTCGTCATGATGATAAACGACAGAAGGATCGGCATGGTGATCGGCAACATTAAAGATTGTGCTTCCTGGGGATCTTCGTTGACCACGCTTCCAACGGCAGCAAATAAAGATGCATAAAATAAATACCCTGCCAGAAAATAAAACAAAAAACAAGGAATGATCAAAGCCCAGTTAGCTGACAAAAAAGTAGATTTTGCATTTAAAAAGTTCATCGCTGCAGTGCTGTTACCTGCGGCGCCAATACCGGTATTTATCGCTTGCGCATGTTGTAAAGCATCAGCAGAAAAAAAAGAAGTTGCCACTGAAGATAACAGCACAATTAATACAATCCAGATCAGCAACTGCGTAATACCAACAGCAGCGATTCCCAAAATTTTGCCCATCATCAGTTGAAAAGGCCTGACAGAACTGATGATCACTTCGGCAATCCGGTTCATTTTTTCTTCCATCACACCACGCATTACAGCAGCCCCATAGATAAATAAAGTCATATAGATTAAAATTCCACTTCCATATCCGATGCCGTAAGAAAGGCCAGAATTAGACTGCTCGGTTTTATTGCCTTGTTTTATTACCGTTCTGAATTTATAAGATTGATCTTCATTCATCTTATTGATT
>Ga0134125_10001225_pt1 | contig 31871 bp, 18 predicted proteins | sample KB31751_FD_96464 | JGI IMG/M metagenome (GOLD analysis project Ga0134125, IMG submission 96464) | Terrestrial soil microbial communities with excess Nitrogen fertilizer from Kellogg Biological Station, Michigan, USA - KB3-175-1 | ecosystem: Environmental > Terrestrial > Soil > Unclassified ... | reverse complement strand
GCGGGAGCTGGTGGATAGTTCAAGTTCGACCTACAAAGAGGTTGGGATTGGTCCTTTGAATCCCCTCAGCGGCAGCTGAGGGATGTTTCAAGTGCAGCCTCGCTCGCAAGTTTTCAACGGAAAGAGGCAGGACTTGAACCATCCACCAGCTGCCGCAGGTGGGATTCATTAACAACGACATCAAACATGGTAGGCTGGACCGAAGTAACCACCAGCTGCCGCAGGTGGGATTTAAGAGTTTTCGGGCAAAGCTAGTTCAAGCTTTAGTTCGCGGCGACGGGCGCCACAATCTAAAGATTGAACTTCAACGCCTGGTTTACGCTTGAGGTTCTGTTTTTTCTCCACTTGTTAACATCATGTTAACTTACCAGGCCTACACTCTCAGCTTCGGCGTCAAGCATCATCTTCTTTATCAGCCGGGCATGGACAAGCAATGATCCGTCCGCTACTGTCCAAGCATCTCTAGCACAACTCCGGAGCGACCTGGATTATGGGAATCCTTAACTTTCTACCGAAAGAAGAGCAGTACTTTGATATGTTCGAGCAGATGACTTCGTACATTTCCGACGCAGCGCGAATGCTCGTCGAAATGCTATCGGATAAAGATGCCGACTTTGAAGAGTACTCCACGAGAATAAAGGGTCTTGAGCATGCTTGCGACGAATTAACGCACAGCATCTCGACGCGGCTGAACAAGTCATTCATAACGCCGTTCGATCGTGAGGACATTTATCTCATGTCGTCGGCCCTCGACGATATTGTCGACCTTATTGACGACGCCGCCCGAGCGATCGTGATGTTCGACATTCATGAGGTTACGGATCACGCTCGTGGCTTTGCCAGCGTCATTCAGCGCATGTCAGCGGAATTGCACCTGATCGTTTCGGCGCTTAAGCGTCCGAAGGGTCTCACTGCAAAACTGGTCGAGATCCACAGGCTCGAGAACGAAGGCGACGACATTTATCACACCGCCGTCGCTGAGCTTTTCCACGACAATAACGATCCGCTCTTTGTGCTGAAGTGGAAAGAGATTTACGAAAAGCTTGAAGCCGCCGTCGACCGCTGCGAAAACGTCGCAAACATCATTGAGAGTGTAGTGATTAAGCACTGGTAAAACGTACTTGGTTCTTTGTTTTTGGCAGAACGTGGTTCGCAGGCTGACGCACTCCTGGCGACAAGAGCAAAGAACTAAGAGCCAGGCACAAAGAACGCCTTATGACAGCAGCCTTTGCCTTTGTAATCGTCCTGGTTTTTTTGGCCCTCGTTTTCGATTACATCAATGGATTTCATGATGCCGCGAATTCCATTGCTACGGTCGTGTCCACGCGTGTGCTCTCTCCCGGCATGGCTGTCATCTGGGCGGCTTTCTTCAACTTCATTGCCTTCGCAGTATTCGGAACGCGCGTTGCCAAAGCTATCGGCGATGGCGTTCGCATGGACCTCATCGCGCCTGATCTAAGACTGTATGTGCTCCTGTGCGCGCTCCTCGGAGCCATCATCTGGAACTTAATAACGTGGTATTTGGGCTTGCCTACCAGCAGCTCTCATGCGCTGCTTGGAGGTTATGCAGGTGCGGGGATCGCTGCGTACGGCGGGTTTCATGGATTACTTAAGCCGGAAATTTGGATTCGCACTCTCGAGTTCATCGTGCTGTCACCTTTGATTGGTATGGTCCTCGGCTTTCTTTTGATGACGGCCGTGTACTGGCTGTTTCGCAGGACGACTCCTTCACGCGTGGATGGAATCTTTCGCAAAGGACAGCTTTTCTCAGCCGCTGCATTTTCACTTGGCCATGGCGGCAACGATGCTCAAAAGACAATGGGCATAATTACCGCAGTCCTGGCAGCAGGCGGGTTGATTGCATATGGACCAAACGGAGCCTTGCCGCACATTCCGCTTTGGGTGGTCTTGAGCGCGCACGCTGCGATCGGGTTAGGCACGCTGTCGGGTGGTTGGCGCATTGTTCATACGATGGGCTCGAAAATTACGAAGCTGAAACCTGTCGGAGGATTCTGTGCCGAGACGGCGGCCGCGCTCACCCTGGCTTACGTGACGTTGACGGGAACGCCGGTCTCAACCACTCACACCATCACCGGAGCAATCGTCGGAGTGGGAACGACGCGACGTTTGTCAGCTGTGAAGTGGGGCGTCGCGGGTCGAATCGTCTGGGCCTGGATTCTGACAATTCCCGCCGCCGGCTTGATTGCCGCGCTTTCATTTCTGCTCATCCGGTTAATCCTGCATTTGAAAAGCTAATCAACTAATAATCAACCCCCAAGAATACTGCTCCAAATAACTTGAAGAATAATTATCAAAGCTTGTTTGACGAGCCGTCCTTAACCTGCGCGTTATCCAATTCGGCCACCGAGGCCTTGAAATCGGTTCGTGAGCGTAGCGGCTTAAGCTAGCAGCTTCAAAGGCATGATGTGGTAAGCTCTGCCCGCACTTTCCATCCTTGCTCTCTGCAGTTTGCCAACGTGCCATCAATCAATCCGTTACCCGTCGGTCAGACCACCAACGAGTTGCCGCCAACAATTCGTCATTCTGACTATTCTGACTTTCAAAGTAGAAAGGCTACCCAGTGCAAAACCTGCGAACCAACCTGCGGTTTTTGATAACTATTCCAGTATTGTTTGGAATCATCGGTTTGATGGGGCTACCCCGGCTCATTTCTTTGGCACACGCCATGGCGTCCAGTCGATCCGCCAGCGTCGTGGCGGCGCCTTCCTATACAATTCAAAGCACCGGAATACAGGGGCTCGCCGTCAACTCAAGCGGTGTGGTAGCAGGTTTTGCATTCTTCGATGGGCCTCAACAAATTCATGCCGCGACTTATACGAACGGCGTAGTAAACGATCTCGGGACGCTCGGCGGCACGCACAGCGAAGCACTGGGTATCAACGCTTCCGGCACGGTCGTCGGAAATGCCGACCTCGCGAACGGCTTAACGCATGCCTTTCTTTACAGCAACGGTACGATGATCGACATCGGCTGTTTGCCGGGCGGTGCAAACAGCTTTGCTACTGCGATCAATGACAGCGGCCAGATTGTTGGTTGGAGCGATACGCTCCAACCTAATACGAGCTTCCCGCGGCCCGACCACGCATTCTTATATTCGAACGGGCAGATGACTGACTTGGGAAGTCTCGGGACCACCTTTGCAGTGTTTAGTGTTGCGAACGCTATCAACAACTCGGGTCAAGTAGTCGGCTGGAGCAATTTGGACAACTTCGAACAGCACGCGTTTATTTATTCGGGCGGTCACATGACCGATCTGCATACTCTCGGAGGGAGCACTAGCATTGCCAAAGGCATCAACAACCTCGGTCACGTGGTTGGGTGGAGTTTTACTACTAACGATGCTGCAACCAGGCCGTTCCTCTACACTGGTGGAAGTCTGATCGACCTTGGCACTCTGAATGGATCCGGAAATGTCGCTAACGGCATTAATGGTTCAGATACAGTCGTTGGGAATTCCTCAACCAGCGGGTCTATTCCCTTCGTATACACACCGGGAACGGGAATGGTAAACCTCAACACGCTGATCGATTCGTCATACTTTCTGAACGGCGCCAAAGCGATTAGCGAGAACGGTCATATCGTTGCGGCAGGGCGGAACTCGGATTTTACGCAAAGCCAGTTTCTATTAACCCCGGTCGGGGGAACTCCTACGCCTACTCCTACGCCCACTCCTACGCCATCGCCGAGCCCGCCGTCCGCGAGTATTCAGTTCAGCTCGTCAAATTACAATGTGGGTGAAGGAGACGGCCGGGCAACAATCACGGTCACACGCACCGGCAGCACCGCGGGGACTTCGACCGTTGAGTTCGCCACCAGCGACGGCGCCGCGTTGCAAAGTAAGGACTACACCATCGCGGTTGGGACGCTGACCTTCGCTCCTGGAGATGCCAGCAAGACTTTTCGAGTGCCCATCGTCGATGATGTGAATGTAGAAAGCAGCGAGACGTTGTCTCTGTCATTGAGCAATGCAGTCGGAGCTACACTTTCTCCTGGTCCAGCGACACTAACGATTTCTGATAACGATCAAAGTGGACCGTCAATAGCGAAGAAGCGTTTCTTTGCCTCGTTGGGAGGCGCCCAGGAAGTTCCGGCTGTTACTTCAAATGGAAATGGCAGCAGCGTGGTGCTCTTGGGTAGCAATGAATTGACGGCGAAAGTGGGGCTCTTCTTTTCAAATCTTTCGAGCCAGCAAACGGCGGCGCATATTCATGGTCCGGCAACCACCAGCCAATCGGCGCCGATTCTATATCCTTTGACGACCGGTACGGTAGCGAACATGCCGATCAACCTGGATACTGCGCAGGTGAATGATCTAAAAGCCGGATTGTTCTATGTGAATGTCCACTCCACAAATTTTGCAGACGGTGAGATTCGTGGGCAGCTATTGTGGAATCCAGTCCTTGAAGAAGCTTTTTTCGTGCGGCAACAGTACCTCGATTTTCTGGGGAGAGAGCCGGACGCCAGCGGTCTGAATTTCTGGTCCAGCGACATTGCCGCAACCCAGGGAGACGCTCAGGCTTTCTATAACCGAAGTGTTGGCGTGTCTAATGCATTCTTCTTTGAACCGGAATTTCATCAAACGGCAGGCTTTGTTTTCCTGCTCTATCGCGCCGCGTATGGCAACACCCAGCCTTTCCCGAACACTGACGGTTCGAACCCAACGGAAGCGAACAAGCTGCCAAACTATTCGAAGTTTGTTTCTGATCGAGCTCGCGTTGTTGGCGGGGGGACCCTGACCGCGTCACAACAAGCCTTTGCAAACTTGTTCGTTACGCGAGCAGAGTTCGGCGCGAAATACGGCGCGGGACTCAATACCGCAGCTTTGTTTGTTGATGCGGTGTTGGCGAACATTCAAACCGCGGATGGCGTGAACCTGACTTCACAGCGTCAGACACTGATTGATCAATACACCAACGCTGGTGGCGGTAACGCGGGACGAGCAATGGTTATGTATCGGCTCTCTTTGGATGACGCCGCCAACAATCCGATAAATAACACGGCGTTTGTGAACGCGGAATACAATCGCCAGTTTGCGCTTACTCTCTACTTTGCCTACCTGCGGAGAAATCCCGACATCGGAGGATTTCTGTTTTGGCAAAGCCAAATAAACAGCGCTCCCGTCGGCAACGTTGCTAAGCAGCAAGCATTGGTCTGTTCTTTTATGACTTCGACTGAGTATCAACTTCGCTTTGGACCAATCACCCCACGCAGCAATCGCGAATGCCCGCAGTAGTTGAGATAGGGAGAGCTGACGCGAAAAGCGGCGACGGAGTCCCGGGTGCTTTGATATGCCACGGGGAGTCCTGGGTGTTTTGAGATGCCACGGGGAGTCCTGGGTGTTTTGAGATGCCACGGGGAGTCCTGGGTGTTTTGAGATGCCACGGGCTGGTCCCGTGGTAATCACGATGAGTTGCTACAAAGAGTTTTGCTTTTGCTTCCGATGATGCCACGGGCTTGCCCCGTGGTTTTTTCACGCTCGCGGCTCGCCGACGGATAAACAGCAGCCAGCGTGAACTACCACGGGGCAAGCCCGTGGCCTCCCAGCACCTTGCGAGACAATTTCGATTTAGCGTCCAGCATGAAGCTCCACCGGTCAAGCCGGTGGTATCCAATAGAAACTGCGCCATTACCTACCGCTGCGGACGCTTTTCCGGGTCTCGCTACTGTGCTATCTTTTTTCGAACTTCAAGCCCGCGTAGCTCAGTGGATTAGAGCGTTCGCCTCCGGAGCGAAAGGTCGCAGGTTCGACCCCTGCCGCGGGTACCAAATCTTACTTACGGGCGATGCTGATGATTTCGGTGTCGCCCGTTTGCTTCGCACGCACTTTGGATCGAAAAACGCGCGGAGAGACGAATCATTTCCAAGATCCGCACACACCTATACTCGCTATTTTCTTTCAACCGGCGAATGAATCTTGATTTGTTACCCTCGGAGAATTCGAGTGCACTCTAGCGAATTGCAGAGAATGGCAGCGACGCTTGATCAACTTCCGATGACTCACGCGCCGCGTTAGCAATAGTCGTTTCACTCGCGGAAACTGATCGCCGCCAGGTAGTGCCCTAATTTGGAGTGCGCCGACCTGTCGGCGCTTTCGTCGCTGCGACCTGTCGCAGCAAGTTGCCGAAAACACCCTATTATCAAACCCGGCGGCGTCGAGCCGCCGCGGGCGAAAGCGATGACAGGTCATCGCACTCCAAATTAGGGCACTACCGCCGTCACATTTCCTTGCGATCAGAGCCGTGACTGGTGTAACGTTTGGCGCCCGCTTGCTCGGTCCTTTAATAAGCTAAGCATCGAGTTCTCTCGCGTAAATTCTCTGTGAGTCCGAGGTCAGATATTGAGAGCAATATTCGAAATCTAATGCAACGAGGAGTCTCAATATCTCGCCCTCCCATAATCATCATTGTTGGTATCAACCAATCCTGTGATTGTGATCCGCAATTTTCAAAGGAGTCCAAATGAACTATTCACGTCTCGCGCTGGCGGCGCTTGGTGGCATGGTCGCGTCTTTTGCCTTTGGTTTCTTAGTGTTGTGGCTGGTGCCAGCTCTTTTCGAAGAAGGCCACAAGTACCCGGCCGTATTCCGACCTAAAGAAGAAATGATGGCTGTTATGCCAATTGGATTGGTCGCAACTTTCATATCGATCCTGGTTGTCGCCATAATTTTCGCAATGATACATCAGGGCGGATCGGGCATTGCGGCAGGTGCGCGCTTCGGCGTTCTCATTGGCATTTTCGTGGTTTGCGCATTTGTGCTGCACAACTACGTGAACCTGAACATCGGGCTGAAACTCGCTCTGGGACAGGCTGTGACTTACTTCCTCCAGTGGACGATCGTCGGCATAGTCATCGGTCTTATTTACAAACCCCTCGCTACACCATAACGACTCCGTGGTGAAGGGTCTTTCCTCACGGAAGTAGACAAAGCTTCAAGACAAGACTGACTATTCATAGCGGCTCAGATACATCTTGCTTTCATACTCAACGAGGCCGAGTCGCACCCGGTCCAACCAACCGCGTCTGCCAAGTACATTTCGAGTGAAGGCCTCATGGGCCGCGAAGTAGACCGTGACATCAAATGAGTAACCGAGCGTTTCCAGCGTCAGCGCGTGTCCGTAAGCTGCGAAGCTGCCTGTTACCGTGCTAATAAGGATCGGCTCTCCGGTCTCAACCTCAAGACCCAATGGTTCGGCGAGTGAGCGCTTGAATACGCAGAACGTTGCTCCCGTGTCGAGATAGGCATCTGTTCTGGCCGCAGTGGTACCCAGCCGAAGTATGACAGGGATGATGATCGCCTCCGTTCCATATCGTGAGCGGAGTCAAACGTCATCTGGTATGTCACTGCCAGCCTCCCATGAATGCTTCGACCAGCGGCTCAATTCGATCGACATACGGGATTTCTACTCCTTGCGCTCGCGCTGCCAGGTAAACTGTGCGCGCATCGGCGCCGTGCGCAATCAAGCGGCCACCGTCAAGTGCAACCCACTGGCCCAGGTATTCGTCACGATGAGCGTTGATCCAGGCTCGTTCCTGCTCGTTGGTTCTGTAAGCCGGTTGCGTATCGCCGTTAGAGTCAAGTGCTTCGAGCGCAACTCGTAAGCGGCGCTGTTCTTCAACCGGGAGCTGCTTTGCTTCTTCAAGTATTTGCTCTAGTGTTGCCATATCTATGACCCCGCTCCGGTTCACAGGCAGGTTCAGTTTAGCATTCTCAGGGACTTCCTCGACTTAAACAATGGCGCGGTCGCTGATCTCTAAGGCCTTGCCGAAGATGGCGAAGCCTTCGCGAAGCTGTTCTTCTGTGATGCACAAGGGTGGGTTCACGAAGAAGGTGTTCCAACGGACTACAGTGTAAAGACCTTCCTGCCTGAAGAATTGGCCCAACTCCTTCATCTCCGGCGAAGTGCCGTTGAAAGGCGCCATCGGCTCTCGAGTTTCACGATTACGAATTAGCTCGACAATTCCAAAGAGGCCGATACTGCGGGTCGCGCCTACCGACGGATGACGGCTCTGCAGATCTTCCAGCAAGCTTCCCATCACGTCGCCCATGCGGCGCGCGTTCTCGATCAAATTGTCCTCTTCGTAAACAGATATCGTCGCCAGGGCTGCAGCGCAGGCCACCGGATGACTGTTGTAGGTCAGTCCGCCGTAGAACACATTGTTCTGAAAATGGTCGGCAATATTCCGTCGCATGCCGATTGCGCCAAGCTGCACATACCCGCTCGACAGACCTTTAGCCATCGAAATCAGATCGGGCACGACTTTCCAATGATCGATTGAGAACCACTCGCCGGTGCGGCCAAAGCCCGCCATCACTTCATCGGCAATTAGGAGAATGCCGTACTTGTCACACAACTGGCGCAGTCCCTGGATGTAGCCATCCGGCGGAACCAAAATTCCATTGGTGCCAGTCACGGGCTCAATGATGATCGCTGCAATCGTCTTTGGTCCTTCGAGCTCGAGAATTTCTTCCGTTCGGGCGAGAACTTCTGCAGCGCTATCGGAACCCTTTTGGACGCCGTGGTAGAACTCGGAATCCGAAACACACCTGGTATGCCGGGCTCAGCGGCCCAGCGTCTAGGATCACCGGTTAGCGTCAGCGCGCCGGCGGTGCCGCCATGATAGGAACGATAGCGCGCGCCAATCTTATGTCGTCCGGTGAACATCCGCGCGATCCGGATCGCATTTTCATTCGCCTCGGCGCCGCCGTTGGTAAAGAAGAATGCGTCGATGTCGCCGGGCGCAATCTCAGCAAGCTTCTTCCCCAAAAGGCCGCGCACTTCTGTAGCCATGAAGGGATTGGCATAGGGCAGGATCGAAGCCTGTTCATTAATTGCCCGAACCACGCGCTCGTCGCCATGGCCGATGTTCACGCACATCAGCTGGCTGTTGAAGTCCATGAAACGCTTGCCTTCAGGAGTCCAGAAATAAATTCCCTTCGCGCGCGCCATCGGGATTGGATCGACCGCGGCCTGGGCGGACCATTCGAATAAGGTGTGACGGCGACAGAGTTCAACAATCTCCTCGCCGGACATGGTCGCTGTGGTTGTAGACATCATTCGGATGCTACTTAAATCAGACGTGATTTACAACGGGGGACCGCCGCACCAGTGCGGCAAGAAAAGTAGGTAGTCGCTAAAACTGAGGCCACGGCCTGGCGCCGTGGTAATTCACATTAGTCGCTAACAGAGGCGGGCCGAGATTTTTGGTGATGTCACGGGCTCGTCCCGTGGAGTGTTCACGCTTCATGCTGCTGGCAGGCGGCAACTTGAAACACCACAGGGCCAGCCTCTGGCTTCTTGCGAACCGATGGATCAGCCTGTTTTGTAGCTGTAAACAGGGCCAGCCTGTGGTATCGGCTAAGGCTTCAGTTCACCATTTATGTTTACCCACTTTTTCCTGGCGCACTGCCGCCGCACTTTATCGAGAGCCGGTGGTCCCTGTTTTCTCATTACCCGAAAGTATCGCCGGTTGGTGGTGAGTACACTGTGTCGCCCACGACATAGACCAGCCTGGCGGCGCCTTCATGGCCAAACGGCACCGCCCAGACCAATCGATCCGGCGTTCGGTCATAGCTGAGAAACGGTTCACCCATCGTTTCGCCTGAACCGACGTGTGACTCTGCGCGAGACTTGATACGTTCCGCATCCAGCCAATCGGCAACCGGCGGGCAACTTGAGCAATCGTTGGGACGGCGTTGAAAAGACGAGAAGCGAAGGAGCGTGGCATCGGGAAGGAACTGAAAGAACGCTGCGAGTCGATCGCCTACGGTGAGCGGAACAAACCACGAATGAAGTTCGCGGTTCGGCCCGCGCACCGCAAGAGCTCGACCAACGTTTGCCGACGAGCGCAGGGACTTATCGCCGGCCCCGCCGCCTGCGAGCAGCCGGCGCGCTTCCTCAACCATGCGACTTGCCTGAAGCTCGTGCGGCATGTGCTTTATCAGACTTGTCTAATCACTGCCGAGTAGGCGAACTGGTAAATCTGCGTAGCAAAGTTCTCCCAGCGGGTGATGACACCGGCATTTGGCGGCCACGGATCGTAAACCAGCAAGCCCTTGTAAGGAACTTGATTCACGAGGCTGAATAAGCTCTGCGTATATCCCGCCACCGTTCGAGAATGTCCGGGAACGAAACTGATCAGCGGCCGGTTCGCTAGAATCTCGTCGCGAAAGATGTTGAATCCCGGGTTGGTAAACATCGTGGCGTCCAGCGAGTTGGAAGTCAGATTCTCAATGACTGTCACCACCAGTCCCACGTTTGCGCATGGTAACGCAAGCGGATGCGCTAAAGTGCCGAGGCCGAGCTCTTGCGCCAGTCGCACCTGATCGTACGTGTAGCGGTAGAAGTTCAGCAACATCTCGGTACTGGCGCCCACGCACCAAACGTTGGTTTGCTGGCCACGCAGCTCATAACAGGTAAAGTGATCGCTATTCCGTGTCGAATAATGAAGCTCGCGGGTGTCAACCAGCTTGATAACGAAATCCCTAACCAGCAGCGCATCCTTCGAGACAACATCCAATTTGAAGTTTCGCCGGTTCAAAGTATCCCAAATCGCGAGACGAGCTCTAAAGCTCTTCGCGCGCGCGCGGCGAAGGTTATCAGGCATCTCTTCAATCAGACTCCAGCGCTCGAAGTTTGACGGCTCGAGCGGCTTTCGGTCCTTTGACTGTTGGCGTGGAACTTCTTCCCAGTCATAAAGCTCAAGCATCAAGACTTCTGTCTTTTCTACCAGGAACTGCAACGCGATCTTGGGGAAGCTGAAGGCAACGAAGCGCACCTCATCATATTTCAGTGATTTGTTATACTTGCGCGCCGCCGCGGTTCCGGCCTCGAGTAGTGCCTTCTCATCCCAGGCTATCCCAATTGAAGTGGCGACCAGAGGCTCGCCCAGCACTTCATGGACTCCGATATCGGCGTACCCCACAGGTGTCCTGCCACGTTTTAGAGGTAGCCTGTAGAAGAGCACCTCACCATTGATATCGTAAATTGGTGTTCCCTGGCGGGGGATGGCGACGTTCTCAAATTCATCGCCGAGTACCTGTGTGGCTCGTAACCCATTGAGTTCGAGCCCGGCAATGCGTTGCGTCTGATCGCTTAGTGCTTTCATGGAGAGTTTCCTTTCGTTTGAATAGTTGAGGAGTTAGTTATTCGTCCGTTGAGCGGGCAGGAAGTCGCGAGGGTTACTCCCAAGACACTTATGGGCTGCGAATTCAGCTTCGAGCCACAACTGGTGAACTCGGACGGAGGTTGAGTGGCCGCGACTTAACTCATCATAAGTTGATGCCACGCCGAAAGTTGGATAACGACTACCGGGAACACAGACGGAAAGTCTAGGCTACCCGTACAGGAACTTGATGGCGTCGTCGTAGCTCTTGCCTTCGGTATTTTGGTAATGCCAGTACTCCATCTTTGAGAAGTTCTTCCCAGTCGGCGCCCAACCTTTGTGTGCAGGTATCCGATGCCAGCCGAGTGAGCCTGCTGCTTCGGTGAAGTCGTAAAGAAAAGCGGTAACTTTCTTCTTCTGAAAAGTCGTCACCGTCTTCTTGACACCCTGGCTGCCATCTTGCGCGGCACACTTTAGGAAGGTCCTGAAAAAGGTATGGCCACCATTGTCTTCCCGAACGACTACTGTGGCGGGACTCGGGATATTGTAGTCAAAGGCATCACCGCATTGGTGACGGCTCTTTTTGGCGACACCGGGCTTGCTACTCTTGAAAGTTTTCGACCGCATCATGTCTGAACAAGTATCCATGAAATCGAAGCCCGCTTCGGCTTTGACTTTTTGTCGCAAAGCTCGAAAGCCATCAGCGGGAACTCCCTGGCGCAGAAACGGCATTGGCGCTTTTGTATCCATGAACTCAGTTTTCGGAGACGGTGCTTTCGGAGGCATAAGATGTTTTTCTCCCTCAAAGTGTGGTGATTGAAATCGCCGGGACTTATATCACAGGTACGCGACTCCGTTTTAATTTATCGGCCGATGTTGCAAATGCCACGGGCTTGTACCGTGCTTACGCTGGCGGCTAGAACAAGCGGCCAAGAATATTAATGGATGCTCCTGACCTGGACCGGGGAGGTCCACGTTGGCACACCTCACGAGTGGACCAGAACGTGAGTCTCCACGGGACAAGCCCGTGGCATCTATGGTTCGTTTGCTCCCGCTGGGTAGCTGCCTGCGTAACTTACCACGGGGCAAGCCCGTGGCATTTACCCAACTTTACAGCCTCAGCAACACTGCCCTAACTGGCTGACCAGTAGCGTCGGCGATCGCGCGAGAATACAAACCGACCTGCCGACGATATTCCTCGAGGCGCCCGGAAACTTCGAAGTCAGTCTTGTAGTCAATCAAAGTCCAACCTTCACTCTCTTGATCACTTTGAAAGGCAAGATCAACGATTCCTTCGACGAGATGGTCCTCATCAAGCTTCACCGCCACGGAAACTTCTCGGCGACTTCGCCCATTCGCTTCGGCAACGGCAGCTTGTTGCATGAGTGGATGACGCAGCGCCTGCCACACAGTTTGAGCGGCAGCCTTCACTTCATCTTCCTTCGCGCCAAGGATTCGCCCTTGCAGCCTGGCTGCGTCATCGATCGCGTCGCGATCGGCGGAAAGGCGAACTGCCGCCAGCAAGGCGTGCACAAGAGTGCCAAATCGTTTTCCGTGTGGACGGCGCCAATCGATATCAAGCGATTCAACTGCAACCTCATTTTCCGATGCCGCAGTTTCAGACAGAGCGTACGCTGTAGCAGTCGTCACTTCGAGTTGCGCTTTCGCAGCCGACGATCGCAAGTTAGCTCGTTCTTGCCGCCATTCGTCATGCACCCGGATGCCTTCCTGAGAATTGATCTTTCCTTCGTCTTCTCGCAAAAACTCAGTAAGCCTCGACGTGGGTCGGCCGGAGCCTGTCGTCGCCAGAGTCGCTGGATCCCACCACACGACTTGATGGTCGCCGACTCTTGGTTGATGCAAGCCCGGGCTGACTGAACCAAGTTTACGAAAGGCGTTGTCAGGACGATCAAGAACAGTGTCCTCGCCAAAAGCAGGGCACCCCCGCGGTTGTTTTGATAGCGGATTGAAACTATTAGCATCAGGTGGATACAGCACCGGATTCAGCGCTGTTAACCAACCTTCGTATTGCTGATCGCCGACGGCTGAGACGACGAGCAAATCTCGCGCGCGGGTCGCGGCAACGTAAAGAACGCGAGCCGCCTCTTCCCTTTCAATTCGCTCTTCCTCTTCGAGATGCTCCTGCACTTCTATCGGCGTGCAGCCGGCGAGCCTCATGGCGCTAATTCCAGCAGGTTGGCTCACCCACTTCGACGGCTCCCGCGTATCTTTCGCAGTGATGTCGACAAGAATCACGACCGGAAACTCGAGTCCCTTAGCCTTGTGGACCGTCATGATGCGCACGCTGTCGATTCCCTCTTCCATGATGGGCGCATCGCCAACATCGCCACTCTCCGCCTGCTCATCAAGCCAATCGACAAAGGCGCGAAAGGAAATCAATCCATTGCGCTCAGCTTTGCGGGCCATATCCGTCAAGCGCATGATGTTTGCGAGCGCTTGTTCTCCCGTGGACCAGTGTGCAAAGCCTGCATGCGCCCGCGTCAGTGACAACAACTTTCCAATCGTCTCAGAAATTGGCCGGCGATTACGCTGACTATGCAGCTCGCGCAGCATCCCCAACGCTCCGGCGATGTCGGAGAGCGATTCCGGTAGATCGTCAGGCACAGCACCAAACGGATTCAAACTCCTGGTGCGACTTCGATAAGCCAGCAGCTGAGAATCGTTGAAGGCGAACATTGGCCCATGCAAAGTCGCAAAAACAGCGAGCTCATCATCAGGCCATTCAATTGCAGTTAGCGCGTTACGAATCGCTTCGATCTCTTCACGCGAGTGAAATGAGCTGCCGCCGACGAGCAAATGAGGAATGCGATGCTCTTCCAAAGCCTGAACGTACTCTCGAGTCACATCCCGGTTGAAGTGACGCAGCCGCCGAAACAAAAGACAAATATGCCGAGCGTCAATCGGCACTCGGACGTCAGGTTGGTCACGCTCGGAAACTGTCCAGCCACTGTCGTTGATTAGCCAATCAATGAATGACGCCACATCGTTGGGCAAAGACTTGTCAATCTTCCAATCGACAACCTTCCCGTAATCTCCGTAAGGTTGGGAAACAGGCAAAGCAACAATGGCTGGCTGTGATGAAAGCTCGCGCTGGCGCGGCGCCAACGGAACGTAACGAGCTTGAGTAGCAGAATCCTCAGCCATCAGCGGAGCAAACGCTGCGTTAACTGCTTGCTGAATTTCAGGAACCGAACGGAAGCTCACGTTCAGCTCAACCAGGGCGCCGCCGGCCTTGATGAGATTGTGCTTCACCTCCTGATAAAGCCTTACATCTGCTCTGCGAAAACGATAGATCGATTGCTTGGGATCCCCCACGATGAAAAGTTTTCCAGCTACCGGTGTGGCTTGTCGCCATTCACGCTGGTCAGCATCGTCGGCGGCCAACAGCATAATAATCTCAGCCTGCAACGGATCAGTGTCCTGGAATTCGTCGACAAAGATGTGCGTGAAGCGCCGCTGCAGCTCGACACGAATGTCGCGGTTGTCACGAATGAGATTGCGAGTGCGCAGCAGCAAATCGAGGAAATCAACATAACCAGCTCGTTCTTTTAACTCCTCGAACTCGTCGATGATTGGCCAAAGCTCGGCTCGTAATCCTGGAGCCAAATCTGCGCCGGCCAACTTCACAAATTGCTCGACGCGAATCTTCAAAGCGTCTCGACGCTCGAGCAACTCCTCCCGGGGAAAGTCATCGCGAGCATAGTAGGCTTTGTAATTCTTCGCCTTCCAACCGGGCAGGAGAGCAAACAACCGCGCCTCGATGCCGTCGTAATCGCGAGTTCCACCTAACGATTCGACGCGAGTGATTTCGCTAACGAAGTGATGCAGATAGCTGAGCGACTTGGTGAACCACTGTTCCGGATCGCCTGATAACGACCACGCGCCCAACTCCTGGAGCTCGCCGACGAGCGCGTCAATTTCAATGTCTCGATCGAAGCCTGATGGTTGCCGCCATGGCGTCGAAAAATCTCGCTCCTTAAGTAACTCCCAGGCAGCGCCGCGCAGAATGCGCTTGGGTCCAATGTCACGCGGACGCCGGGTTAGCATTGCAGTCTTGGCAAAACTGAATTCGCGTCGGGGAATTCTCCTGAGAATCCGTCGAACTCCTTCGCTTGGTGCGGCCAGTTGTTTTTCAAACCACCGTTCGAAGGCGAGATCAAAGAGCGGAAAGATCAGATCGTCCGGCGCTACAGTGAATAACGGATCGATGGCTGCTTCGACCGGATGCTCGCGTAAGAGGTCAGCGCAGAACGAATGGATCGTGCCGATGCGGGCTTCTTCAAGCTCGCGCACAGCCTGTGTCAGAAACTCGCCTGCCTGCGGTGACTCCGCATCCCGCCGCGCTTTCTCAATCGCAAGCCTTAATCGCAGCTTGAGCTCGCCGGCGGCAAAGTCTGTAAAAGTAACGGCCACCATTCGAGCCAGGCTGACCCGTCCAGCAACGATGCCCGCGAGAATTCTGCTTATCAAAGCAGTCGTCTTGCCCGTCCCCGCCGCAGCTTCCACCACCAGCGTCGTATCGAGATCACCACAAATGCGATCTCGCGCCGCTTGATCGGCGAGCGGTTCGGTTCGTTTTTCCGCAGCGGTTTCTTTCACGGCAGCTCTCTGATCTTTTTTATCTGAACCAGTCGGGTTCCGAGTTTGCTCTTGGCGCGATCTTCGGCGTAGCCTCCGCAAACCGCGAGAAAGTCGCACCATATACAAGCGTCTTTTTCCGGCGCAGCAGGCAGGAATCCTTCAGCAAGCGATTGCCGCACCGTGGTCAACACTGTGGTGACCGTCTCGCGACTATATTCGTCGAGCGGAACAGTCCGATCCTGGTAGCCTCCATCCGAAGTGCAGTAATAAAGCCTCCCCGACTCGACGTCTTGGCCCAGTAATTTCTGCGAGGCGAGCGCGTACAACAACGGTTGCAGGTGCTTTCCGCCGCCGACAACGGTGCTTTTTTCCGCCCGAGCTTTTCCGGTCTTATGATCCGTCACCCGAAACTTGCCGGTAGCGTGACGCTCAACCAAATCTATTGAGCCGCGAAGTTTCAGATCGCCAACGATTTCAACCGGGTCGTCAACGCTGTCAGGATCCTGGTCTCGTGGTCCCCGATCGCTAAGGCCAAATGACAATTCGAATTTGTCGGGTACCCAACCGTCAGTCGCTTCCGACATTCTCCGTAGCCATTCCCGCAGATCCGCTCGAATGGCGTTGATGCCATCGTCCCACACCCGCGTGATTGCCGGAGCCAGCTTATCTTTGTATTCAGAAGCGAGACGATCGAGTGCCTGATTGACAAGAGTGAATGCCCTGGCAAGATCATCTTTTGCCAGCGGCAGCAACCTCGCTGACTTCAGATTCGTGAGCACCTCAAACTGCGTCTCATGAAATAGGGAGCCGCGTGTCAAAGGATCGATGACCTCGATTGCCGCAGGCTCCTCGCGCATTTCCAAACGAAGAATTGCGCTCAGAAAGAAGCGATAAGGACAGGTCGCAAAATTCTGAAGCGCCGTCGCTGAGAACGATCTCTCCGAGAATTGATGAGGCGCCAGACCGGTGACTGCGAGTTCATCCGGATCGATCAAACCATCGTCAGTGGTCCATCGACGCAGCAGCCGCCGGCTTCGGGCCCGTAGCGCTCGCGCCAGATGGTTGTTGGCGCTGAGCAGGTAATGCGCGCGTCCCGTAGTCTGTTCATTCTCCTGAGCAAACAAAGTGGCCAACAGCGCGAGGTCATACTCAGCATCGTCAATTGCATTGGCAGGATCGTTTGGAGCGGGCCAGCCGAGGCGGGCGCGCGTAGTTGATTCAGCTCGAGCAGCGATCTGTTCAAATCCCGGCAGCACACCTTCCGCAGCTCGCAAAGCTTCGAGCGCATAAAACGACGGGACGCGCGGACGAGATTGCTGGAGATCGATGCGTGGATAGGAAAGATAAACCCGCTGCTCAGCGGCGCCCAAAGATAAGCGAAGGCCCAGCCGTTCACGCTCCAGTTGATCTCGCTTGCTGGTGAGCTTACCGCCATTCACCGCAGCCCGTTGCTCGTCGGGAAGGATTGGATCGTCAACAATCTTTCTCGGAAACATCTTCTCCGCCAGGCCGGGGACGAACACCACTCGAAAAGAAAGACCGCGGGCCGCATCAACCGGCCCCACAAACACTGCCCCATAACGACGTGTCAGTGGTTTGACGCCCAGGTCTCGCAGCCGTGTCTTCAAAACGAGCTGGACTTCGTGAAGATCAATGGGACCAACGGGCGCCATTGGCTCAAGCTCAGCTAAAGTTGCCAGAACGTTCTCGGGCGTGCGCAGCGCATTGACTGCAAGCTCTCGCAAGTGGGCCAGCCATTCGAACCAGTTCGCGCGAGCCGGTAGCCGGCTCAGCCTTTCAATCAGCGGCAGCGCATACTTTCTCAGCGAGCCCAGGTCGCGCAGCTGTTTGTTTATCGACTCGACCCGAGCTTCCTCTTCCGCGTTGATTTCTTGCTTCTTCAACTCCAGTTCGTTGGTGAGTCCCTGCAGTCGTTTTTCCCAACGCTCTTTACCGCCGATTACGGCCGACTCAACCAGCAATCGTTCCCAACGCGCCGGAACGATTAAGCTGCCTTCGAGAACTGCACCATCATCTGAAATCGTCTTCACATTTCCCGGTTGAGCTTCCGTTTGAATTTGAGCGGCTTCGGTCGCGTCATTCGTCTCGGCGAACAACTCTCCCTGCGGAGCGACCCAATGAGAATCGGCCGTCTCACCTTCGGTTTGCGGCGGGACTTGTCCGAGCGATAAGTATTCAGCGAAACCTTTCGCAGAAAGACTGTCAGCAGCACAAGCTAACAATGCGAGCATCGCTCGTCCGGCTGGATCGGGCGACGTCAAACCTTGCGTGAAGTACGCGGGAATCTCAGCTCGTGTAAAAGCTTCTTCAAGATGTGATCGGTATTCGGAGGGCGAGTTCAGAAGCACGGCCATCTGATCGAAAGGAACTCCATTCGCAGCCTCAATCTGGATATTGCGCACGATCTCGACGCATTCGCGCGGTTCACCCGGCCAGTTTTGAAGTCTCACGCTGCCGTCTAACTCAGCCGGCGCTGGAGCGGACTCCTGAAACAGATGCAGTCTTGCCAGGCCCAACGAATTCGAAGCCTTGGATGGTGTGTTGTCATGACGAGCGCAGGCGAACGCTTCCTCCAATGCCGCTATTGATCGTTCATCGCCACCGGGTGCTGTGGCCATGATCGCCGGAGCTTTTTCGGCGAGCCTCTTTATCAACTCGATTTCGAGCCGGCTGTTTACGGAGACATCCAAAAGAAGTAGAGGCAGAGTAGTCTGGCTATCGCTCGCGTCAATCGCTGCGCGAAAGATCGCCGCGCGATCAGCGAGTCCTGAGGCCTTGAGGTGTCGGTCGACTTCCGCGGCAATGGTTGCGAGGTCTTTGCCACCGCGAGCTTGATTGGTTAGTTCGTTCAAACCAATTTCATTCATGCGCAATTCTTCGAGCGTTCTGGCCACTGCAACCGGGAATCCAGGCTTCGAGGCAACGGGCTCGAAATAGCTGAGCTCACCTTTTGAGCGCAGCGCGTGAATAGCTCGCGCGACAACTGCAATGAACGAAAGCCGGCTGGTGGGTGCTGTTTCTGCGGCCACTAGCGAAAGTTGGGCCATCCGCGCAGCGATTGAATCGAGCGTGAATCGCTTGATACCGAACCATGAACCGGTGCCATTGACGACGCTGAGATGAAGATCAGCAGCCGCCTCCGTGGAGTGAGCAAGCAACAGAATCTGAGTGTCTTTGGAGTAGGCTTCGATCCACTCGCGCGCGACCTGGAGACGTGTCGCTGCCTCAATCGAGACTTCGATTCTGTGAGCTTGGTTCTTTGGCATTTACACCTGAAGGATACACCAATGAGTTCTTAATCTCATTCACACCCGGTTTCAACCGGGTGTGAAGCGTGTTTGATTTCCTACAACCGTTTCAACGGTTTCCCCGTAGGAGTTTGTAGTCTTGGAAACCGTTAAGAACGGTTGATGGAAAGCTGGAGTAGCCGGTCACCCGGTTGAAACCGGGTGTGAATGAGATAGCTTGGCAGATTAGTTTTTGCGGCCGGCGACTTCGGCGATGAGTTTGACGAGCGCCTGAGGCTCCACTGGTTTGGCGAGGTGGGCCTGGAACCCGGCAGAAAGAGCCCGATGGCGATCAATCGGATTGACATAAGCAGTGAGTGCCACTGCCGGAATCTTTTTCGCGCGTTTCAAGCGAAGTTTTCTAACGCGTTGAATAAAACTATAGCCATCCTCGACCGGCATTCCGATATCGCTGACCAGCACGTCCGGGTCCCACTCTCGCAGCGCTTCCATCCCATGCGCGGCTGAATCGCTGCAGCGCACTTCGCCGCCACAGCGAGTCACAATCGTGCTCACCAGCTCGCGAGCATCAGCCTCGTCGTCTACGACAAGCACTCTGACGCCGTCAAGAATTTTTCCGCCAACTACAGAGTCACCGTTGCTGCCGCCTTCCACTCCACACAATTCCACCAGCTCTTCAGCATCGAAATCTTCGACCAGCGGGAGCTCGACAATGAAAGTCGCGCCCTCGTCTTTGCCGGCGCTTTTCACGCTGACGGAGCCGCGGTGAAGCTCAACCAAATGACGAACAATCGCCAGGCCGATTCCCAGTCCGCCGTGATTTCTGGTGGTCGATCCGTCGGCTTGTCTGAATCGATCGAAAATGTAGGGAATGAATTCCGAGCTAATGCCAATGCCAGTGTCGCTAACCGAGATGCGCATCATGCGATCGATACGTTCGACGCTTACCACTACCTTCCCACGAACAGGCGTGAACTTCACAGCGTTATTAAACAGGTTCCACAGAATCTGCTGTAACCGATTCGCGTCACCCTCAACCACGCCTTCATCGGACGCGATTACGGTATCGAAGCTGATGGACTTAGCTTCAAAGGCGGGTCGCACCGCATCGATAGCGGCCTCAACCACAGCGCGCAGATTGATTGGGTGAAATTCAATCTCAAGCTTGCCCGTGATAATCCTCGAAACATCGAGAAGGTCGTCGATCAGCTGCGATTGGGAGCGCGCGTTACGTTCAATAGTCTCAAAAGCTCGAGACATCTGCGACGAATCGAGCTTGCCGGTCCTGACGAGATGGCTCCAACCCAAGATTGCGGACAGCGGCGTTCTTAGTTCGTGCGAAAGCGTGGCCAGGAATTCATCCTTGGTTCGATTGGCCCGTTCAGCTTCAGCACGCGCTGCTTGCTCTCGGACTAAAAGTCGAGCGCGCTCGCTCTCGGCCTGTTTGCGTTCCGAGACTTCAGCCTGCAGCTCGTTGGCATGCTGCTGAGCTTCGCTGTACAAATGCGCATTCTCATAAGCAATAGTGACTTGAGTCGCAAGCGTTGCTGCCAGTCGTTCGTCTGCTTCGGTGAAATCATCCGCTTCTACTTTGTTGATCAAATAAACCCAGCCGCACACTCCGGAAGCGCTCAACATCGGCGCCCCCAGAAACGAATGAAGACCTTCCAAAGGTTTAGTTGAGTCATGCAGTAAATAGTCAGACTCATTCAATCGCAGCGGTCGTCTTCCTTCCAGCACCGCATCAAGCGCTCTTTGCGGCACGGACGGCTTGTTAGTTTCGGATGTGGGCGGCTCATTGGCGCTGCACCGAAAGAAATGTCGTAGCGTCGTACCGTCGGCTTCCAGCACTCCGATGCCAGCCTCGTCAGCATCTACGATTCTTCGCGCCGAGCGGACGAAATTCTTCAGCACGCGCTCCGGATCTCGCTCGGCAGTCAGCTCATGCCCGAGATCGATGAGCATCGTCAGACGAGCCAGGTTCGTGCTTTCCATCTCCACGTTTTGCTCGTGGAGTAACGCAGCCTGATGCTGAACTTCGCGAGTCTTCTTGAACAGCTCAACAAAGACCGCGACTTTGGAACGCAAAACATCGGGCTCGATCGGTTTGACGATGTAGTCCACGGCGCCGAGCGAGTAGCCGCGGCTCAGATGACGGCCTCCGGTGCTGTCAGCAGTCAGGAAGATGATTGGAGTGTTGCGAGACTTCTCACGACTCCGAATCAGAGCCGCGGTATCGAGGCCGTCAATGCCTGGCATGAAGACGTCGAGCAGGATGACGGCCACCTCATGGTCGAGCAGGAACCGAAGCGCATCATCTCCGGATTCGGCTCGCACCAGGTTCCGATCAGGAGCTTGCAGAATGGTCTCCAGCGCCAACAGGTTGGTTGGGCTGTCGTCGACCATCAGGATGTTGACGTGTTCTTTTCCTACCATCGCTTTGGGCTACTAATTCATCAGCGGCACAGACCTATTCGAGCTCGTGCTTTTTGTCTCGTCGTACTTGTAAAGCCAGACGCGCAGGAGCGAGAGCAATTGGTCAATGTCCAGCGGCTTCGAGATATAGTCCGAAGCTCCCACTTCGAGACAATGATCGCGATCCGCCTTCATTGCTTTTGCAGTTAGCGCAATGATGGGAAGCTGTTGGAACTCCTCCATCTTGCGAATCTCAGTAATCGCCTCATATCCGTCCATCTCAGGCATCATGATGTCCATCAAGACCGCCTCGATTCGAGATGTGGCTTTCAAGAGGTCGATACCCTGTTGTCCATTTTCAGCGTGCACAACTTCCACGCCGTGGGCTTCGAGCGCACTGGTTAAGGCGAAGATATTTCGCACGTCGTCATCGACAACAAGGACTCGCCGCCCCACCAGAACCGGATCGCTGCGGTGATACTTCTCGATCATCCGGCGCTTGGGCTCCGGCAGATTTGCTTCGATTCGATGCAGGAACAACGCTGTCTCCGCCAACAGCCGCTCCGGTGAATTTGCTTCTTTGACAATCACCGCGTCGGCAACTTTCTTAAGGTGCTGCTCTTCTTTCCGCGTCATTTCTTTTCCGGTGTAGACGATGATTGGCAGATCGTGGCGACCGAGATCGCTCTGAAGCTTTTCAATCAAGTCAAAACCGGTCATGTCAGGAAGTCTGAGGTCGAGAACCATGCAATCAAATTTTTCACCCTTCAGCATGGTCAACGCTTCCTGGCCAGTGGCGACGGCGGTAGTCTTCACATCGCCATTGCCGATCAACTCAACCAGGCTCATGCGCTGCACATCGTCATCTTCGACCACCAAGAGCCTGCGTACACCTCTTTCAGTGAAATCGCGAATGTTGTCGAGAGCTTTACCCAGGTCCTCGTGCGTGACTGGCTTCTGCAGATGATTCAAAGCTCCCTGCTGCAACGCGCGTTGTCGCTGTTCTTCAACACTGATGATGTGGACAGGAATGTGGCTGGTTGAGGAATCGTGCTTGAGTCGATCGAGGACGGTCCAACCATCGCGATCCGGCAAGCGAATGTCGAGCGTGATCGCCGCCGGCTTGTACTTCTTGGCAAGTGCGAGAGCCATCGTACCACTCGGCGCTACGAGCGCTTTGAAGCCCTTATCGCGCGCGAGATCGAGAAGAATACCTGCGAAGCTCTTGTCGTCCTCGACGATCAACAAGACCTGGTCGCCGTGCTGGATGTCATTCCGATCGTCCAACAGCTCAAAGGAGTCATTGGAAAGCAGCGCGACTTCGTTTTCGAGCGATTGGACTGGAATCCACGCGGCCTCCAACTCGCGCACCGCGCTCTTCGAGCCTTTCTGTCTCGCGGGAGCAATCGCTGCGCCTGCCGGCATGTAATTGCGCGGCAAATAAAACGTGAACGTGCTTCCCTGCCCCGGCGAGCTGATTACCCGAATCTCGCCGCCAAGTAGGCGCGCAATCTCGCGGCTGATCGAAAGGCCCAAGCCGGTGCCGCCGTACTTGCGGCTCGTTGTTCCATCAGCCTGTTGAAATGCTTCAAAGATGATTCGCTGTTTGTCGCTGGGAATGCCAATGCCGGTGTCGCTAACGGAAAATGCGATCACGTCGCTGGCGCGATTCAGTGAATCGAGATGGTAAGTTTCATCGGAGGGAGCGGGAGCAATGCGCAGCACCACCTTCCCTTCTTCAGTGAACTTGAAAGCATTCGACAGCAAATTCATCAGGATCTGCTGCAGACGCTTGTCATCGGTGCGTACGGTCTGTGGCAACTGTTCAGAGCGCTCGATAACAAACTCGAGGTTCTTGTCCTGTGCCAGTTGATGGAAGTTCCGCTCGACTTGATTGGCAATACCCGCCATCGAGACTTCGCCGACTTCGATTCCCATCATGCCGGACTCGATCTTCGACAAGTCGAGAATGTCATTGATTAGCGAAAGCAGGTCCGAACCGGATGAGTGAATTGTCTCCGCAAACTGAATCTGTTTCACTGTCAGGTTGTCTTCGTGATTCTCAGCGAGCTGTCGCGAAAGGATCAGCATGCTATTGAGCGGCGTGCGCAGCTCGTGAGACATGTTGGCGAGAAACTCTGATTTGTATTTGGAAGTAAGCGCCAATTGCTCAGCCTTCTCTTCCATTTCCCAGCGAGCTTCTTCGACTTCCCGGTTCTTGGCTTCGACCTCAGCCTTCTGCCTCGCCAGCAGCGCGGCTTTGTCTTGCAGTTCTTCGTTGGTTTGTCGCAGCTCTTCCTGCTGACTCTTGAGCAGCTCTTCCGACTCACGCAACGATTCGGCTTGCTGCTCGAGCTGTTCGTTGGTTTTCTTCAATTCATCCTGCTGGCTCTGGAGCTCGGCTGCCAGCGATTGTGACTGTTGCAGCAAGTCTTCAGTTCGGGTGTTGGCGGCAATCGTGTTGAGCACGATGCCGATACTTTCGGTAAGCTGATCGAGAAAGGTCAGGTGCGTGTCGCTGAAGGTCTGGAAGGTTGAAAGTTCGATTACGGCTTTGACGTCGCCTTCGAACAGCACCGGCAAGACTACGATGTTGTTTGGTGGCGCTTCACCCAGGCCGGAGGACACGTAAACGTAGTTGTTGGGAACGTTGGTCACCAGGATTCTTTCGCGCTCCACCGTGCACTGACCGACGAGTCCTTCGCCCGCTGTGAACTCATTAGCCAGGTTCTTTCGTTTCTTATAAGCGTATCCACCGAGTAGTTTCATCAAAGGCTGACCGTTCGTGCTGGTGTTGACGTAAAAGACGCCCTGTTGAGCGTTCACGAGCGGAGCAAGTTCGGACAGCACCATCTGAGCAACGGTCGTCATGTCGCGCTGGCCCTGCAGCATGCGCGTAAAGCGAGCGAGGTTGGTCTTCAGCCAATCCTGCTCCATGTTCTTTTGGGTCGTGTCCTTGAGATTAAGGATCATCTCGTTGATGTTGTCTTTCAGCGCTGCCACTTCGCCTTGCGCCTGCACCGTGATGGAACGGGTGAGGTCGCCTTTTGTCACCGCGGTGGACACCTCTGCAATGGCGCGCACCTGAGTGGTCAGGTTGGCTGCGAGACCATTCACGTTGTCAGTTAAGTCGCGCCAGGTTCCCGCCGCGCCGGGCACGTTCGCCTGACCGCCAAGTTTTCCTTCGACGCCCACTTCGCGAGCCACTGAAGTTACCTGATCGGCAAAGGTCGCGAGCGTGTCCGTCATGTTATTGATCGTGTCAGCGAGCTCGGCGATTTCGCCTTTCGCTTCCACCGTGAGTTTGCGCTTCAAGTCACCGTTGGCCACCGCAGTCACGACGCGAGCGATACCACGAACCTGGTCAGTAAGGTTGCTCGCCATCGAGTTCACGTTGTCGGTCAAGTCTTTCCACGTTCCGGCGACACCTCGCACATCCGCCTGACCGCCCAGCTTGCCTTCCGTGCCTACTTCGCGCGCCACGCGCGTCACTTCTGAGGCGAAGGAGTTCAGTTGGTCCACCATCGTGTTGATGGTGTTCTTGAGTTCGAGAATTTCTCCCTTCACGTCCACCGTGATCTTCTTGGAAAGGTCGCCGTTTGCCACCGCAGTCGTTACTTCCGCGATGTTTCGCACCTGACCAGTCAGGTTGCTGGCCATAGAATTCACGTTGTCGGTCAAGTCTTTCCACGTTCCGGCGACACCTCGCACATCCGCCTGACCACCCAGCTTGCCTTCCGTACCCACTTCGCGCGCCACGCGCGTCACTTCCGAAGCGAACGAGTTCAGCTGGTCCACCATCGTGTTGATGGTGTTCTTGAGCTCGAGAATTTCTCCCTTCACGTCCACCGTAATCTTCTTCGAGAGGTCGCCGTTTGCCACGGCGGTCGTCACTTCAGCGATGTTTCGCACCTGGCCGGTCAGGTTGCCGGCCATGAAGTTCACGTTGTCAGTCAAATCTTTCCAGGTGCCGGCCACGCCCATAACTTTCGCCTGGCCGCCCAGTCTTCCTTCAGTACCTACCTCGCGCGCCACACGCGTTACTTCCGAAGCGAACGAGCTGAGCTGGTCCACCATCGTGTTGATTGTGTTCTTGAGCTCGAGAATCTCGCCCTTCACGTCCACCGTGATCTTCTTCGAGAGGTCGCCGTTCGCCACCGCGGTCGTCACTTCAGCGATGTTTCGCACCTGACTGGTCAAGTTACCGGCCATGAAATTTACGCTGTCCGTAAGATCTTTCCATGTGCCGGCCACCCCGCGTACATCTGCCTGGCCACCCAGCTCGCCTTCGGTTCCCACTTCGCGCGCCACGCGCGTCACTTCGGAAGCGAAACCGTTCAACTGGTCCACCATCGTGTTGATGGTGTTCTTCAACTCCAGAATCTCGCCGCGGACGTCCACGGTGATCTTCTTGGACAAGTCGCCGTTCGCCACCGCGGTTGTCACTTCCGCGATGTTTCGCACCTGGCCGGTCAGATTGCCGGCCATCAAGTTCACGTTGTCCGTCAAATCTTTCCACGTTCCCGCCACGCCTTTAACGTCGGCCTGACCACCGAGCTTTCCTTCCGAGCCGACCTCGCGCGCCACACGCGTTACTTCCGAAGCGAAGCCGTTGAGCTGATCCACCATCGTGTTGATAGTGTCTTTGAGCTCGAGAATTTCTCCCTTCACGTCCACCGTGATCTTCTTCGAGAGGTCGCCGTTTGCCACCGCAGTCGTCACTTCCGCGATGTTTCGCACCTGGCCGGTCAGGTTGCTGGCCATCGAATTCACGTTGTCGGTTAAGTCTTTCCACGTTCCCGCCACGCCGCGCACGTCAGCCTGGCCGCCCAGCTTGCCTTCCGTACCCACTTCACGCGCCACGCGCGTCACTTCCGAAGCGAACGAGTTCAGCTGGTCCACCATGGTGTTGATGGTGTTCTTGAGCTCGAGAATCTCGCCCTTTACGTCCACCGTAATCTTCTTCGAGAGGTCGCCGTTCGCTACCGCAGTCGTCACTTCCGCGATGTTTCGCACCTGACCGGTGAGGTTGCCAGCCATGAAGTTCACGTTGTCAGTCAAATCTTTCCACGTTCCCGCCACGCCCATCACCTGAGCCTGACCACCAAGCTTTCCTTCCGTACCCACTTCGCGCGCCACGCGCGTCACTTCCGACGCAAACGAGTTCAGCTGGTCCACCATCGTGTTGATTGTGTTCTTGAGTTCGAGAATCTCGCCCTTCACGTCCACCGTGATCTTCTTCGAGAGGTCGCCGTTTGCCACCGCAGTCGTCACTTCAGCAATGTTTCGCACCTGACTGGTGAGGTTGCTAGCCATGGAGTTCACACTGTCGGTCAAATCTTTCCAGGTTCCCGCCACGCCTTTTACTTTTGCTTCACCACCCAACTTTCCTTCCGTACCTACCTCGCGAGCCACACGAGTTACTTCCGAAGCGAACGAGCTGAGCTGATCCACCATCGAGTTCACGATCTTGACAGTGCGCAGGAACTCTCCCTTGAGCGGCCTTTCATCAACCTGCAAAGCCATGCGCTCTGACAGGTCGCCATTAGCCACCGCGCCGATCACGCGCGCCATTTCGCTTGTCGGTCGCGCCATGTCATCGATGAGCAGGTTGGTCGAATCCACCAGCCGCAACCACGAACCCGAAGCAGCGGGAACGGCGGCTCGATGCATGATCTTTCCTTCTTTGCCGACGACGCGACTCACGCGTTCGATTTCTTTGGTTGTGTTATCACTCAGCTCGATGATGTCGTTGAACGTGTCGGCGATCTTTCCGGCTTCGCCGGTCCAATCTCCTGGCAAGCGAACAGAGAAGTCGCCTCGCTTAAAGGCGATGAGAGCCTTGAGGAGTAACTTTGTATTCAAAGTTCCGGGGATCGCTCCAGAGACTCTTGATTGGGTTTGCATGGGTTCCCTCCGAGTTCGAAGAAGAGTTTGAATAGCCGAATACCACCAAGCCTCGCCTGGATTTGCGAATTTGGTTAGACGGTCGGTGGTGCCCTAATTTGGAGTGCGGTGACCTGTCACCGCTTTCGCCCGCGGCGGCCTGACGCCGCGCTGCTTGGTAATGTGCCGTTTTGACAAACGTGCTGCGATAGGTCACAGCGACCAAAGCGCCGACAGGTCGGCGCACTCCAAATTAGGCCACCACGAGACGGTCTACCCCCTTGACGGGAAGAGACTAGGCGTGGTCAGACCACACCATCGACACAGATTTGAAAAGGGGGATCTAAATTCAGGGGATAAGTGAACGGCGCAGGGCTCAATCCACTTCGAAGCTAGTTTACACCGAGCGCTGGGGCTTGTGTAAATCTTTTGTTGGGCCGGCCAGTATGTATGACAGGCTGCCAGCCTGTCGTTGCCTTCATTAACTCTCAACGATTTTGGTGGGCCTTTTCTTGGGCACGACCTGCAGGCTGGCAGCCTGCAGTACAAGTCGGACACCCGAGGTGTCAGCATTGTGCGCCAAACGTTACAATTTCGTTAAGATTAGCCGAGTCGGGGCAAGAACCGTTGACGGTATCGGGTCGTATGTTCTAGTGTCACGCAGCCCGGTGAAAGTGCCAGGCCCTTGACCCCGATGCTAACTCTAACTCCAAACTTCATCGCTCCCAACGCTCCGGCCTTTAATCAACTGAGAAATCAAGATGTCCACTGAGTTACTTGCTCCGACTGTGGGAAATGCTCCTCCAACCATACTTGTTGTTGATGATTTCGATGACACTCGCTGGCTTTTGCGCACCTGGCTCGAACGCCGTGGCTTTCGAGTAATTGAAGCTGAAAACGGAAACGAAGCAGTGCTCGAAGCGCAAAGCCAGGCTCCGGACCTTATCATCATGGATTTGGAGATGCCTGAGCTGGATGGCTTGTCGGCGACCAGGCAAATTCGTGGCGACGCGAACCTCGCGGACGTCCCGATTGTTGCAGTATCGGCTTATGGAGCTGAACAGTTTCGCGGGTTAGCGCTGCAGGCGGGCTGTAATGAATATGTATCCACGCCTTTTGAGCCATCCGAGCTCGAGCGACTGATTCGATCGTACGTGCACTGACATTTCAAATCTGAGATCTGATTGACATCCCCACCTTTATCTCTTAATTTCCCACGTGTAACGAATGGGTGGAACGTCCCAACCATCAGCGTCTTCCCGGTCCCATTTCGAAGCTTCCATCTCGATGAACCGAAGAATCTTTACGCTATTTCTATTCCTGCTGGCATGCTCACTTAGCGCAGGAGCTCAGGAGCCAACCTGCAAGACTCGCATCGCTGATCTACCCGCAATCGCGGAGTTGAGTGGCTTTCGACTCGGGATGACACCCGATCAGGTGAAAGCGCGTGTGCCTCAAGTCAAATTTGGACATACCAACGAGTTCGGCATTGCGAAGACAAGCATCAATCCTGACTACGACGAGCGGATCGACAAAACTAATTTCGCCAATGTCAGAACCGTTTCGCTGGACTTTCTCGACGGCACTTTAAGCTCGATCTGGATTGGCTTCGACGCCGCCTTTAAGTGGAAGACTTCCGAAGAATTTATCAAAGGAATTTCGGAAGAGCTGTCTTTGAAGGGTGAATGGACAACGAAAGGCCGCACGCAAATTCTCACCTGCACGGATTTTCAATTGAGTGTGACCATGATTGCAGGCGGACCTAGTCTCCGCATCGTGGACACTTCTGCAGAGACAGCGATAGCTGACCGGCGACAAGCGAAAGTAGACGCGGACGATGCAGCCGCTGAAGCCACGCCAGTAATCGGCGATAGTGGTCATAAAGTTTTCTATCCGGCGGATTGCCCTGCACTCAAAGCAGTACCAGAAAAAAACCGCGTTACATTTGCCAGCTCTGCAGAAGCAGAAAAGGCCGGTTACAAACAAGGAGAGGGTTGCCCTTGAATTAGATAGGCTTTGCCTATCTTGTTTGGCTATTTACTGCAGCTTGTCATTCCGAAAGGAGTAGGACCCCAGATGCTCAAAGAATTTCGCGACTTCATTGCTCGAGGCAACGTGATTGATTTAGCAGTCGCCGTGATCATTGGCGCTGCGTTTGGCAAGATCGTAACTTCGCTGGTGGATGGAATCATTATGCCGCCGATCGGCTTGCTGCTCGGAAAGGTAGATTTTGCCAACCTCTTTATCGATCTGTCCGGCACAGCACCCGCGACCATGGCTGATGCGAAGGCCAAAGGCGTACCGGTTATTGCTTACGGCGCGTTTCTGAATGATGTGATCGGCTTTCTGATAATAGCTTTCGTGGTGTTCCTGATCATCCGACAAGTTAACAAGCGCAAACCTGCCGACGCAGTCTCGACCAAGGATTGTCCGCATTGTTTGACGGCAATCCCCCTGGCTGCAACCAGGTGTTCGGGATGCTGTGCTGAGCTCGGCGCCGCGTAAACTGAAATCTGATTCTGAGATCTCAAATCTCAATCGTCCCGCTAATCCATGCGCGAGTGTCCCCGCTGTGAAACCTGCTATCCGGACAGCACACTCGTTTGCCCTCAGGACCAAAGCAACACCAAAGCCACCCTTCCCGGTGAATGCTTGCTGGCAAATCGTTACCTGCTGGAAAAACGACTCGGGCGGGGCGCGATGGGCCAGGTTTATCTCGCGCGCGATCAAAACCTGCTAACGAGAAGAGTCGCCGTTAAGACCGTCCGTCCCGACATCCTCGTCGATGAAGATTTGCAGGAAGGCGAGGCCGTCGCTCGATTCGAACGCGAGGCCCGGGCCGCTGCTTCAATCCAACACCCAAACGTAGTTGACGTTACCGACTTTGGACAAAGTCCCGACGGCGTTTTGTTCCTGGTCATGGAATACGTCGAGGGCGAAACGCTTTATCAACTGTTGCGCCGGGAAGGGACACTTGGGCTACAACGCACAGCCGCTATTTTGCAGCAGGTGGTTGCAGGCGTAGACGCAGCTCACGATCAAGGGATCCTTCATCGCGATCTGAAGCCCGCCAACATTTTCCTGATGCAGGCGCGGCGGAAAACTGGAGCGAATGATGACGGGTTTGTGAAGGTCGGCGACTTTGGCCTGGCAAAGATTATCGATCGCGAGGATTCGGCAGCGACTGAGAGTGGTCCTGCGTCTCGAGGAATCCTCGGCACTCCCGAATACATGGCGCCGGAGCAGATGCAGCCTGGCGTCAAGCTGGACGCGCGAGCTGATGTTTACGCGCTGGCGACGATTGCGTATCACATGCTCGGCGGTCGCCCACCGTTCGGCGGCGACCTCACGCAAATCATTGGGCAGAAACTTACCCAGGACGCCGCGCCGGTCGGAACGCTGCGTACCGATCTGTCTTCGGAAGTTGAGAAGGCAATCATGAGCGGTCTGGCTCGCGACATGAATGCACGTCCGGCAACCGCAGTCGATTGGTTTGAAAAACTGCACGGAGCCATCGGCGAACAGTCACTGAATCGAGTGCCCGGTGATTCACGGTTGGTTATCCTGGCTCCATCAGGCTCGGAAGTCTATGTTGACGATGAACGCCATGGCAGCATCGGCCGCTCGGGACGCGTCATTCTCGGTTCGATTGCAGCCGGACGTCACATCCTGCGCGTGTCGCTCGCAGGGGAGCGAGACGATGAACGTGTAATTGAAGTTCGACCCGACGGCGCTGAGCAAATCATTCAGGCTCAATTCAAGAGAGAAGGCTCAAGCAACCAACTTTCACCCTCACAAGGCGGCAGCCTCGAAAGTCACACCGGGAGACCGAGCAGCGTCCCTGGTGTCGTTGCCTGCACTCGTTGCTTGGGCCGTTTTGCTGCGGGGGCGAAATTCTGTGGTCGCTGTGGCAATACCAGCTTCCGGCCAGTCGAAGACACTCTCGATGTCACCGTGCCTCGAGTCAGCCAAAACATTATTTGCCCTCGATGCAATTCGACTTATCCTGCCTCGACAAAATTCTGCGGCAAATGCGGAATACCGATTGGCGCCGGGAACTTGCAATGGAAGGCGCCAAAGCCGGTCGAACTATTTTGCAGCACCTGCGGCACCAGCTACGCCGCGAATTCAAGATTTTGCGGCAAATGCGGAACCCGATTCGGCGCGAACTGAACACCACGATTGAACTGTGATTGCTCTTCGTCACGGAGAGATGACGAAAAGGGGTCCTTCAATCGTTGCTCTGCGTCAAAGAACGATCACCCAATCACCGGCCGCAAAGCGTTTCGGTATTGATTAGAGTGCGCCTCTCATTCACACCGTGGCTTTAGCCCGGTGACAAGTAGGTCATCAAAGATAAATAACCGTTTCAACGGTTTGGCGGGCAATAACCGAGGGAAACCGTCGAAACGGTTAACAGAACTATTTGGCCTTTAACCCCCGGTTGAAACCGCATTAATATACTTGACGCAGCAAAGATCGCACCGCCCGGGCGTAGTTCATTCTCGGCCACAGATGAACACGGAGTAACACAGATCTAAAACTCGGATTTTATTCAGATCCCTTAAATCCGTG
>Ga0134125_10001224_pt1 | contig 31888 bp, 40 predicted proteins | sample KB31751_FD_96464 | JGI IMG/M metagenome (GOLD analysis project Ga0134125, IMG submission 96464) | Terrestrial soil microbial communities with excess Nitrogen fertilizer from Kellogg Biological Station, Michigan, USA - KB3-175-1 | ecosystem: Environmental > Terrestrial > Soil > Unclassified ... | reverse complement strand
CTTATCCTCTGCTCCGGCCACAGCCAGCGTAGGCGGACCAAAGCAAGTTCGTCAAGAGTGTAGTTGTCGTTGATGGGGAGAAATAGTTGTCGTTAATGGGCAAAAGTAGTTGACGCCAGACAGGATCCGATAGCATCGATCTCATTCACAACAAGAACAAAAGAGATTACCGCATGGAATGTTGCACTTGAGCCGATCTATGGCTGCAGCCCGCGGGAACTCGCCCTAACATGCAACCGAGGAGAGCTTCTCATGAATGTCAATTGCAAGGGCCGCGTCAACGTGGCCACCCCGGGCACACCCGTACCGCTTGCGGCGGACCCTTCGGTCGTCGCCTCGAAGTTGTTTGTCCAGGTCATACCCGGCCTCACAGGCAAAACCTACCTCGGCACTCCGGCCATGAACAAGACCACCCTGGATGGCGTGGTTCGCGTCCTTTGGCCCAACTCAGCGGGCGGATTTTCCGAAAACTTCGAGATCGAATCCGAGGATGGCGAAAACTCGATCCGTCTGCTGGATTATGCTGTGGACGCCGATACAGCCGGCGAAGGGCTGTTGGTCACTTACTGGACTGAGTAACCCAACCGGGAAGCCGGTCGATATGTGGCGGACTGAATGTCTGTTTCCCAGACCTTCACCTCCGCCACCTCGATCGGATTACTTTGATCCAGCCCCTCCTGCAACTTCTCGCAGATGTACCACGCAATGTTCTCCGCCGACGGATTCAGTGTCGTAAACGGCTCCATGTCGTTGAGAAACACGTGATCAAGCGGCTCCGCAACAGACCGCAGCAGTTTCTTCAGATCCACGAAATCCGTCAATAAACCCGTCGAATCCAGTTTCTCCCCCCGGATCACCACCTGGACCTTGTAATTGTGACCATGCACGTTCTCGCACTTGCCTTTGTAATGGCGCAGCGCGTGACCTGCCGCAAACGTGTGTTCGATCGAGACTTCAAACATTGAAAAACTCCTCCACGTCCGCGAACCGCATCGAAAACGCGTAGTCCGGCAGACTGTCGAAAAAAACTTGCCCGTAGCGTTGCTGTGTGATTCGCGTGTCCAGCAATGACAGCACGCCACGATCCGATCGCGTCCGGATCAAGCGCCCAAATCCCTGTTTGAGCGCGATCGCGGCCTGCGGAATCTGATAATCGTAGAAAGGATTCCCACCGGCCTCGCGAACGTTACGGATTCGCGCCTCCACCACAGGGTCATTCGGTACTGCAAACGGTAACTTATCGATGATAACGCAGCTCAACTGCTCCCCCGGCACATCGACCCCCTGCCAGAACGACGATGTCGCAAAAAGCACGCAGTGCGGGGTCTCGCGAAATTCCTCCAGAAGTGCCATCCGCGGCCCTGTCCCCTGTACCAGCACCGGATACTCGATCGCAAACGATACCCGGTCGTAAATCAGCCGCATCTGCTGATAGCTCGTAAACAGGACAAACGCCCGTCCGCGGCTCGCCCCCAGAATCTGTACAATCTCCTCACTCGCCGCTTTCAAATACGCAGGGCTCGTCGGTCCCGGCAGATGATTCGGGATATATAGCAGGGCCTGCGAAGCATAATCGAAATGGCTAGGGACGATCAGCGTCCGCGCGCTATCCAGCCCAAGGCGCGACTGCACGTAATCGAAGTTGCCGGCAACCGCCAGTGTCGCGGAAGTCAGGACCGCGGCCCCAATCTTCTCCCACAAATGCTCCCGCAGCACATCGGCCACGTCGATCGGCGTGGCTTGCAGAAACGTCCCACGCCCGCGCTTTTCTATCCAGTACACAAAGCGCGGATCCTCGCCCTCAATCAGGAACTCCAGCGCGCCCCGCAGTTCCTGCGCCCGCCGAAACAGTGGGATCACCTCCTGCGGCGCGTCGGGTATGACTTTCAATTGGCTCGCCAGCAAATCGAACGCAGCCAAAAAATCGGAATAAATCTCCTCGTGCTCCTCGCGAAACTTCGCCCTTCCCGCGAAGTTCGACCGCCCATCCGGACCCGGCAGCAGGCCAAAGAAATGAAGGGCTATCTCCTCCAGCCGGTTCAGGATCCGATCCAGTTCCTCCGACCCGAACTGCCGCACTCGCGACATCGCAGCCACATCGCGACGCAAATCCTGCACCCTGTAGCTGCTGATGGAAAACCCGAAATACTGCCCGGCAGTGTCTTCAACCTCGTGCGCCTCGTCGAAGATCACAGCGTTATAGTCCGGCAGAATGCTCGCCGTTTCCTCACGCCGCACCGCCAGATCCGCGAAGAACAGGTGGTGGTTGACGATGATAATGTCCGCATCCGCCGCGCGCTGGTGCATCAGTGTAATAAAGCACCGCTCATACTGCTTGCACTTTGTCCCCGCGCATAGCTCGGCTCGCGCATCGATCTTGGCCCACGCGCTGCTGTCTTCCGCAAGTTCCCGGATCTCCGCCCGGTCCCCGGCCTCTGTCGTCTTCTCCCACTCCTGAATAATCCGGAAATCCGTGACCTCTTCAAGCCCCGACAGTACCGGCGAATTTTCCGCCTCGTAAATCTTCTGCCGGCATGCGTAGTTGCTCCGCCCCTTCATGTAGCAGACACGCAGCGGCCGCTCCAGCACGCGCTCCAGAAACGGCACATCGCGGAAGAACAACTGCTCCTGAAGCGCCTTGGTCCCAGTCGAAATCACTACTCGTCGCGCGGAAAGCAGCGCTGGAACCAGATACGCCAGTGTCTTCCCAGTGCCCGTGCCGGCTTCGACGATGAGCTTTCTATTTTCCGAGATCGCCTCATCCACTGCCGTCGCCATCTCGAGCTGCCCCCGCCGGAGCTCAAACTTCGGATGCTTCGACGCCAACGGCCCATCCGGGCGAAAAAATCGCCTCACCGCACTCCGGCTCTGGACCGACCCCACATCCATAACCACCAGTTCAGCACACGGCGAAAGCTATCATTAAAGGACTGGCGCGGGCACTCGTGCCAGCAGCGCCGGGACTCATCCCGGCGCTTTTTACCGACGCAATGAATCCTGACCAAATCCCCGCCATAGTCATCGTCGGACGCCCCAACGTCGGCAAATCCACCTTCTTCAACCGCGTCACCGGCGAGCGCCGCTCCATCGTCGGCGACGAACCCGGCATTACCCGCGACCGCATCCACGCCTCCGCCGAGCACGACGGCAAACCTTTTGAGCTGATCGATACCGGGGGAATCGTCGTCAGCGATGCCGACTACATCCCCGCTCAAATACTCGCTCAGGCCCGCGTCGCCCTCGATCACGCAGCGCAGGTGATTTTCCTTGTCGATGGTCGCGCCAACATCACCGCCTCAGACCGCGAGCTCGCCACGATGCTTCGCAAAACAGGCAAGCCCGTTACCGTTGTCGTAAACAAATGCGATACCGGCAAACTTGAGGACCAAATCCATGACTTCCACGCCCTCGGCTTCCACGACATCTTTCCCGTCTCATCCGAACACGGGCTGGGCTTCGACCAACTCCTCGATCACGTCACCGCAAACTTCCCTGAAACCGGCACGCAGCCTGCCACCGAAGGCATCAAGGTTGCCATTATCGGCCGCCCCAACGTCGGCAAATCCACTCTCCTGAACGCTCTCACCGGACGCGAGCGTTCCATCGTCTCCCCCATCGCCGGCACCACCCGTGACGCAGTCGATGAAACGGTTGAACGGAACGGAACGAAATTCGTCTTTGTCGACACCGCTGGCATCCGCCGCAAAGGCAAGACGAAAGAAATGGCGGAAAAACTCAGCGTCGTCATGGCTCGGCGCCACATCCGCCTTGCCGATATCGTGCTCGTCGTCATGGATGCCAGCGAAGGCTTCGTCGCCTTGGACGCCACCATCGCCGGCTACGCGCACGAGGGCGGACGCCCCGTCATCCTCTGCATCAATAAATGGGACTTGATTACCTCCGGCAAGCGCAAAGAGTTTGAGCAGAACGTGCGCGACCGGCTGAAGTTCCTCGACTATGCGCCGATGGTCTTCATGTCAGCCCTAAATGCAACAGGCACCAGGGAACTCTTCGACAAAATCGAGCGCATCAACAAGTCGGCCTTCCAGCGCGTGACGACGGGCGAATTAAACCGCTTTGTCGAAGCGCTCCACTTCGAAGAGCGCAAAATCCTCTACATCACCCAGGCCAGCGTGCGCCCGCCCTCATTCATCGTCTTTACCGATAAGGCCGGACCCCTCCACTTCTCGCACGAGCGCTACCTGACCAACCAGATTCGCAAGCGTTTCGGATTCGAAGGTACCCCCATCCACCTGAAAATCCGCGGACGTCTCCGCAAGAAGGAACGCCCGGCCCTGACCTAGTGAGCCCTCCGCCGGTCCCAGGCCCAAATCAAGCCAAACACGATCAACAACAGCGCCGGCAAAATCGCCACTGCCCGGAACGAAGCCTGCGCGGCAATCCCGAGCACCCGTTCCAGTTCCGGACCCGGTTGCAAAGCATTGAACGCCGCGGCGCCCCCCGCCACCTGGACCTTCTTTGCGTCGAAAATTTTTCCCATCGCCGGGAGTACGAAGTTGATCGAGAGCGTTCCCGCCGTCCCCATCAACCCGATCAGTAACGCCCCACCGCGCGGAAACCGCTCGGCGGCAGTCGCGAGCATCGTCGGCCACATGTAGCAAACGCCTGTACCCCACACGGTCGCCGCCAGCAGGCCCGTTACCTGCGAGTTCGCCAGACTCAACGCAAACAGCCCGGCCGATGCCAGCAAGCACGAGAACCACAGCAACCCGATCGGCGAAAGTTTATGCACCATCGGACCCGCGAAATGCCGCATCGCAAACATCAGGCCGCTCACATACACGAGCAGCCAGATCCCGCGCATCCCGACCGTTCTCGTCAGCGCCAGATCCACCCACTGGCCTGGCGCCAGCTCGGACGCGGCGGTCAGAAACATCGAACAGAACAGCACGAGAAACATCGGCTTCGATAGTTCCCGGAACATCGAACCGGCCGAATATCCCGACGACACCCGCTCCGTCGGGGGAAACTTCACCCCTGTGCACAGCACAATCACAAGTGCCGCGGGTGCCATCACAGCCGCGAGTTTCACCTGCCACGATTGCCCCATCGCCCCCATCCAGATTCCAAACAGCCCGCCCGCGATCAACCCGCCCGGCCACCATGCGTGCAGCGTGTTCAGACGGGCCGTTTTTTCTTCCGGATAAAGCGTCGTCGTCAAGGGATTGATTACGGTCTCAACCAGCCCCCACCCGATCCCCGTTATGACGGCACCGCTCCAGATAACTGTGTAGGCCGACGGCCCGCTCGCGAACAGAATGACCAGCGTGCCGGCAATAAACAATACGCCGGACATGGGCAACAACACACCCATCCCAATCGCGTCGAGCAAAGGACTCCCAATCGCAATCGTGAACGCGTATCCAAGGAATGGAACGCCAAGAACCGACCCGATCATCTCCGCCGAATGCGCCTTGTCGATCGGATCGAAAAATATCCGCTGCAAATCGTCCGCGATGTTCGAACGTAGCGAGGCGCCCACGCCCGCAGTGAACAAAGCGAGCAGGCTCACGAGAAACAATCGCTTCCTGTTGTAGGTAGAAACAGACTCGGCGGGCTTCACAGCAGCGCTGCTCATCCCGCCGAGTCTATCGCAACTAAATGTGGCGCTGGCGATCTCGTCGCCGGCGGATTCTTTATCCGCTCATCGACGCGAGAAACTCGCTATTCGTCCGCGTCTTCCCGAGCTTATCCAGCAGCAACTCCATCGTTTCCACCGGCGACAATGGACTCAACACCCGCCGCAAAATATAAACCCGGTTCAGCTCATCGCGCGGCATCAGCAGTTCTTCCTTGCGCGTGCCGCTCTTGTTGATGTCAATCGCGGGGAACACGCGCTTGTCAATCAGCTTCCGGTCAAGATGGATTTCCATATTGCCCGTCCCCTTGAACTCTTCGAAGATCACATCGTCCATGCGGCTGCCGGTATCCACCAGCGCCGTGGCGATAATCGTCAGCGAACCGCCCTCTTCGATATTCCGCGCCGCGCCGAAAAACCTCTTCGGCCTCTGCAGCGCATTCGAATCCACGCCGCCCGACAGCACCTTGCCCGAGGGCGGCACGATCGTGTTGTACGCGCGCGCCAGACGCGTGATGGAATCGAGCAGAATCACCACGTCTTTCTTGTGCTCGACCAGCCGCTTCGCTTTTTCGATCACCATTTCCGCGACCTGCACGTGGCGCGTCGCTGGTTCATCGAACGTCGAGCTGATGACCTCGCCACGCACCGACCGCTGCATGTCCGTAACTTCTTCCGGACGCTCATCGATCAGCAGCACAATCAACGTCACTTCAGGATGATTCGTCGTCACCGAGTTCGCGATGCTTTGCAACAACATCGTTTTGCCGGTTCGCGGAGGCGCCACGATCAGCCCGCGCTGGCCTTTGCCGATCGGCGTCACCAGATCCATCACACGCCCCGAGAAGTTATCCCTCACCGTTTCCAGCTTCAGGCGGCCATCCGGGTAGAGCGGCGTCAGATTGTCGAAGAAGATTTTGTTCCGCGCTTCCTCCGGCGGCTCGAAGTTGATCGCATCGACCTTGATCAACGCGAAATAGCGCTCGCCCTCTTTCGGCGGACGGATCTGTCCCGATACCGTATCGCCCGTCCGCAAATCGAACCGGCGAATCTGCGAGGGCGACACATAAACGTCGTCCGGCCCCGGCAGGTAGTTGTACTCCGGCGCGCGCAAAAACCCGAATCCATCCGGCAGGCACTCGAGCACGCCTTCCGAGAAGATCAACCCGCTTTTCTCCGCCTGCGTCTGGAGGATCTTGAAAATCAGCTCCTGCTTGCGCAGCCCCGCGGCATTGAGGACGCCCATCTCCTTCGCCACGTTATTCAGGTTCTGGATGCTCATGTCCTTCAACTCGACAAGGTCGAGCGTCGGGGCCGAGCCGGGTTTGCCCTGCTGTTGCCTGCGCCTCTGCTGGCCCGGATGACCCTGAGGACCCTGATGCTGCCCGCTGTATCCACCCTGCCCCTGGTTCTGGCCGCCGCTCTGCTGCGGCGGCCGATTCTGCTGGACATTATCCGCGGGCGCTGAGCTTGAAGTGGGCGATGAGACTGAAGTCGTCGATGAGTTTGCAGTGGGTGCTGCGGTTGCAGCCGGCGGTGGAGTCGAAGCCGGCGTCTGAACCGGCGGCGCCACTCCTTCCGCGGGCACCGCGGGCCCCGATCCCGATTGACTCGCGGGCGGCGCCGCGGCAGATGCGGCAGGCGGCGCTGCCTCTGCTGGTTTTAAGCCGTCGTTCTTCTCCACCTGTTTATGGGGCTGCTTCTCTCCCCGGGGGGCGCGCCCTGCCGGCTTCGCAGGCGCCTCGTCGCCCTTCTCCGAAGTTTTTTCAGCTGTCTTCTCGGAAGTCTTCTCGGCGGAACCGTCCCGGGCGGAACGCTCCCCCGTCTTCTCTTGAGCCGTCGGCTCTTGAGGAGGCGTGTTTTCTACTGTTGGTGTGTTTTCGTTATCGCTTGCCAAATTTCCCTCACTCCCCGGCCATTGCGGGCCGAGAACGGCAGCGGCTCGGCATGTTGCCGGATGGCCCTCAAACCGCGCTGCTGCTCTGCTTGATTCAGTTTGTCGATCTTCGACGCGACGACGATATATGAATGTTGATTTGCCTCCAGCCATTGCTTCAGCTCGAGGTCCTTCGCCATCCAGCCGCGCCGCGCGTCCAGGATCAGGAATGAAAATCTTAGAGTCTTTCTCTCCTGCAAATACTTTTCGATCAGTGTTGCCCAGGCATTCTTTGCTTCGACCGGAACCTGCGCGTATCCATAGCCTGGAAGGTCGACAAAATATCGGGCTCCGTCTATTCGATAAAAATTGATGGCCTGCGTACGCCCGGGTGTATTGCTGGTGAACGCCAACCCGCGTTTTCCGGTAAGAGCATTGATCAGACTGGATTTGCCGACATTGCTTCGGCCCAGAAAAGCCACCTCGGGCAACCCGTCGGCTGGGAATTGCTCGGGACTACTGGCACTCTTGATAAATTCTGCTGTCAATTTTACTACACCGGAAGGATGGATTGGTGCAAGAGGATTGTAAACAGTAGTATAGCACTTCCGGACTCCGCCACGGCTTTCGCCCCGCCTCCGGCCCAATCGGTAAACTGCGAGCGGTGCGCGACCGCCCAACGCATTTTCATTTATCCAGCATCAGGAAAACACCGGCAACTGGACAATGTCCTCGGCCGGCACCTGCTCCACAGGCAGTCCTGCCTTCCGCCACGCGCGCAGTCCCCCTTCAATCACGGATACCTTATAGCCCCTGTCCGCAAGCACGCGCGCAACTCGGACGCTGGTCGATTCGCGCACGCAGGTGCAATAAAGAACGACTTCCTTGTCCTTCGGCGGCAGACTCGCGCCCGGTTGGTGCAGCGCATTCGGTTCCAGTCTCCCCGAACCCTGAATCCGCGTCGCGCCTTTCTCGTAGTACCCGTGACTCCGGACATCAAAAACAGCAACGCCGTCCAGCCTTCTCGCAAGTTCGGCAACCCGTATCTTGTCCACCGGCACGCTGCGCCGCTCGCGCCACACCATCACACCCCGATAAGCCATGTAGCCGGCAAGGAGCGCCGCGATCGTCCATCCGAGGTATTCCCCAAATCGCGAATAGCCCCGGGTGATTGTCCCCAGAAATCCACTGAAGAGAAATCCCACGCCCCAATACGCAACGATGTAAAGAGAGGCCCCTGCCAGATCGAACCCCACAAATTGCGGAAGCCGCATCCGCATGCTGCCGGCCAAAGGAGCGGCCAGCGCATTGATGCCGGGTACGAACTTGGCAAAGATGAGGACCGCCCTGCCGCGCTTATAAAAAGCGTCCGCCGAACGCAGAATGCACGATTCGGGGCTGATCGAAAGCCGGCACAAAATCCCCAGCAACCACCAGCCCGTGTACCTGCCCATCAGGTACATGAGCAGGTCGCCGATGAGCATCGCACTCAGCGCCGTGAGCAGCGAGGCCGCAGGCTGCATCGGCCCGTTCGCGCTGGCGCCGCCTGCGATCAGCAGCACCGGCGCGGCCGGCAACGGAAGGCCGATTACCTCCAGAAAAACAAACGTGAAGAGAATGGCGTACCCGTGTTGCGCAACAGCGGAAACGAGTGAGTCCATTCGTGGGAGGCAGGCGTTTTCGCCTGCCGTTGCAGGATTCTAATGAGCCCGGTCGATCTCCTGCGGTGTGGTCAACTCGACACCCGCGGGCGCGAGCGGCAACGCCACAAGCTCTCTCTCGAGCGCGATCCGCAGCACTTCATCCATGTGATCCACAAAGTGCAACTTCATAAGATTGCGAATGTACTCCGGAATATCCTGCAGATCCTTTTGGTTGTCCTTCGGGATGATGACTTCATTGATCCCATGGCGGTGCGCCGCCAGCAGCTTTTCTTTCAAACCGCCAATCGGCAACACCTTGCCCCGCAACGTGATCTCACCGGTCATCGCCACATCCCCGCGCACCGGGATCTTTGTCAGCGCACTGCAAATCGTCGTCGCGATCGTAATGCCGGCCGACGGACCATCCTTCGGAATCGCCCCCTCCGGAATATGCAGGTGAACATCGAGATTCCGGTAGAAGTCCCGCGTCAGCCCCAGCGTCAAGGCGCGCGATCGAACGTAGCTGAACGCCGCTTGCGCCGACTCCTGCATCACATCACCCAGTTTCCCGGTAACAGTCAGCTTGCCCTTACCTTCCATCAGGATGCATTCCGTCGTCAGGATCTGGCCCCCCACTTCGGTCCAGGCCAATCCCGTCGTAGCCCCGATTTCGTTGTGCCGGTCGGTCGTCGTATCCCGGAACTTCGCCGGTCCGAGCAATTCGGTGATCTTGTCGCCATTAACGACGACCTTCGCTTTGTCGCCCCCAACGATCTTTCGCGCCACCTTCCGCGTCACGTTGCCGACTTCCCGCTCGAGGTTCCGGACCCCCGATTCGCGCGTGTAGTACTGAATCAGCGTCGAAAGCCCCTCGTCCTTGAACTCGATCTGGTCGTTGTTCAGTCCGGCGGCTTCAGTCTGCTTCTTCACGAGAAAGCGCTTCGCGATTTCGAGCTTTTCCAGTTCCGTGTAACCGGAGAGCCGAATCACTTCCATGCGATCCTGCAGCGCCGGCGGAATGGTGTGCAGCACGTTCGCAGTGGCGATGAAGAAAACCTGCGAAAGGTCGTACTCCACATCCAGATAATGATCGACGAACATGTAATTCTGCTCGGGATCGAGAACCTCGAGCAGCGCCGATGAAGGATCTCCCTGAAATCCGTCGACATCTTGTCGATCTCGTCCAGCATGAACACCGGATTTCTCGTTCCGGCTTTTTTCATCATCTGGATCACCTGCCCCGGCAGCGCGCCAATATACGTCCGCCGGTGCCCGCGAATCTCCGCTTCATCGCGCACTCCGCCGAGCGACATGCGGACAAATTTGCGCCCGGTCGCTTTCGCGATGGACATTCCGAGCGAAGTCTTGCCGACGCCCGGAGGCCCTACGAACAGCAGGATCGAACCCTTCGGATTCTTCACCATCCGCCGCACGGCAAGAAATTCGAGGATGCGCTCTTTGATCTTCTCGAGGCCGTAATGGTCCGACTCGAGCACTTCCTCGGCGAACTTCAACTCCCGGATTTCCTTCGACTTCTTTTTCCACGGCACCGCCAGGAGCCAGTCCAGATAGTTACGGGATACCGTCGACTCGGCCGACATCGGTGGCATATTCTCGAGGCGCTTCAGCTCCGCATTCGCCTTCTCGAGACCGTCCTTCGACATTCCCGACATCTCGATGCGCTTTTTCAGCTCATCGATCTCGCTCTTCTCGCCGCGGCCCAGTTCCTTCTGGATCGCCTTGATCTTCTCGTTGAGGTAATACTCTTTTTGCGCCTTTTCCATTTGGCGCTTCACGCGGCCCTGGATCGTGCGATCGACATTGAGCTTTTCGATCTCAATGTCGAGCATCTCGGCCACGCGCGTCAGCCGGTCGATCGGGTCGAAGATCTCCAGCAGTTCCTGTTTCTCTTCGATCGTGAGTTGCAGATTCGCGCCGACCGTATCCGCCAGTTTGCCGGCGTCATCCACGCGAATCGCGGCGACCATGGTTTCGTAGTTAAGATTCTGGCTCAGCTTCACATACTGCTCGAACAGCGAGGTCACCCGCGTCGTCAGTCCCTCGAGTTGCTGACCGGCCTCCACCTTGAAATGAAACGTCCGCACGACCGCGCGGAAGAATCCCTCGTCGTCCGTAACCGAGACGACTTTGGCGCGCTCGACGCCCTCCACCAGCACCTTGATGTTCCCGTCGGGAAGCTTCAGACTCTGCACGATGTTGACGACGCAGCCGACGCTGAAAATTTCATTGGGGCTCGGTTCATCGGTGGATGCATCGTGCTGCGTGGCAAGAAAGATCTTCTTGTCACCAGCCATCGCGTCTTCGAGCGCGCGCACGCTCGACTCACGGCCCACCACGAACGGCGTCATCATGTACGGAAAGATGACGACGTCCCGAATCGGCATCATCGGGAGGCGTTTCGTATCGGATTTTTCTTTGGAGGTAAGCATCGTAATGGGTTGGCGGTTAATAAAATAAGGCCACGCTCACGCCGCCGCGCGAGGCGCCATCAATCCCCTCTCTATCGCTTCACTTTTATTGTACTTGTAACGTGGCGCGGCCAGCGTTCGCTCAGCACGAAGTCCCGTCGCTGCTGCGGCGGCACTCATGCCGACGCATTCCAGCTCGTGCTACCCGGCCTTCTCGAGCAGCGTCAAACTGATCTTCTGCGAGAGCACCATTTCGCGGGTGACCTGAAATTCCTTGACCTTCTTGTACGACGGCACAAAATACATGAGGTCGAGCATCAGGTCCTCAAGAATCATGCGCAAACCGCGCGCGCCGACCTTGCGCTCGAGCGCCATGGTGGCGATGGCATCCAAAGCGTCGTCGGAAAAACGCAGCCGCACGTTCTCATACTCGAACAGCCGCTGGTACTGCTTGATGATCGCGTTCTTCGGCCGCGTCAGAATTTGAATCAGCGCCGCCTTGTCCAGGTCTTCGAGTGTCGCCACTACGGGCATGCGCCCGATGAACTCCGGAATAAATCCGTACTTGATCAGGTCCTGCGGCTGCAGCATCCGGAGCAGGTCGATGTCGCGCCGGTCGCTGATACCCACCGTCTTTGGCGGCTCGGCAGCTTTCGTCTCCGCGCCTTTAACAATGTCACGGTTTTCGTCCGTCAAAAATCCGATCGACTTCTTGCCCGCGCGACGGCTGATGATTCTCTCGAGCCCGACAAATGCCCCGCCGCAGATGAAGAGAATATTAGTGGTATCAATCGGCGTGAATTCCTGGTGCGGATGCTTCCGACCGCCCTGCGGCGGAACATTGGCGATCGTGCCCTCGAGGATCTTCAAGAGCGCCTGCTGTACACCCTCACCGGACACATCGCGCGTGATGGAAGGATTCTCATCCTTGCGGCAAATCTTGTCGATCTCGTCGATGTAGATAATCCCCTGCTGGCACTTTTGAACGTCTCCATCGGCCGCTTGCAACAGCTTCAGGATGATGTTCTCGACGTCCTCACCGACATACCCTGCTTCCGTCAGCGTTGTCGCATCGACGATCGCAAACGGCACGTCCAGCACCTTCGCCAGCGTCTGCGCCATCAGGGTCTTGCCCGTCCCCGTCGGACCGATCAGCAGGATATTCGACTTCGCCAGCTCAATTTCGGAGTTCCGCATCCGGTTCATGTGGATGCGCTTGGAATGGTTGTAAACGGCGACCGCGAGCTTTCTCTTGGTCGGCTCCTGCCCGATGACATATTGATCGAGGAAATCCTTGATCTCGAGCGGTTTCGGAATCTTTTGCGGGCTGGTGGAAGTCGCTTCCGGCTTATCGTCCTCCAGAATCGAATTGCAGACGGCGATGCACTCATCGCAAATGTACGCCCGCGGGTAGTCGCTCGGCGAAGAAATCAGCTTCCCGACCACGTCCTGACTTTTATGGCAGAAGGAACATCGAAGAGTGTCGTCCGATCCAGCGCGCTTCAAAGCGGTTTCCTCCTCATGGCAAACTCATGCTTAACCGGACGAACCAGTAACTCATTATCCCCTGCCGGACCGGTACGCGCAACGGATTGCGACAATTGCGGCTTTGTCTGGTCAACAGCGGGTGTTCAGCTGGCCAGGCTGACGTTCTCCACTTCATCCGCCCGAACGAACTGATAACGTTCCATCGTGACCGCAACTTCGAAATGGGGCCCTTCCGATTTCGAGGGCTGAAGGCTCCGCAGCACCTTGCCGAGGCACCGGATTCGCACCGGGGGATTGCTGCCGCAAAGCGTGATCAGGTACTCGATGCGGCCACCCACCTCAACGTCCATCGGCGAGACGAAGCAAACGCCGCCCGAGCTGATATCGCGCGTCTGCTCCTTCCGGTTTACCTTTTGGGTTCCGAGCTGAACGATCTGTAGCGGCAGTTGGAGCCGATATCGTTGTGTGCGTCGCTGTTCCAATGACCCTACTCTATAGGCAATTTCCCGCCAAATCAATGGGTAATAGTACGTTAGCGGAATTCCGTCAGGTGTAATAGAACCGTCCGCAGGAACTTTGGTACTACCAAAAAGCGCGGTGATGCCTCAAATACAAACGCGGCGCAGAAGGCATAACCCGTCCACGCCGCGCAAAAATCAGCCGAATTGGAAAGCCTTTACTGCACCTTGACGAAAATAATAACGATCACGTAAAGCGCGAGCGATTCCATAAACACCAGACCGAGAATCATCGCGGTCTGAATCACGCCCGCTGCACCCGGATTCCGCGCCATACCTTCGACCGCGCCCGATACCGCCTTGCCCATACCGAGAGCTCCCAGACCGGAAGCGATTGCCATTGCAAAACCCGCAGTCACCGGAACCCAGATGTTGCCACCGCCGCCGGCCGCCGCTCCGCCGCCTTGCGCGAACATCGGGACCGCGAACAGCATCAGCGCGATCATCAACAGGAAAAACTTCGTCTTCATTTGTGTTGCTCCTTCGTTTGAAATTGTTTTCCGGAGGTGGTTGCGTTCCTGACCTGGGGGCCGGAGGCCTCACACGGAAAACAGCATAAAGCCCAAAAACAAAATCCAGGAGCACAGGGCAGAGCCCGTTGTGCGTCCAGGCCTCAATGCGCCTCGGCAGAGGCCAGTTCGTGACCCGTATTCTCGTGATGATCGTCGTGGCCATGCGCTTCCGCCACCGCGCCGCCCACGTACATCATCGTCAGCACCGTGAAAACGTACGCCTGCAGCAGGCCGACGAACACATGCAGGCCCATGAACAGCGCGGGCACGACCAGGTAAGTCAGGCTGATGAACACCAGCGTGACCTGCTCACCCGCGAACATATTCGCGAAGAGTCGAATCGACAGCGACAGTGGGCGCGCCAGCGTGCTGATAATTTCGATCAGGAACATCAGCGGCGACATCCACCAGATCGGCCCGGCGAAGTGCGCCAGATACTTCCCGACCCCGTGCTTTTTGATGCCGGCGATATTGAAATAAACAAACGAAACCAGCGCGCATCCCGCGGGCACGTAAATCACCTGAGTCGGACTCACAAAGCCCGGGACGATGCCGATCAGATTGCTTGCCAGAATGAATACGAACAGCGTCTCGAACAAAATCATGTGCTTTCTGCTGTCATGGCCGACGCTCTTTTCCGCTTCACTCGATACAAAGCCGTGCATCAGTTCGAAGACCTGCTGAAATGCGCCCGGCTTGTCCAGCGACAGCCTGGAACGCAGCACCAAAAACAGGATCACGAGCAACACCGCCACCGCAATCTGCATGATCATGTAATCCGGCCACGGCGCCGCGGGATTATCCGCCTTCATGCCGAACAACGCCAGGAGCCAGTTACCGAAACCGGCCAGATAGGCGTTGAAAAGCTTCGTCAGAAACGCTTCATGAGTGACCATAGGTGATGAGCAGGTAGTAGATCGATTCGAGCATCACCGCGGCCGGACACACGAGAAACCCCGCCATCGCCGCAATCAGATTGAGCCCGGAAAAGCGTAGTATAACAAACAGCCCCGCGACGAAGAGCCCCAGTTGCGCGAACAGCCTGAATCCATGCAGCTTAGGTCTCTTCACGGGCTTTTCGATCATCGTCCCGACCAAGGCCTTGACGAGCCGCTCGATCAGCCGGAAATTCCAATACGCCGCGATCGCGCCGACCAGAAACGCCGCTGACCAGGCGGCTCCGCTATAGAAGACTCCGGCAAAAACGCCAAGCACACTCAGCCCGATAATCGCGCGCGGCACGCGATCGACGATCTGATTGAGATCCCGCCTCAATGTCCTTCCTGATCCTCGGTCAGCACTCGATAGGTCTCGACAAAACCGGCCACAATTCCAAGGACCAGAAAGACATACCGGAGCCACATGAGATGAAACAGCTTGTCCAGACCGTACCCGATCAGATAGCCGACAAAGGCGCTGACCGGCAGCAGGAGCGCCAGATTCATGTACTTCCCAAAGTTGGGGGAATTCGCGGGATCGATATTCGCCATTATGCTTCCGCCGTAGGTCCAGCAAGACCCAGCCGGTGCGGATCGTTCTCGCCGATCCGGCCGCGGATTACCTTGTCCAGTTCAAGAAACTCGTGAATGATCGGCTCTTCCGATTTGTACAACTCCGCCGGCGGGCCAAAGAACGCCACGGCCCCCTTATGGAGAAAGACCACCTTATCGGCCACGCGATTGAGCAGATCGAGATCATGCGTGACTACCACCGACGTGAGTTGCAGGTCTCTCTTCAACCGAAGCATCAACAAAGTCAGATGGTCGCTCATAATCGGATCCACCATCGTGGTCGGCTCGTCATAAAGAACGCACTGTGGCTGCGCCGCCAATGCCCTCGCGATCGCCACAGCTCGCCGGTACCCGGTCGACAGATCACCCGGGTAGGAATCGCGCGCATTCCACAGGTCGACCATCTTCAGCAGTCCGGCAACGACATCTTCTTTGTTTTGAGAGTCGTAATCTTCCCTCAATTCGAGCGAGAACCGCACGTTTTCCGCCACCGTCAGCGAGTCAAACAGCGCCCCGGACTGGAACACCATCGTGACCTTCCTGCGGATCCGGTTCAACTCCGCTTCGGAGAAGTTCGTAATGTCCTCATTTGCCACGATCACCTGGCCACGGTCCGGCTTCAGGAACCCCATAATGTGCCCGAGCGTCACCGACTTGCCAACTCCGGACCGCCCGATGATCGCCACCGTCTGGCCCGGGTCGACATAAAAATTCGAATCGACCAAAACGGGCTTGTCAAACGTCTTGTAAACATGCCGGAACTCGATGTAATGCGGAAACTGTTCGGCCATGGCATCTGCCCGCTGCACGGAATCGCGTGCGGGTCCAGGGAATATTTCGGATGTTACCATCATGATTAAGGCATCGTTCGTTTTGCAAAACAATTTCCGGCTGGGCTGTTTTATACTGATGCTGGTCATCTTTGCTTCGTTAGCACTAGCGCAGGTTCCGGGAAGCCACATGACAGCAGTAGTACATGCCGATGCAAATACGGGACGGCTCGTGCGAACCGTTGTCCTGCAGCCTCGAATCATCACCGCGAAACCTACCCCCGTAGCGGAGCCGATCCTGACACCTCCTCCTGCGGCGACTGAAGACCTTCGTGACATGATCGACCGCATCGCCGTCGAGCAGGGAGTCGAGACCAATCTGGTTCACTCCGTGATCAGTGCAGAAAGCAACTACAATCCGGCCGCTGTCTCTCCAAAAGGCGCCCAGGGCATCATGCAGTTGGTTCCGTCCACCGCGCGCCGTTTCGGCGTATCGAACAGTTTCGATCCCGCGGAAAACATCCTCGGGGGCGTCCGCTATCTCCGGTTTCTCCTCGGCTATTACCAGGGCGACTACGCGAAGACCATCGCAGCTTACAACGCCGGCGAGGGAAACGTCGATAAGTACAATGGAATCCCTCCCTTCGCGGAAACCCGCAATTATGTCTATAAGGTGGCGAGAAACCTGAAGTCGGCGCGCCAAACGGAGTCTGCCGGATCTGCAATTGTGCGCCCTGCAACCGCGCGCCCCGCGATTGTGAGCCCTGCGCCTGTTTCTCTCCCAACCAGCGAAACATCCCGGCAGATCGAAGCGTCCACAGGCTCTGACGGCCGCATTTACTATCGAACACCCTGAGGCTCTATGTTGTTGTGGCGTAACGTCTGGATCGCGGCGGTCTTCACTCTCCCGCCCGCTCTCGCCGCCGCAACGGCCGATTTAATTCAAGTTACAGGCGTCCGCTCGTGGTCCCGGCCCGATTCCACGCGCGTCATTGTCGACGCCTCCGGTCCATTCGCTTACCGTACCGACCGTGCGATTCACCCCGACCGCTTTTACGTCGACATCTTTCACGCGCGCCCGCTGATCGCTAACCGCCGCTCCGCGATCCACGAGATCATCGGGGACAAGCTGATTCAGCGCGTGCGCATCGCTGAAACCGCTCCGGGAACCACACGTGTCGTTTTCGATCTGCAAAGTCCGGCCGATTTTAAAGTATCCACTTTGGACGCTCCCGACCGGCTTGTCATCGAGATCAAACCACTTCATCCCGCAGCCGCAATTTCAAAGCTGGAGGCATCGCGGGCCCGCCAGTTCGTGTCTCCCGTGGTCCCGCAGGAGCGCCGGCCGCAAGTCCTGATTCCACCCGGACCCATACTCCCCGATCCAAACACGCTCTATTCTCCAGACCCGCTTGCCCCTCTCATCGCTTCTTTGGACCATGTGAAGGCGCCCGCCGTTTTGCGGGTATCGAACACTCGCGCCCTGGAGTCGCCGCGGCCCGTGCCGCCAACTCCGGCGTCGGGGGCAGCGCTTGCGTCCGAAAACCCCTCGCGTTCTCTCACACGCGCTTTGGGTCTAAAAGTCAACCGCATCGTGATCGATGCCGGCCATGGTGGCCATGACGACGGAACCATCGGCCCCCACGGAATTCTCGAAAAGGACGTTGTCCTCGACGTAGCCCTCCGCCTTTCAAAACTCGTGCAGCAGCGCCTCGGAGCCGAAGTCGTGCTGACCCGCTCGGGCGACACATTCATTCCCCTCCATGAACGCACCGCGATCGCGAACGCGCAGCACGCGGACCTTTTCCTCTCGATTCATGCCAACTCCTCCCCCGCTCCCGAAGTAGGAGGCACCGAAACTTTCTTCCTCAACTTCACCAACTCACCCGATGCGCTTAACGTCGCGGCGCGTGAAAATGCCGGCTCCGACAAAACAGTCGGTGAACTGAAGGATTTGATCCAGACCATCACCCTGAACGACAAGATCGAGGAATCCCGCACGTTCGCGCAGGATGTGCAGAACGCCATTCACGCGCAAGCCGCGCGCTCCAATCCCGAGGCCCACAATCGTGGCGTCAAGCGGGCGCCTTTCGTCGTGTTGATTGGCGCATCCATGCCCTCAGTTCTTGCCGAGATCGGCTTTCTCAGCAATTCACGGGATGCATCCAACCTGGGAAAACCGGAATACCGGCAGAAAATCGCTGAGGCTCTCTACAAAGGCCTTGCGCAGTACGCGCAATCCCTCAGCCATTTCGACACACCCAGGCAGATTGCAAAGTCGGATTCCAAGACCACCGAAAAGCCGGTTCCGTCGGGCCTTAACTAACTGACGCTCTCCCGGAGGTCACGCCGATCACGGATTTCCCGTTTCCAGCTTCCCCACAACGGGGCCCGGAGCGCCCGGCCGAGCAACTCCTCACTCGATTCATCCCCGCGATAAAGCCGGACCACATTGGCCACGCTGATTTCTTCCGCCCCGCGTGCGACTCTCTCCACAGGATCGCCGGCTGCGACATCTCCCTCTTGAATCACGGAAAAGTAGATGCCCGAGCGCCCGCTCTGCCAGAATCGTTTCACCATATCCGCGCGCCCGAACCGGATCCCCAACTTGAAGCAGGGCATCCTTGGCTGCGTGACCTGCAGCAGCGCCGACCCGACACGGTACTGATCGCCGATCCAGACTGCATCTTCCGTCAGACCGTCCGTCGTCAGGTTCTCACCGAAGGCGCCCATAGCCAGTTCGGCGTCGGGCAGTTGATCCCGCCAGAACGCGTAGTGCTCGTGCGGATAGCAGTAAACGGCCTTATAAGGGCCGCCGTGAGCGGTCAGGTCCGATTGCCGGTCGCCATCGATATTGTGCTGCCGAACCGGGACTCTGCCCTCAACCGCCGATTTGAAAATGCTCGTCAGGACCAACGCATTTCCCGCGCGTACCTGTCGCGGCCGTCCGACATTCACCGAGAGAACTTGTGTCATCGAAGCGTTGGATCGGCGCCTTTCCACGTCACATCGGCCGTCGGACCATACACGGACACGACCGGCTTGTCGAGTAGTCGCAAATACACGGTCAGCTGCGTTCTATGATGCGCCGAATGCAGCACGCGTCGCCAGAAAATCCAGATTCTCTGCCGCTTCACATCAAAGAACGGATGAGTCTCCATCCACCACTCGTCGCTTTGACTGGCCAGAAACGAAAGGCGGGGACGCGCCAACTCCTCCAGCCGCATTGCGAATGCCTCCGGACTGAGTTCCAGCGGAAACACTTCGCGCGCCTCCGGCTCGGGGCTCCCCAGGAACTCCTGGAAAAAGCGCCGCTCCGAGAGAATCTGATGCCTGAATATCTCTTCAGTCGTGCTGGATTTCGGGTGAGGGCGGAACGCGAGATCCGAGATCGCAAACTGGCGGAAAACAGAAGCGGTTTTGTTGATCTCGCTGGCGTACGTCTCGATCGCGTGCTGCAGGAGTGGATTTTGCGCCCGCGGCAGCTCCGAATCGGGGATCACACTTCATAAAATAGCGCGTCCGCCCTGAACCCATCCGGATTTTAGCGGCGGTCCCGGTAGCGATCGTAGTCGCGATGGCCTCTGTCCCGATCCCAGCGGTGATCGTGGCGAAAATCACCCCGGGGTCCGCCCCAGTGCCCTTCCACGTAGTAGCCGCCGTCATACCGGGGCGACACCCAATACGCGCCCGCGTAGGGAGGACGGCTCCAGTAGCCCTGATGCCAGACATAACGCCCCCTCACCGGATACCAATAGCCATCGACCCACGTGTATCCGGGCCCGGGCGAAGCCGGTTGGACCCGAACGACTCTCGGAGCCGGCGGAGGGCCGATGCGAATTCCAAACGAGACCTGCGCGAACAGTGAACCGATCGACACGAACGCCAGGGTGAGCAGCTTTTTCTTCATATCGCGAATCCTCCCGTGATGATCCACACGTCAGACTGGAAGCACGGCGGGTTCCAAAGCGCCTTTGCCGAATGCGCCGGATCTTTGCGAAACGACACCGAGCCGCGAAGTTGAGAGCACCAGGCCAAAAAGCAACGGAAGAAAGATGCCGATCTATGCCCAGACTGCTGCCCCGAACGCTATCAGGCGACAGTCAACGACCTGTGGCAAGGTTGGCCAATGCGCCGCTACCTGCAACGGGTAGCACTGAACGCACCCGGGGAAACGCCTGCGCAGCTATCTGACGCCGGCCAGCGATGCCTCGTTATCTTCGTCCACTACAACGGCAACCTGATGCGCTGGCGAATCGCCAAGCCTGTGAATCACGTCCCGGACACGGAAGAAGTGATCATTGACCGGACCGCCGGCGGGGCCAGAGTTTAAAACGATTTGCTCGCCGATGCGTGGGACGCACTCGGCCTCATAATCTGTTTCGCTTCCATCGCAGATAATTCGCAGATGCTTCATGCTCTCAGGCCCCCAGAGTTGACGCAAGCCGGGGTTGTCCGCGGCCGGACAGTACGGGCATCGGCAGGTGCTAAAAAGCTCGCTCTTACTTAAGACAATAGAGAGGAGAAATGGCGGGGACGACGGGGCTCGAACCCGAAAAGAAGTGTTCCAACGAGTAACAGCCTGTGCTATCTCGTTGATTCTACGTTCATCCTCTTTCGCAAATGTCGTCCTGTTTCATCGTGTTTTTGCGGGATGTTAGCGCGATGTTAGCGCGGCGGCGTGAAGAGAAGGCGAATAAATCCGCCAGGGACGCGCGCAAACGAAACCCGGTGTAGGCGAAGCCCAAAAAAAACCTAGCGCGCGGCGCGGGTTTCTCTAAAACCGACTGACCTTGTAACGACTGTCGCCCAATGGCTCAAAGGTCCACCCTTCAGATGCGATTTGTTTGATGGATCTCTCAACGTCACCCTTCACCACCCACGCCCAAGAGAGGATCTCTTCCGGTAGCACCAATTCTGACGGTATTTCAACGACAGCATCGGTCGTTATTTCGAGGACGCGCCTCTCGCCGGATTGCATGTTTTAGGCTCTCACCTTCTCGCGACTTTTCTGCCGCGGACTTTCATCGTCCAAGGTGATACCGGCATCGCGCCCGCGATGGAACGTTTCTATCGCCGCCTGCATCATGCCGATGATCAAATCAGCAGCGGCCGGGTCCACATCCATGAAATCGACTCTGATGTCCACTGCTCACACCTCTCCCGTCAAACCGCCCAAAATAAAAGGAGGCGGCCCGGATTACCAGAACCGCCCCACCTGGTGTCTTGTGTTGTTTGTTTTGTGTTGTGGTGTGACCGGCGCGAAAATTGCCGGCTGAAATCCACAGTAAAGCAAGCCAATATCCCCGCGCAAGTACTGTTTTTATGAATAGTACTGATGGCTTAACACGCAAAAATGGGGCACGGCACTGCTCTCAGCGGCCGCGCCCCATGCACGTCACCGTCAGACCATGGGAAGGAGTGCCCATAACCGGGACGTGCGAACTCGCTAAACGGGTCGAACTGACTCCAAAAAGCCTACGGGGTTGACGCGCACGCCGCCGCCGAGCTGGATGTCGATATCTTGTAATTCCGCCTGCAGCCGCTTCAATTGGCTATCGACTTTTGTAAGTTCGGCCGTATTGTAGGCCAAAAGCTCCAGGTATTCTGCCTGGCGATTCTCGTGGATCCGCAGTTCCGCCCTGCACTGATCCACCACCTCTCTATGGGCCGTGATTTCATCGCGAGTCGGAAATCGGCTTGCACCGCAACGGGCGCCTTGGGTATCAAAGACTTTCTGTCGCCATTTGAAAATGAGTTCATCCACGCTGTGGGCAAGCGATTCGAGCCGGCCACACTCTTCCGTGAGTTTCTGGTGCCGAATATCAGCCTCGCGGCAGGCCGCATAAACGCGCTCCCGTCGCTCGGTGAGGTCATTCCGACGGTGTGACTTATCGGCGTCGAGAAATGCCTTTATTTCGTGGTCGACGGACCTTAGACGCGTCAACAGCCTGTCGCGGGCATCACTCTGCTCACATTTCGTCAGGAACCCATAGAGAGTGCCGATTGCGTCGTCGAACGAGAGTTGTTTTGTCCCAACGAGATCCGGGAGTTCCTTCGTCTGCTCCTTCGGATCGGGCGGATCGGGCGAGAATTGCAGCTTCGGAGCCATTTCCGCGGGCATCATGGGAACGCTCACAGGCGCCTCCGGGACCACTCAACCTCGTCCTCAAGCTGCTCGCGGAGAGACATAGGCGCCCGATCAAGACCTGGTGAACGTCGGTTGGGCAGGTTGAGTTCGTCAGCAAGATCACTGTCGATGAGAATTTGCGCCCTTGGGAAGCGCTTCCGCACATCTTCCAGGTAAGAGCGATAAGCGCCGTCGGTATCGATTCCCCGCTGCGCACGAGCGTAGGATGCGACTGACTCATTTCCGAGAGACTGCTGCCAGCCTATCGCGTCAACAGGGGCATGCTGCACTGGAATGCGATCGATCCTCGCCATGGGTGCCGGGTACCGAGCGCGGTCGCTGCTTCGAACAACACGGGCCGCGTCATTGGCTCTAACCCTCACCGACGGATATTGGAAGCCCCTGCGTTGATACTCCCGTCGGATGGAATCCTCGAACTCGCGCGTTAGAATCATGCGCCCTGAACCGTCCATGCCTTCGTAAAATTTCACTGTTAGTCGTCTCCTTTGTGTCCGTATCGTTCTCCACGAAAATGGCTCGATGGATATCGCCACCACCGTGCACTTGTCTTTGAGCAAGCGCGCGCCGGTGCCCGGCAGTGACTCGCGGTCGGTTGGGTTTCACCAGCAGAGTTCGATGCTGAGCTGCTCCGACAACTGCTCGGCCACGCCGGCAAATCAGCTCTCCTCCCGTCCGTATTTCGCACGGTGTTGCCGCTCCACCATGAATTCAATCCGTTGCAGCGCAATCTCGATCGCATCGAGTTGCGTGGCCTTCTTTGGCTTCGGAGGTGCATCGATTACGCAGAACTTGCGGCCGGCGACGGTGATCGATCCGATCCCCGGCGTCACATGCTGCGGGCCCAGCAGATCGAGCAGCCATTCAGCCTCTGTTCGCGTCAGCTTCCTAACCATTGAATTGCCTCTCCAAGCGTCTGCCCCCCATTGACTTACTTTGCGATGAGCGCCTGGAGAAGCGTCGGAAAGAAATTCAATGTCACGCCATGGACTTCGGTGTACCAGTCATCGCCGGTGCCGCGGCTGTCGCCCACGTGCTTTACACCGGCCACGAAGTAGGTCTGGGACTGATTCGGCAGTGGCGGCAGATTCGGGATCTGGATCGGGAACTGGTTGATGACCGTCCCTGGCGCAAGCTGCACGACGTTGCTGATCCTCACCCGCGGGTCCATCAATACCCGGAACAGGATGCCGTTCTGCGTCTGCTCCGGAACGCCGAGGAGCGTGCGGGTAATCGGCGTCTGGCTTGCGGCCGTCGAGTTCTGTGTATTGGCAGCCAGCGGCGGACCGAAGATGTAATCCGGAGCCTTGTTCTGATCCATTTCCATCGAACGGATGTTGAGCCCGTTTGGAGCCAGCCAGGCGATGAGATTGTTATCGCGAACGATATCCTGTATGACCACGGCCTGCCGGTCGAAAAATACCCGGCCGCGCGAATAAACATTGAGTTGCAGCGCTGCCAGCGCCTTGTCGTCTACATCACCGAGGACCATCGGCGGCGTGCCGCTGTTAAGAACCTGCTTCAACGCGTCAAGGTCGCTCGTGTTCTTCGCAACGGCCGTGCTGGCCATGTTGAACGTCGACTGGATCAGCGAGAACATGCAACGGAGCCTGAGCCGCGCATCGACCACGTTTTCCCGCGTGAAGATCGGCTGGAATACGTTCCCCTTATAGATCAGATTGGGATTGGGATCGAACGTTCCCGATATCTGGCTCTTGTAGCCGGCGGAGATCGCGATCGGCGTTCCGATCTGCACTCCGGCAGGAATCTGGCTGAGGCTCTTGATCAGATTATTTGCTGATGCCCCGGAGTTATCCAAAAGCGTGGATTGCGTGGAATAGCTGGCGTTGTAGATGTCTACGGTCGCCTGCCAGTACTCCATGAGCGCATAGGTTTCGACCGAGAAGACGACGCGCAGCGGATCGGCCGACTGATCGCTCGAGATCGTGATCTGATCCTGCCCCTGCGGGTAGAGATCGACCTTCCAGCCGCGGAGGAAATTCGCGGGCTGACTAGTAGCGCTCATCGTCCCATCCCAGGATCGTGATCTGGCCCGCCGTCAGCGCAACGTTGAAAGTGTCGGTAGCGCCAACCCAAGCCGCCAGCTTTGATACGCCTGCGCCGACGAGTATCGGGCTATTGACGGAACTGGCGAACGTCATTGCGCGCGCCGTGACGATGGTGACCGTCGACGCGAATATCACTGGCGTGCCCTCAGGCATCGCCTGCATGACTGGGGCTGAGATCAGCACTACATCATCGCTGACGTCCCGTACTTGTGTGCCGGCTGGCACGAAGCCGTAGGCGATAACAAACTGGCCTATTTCGATCCCGCTGGGATCGGCGACCGTAATCGTGTTGGATTGGCTAACCGCCGTGCCTGTTGTTGTAGAGCTCAATTGAAGTTCCTCTTTCTTTCTCTCTTGTTTTCCTGTCGCTTAATAAACCGGAGCCAACTGAATCATGCCGTCCTGGGCATCCTGCGCGAGCGTCGCGCGGGCGCCGGATTCAACCGCGGACTGGATGCGCCGCAGGTCTGCATGAGAGCGCTCTCTACCCCCATGGTTGCTTACCGCCGTTCCGCTCTCTGCTCTGGAGTGGGCATCGGCAACGGGCCGAGGATCCCCGGGCGTGTTGTCGGTGCGGGTGTATTTGCTTCCGGCCGCTTGCGGGCCATCATGCGAATCAAGTTACACATTTCCCCGCAACCCTTTTGCGCGCCGTTATCTGAGACAGACTCGATCACCAGCGCTGTGTCCGACTTGACGATGCCCACCGTGGCTTCAGTGAACATGAGCAGTAACCTATTCGAGTTGACCTGCTGGACAGAGCCGTCCGGCATAGTCAGATCGATCACTGCCGATAAAAGACGTCGCTCCAACTTTTTAACTCGCGTATCAAGACCGCCCATTCAATCCCTCTCCTCGTCATCTGCAATCGATGCCTCAAGCCTCTTCAGTCGCTCCTCGAGTTCGCTCTGCTCAGTGATCTGCAGGAGGCTCGACAAGATAGACCTTGCCGCGTTGCTCTTTGCCGTGCTGGGCGCCTTGGGATCCCGGATGATGTCTGCCAACGCTTCGACCGCCCCGACGCTGCTCGACCTGAGCATGTGCGCAAGGTTCTGGAGGCTCGCTTCGCGTTGCCGGACATATTCCCGCGTAAACTCCTCGCTGTGCAACCAGCGGCTCGCTGTGCGAGGGCTGATGCCTGTTTTCCGAGACGCTACGTCGATCGTCGGACTCGTCAGCAGGTGGCCAACGAACGCGGTCATTTGAGCCACGCGGCGCTCGCGTCTGGTCAGCATGTCCGTCGGATACTGACTCATCCCCTCGTCTCCTCTGCCATGATCTGGAGCAAATCAGACCGTCTATCTGAACTTGCGATACTTAACTTAAGCTCACTTTTGACCTGGAAATCGGGCTCATAGCCCGTCGTCCCCGTCTTGTGTTTCAACGAGTTACACCTCATTTACGGCCCTCCGCTAACAACGTCCTAACATCCGTTTTGCGCGCGGGGTTTTTCAGAGCTGATGCGCGAGAAGCCTGCTCAGAAGCCTGCTCAGGGTGCTTGCCGTTTGCCCCCTTACAGGGGGCAGCAAACTGGCAAACTGGCACGATGCCGTAGTTTGCCGTAGTCTGCCGTTGGATTCGGCAAACTGGCAAGCTGAGCACTATCAGTAGAATGCGAAGATTCGCATGAATCGGTTTGCCGAGGAATTTCAGTTTGCCGCACATCGGCAAACTGGCAAGCTGAGCACTATCGGTCCCGAAGCCGAAAAAGCTATTCAATTTCGCCTCCGATCCAGACCAACCGTTGCTTGTTGTTTGGCAGCGTTTCCCGATCGATCGAACCTTCGAGAACGCCATCCTTGACGAAATCGCGGGCTTTGCTGCGCGCAATACCTTCGGCAACTGCCCGCTTCTCGAACTCGGCGATGGGGATTCCTGGATTCAAGCGCAGCAGTTTGCGCAGTACGTCGGCCGCTGTGCGCTCGGGCGCGACGCGACTCTGGTCCCTTATGAGCTGGCCGCCCGCGTATAGGTAGACCAAGTCACCCGTGAGCCCATATCGCGATTTGAAACAGCGCAGGCGAATCCGATCCAGTCGCATGCCGTCGCCGACATTGGAGACATGAAAGGCCTGGTCTACGGCAGCTTTGAAATCGCTCGATCCGCGGAAGTCGCGGGCGGAATCACTCTTGCCGTCATGGTGAATGACGATTACAGTAGCGCCGACGTCTGCCAGTCGGCGGGCCTGATGCATAAACCTGCGCATCTCGCTGGCGTCGTTCTCGTCTCCGTCGATGAAAGCGACCAGCGAGTCGACGATGATGAGCGGTGCCGGCGTGCATCGCCGAACCCATTCCGTTACCCCCGCAGTCGCGAGATCCGGCACGTTGTCAAGCCATCCGCCCGCCCAGCGAAGTAGCGAGCCATCTGAAAGACCGATGCGCCGCATTCGGTCCAGCGCAACTGGGCGTGGGCTCTCCCGATCGAGAATAAGCGCGGGTCGACCATCAGCGATGACGTCACGTGCCCACGCCGTCGCGAGGGTGCTTTTCCCCGAACCGCTATTCCCCGTCAGGGCGATTACCGCAGATGCGGGCAACTCCGGATTCCGGATGAACTCCATCTCTGGCTGAGCATCCCCGACGCCTGGCAATTCATCGATCGCCGCACCTCGGCCGGTCTGGCCGTCGATTTGCGCGACGCGGTCCGAAAGCCCGCGGGCTATTTCGCTCGGAGTGTTCTCGCACGCCAGTGCTCGGTTGATGGCGTGCTGTGCGACGAAGATGATCTGTCGCAGATTCGCCTTCTCACGCACGATCTTGACGTAGGAATCGAGATTCGAAATGTGCGGAAGTCCGTCGTCGAGCGAGACGAGATAACTTAGTCCGTCAACCGATTCGAGCTCGTTATAACGCAGCAGCTCGTTGGCGAGCGTGACGCGATCGATCTTCTCGCCGCGTTCGTGCAGCTCCGACATGCGGATGAAGATGCGCCGGTGCTTCTCGATCGCGAAGTCGTCGTTGGTGAGGATGCCGGCGATTTCGATGAAGCGGGAATCGTCGAGCAGCACCGAGCCGAGAATGAATTTTTCGGCGTCGATGTTGGTGGGCAAGCCTTTGGTGAGCGGATCCAGAGAGCGGATCGGACGGACTGGGTTTCTTCTGCTCAAGTCTTGTCGGTCCAGCGCGGAAGATTCGTGGTCGTATTTGCGTTTCACCACGAGCACACGTTTATCTCGCTGGGGACGTCTGACCGCAGGTGTCAAGCCACCGATCGAACGCTGATACCGGGATCAGAATGTTTCGACCAAGCCGGATATGCGGGATCTTCCCATCTGCTATGCCATCTCTTATCGCTTTTTCGCCACAGCCGGCTCGTTTGGCCGCCTGTTTCACCTTGAAAGTGCCACGAACAATTTGGTTCGCCTTTGTTTCGGTCAGCATAAAAGCATTGTACGATCTGAAAATATAATTCGCAAGTTTTTCTTTCTGTGTCGTACAATTTGACTATGAGGGGATACGAAAAACCACGAACTGCGGTCAGCCGAGCCGTTATCGCACTAAGGGAATCACTGGGGATGACGCAGCAGCAGTTCTCGAATGCCGTTGAGAAGACACTCGGTACCATTGCCGTGTGGGAAACATCGAAACCGCCGAGAGGTGAAGCGCTTCTCGACCTCGCGGAGTTTGCTTGGCGAAACCAACACGCCGCTCTATCTCGAGATTTTGAGCTTCTTTTTCTGGACGAAGTTATCCCCCGGCTCAACGGGCCGACGCTGTTCAGGACAAATGACGACGGCACGTCCGGTTTCATGCTCGTCCGATTCGACAACTTGGAAGAAGCCAGGCGGCGCGTTCAGTCCATGCACCGACTAGTCAATCACCTGGAGGAGGCCGCGAAGCAATGACCGGAACAATCACCAAACGTGCCCGCAAAGGTGGAAAGCCGAGCTGGGGCTACGTTTTCGACGCCGGACGCGATTATACCGGCAAGCGGCTGCAGGAAACGAGATCCGGCTTTGCCACGAAGAAAGAGGCCTCGGACGCACTGCGCGATGCGATAGCCGTCTTTGAGGTGAAACGCGATGCGGCGCCCGTCATGGCGAAGCCAACATTCTCCGCGTTCTTCGACACCTGGATGAAGGAACATGCAAGCCGGAACTGTGCGCCAAAAACGCTCGAGCGTTATGTAGAACTGGCTGACTATGCGATCCGGCAAACCATCGAAGTAGATAGTGTCGAGCACAAGCTTGGCGATGTAGCGCTGGACAGGTTCACCGCGATGGCATTGACTATGGTGGTGAACGCGTTGCGAGACCGAGGGGGACAGAAGACGGCCGCATACCCTGGGGGCCGCCCCCTGGCGCCTAAAACGGTCCGGCACGTCGCCACATTGATACATGGCGTCTTCGAGAAGGCCGTTGCCTGGGATCTGATCATGAAAAACCCCATGGCAGGCGTCGACCTTCCGAAGTTGAACAGGAAGCCGGTGAAGATCGTTGAGAAGGGCGGTGTTTCGAAATTGCTCGACCGCGCGCGGACTACGCGGCTATATCCGCTCGTCCTCCTTGACCTCGGCACTGGGGCCCGCCGCGGGGAACTCCTGGCGCTACAGTGGCCGGATATCAACTTCGAAACCGGCATCATGAACGTGACGAAGTCACTCGAGCAGACGAAGGCAGGGTTGCGGGTGAAATCCACAAAGAGCGAGAAGCCTCGCAGGTTCCCCGTACCAGCAGCCGCACTGGAAGCATTGAATGAGCACCGGGCGCAACAGGACAGCGACCGCGAGATGTTCGGACCTGCCTACCAGCAGAATGATCTGATCTTCTGCCGGCCGGATGGCGGCTATTACAGCCCCGATCGCGTCGGTGCCCGAGTGAAGGAACTCATGGTCAAGGCAGGCGTCCAGGGTGTGAGCCTTCACAGTCTGCGCCACACGCACGCGAGCGAACTGCTCAGCAAGGGCGTGCCGATCCCCACCGTGGCGAAGCGGCTGGGCCACGCTAACCCGAGCATCACGCTTTCAATCTACAGCCACGCTCTGGAAGCCGATGAACTCGCCGCGGCGAAAATTTGGAACGATTCCATGGCCGATGTGATCGCAGAGTACAAACGGCAGCCGGAGCGGATGTTAGCAAATGTTAGCGCGAAGGGTGCCAAAAAACTGGAAGTTGTTGAGAAGAAAAGAGGAGAAATGGCGGGGACGACGGGGCTCGAACCCGCGACCTCCGACGTGACAGGCCGGCGTTCTAACCAACTGAACTACGTCCCCGCTTTGTTGCCGTGACGCGAATGCGCCACGCGCGGACTTACTCAATGTAACACGCAGGTCTACGCGAACCAAACTTCGGCTTTATCAAAGAATGAAACGCAGGCAACAACCACATCACTTTCATGAGAGAATGGGGAAGTTTTCCCAATCACCCAGGTCCCGGTGCACACGAGGACACAGTGTGCGCGAGGTAAGTCACAAGGAGATCTGCTGATGAGCCAGACCGCCGAAACTCCCTTCGATAACATTGAAAGCTCCTACGAATATGTCGCTCTGCTCGCCGAAGCCATCGCGGTGACTCTGGCGGAAGTAGAGGCCGACATCGCCCTCGCAGGCGCCGACGGCGCCGGCAGGCGCCGCGATGCCCTTCAGCTTGTCCATTACAACGTAACCAAACTGCAGGGCCACATGACCGCGAGCCGGAGAATCCTCAATGATCTCCGTACTTTGCGCCGGCTCCTGCTCGAGGAGAGGACTTTCGACAAGGCCCTGCGGCAAGCCGCGAGCTAACCGTTCTCAGCGGAACCAGCCGCGTTCCTATCTCAAGGTAGCCACCTGCACGAGGTGGTAACTGGTCGGTGGAAATTAGTACAACTGATACTACAACATGCGTTTAGTGCTTCCCACCAACGTCCCACCCTGCAATCAAATCACGCCTTTTTAACCACTTGCCTGTGCACTTGACAAACGTGTTTCGCAAGCCTATCATGAGTTGCTCGAAGCAGTTAAATTCCTGTTAATTTCACACCGGTGGTCGGGTGGGAGGCTCTACGTATGATGACCTTCGCAGTCGGTGAAAAAGTTGTATATCCCAACCAGGGTGTTGGGACGATCGAAAACATCAGCACGCGCTTCTTCGACCAGCGAGCGGAGAAATTCTATTTGCTCCGGCTGTTTTGTTCGAGCATGACCGTGATGGTGCCGTTTTCGAACGCGGAGACAATCGGCCTGCGGAAATTGTCCAAGACGGCCGACGTCACCAAGGTTTTGGCCTACCTCGCCGGCCCCGCCGTGGAAAATTTGTGCGACTGGAAAGTCCGCTTCAAAATCAACAGCGAGAAGATGCTGACGGGAAGTCTTCTGCAGATCGCGGAAGTTTTCAAGCAACTCGTCCGGCTGCAGGCGGAAAAGCCTTTGTCTTTCCGCGAAAAGAAAATGCTGGACCGCACCCGCACCATGCTGATTTCGGAAGTCTCGCTCGCGCGCAACATCGCGGAAGCCGAAGCGATCCAGTTGCTCGAAAAATCGCTTCAGAAGTCCGGCTTCAGTTTCCCCGAACCAGCTTAAGACGCCACGCCGCTCCGTCGGTACCAGTCGAGCGTTGCACGCATCCCCTGCTCGAACGTAAATTGCGGATTGTGCCCAAGCTCCTCGTCGGCTCTCCTCGTATCCGCCTGTGAGTCCCTGACATCTCCCGGCCTCGCCGGACCGTAGCTCGCCGGAATCGTGACCTGCTCTATCTTCTCCAGCAACGCCCATGCCTCGTTCAGCGTGATCCGTCCGCCGTTCCCGGCGTTGTACGTTTTCCCCGAGACTCTCGAAGGCGCTTCGGCAGCCTTGATATTTAATCCGACTACATCGTCGACAAACGTGAAGTCGCGCGACTGTTCTCCGTCGCCGTGGATTGTCGGCGCCTTCCGCGCGAGAATCGCGGTCATAAACAGCGAAAGCACTCCTGAATAGGGACTCGCCGGATCCTGCCGCGGTCCGTAGACATTGAAGTACCGCAAACTCACGGTCTCGATCGGAAAGCACGACGCCCAGACGGACATGTAGTGCTCCCCCATCAGCTTCTGCGCGGCATAGGGGGACTTCGGTGACGGAGACATGGTCTCCACCTTCGGCAGCACCTCCGTGTCTCCGTAAGCGGAAGACGACGCCGCATAGACAACGCGTTTCACCCCCGCCGCGACCGCCGCGCGCAACACATTGAATGTGCCGTTCACATTACATTCGTGAGACGGTTCGGGCTGATGGATCGAGCGCGGCACAGACGGAATGGCGGCCTCATGGAAAACCACGTCAGTACCGGACATTGCCCTCAGCAGCGCATCGTAGTCCCGAATATCGACAAGATGAAAGTCGATTGCGCCCCGCACCTCATCCAGATT